>Ga0209640_10002655_pt1 | contig 15594 bp, 17 predicted proteins | sample RifCSP10_1_FD_184018 | JGI IMG/M metagenome (GOLD analysis project Ga0209640, IMG submission 184018) | Soil microbial communities from Rifle, Colorado - Rifle CSP2_sed 10_1 (SPAdes) (version 2) | ecosystem: Environmental > Terrestrial > Deep subsurface > Rock core/Sediment | place: Rifle...
GTGATCAGCACGCAAGGCAAGGAGAGCGCCGTCGTTCGCCAGGCGCGCAAGACGCAGGCGGAACTCGAGCGCGCGCGGGCCGCGAGCCGACATCCAGGGACGGGTTAGGTCCCTGCGCTAAGGGGTCAGGTCTTGCAATCCAGCATTTGACTGCGGCCGAGCAGTAGCGGAATCACGGCGGCCTGTCGAGAAATGCGTGGTTGCAAGACCTGACCCCTGTCGGTCCAGGAGAGCGCCGTCGTTCGCCAGGCGCGCAAGACGCAGGCGGAACTCGAGCGCGCGCGGGCCGCGAGCCGACATCCAGGGACGGGCTAGGTCCCTGGGTGCGACCCGCGATCCTCACGGTGTCTCTCAGGGACCCCTGGGTCTAGTCGCTGCCGCGAGTGACTCTGCCCTGCGGCAGCGTGACGTCGACGCCCTTGTCGGGGCGAATCTTGATGGTACCTGCACCCGTGATGACGCTGCCGTCTGGCAAGGTAATCGTGACCTTGCCATCCGGGGGAATGATCTCGGCACCATCGCTGCCCGGGGTGATTCTGCCCTGCGGCAGCGTGAGATCGACGCTGCCGCCAGCGTGAATCGTGATGGTAGCGGTTGTGGCGACGACTCTGCCGTCCGGCAGGGCAATCGTGACCTTGCCATCCGGCACGATCCGGTCGCCAATGTCCGCGCGGGGGACGACTCTACCCTGCGGTGCCCGCTCCCTGCCCCTGTCGCCGGTGGCGTGGGCGACTCGGCGCTTCGGCGCCGCGCGCTTCTTGACCGCAGTTACCTTCCTGGCCTTGGCGGACTTCTTGGCCTTGGTCGCTTTCCTGACCTTGGTGGTTTTCCTGGCGAGTCGCTTGCCCGTCGCCTTCTTCTTCCATTGAGCCTTTTTTCGAGCCATGGTTTTTCTCCCGCTGATGCTATGCGCCGGCCGACGCATCGATCGGGGCTTATAGCACTGTGCGGATTCCAACGCACCGGGCATCGCAGGCGTTCACGGATGAGCACATTAGATGCGTGGTCAAGAACGGATCAATTGTCGTCCTGGCGTTGTGTACCTAGATTGCAGTGGTCTGCTGACATCTGGATTACTGCCATCCAAGGAGACCGTCATGACGATCCGCAATCTCCCCGGTCTGCTCCCTGCCGCGACGCTGGCCACGCCGGCCCCGGGGTCCCGCAAAGAATTTTGAGCCGATTTCCATCGGCTTTACGCCTGTACTGATGTAGGTACCGGGATGGCGGATTGCCGCACCGCAACCTTCACAGCCCCAGACAGCCGGAGGAATTCGCCATGAAAAGCCACAACTTGTTTATCCCTGCCCTCGGCACCATGCTCACGTTTGCGACGGGCGCCACCCTGGCCGCCGATGTCGCAGCGCAGGTTCCCCGCACCGCTGCGGCTCAGACGGCTGCCGACCTGATCTCCAGCGTCGAACGCGCGATCACCGGCTATGTTGCCGCGTGTGTGTCGCGTGACGCGCGGGGTCTGAACAGCGTGACGACAGAGGATGTACGCATCGAGTACGCGCTGGATACGCCGGGGACTTACTTCAGCCTGGATGCCAACTCATTGATCGCGGATTGCGCGGCGAACACGCCGGCGGGCAATTCGGAATCGCATGTCTCGAATCTCTGGATCTTTCCGACGCACGATTCCAATGCGGTGTTCGTTCAGTACGACGCGCCGGCGGGGTCGGCTGAAACGCTGTCGCATCGGCAGCTCGCGCTCGTCGAAATGCGCGGCGACAGAATCTCCAGAATGCTCAATTTCGCAGCAGTACCTCCGCCCATCATCGCGAGCGCCGTTCGCGAGGCCGCAGCGACGGATGCCGGAAGGGCAGCCTTCGACAATCACTGCCGGACCTGTCATTCGGTGAAAAAGGGCGACCATCGGCTCGGTCCGTCGCTGTATCGGATCTTTGGCGCGGAGTCGGGATCGGTGTCCGGTTACCGCAACTCCCCCCAAGAGCTTTCGGGCTCCAGGATCATCTGGGATGAGACGACACTGGACAGATTCATCGCGAATCCGGATCAGGTCATCTCGAACAATGCCATGAAGCCATACAGCGGCATCACGGATGCGGCCGTGCGCAGGAGAATCGTCGAATTCCTGAAGTGGTCCTCGACGAGAGCCACTTCATAGAAGCACCGGCGGCGCAGGCCGAGCAGCACGAGCCTCAGAACCCGATCGCCAACAGGCTCCACAGCGCCAGCAGCGTGACGACGAGCGCGCTGCCGTAGCACAGCAGTTTGGCGAGCGTCCCGGCGCGGATGCCCACATCGTGCAGGCTGTGGAAGATGCGGTGCGCGGCGTGCCAGATGAACAGCGCAATCACCGCGAACACGAAGCCCTTGCCGGCCCAATGTTCAGCGAAGGCGAGCATGCGCGGGTAGTTCATCAGGTCGCGGGGCAGCAGCAACCCCAGCGGTACCGCGATGCCGGTGATGAAGACCAGCATCGGCCCGAGCAGCGCCGACAACGTGCCGCCGGCACCGAAGAGCCCCCAGAAGATCGGTGCGTTGGATGCTTTCATGGTCGCAGCATCCAGGCAACGACGAACAGGGCCAGTGCGGCTGCCACCGCAGCCGCCAAACCCACCATCGTGATGGTCACCGCCGCCACCCGCTTGCCACCCACGAACATCGCCGGCATCGTCTTGGGCATGATTTCGAACCAGCTGTAGGCGTGGTAGATCATCGCGACCAGCATCAGCACGTGCAGCGCGACCGAAAGCGGGCTGCGCATCGCCGCCAGCCAGCTGTTCCACGCGGCTTCGCCCTGGCTCAGGCACAACGTGCCGGCGAGCAGCACGAGGGCGTACGCCGCCACGATCAGCGCGGTGGCTTCGCGGATCATGTAGCGCACGAAAAACGGGTCCCTGCGCCACCAGCCATTCATCGAACGCATGTAGGGCCGGCGGCCGCTCACAGCCGCGTTCCGCGGCGGGCTCATTTGCTTGTTCCCCTGGGTCGGAGGAAGCGCAGGAAATAGTCCCTCGCACTGTTGACCTTGTTCTGGTTCACCGCGTTGGCCGGGTCTACAGCCTTGGGGCACACCTCGGAGCAGTAACCCACCGCGGTGCAACTCCACACGCCTTCCTCGGCATTGACGAGCTCCATGCGCTGTTCACGTCCGCCGTCACGAGAATCGGCGTTGTAACGATGCAGCAATGCCAGCACGCCCGGGCCGGTGAACTTCGAATCGAGCCCGTACTGCGGGCAAGCGGCATAGCACAGCATGCAATTGATGCACGAACTGAACTGCTCGTACTGCTCGAGCTGATGAGGAGTCTGCAGATATTCGCCCTGCTCGAGGCGGCGCGGCTCTTTCGGAATGAGGTAGGGCTTGATGCTTTCGAGCTTGACGATGAAATCGTCCACGCCCGCTACCAGGTCGCGCTCGATCGGGAAATGCGCCAGCGCCTCGACGCGCAGCCTGGCCAGGTGATACTCGCGCAGAAAAGTCTTGCACGACAGCTTGGGCTTGCCGTCGATCATCATCCCGCAACTGCCGCAAATCGCCATGCGACACGACCAGCGAAAGCTCAGCGTGCCGTCGAGATGGTCCTTGATGTATTGCAGGGCCTGCAGCACCGACATGTCGTCGGTGAACGGCACCCGATAGCTCTGCAGGACGGGTGTCGCGTCCTGCTCGGGGCGGTAGCGCAGGACTTCGATCTCGATGGTTTTCTCGGCCTCAGCCACGAGCTGCCCCCTGGAGCTTCCGTTGAGCTTCGGCTTTTTCGCCTTCGGCGCCGTAGGCGCGCGTGCCGGGCTTGGACTTGGTGATCTTGACGTCGTTGTAGCTGATGCGCGGCGCGCCGCCAGCGACAAACGTTGCAAGCGAGTGTTTGAGGAAGTTGATGTCGTCGCGCTGCTCGAAACCATCCAGACGCTGGTGTGAACCGCGCGACTCCTTGCGATGGATCGCCGAATACACCATCGCCTGCGCCACATCCAGCAGATACCCGAGCTCGATCGCGAGTAACCATTCGGTGTTCCAGACTTTGGAGTGGTCGTCGACGTGCAGATTGAGATAGCGAGCCTTGAGCTCGTCGATCTTGTCGCAGGTGGCCTGCATGTCGGATCCCAGGCGGTAGATTCCGCATCCGTTTTCCATGCTGCTCGCCATCTCGGTACGCAGCACGGCGATGCGTTCGGTGCCGCCCTGTCGGGTCACGATGCTAAGCGCGCGTTCACACGCCGCGTCGGCCTGGCGTCTGAGGTCATCGGGCTTGCTGCTCGCCACGTTTCTGGCGAAGTTCGCCGCCTCGACGCCGGCGACCTTGCCGAACACGATCAGTTCGGTCAGCGAATTCGACCCCAGCCGGTTGGCGCCGTGGATGCCCACACTCGAGCACTCGCCCACCGAGTACAAGCCGGCGAGCGGCGAGGCTGTCTTTCCGTCGGCGAGGATCCCGCCCATCGTGTAATGCGCCGCTGGCACCACCGGAATGGGTGTGCGCGCCGGATCGACGCCGAGAAACTCTTCGGCCAGCTCGTAGATCTGGGGCAGGCGCTCGCGCAACTTGCGCTCGCCGAGGTGGCGCAGGTCGAGGTGCACCACCGAGCCGAGCGGCCCGTCGATGGTGCGGCCCTTTTTCTTCTCGTGCCAAAACGCCTGGCTCAGGCGGTCACGCGGCCCGAGCTCCATGGCCTTGTTGCGCGGCACGGGCTCGGCGGGCCCGAGGCCGTAGTCCTGCAGATAGCGGTAGCCGTCCTTGTTGAGCAGGAAACCGCCTTCGCCGCGGCACGCCTCGGTGAAAAGCAACCCGGTGCGCGGCATGCAAGTTGGGTGGTATTGCATGAACTCCATATCGCGCAGCGGCACGCCGTGGCGATACGCCAGCGCCATGCCGTCGCCGGTGACGATGCCTCCGTTGGTGTTCTCGCGGAACACGCGGCCCGCGCCACCGGTGGCGATGATCACCGCCCGGGCCTGGATCAGCCGGAACTCGCCGCTCGCTATTTCGATCGTCACCACGCCCTGCGCGCGGCCGTCTTCGACCACCAGGTCGACGCAGAAGTGCTCGTCGAAACGCTTGATCGAGGGGTACTTGATCGAAGTCTGGAACAGCGTGTGCAGCATGTGGAAGCCGGTCTTGTCGGCGGCGAACCAGGTGCGCTCGATCTTCATGCCCCCGAAGGCGCGCACGTTGGCGTGTCCGTCGTCCCTGCGGTTCCACGGGCAGCCCCAGTGCTCCATCTGCACCATCTCTTCGTGTGCGTGAGCCACGAAGTACTCGACCACGTCTTGCTCGCACAGCCAGTCGCCGCCAGAAACGGTGTCGTTGAAATGATGGTCCAGGCTGTCGTGCGGTTGGGTGACCGCGGCCGCGCCGCCTTCGGCCGCCACCGTGTGGCTGCGCATCGGGTAGACCTTGGAAACGAGCGCCACCGTGAGCGACGGATCCGCTTCAGCCACCGCGATGGCCGCGCGCAGACCCGCGCCGCCGGCACCGACGATCGCCACGTCCGCCTTGAAGACATTAAGCATCGCTCGTTCCTTGTTCGCCCGCGGCCAACTGACTGTTGGGGCTGCCGAAGGCAACCGTCAACGAATCAGGACCAGCTTCTGATACAGGCCGCCGAAAAAAGTCTCCTTGTGCATCGATGCGGGCGGCAATGCCTCGGGCAGAAAATGCTCGATCTCATGGCTCCACAGGTCGATCGCATACGGTTCGAGATTGCGGAATACCGCCCGCATCAACGGACGCATCGGGTGCAAGCGTGCCGGGCGGTGGTAGTCGACGATGACGATCTTGCCGCCAGGCTTGACCACGCGCATCGCCTCGGCGAGTGTGGCGCGGCGCACGGGCTCGGGCTGCTCGTGCAGCAGAAAAAACAGCAGCACCTGATCGAAGCTCGCGTCGGCCGTCGTCAGCGACGACGAATCCCCTTGCAGCATGGTCACGCGCTCGTCCGACGGCAGTTTCGCGCGCAGGTTTTTCAGTTGGATCGGCAGGATATCGATCACTTGCAGGCGGGCATTGGAGGCGAGCGCCGCGCGCAGGCGCAACGTCAGGTCGCCGTAGACACACGCGACCTGTAGCGTACGGCCATGTACGGGAGTGCCGAGTTCGGCCAATGCCCGGTCGCGCAAACGACCATAGTTGCCGAACAGAATCAGGTTGACGAGCCACTCGCGTTCGAACAGATGTACGGCTCGCGGGTGCACATACGCCCACCAGTACACGGTCTCCAGATAGCGCGGAATCGGCACACGGTGCGGCACGCGCAACTCCGGGCGGTCGTAGGTTGCGTCGGCGGCGATCGGGACGGGTGGTGTCATGCGTCAGGGTTCTTTTATTTCCTGGACAATATATCGAATATCGCGGGTTGGCGTGGCTGTTAGACGAGCTGCTGAAGGGCGGCCTGCAGGCGAAATTCGCGCCTTCCCTTTGTTCTGACGACGCCCGGCGCTAGTAAAGCCTGATGCACATTGAGAATTTCGTAATCAGGCCCCCGCTACCACTTCAGCGTACGCTACGTGGGGTTGCCGTTTCCTTTTATCGTGCCCCCTGGAGCAAGCCCATGCGAACGGACCTCCCACAAACGGTTCTCGATGCGGCCGACATCGTCGCGGTGACGCAACTCATACTTATTGAACGCGAGAGCCGCGACCTCGGGCGGTGGGATCAGATGCGCGATTGTTTCCATGCGGACTCGCTGGTGCGTGTGAGCTGGTTCACTGGCACTGGCCACGATTTCGTCAGCGGCTCGATCGACATGGCGCGCCGCAACGTTCTTGCCAAGCATCGGCTCGGACCCGTTCTGGTTCGTCTTGCAGGTGATCGGGCCGTCGCGAGCCTGGCCGCGATCATCGACATTCCTGCGACGTTGTCCGGCATCGAGGTGCAGCTCTCGAGCCACGCACGGTTCCTGTATCGCGTCGAACGCCGCGCCGAGCGGTGGCGGATTCTGAGTTTCGACGCGATCTACATGCGCGACGAGTTCACGACGGCGATTCCCGGCCTTTCGCTGCCGATAACGCCGGCGGATGTGGCCGGCTTCCGTCCGTCGTATCGAATGCTGTCGTACTTGCTGACCAGCCAGGGCTACGACGTCAATTCCAACCTTCCCGGCGAGGACAGACCCGAAACCACCGCTGCACTCAACCGCGAGCTCTACGGCTGGGCCGGTATCCACATGTAAGCGCACGCAATTCGTGTGGTCGGCGCGTTACCGCAATTGTTTGGGCATCGACATGAGCAGTGAGAAAAGGGCGATTTCCGCAAACGTCGCCAACTTGCGCGGCATCGGCCAACTGGCGGTCGCAGCGGTGGTGGGAGTCACGGACATCGTGGAGGATATGCATCGCAATATCGTTCGCCTCTCACCCGTGGCTGGCAAAACGGCCGCGGGCCCTGCGCGCGGCATCTCCGGCCTGGTCTACCGAAGCATTCGCAGAGTGACGCATGTGGTCGGCGTCGGGCTCGATACGGTGTTGGCGGAAGTAGCCCCGCTGTTCGGCCGCGCTGCTGCCCCGTCGTCGCCACGGCGTCAAGCCGTGTTGGCCGCGCTCAATGGCGTATTGGGGGACTATCTTGCCGCCACCAATAACCCGCTGGCGATTTCCATGTGCTTTCGCAAGAACGGAAAACCTCTGGTATTGGAGCGCCAGGCGCTTGCATCCGCCGTCACACGCGCCGACCGCAAACTCCTTGTCCTGGCGCATGGGCTGTGCATGACTGACATGGAGTGGAATCGTCAGGGAGACAATCACGCGTCTTCACTCGCACGAGACCTCGGATACACGCCGATCTACCTGCGATACAACAGCGGCCGTCACGTCTCCACGAACGGTCGGGAGTTTGCCGACGCGATGGAACGACTGCTTCGGGCGTGGCCCGTGCCGGTGGAGGAGTTGGTCATCGTCGGCCACAGCATGGGCGGCTTGATCTCGCGCAGCGCCTGCCATTACGCGGCGCGTGCGCGCCATCGGTGGCTACGTTTCCTCAAGAAGCTCATTTTTCTCGGCACGCCGCACCATGGGGCACCGCTGGAGCGGGCCGGGAACTGGGTGGAAATTCTCATGGGCATCAGCCCTTATACGGCTCCATTGGCGAGGTTGGGCGGGATCCGGAGCGCGGGAGTCAAGGACCTCCGTTACGGCAACCTACTGGACGAGGACTGGGATGGGCAACGCGGCGATCATGCTCATGATCCGAGAAGGTTCGTGCCGCTTCCCGCCGAAGTGCAATGCTTTGCGATCGCGGCGACCAGACGGGCAAAGTCAGCCGGCCCGAGCAAGCGGCTGCCGGGAGACGGTCTGGTGCCTGTCAAGAGCGCGCTCGGCCAGCACGAGAATCCCGCGCTGGCTCTGTCGATTCCAAAGTCTCGCCAATTTACCGTCTATGGATTGAATCACTTCGATCTGCGCACCAGCAGCGAGGTCTACGATCGAATCAGGCTGTGGTTGTCTGAAACCGATTGATCGCGCGAAGAGCACGCCAGTTGTTGCCGCCCAACGGGTGTCGATTCAGCGGACCGGCCTGATGCCGGCCACTGAGCTTCTACTTGTGATTGGCGGCGAGTCGGGCGGCCTGGGCGCTGAGGTAGTTCCGTTCCGGAATGCTCGTTGTCCGGCCCGCCGCCGCGAGGAAGTGCGTAATGGCGGCCTGATGATCGCCGGCCATCTCGTGCAGATGGGCGCGAGTGGCGTCGAGCCGATGGTGGTGGGCCAGTCGTTCATCAGAGTCCAGCGTCAATAACAGATCGAGTCCCGCGCGCGGGCCATGCACCATTGCCGTTGCGATGGCGTGATTGAGCGTCACCATGGGATTGTCGGACATGCGCATGAGCAAGCCATACAGAGCCAGGATCTGCGGCCAGTCGGTATCCTCGGCGCGCGCCGCTTCGTCGTGGACGGCGGCGATCGCGGCCTGGAGCTGATACGCACCGATCGAACCTCGGGAGAGCGTGTCGCTGATGAGCGCGACGCCCTCCGAGATGGCGGGCCGATCCCACAGCGTTCGATCCTGTTGCGTGAGTGGAATCAACTCACCGTCCGGCCCCGTGCGAGCCGGGCGCCGCGCATCGGTCAGCAGCATCAGGGCAAGGAGCCCTGCGACCTCACCATCCCCGGGCAGCAGGTGGTGAACCGCGCGTGTGAGTCGAATCGCCTCATTCGAGAGATCGCTGCGCTGCAGACTCGGGCCGATGCTGCTGGTGTAGCCCTCGTTGAAGATCAGGTAGAGCACGTGCAGGACGGAGCCCAGTCTCTCTGCTCGCTCCCGGTCGGTGGGCATGTCGAACGGCACGCCGGAATCCTTGATGCGCTGCTTGGCCCGACTGATCCGTTGCGCCATGGTCGCTTCGGGAACCAGAAATGCGTTGGCGATCTCGGCGGTGGTGAGGCCGCCCACTGCGCGCAGCGTGAGCGCGATGGCCGATGCTGAAGTGAGAGCGGGATGACAGCACATGAACAGCAGAAGCAGCGTGTCTTCGGAGTCAAATTCCGGCTCACTGTATAGGGCAGGCGCGACGACGAGCGTATCCGCGGCAACGACGCTCTCGCGGTTGCGACGCGAGATCTCGCTGCGGACGTGATCCGTCATTCGCCGCAGCGCGACCTGGATCAGCCAGCCGCGCGGGTTATCTGGGATACCGTCGCGCGGCCATTGCTTGGTCGCCGCGATCAGCGCTTCCTGCACCGCGTCCTCGGACGCGGTGAAGTCGCGAAATCGCCGGACCACTGCGCCGAGCACCTGCGGCGCAAGGTCGCGCAGCAGGTGCTCGACACGAACGTCCAATGTCACTCGAAATCCTTGGGTGGCCCGCTCATCACTTCGCGGACTTCGATCGCCATGTTGAGCGGCGGGCCGCCGACGCCGGGAGCGGCCGACGCTTCCGCGGCAATCTGGTACGCACGTTCGGGGCTGTCGACTTGCACGATCCAGTAGCCAGCGAGGAATTCCTTGGCCTCGGGGAAGACGCCATCGGTGATCGGCTTGCCATCCTTGCCAGCACGGACCAGCTTGGCCTGCACCGGCGACGCCAGCCCTTCGGCACTTACCAGCTCGCCTGCCGCACTCAGCTTCTTGGCGAAGTTGATCATGAAGGCGATGTGTGCCTCGATGTCCTTCCTGGGCCAACTCATGAACTGTTTGTAGCCTCCGCGCGGGGCATTCATCATCAACATGTACTTCATGGCTGTGCTCCTCGCATGTCACACATCGCCGCTCGTAGAACTCATCATCACCGGATGCACCTCGATGGGCATGTGCAACGGCGCGCCGCCGGGTCCAGGCGCCGCGGACGCACGCGCGGCGATTTCGTAGGCGCGCTGAGGCGTTTCGACGTCGATAATCCAGTAACCGGCCAGAACCTCCTTCGACTCGGGGAAGGGGCCATCCGTGATCGCCGGTGTGCCGTCCTTCTTGGCGCGTACGATTTTCATCTGTTCGGGCCCGCCCAAGCCCTCGGTACGCACGAACTCTCCGGCTTCGGTGAGCTCCTTGTTGAATTGGCGCAGGAAATTGATGTGCGCCTTCGCGTCCTGCGGTGGCCAAAGCTCCATGCGAGAGGTTTTCCATTCCGAAAGCGGGAATTGCATCATCAATATGTACTTCATGGCCTTGATCCTCGTTGGTCGTCACGCCACCAATGGGCGATTACGGGAGTAAGTCGGAGCACGCGGGCAGTTCTCGACATGCTTGCAGTGAATATCGCGGCGATTTTAAGCGAATGGCAGAACCCACGATCTTGTAATTCAAAGGTCTCATATGAAGCTCGCCCACTCCGACAAAGTGTGGTGCAGTGAGCGCAATGTCGCGAAAGGAAGCGCGCGTTAGGAGCTCCGGTGTAACGCGCCAAAAAGAGCCACCCGTGGGGGCGCAATGAAAGCTATCCCGTGGAACCTGGGCACAACCTTCGGGGCGATCGGCGCGGCAATTGCCTACGTGATCCTGCATGGTTTGATCGGGTTCCACTGGGCGTTCATGCCCAGTGAGCTAGCGGGTCTCGCTGCGCTCTATGGAGTCAGCACCTGGCTCGGGACGAAAGTTCTCCGAAGTGATCATGGCCGAGACCTGTTCCGCAGCCTCTTCGCCGGAGTCCTGGTAGCTCTCGCTTCGTTGATAGCCGGGACCCTTGCGATAGCCGTCACAAGTTTCAGCGTTGCCGCAATCGACGGGATCAACGACACGCCATGTGGCCAGCCGGTGTGGAATGCAATGACGGAGGTTGTGCCGGATGTTGCCGCAGACTTTCTGATGAGCCCGGTGCTGGCAGGAGTGTTTATTGGGTTCCTGCCCGCAACCGTACTCGGGATTGTCTTTGGCGCTCTGATCTACACCGGATACGACGTTGCCGAGATAGGCAGGTCGCGAAAAGGGAGATGGCTGGTGGGATTCTTGGGTGGTGTGCTCGCGCTTGTCATGCTCATCGTGGCGTTTGTTTTAGTGGGACGCTTCGATGTAGTCGCCCGGGTCGTAGGCTCGACACCGCACCGACAGCCAATTGTCATCTCGGGATGCGGCGAGCAGCCGTTTCGTGGCGGTGTCATCGGCTATTGCACTGGCGTGCCCTGCAATGAGCAGGGAGCGTGTGATTGGAATGTCTCGAAGGACGCATTCGCCGTATATGTCGTGCCGCCACGCGACAGCGGCTGGAAATGGGCCGGAGGTGGGATGGGAACGGCTCGCAGTCCGGAAGTTGTGGCTCACCGCATGACATGGGCGCAGTTCGAGCCAAACGGCTCGCTGACCGAGTGCAGTCCGCGCAGGTACCTGCGCTACGCCATGAGGTTTAAGGGCGAGTTCGTAGAGCTGGGTGACCAGCGTTTCGTCTTCGAGCCAGGGATGCAGCTGGTGGTGAGGATCGCTGATGACTGGTCAGTCTCTGCCGCCTCGGGTGAGGACGCGCTCGCGGGCCTAGGTGTCACCGGAAGCGATCTGCAGGCGATCGTCGACTCGGGCAAACTGCATCGTTAAGAGTTCAGAGAGTCAGGATTCCAGCGTCGTCGAAAAACGGACATTGGTAGGGGCTGTTCAGGACTCGGCGCGAACCGCCGGGATCTTTTCATGCGTACGCTCGAGCCGGGCACGGGCGTACCATCGTTGAGATGTTACCGACACTCGATGACATTCAGGAGGCCCGCCGTCGCATCGTCGGCTCCGCCATCCGTACGCCGCTGGTGCGCCTCAACGTGTTTGATGCGCCGGCCGAGATCTTTCTCAAGCTCGAGAATCTTCAACCGATCGGCTCGTTCAAGATCCGCGGCGCGACCAACGCGATGGCGCACATTCCCACGGAGCAGCTGAAGCGCGGAGTGCTCACTGCGTCGGCGGGCAATATGGCGCAAGGGGTCGCATGGCGCGCACGTGAACTGGGCATCCCGTGCACCGTCGTCGCCCCGGACAGCGCGCCGGAGACAAAAATCAAGGCCATCGAGCGGCTTGGCGGGCGCGTGATCAAAGTCCCCTTCGAGCGCTGGTGGCAGACGTTTCAGGAGCGCGCGTACCCTGGCGTGGACGCGAGGTTCATCCACGCATTTGACGATCCCTACGTGATGGCGGGCAACGGGACCATTGCGCTGGAAATTCTGGAGGACCTGCCCGAGGTGGATGCAATCGTGATCCCGTGGGGCGGGGGAGGGCTGACGTGTGGAATTGCGACCGCGGTACGGGCCATGCGACCCGGTTGCCGGCTGTTTGCCGCTGAAGTCGTGACGGCCGCGCCACTCACCGCGTCACTCGCCGCGGGAGCACCGCAGGTGGTGGATTACAAGCCTTCGTTCGTCGACGGCATCGGCAGCAAGACCGTCTTTCCGCAAATGTTCGCAAGCGCGCAAGCGCTGATCGACGGTGCGCTGGTCGCGAGCGTCGACGAGGTCGCCGCGGCATTGCGTCTGATGGCCGAGCGCAACCACATCATCGCCGAGGGCGCGGGCGCGTGCCCGGTGGCGTGCGCGCTCTCGGGCAAGGCAGGGAGCGGCAAAGTCGTGTGCGTGGTGTCAGGCGGCAACATTGACTTGGGCACGCTATGCGCCGTGCTGGGAGGAATCGCGAAGGCAAGCGGTGCACGATAAGCGCGGCGGGGCTACATGCAACCAGAAGGTTGCATCACAAACGTGAGCGGCTTAATATGCAGCCAGAAGGTTGCATATGAACTCATCCACAGATCGCATTGAAAGAAAGATCCTGCTCAAGGCGCCACGCGCGCGGGTGTGGCGTGCCCTGTCGAACGCCGAAGAGTTCGGCGGCTGGTTCGGCGTGGCTCTCAAGGGAAAAGCCTTCGCGGCCGGCAAGCGTGTGCAGGGGCAGATCACCTATCCCGGGTACGAGCACGTCGTCTTCGACGTGCTGATCGAGCGCGTGGAGCCGGAGCGATTGTTGTCCTGGCGCTGGCATCCTGCCGCCGTTGAGCCCTCCGTCGACTATTCGCAAGAGCCGACCACGCTGGTCGTTTTCGAGTTGAAGGAAGTCGACGGGGGCACACTGCTCAGCGTCGTCGAATCCGGCTTTGACAACGTCCCGCCGGCGCGTCGTCTGGAAGCGTTTCGAATGAATAGCGGCGGCTGGGACGAGCAGATGAAGAACATCGAAAAGCATGTCGCCACGTCTTAGGGCGCCTTCGAGAGGCGCGCCGCTGAAGAACCCGGCGCTACGCAATTCCGCGCCGATTTTCGCGGCGCTGGGCGATATGACACGCCTGCGTCTCATCGCTGTCCTGTGCGCCGGCGGGGCGATGTCGATCGCGCAGCTCACCTCCGGAACGGACATCACGCGGCAGGCCGTCACGAAGCACCTGCTCGTGCTTGCAGATGCGGGCCTGGTGCGCGACGTCAAAGTAGGGCGCGAACGCCTGTGGGAGTTCGAACCATTGCAACTGGAAGAGGCGCGGCGCTCGCTCGAGGCGATCGCGCAACAGTGGGATCACGCACTCATGAAGTTGAAGGTGGCCGTGGAGCGCTAGCCTCTCTTCTCACGTCAGCCTTCGAGCTGCTTCTTGAGGTTCGCCAGACCACCCTGATAGACGCCCTTGATCAGATCGACCGCGCCGGCGTCGCTCTCTGCCTCGGGCGGGTTGTCAGCGGGATTCTTGCGCTTGAAGTTGCCGACCCACGTGACCACCGTCTTACCGTCCTTGCCTTTCGCGACCGACACTGTGGAGACATAGTCCTGTAGCGGTAGCGGCGACTCGATGATCCGGTATTGATAAGAATGGTCCTTCTCGCTGAACGCGAGCAGCTCTTCGGTGAACGTCGGGCCATCCTTGATCGTGAGTGCGCGAACCGCGCCCGGTGTGTTGTTGGTTCCTTTCACGATCTCGTCCTTCGCGAAGCCCGGATGCCAGTTGGTCAGTCCGTCGTAGTCCTTGATCGCCGCCCAGACTGTGGCGACGGGTGCATTGATCTCAATGGTTTCAGTGACGCTCAACGGCTTCGGCGGATCGGCCAGCGCGGACCCGGAAGCAGCCATCGCGAACAGGGCCATCACGGCAAGTCGCTTCTGCATGTGCCTTCCCCTTTTTGAGACGCATCACTATACCGGAGTTACCATGGGCCGCGCAGCACGACTCAGACACGCCGCCGCAGATACTACGGGTGGCAAGACAAACCCAACATTCCGTTTTCCTGACGCAGTCCGTTAGACTCGCGGTGTCGGCGGCGGCGACGAGTGTCAATGCAGCGTGTCAGTTGTGGCTGATGCGGGTGCGCGGACGCTGTCGTGGATGACGATCCGTACGTGGGCAGCGCAATCGAGCGTTTGATGCGTTCCGCTGGCTCTGTGGTGGTGCGAAATCCTACCTGTGCAAGCCCGTTGACGACGAGACATTGCTGAAGGCGATCAATGCCGCGATGGCGGCCTGACTGAATTGACATCGTACATAGGAGACCAATCGTGAAACACAGACTCGCATGTTACGGCCTGTCACTGCTGACGGCGGTAGCGGCGCTCTTCGGCGCGCTCACTCCGGTTCATGCTGCGGATACCAAGCCGAACATCGTCATCATCTGGGGCGATGACGTCGGCCAGTCCAATATCAGCGCCTACTCGCACGGCCTGATGGGCTACCAGACGCCCAACATCGACCGTGTTGCCAAGGAAGGCATGATCTTTACCGACTACTATGCCGAGCAGAGTTGCACCGCCGGCCGGGCGTCGTTCATCACCGGCCAATCGGGCTTGCGCACCGGTTTGACCAAGGTCGGCTTGCCGGGCGCTACGGTAGGCTTGCAAGAGGAAGACCCGACGATTGCCGAACTGTTGAAAGCGCAAGGCTATGCGACCGGCCAATTCGGCAAGAATCACCTGGGCGACCGAAACGAATTCCTGCCCACGGTGCACGGCTTTGACGAGTTCTACGGCAACCTGTACCACCTCAACGCCGAGGAAGAGCCGGAACTGCCGGACTATCCAAAGGCTCCAGGGTTTCGCGAGAAATTCGGCCCCCGCGGCGTGATGGACTGCAAGGCCTCGGCCACGGACGATCAGACGGTGGATCCGCGATTCGGCAAGGTCGGCAAACAGGTCTGCACTGACACTGGTCCCCTGACCAAGAAGCGGATGGAAACAATCGACGATGACATCGCCAACCGGGCCGTGGAGTTCATCCAGCGGCAAAACAAGGCCGGCAAGCCAGCCTTTGTCTGGGTGA
>Ga0209640_10002656_pt1 | contig 15593 bp, 8 predicted proteins | sample RifCSP10_1_FD_184018 | JGI IMG/M metagenome (GOLD analysis project Ga0209640, IMG submission 184018) | Soil microbial communities from Rifle, Colorado - Rifle CSP2_sed 10_1 (SPAdes) (version 2) | ecosystem: Environmental > Terrestrial > Deep subsurface > Rock core/Sediment | place: Rifle...
AAATCGGCGAGCACGAATTCCGCATTGCCGGCCATCTGCGCAAAATTCCCGGTGAGACGCTGGCCTTCTCGCTGATCAGCCCGCGGGTTTACATTCCGATGGCCTTTTTGGAGCGCACCGGACTGTTGCAAAAAGGCAGCTTGGTGCGTTACCGCGTCTACTTTAAGTTTCCCGCCAACACCGACGTGGATGGCACGGTCGCAAAGTTAGGCCCGGAGCTGCAGCGCCTGGGTTTGCGGGCGGATACCGTGAGCCGGCGCGCCGCTTCGATATCGGGCTCGATGGAAAATCTCGGTCGTTATCTCACCCTCGCGGTATTTATCGCCGTTTTGCTTGCCGGCGTCGGGGTCGCCAGCGTGGTTCACGTATTCGCCAGAGTCAAGGCGCGCTCGGTGGCCTTGTTGCGCTGCATCGGCGCCGGGCCGGCCGAGACCGTGTGCGTCTACGTGATTCAGATACTCCTGCTGGCGCTCGCCAGTTCCATTCTCGGCGCTGCATTGGGCATTGCGATGCAGTATGTCCTGCCCTTCGCACTCAAAGATTTCTTACCGGTGACGACCGTGATCACCCTGGCGCCCCGGGCCATTGCCGCCGGGCTGGCCGTTGGCCTGGGAACGGCGCTATTGTTCGCGCTGATTCCACTGCTGCCGCTGCGGCACATTTCACCGCTGTTGGCGCTGCGCGCTGCGTTCGGTGCCGAGCGCGCCACTCGGGATCGTGCCGTGTGGCTGTTGTTCGTTCTGATCGCGGCCGGCATCTGGGCATTTGCCGTAGGCACCACCGGCAGCAAGATTTCCGGATCGTGGTTCACTGCGGGAGTTGTGGCGGTGTTCGGTGTTTTGATTGTGCTGGCGCGCGCGGCGTCGGCGTTCCTGCGTAAACTCGCGCCGGGCCTGTTATCATTCACCTGGCGCCAGGGACTCGCAAACCTGCACCGTCCCAACAATCAAACCACGGCGGTGATGCTGGCGATCGGGCTCGGCACATTCTTGCTGGTGACGCTTTACAGCGTGCAGCGCGTGCTGGTGTCGCAAGTGGCGGGACGCGCGGGCGCAGGGGAACCCAACCTCGTGCTCTTCGATGTCCAGCGCGATCAGCGTCAGAGCCTGGCAAAGCTCATCGAGTCGGAGGGAGTTTCTTTGCGCGGCGAAGTGCCGATCGTCACCATGCGCTTGAGCCGGGTGAAAGGACGAAGCGTTGAAGATCTGCGCACCGACGGAAAAACGGGCATCTCCCGATGGGCGCTGCGTCGCGAATATCGCTCCACGTACCGCGACCAGTTGACCTCGACCGAAGATATCGTTGCCGGGAGCTGGCAAGGCAAAGTCGCGCCCGGCGTGGAGCCGATACCGATCTCCGTTGAAAAAGGCATCGCCGAAACTTTGCGGGTCGGAGTGGGCGATGAGTTGCAATTCGAACTTCAGGGCGTGCCGCTGTCGACGCGGATCACAAGCCTGCGCCAGGTCGATTGGCAACGCGTCCAGCCGAATTTCTTCGTGGTCTTCCCGGAAGGCGTGCTGGAAGGCGCGCCGCAGTTTTATGCCGTCGTCGCGCGCGCCGAGTCCAAGCAGACCGCCGCGAACTTACAACGCGCCGTCGTCGAGCGCTTCCCGAACGTTTCAATGATCGACCTGAGTCTGATTCTCAACACGCTCAATTCGATTCTTGATAAAGTCTCGGATGCGATGCGTTTCATCGCATTCTTCACGATCATTACCGGGTTCGCCGTGCTGGCGAGCGCGGTGCTCGGCAGCCGCTCGCAGCGCCTTCGAGAGAGTATCTTGTTGCGAACGCTCGGCGCTCCGCGCGCGCAAATCCTCGGTGTCGTTGCGGCAGAATATTTTTTATTGGGCGTTACGGCCGGCGTGGCGGGCACCATCCTCGGCTTAGGAGCGACCTGGGGGTTGAGTTTGTACTTCTTCGGCGCGCCGGTATCGATCGCGCTCGGGCCGGTGCTCGCGATTCTCTTGGCCGTGACCGCTGCCACGGTCGCGGCGGGCGCCGCCGGTTGCTGGGGTATTTTCCGCCGCTCGCCGCTCGAAGCGCTGCGTGCCGAGGCGTGAGAACGCTCACTCTTCGCGCCCAAAGGTTGTGAATAATCCGGCCGGCCGCCACGGCTGCGCCAAGATCCGCGACGAACCGACTGCGGCTTTTTTGGAAAAATATCATCGGCGGCGGCACCGCGCTCGTTGAGACCACCGGGCTTTCGACATACGATTGAGTAAGTCTTATTCTTGCCGATAAGCCGATAAAGGAAAAAACATGGCGGAACGAAAACCCTACCGATTGCCGACCACAGTAACGCCGGAACGTTACGAGCTGAAGCTGGCGCCGGACCTAACTAACTGGACTTTTACCGGAGAGGAGAAAATCGCAATCGACGTGCGCGAGCCGGTGCGCGAAATCGTTCTTAACGCCGCCGAGCTGGACTTTCATGCAATATCCCTGCGCTGTCCTGACGGCAAGGTTTTGCAGGGCAGCGCGCGCCTCGATCCGGAAAACGAACAGGCGACGCTGGTTTTTAAGGAAATCGTGCCGCCGGGTCGCAGCGAGCTGCAGCTTCGATTTTCCGGCGTTCTCAATGACAAGCTGCATGGTTTTTACCGCAGCACTTATAAAAATCCGGACGGCCAGGAAAAGCGGCTGGCCTCGACGCAATTCGAATCGACCGATGCGCGCCGAGCGTTTCCGTGCTGGGATGAGCCGGCGTTCAAAGCGGTTTTTCAAGTCACGCTGTTGGTCGATGAAGGGCTCACGGCGATTTCCAATGCCCGGACGATGCGTGAAACCGTTCGTCCCGAGACCGGCAAGAAGGAGTTTGTCTTCGCCGACTCGATGAAGATGTCGACCTATTTGGTTGCTTTCATCGTCGGTGAGTTCGAATCCAGTGATTCCGTCATGGCCGGCGATGCGCCGCTGCGGGTGTGGGCCGTGCCGGGGAAGAAGCACCTGACCCGGTTTGCCCTCGACATCGGCAAGGCATCGCTGGAATATTTCGGTCGTTATTATGGCATTCCTTACCCCGGCGACAAGCTGGATCTGATCGCGATTCCCGACTTCGCCTCGGGCGCGATGGAAAATCTCGGCGCGATCACTTTTCGCGAGACCGCGCTGCTGGTCGACGCCGAAAGAGCGACCCGCGCCGAGTTGGAGCGCGTCGCCGACGTGGTGGCTCACGAAAACGCGCATATGTGGTTCGGCGACCTGGTGACGATGAGATGGTGGAACGGGCTGTGGCTGAACGAGGCGTTTGCAACGTTCATGGAAATGCTCGCCGTCGACGTTTGGAAGCCCGAGTGGCGGCGCTGGGATAGCTTCACGGTATCACGCGCCGCTGCGATGCAAGTCGACGGCCTGAAGAGCACGCGTCCGATCGAATTCCCAGTCGAAAAGCCGGAGGAGGCGGCCGGCATGTTCGACGTGCTCACTTATGAAAAGGGCGCGTCGGTGCTGCGCATGCTGGAGCAATATCTGGGCGCGGAGGCATTTCGCGACGGCATTCGGCTTTATCTGCAACGGCACAAATACGGCAACGCCGAAACCACCGACCTCTGGGATGCTCTCGAAGACTCGACGACGCGGCCGGTGCGGGCGCTGATGGATACCTGGATTTTTCAGGCCGGTTTTCCACTGATCAGCGTCGAGAGAGCGCCGGGCGGCGTCCGGCTATCGCAGCGGATATTTCGCTATCTGCAAGACGGCTCCGATCAGGATAGGAAGTGGCATGCCCCGACTTTCCTCCGCACCGGCGGGAAATCGGGCGTGATCGAAAAAACCATTCTGCTGACGGATCACGAGCAGTTTGTCGAGCTCGTCGACGATCCCGAATGGGTCGTCGTTAACGCCGGCGGGCATGGCTTCTACCGCGTGCACTACAGCAGCGATCTTCTGGCGGCGCTCAAGCCGTGCTGGAGTGACCGGCTGTCGGCGGTGGAACGATTCAATCTGGTGAACGATACCTGGGCGGCGACTTTGGCCGGTCTTACGTCGCTGACGGATTATCTGAATTTGATCGACTTGGTGCGCGATGACAACGATATCAATGTATGGACGGCGGTGATCGCCTCGGGCCACCACTTGCAGCGTATTCTCGACGACGCCCAGTGCGCCGTTTTTGAAAAGCGCTTGCGCGGACTGTTGGCGCCGGCGGTGGAGCGTTTCGGTTGGTCCGCGAAGAGAGGGGAGAGTGAGCTGGAGAGCCAGTTGCGCGGTGATTTGGTCGGCGCGCTCGGCACGATCGCGGGCGACCAGGCGTGTCAGGAGCGCGCGCGCCAGTTGCTTGCGCAATATGAAAAAGCGCCGGAGAGCGTCGATCGCAATCTTATTCCCGCTTTGATCTCCATTGTCGCATATACCGGCAATGTCTCCGATTACGAAAAATTTTATGGCAAATTCAAAACCGCCCAAACGCCGCAGGAGGAAACCCGTTATCTTTTCGCGTTGGGCCATTTTCGGGTTGCCAATTTGGTCGAGCGAACGTTGAATCTAACACTCGACGGCGAAGTGCGCACGCAAAACTCCCCGTACTTGATGCGCGGCATTTTGCTCAACAAGTATGCGCGCGAAAAAGCGTGGGCGTTCATGAAAGCACGCTGGAATGACATGCTGAGACAATACCCTGACAATTCGATCCCGCGCATGTGCGAGGGCATCGTCGGTCTGGTCAGCCGCCGGCTGGAAACCGAAGCGCGCGAGTTTTTCGCCGCCCACCCCGTGAAGCAGGGCGCCAAACAAATAGAGCAGCATCTGGAGCGTCTCCGCGTCGCGGTGACGTGCCAGGAAAGCTGGCATGACTTATTGCGGCCGTGATCGTCCAACTAGCAGACTACTGAAAGACTCATATGCTTCGTTGCGCCTTAATCGTCTCGCTACGAGATAGACGGTAGACGTTTGGAGGATTGGAGTGGTGGAGTAATGGATTGAAACCCAATACTCCTGTACTCCAAGGCCCCATTTCTTCATTTGCTCTGAGTCGTTTCGAGCAGCCTGCAGTGAGAGTTTTTCAGCAACCTGCCAAGGTTACGAGTTCCATCCTCAACTACTCTTGGCACGTCGCCATGCCGGGAAAATTCGGCAGCTTCGCTTCTGGGGTTCGGCGGGAATGAGCCTGGCTTTCCCGCGAGGAGCGCGCGAATGCCAGAGCTGCTGGACTGAAAGTTGGCGTAATCCGCAACGGAATTCGACCATGGCGATGAAAAAAGCAACAGCTTGGGTTGCCTCGGTAAAAAATCTTTGAAAGATTGCCTTGACACGATTGGTAAGTAAATGCTAACTAACCTCAAATGTCGAATGCGCCACGGCTGTCCGCGGAGGAGCGGAAGGAAGCGATTGTCGAGGCGGTCCGGGATGTATTTGCCGCGAAAGGTTTCGATGGAACCACGACTCGCGAGCTGGCCCAGGCCGCCGGTGTTTCCGAAGCGCTGCTGTACAAGCATTTTCCGAGCAAAGAATCGCTCTATGCGGCCATGCTCGACGACTGTGCCAAGGGTCCGACCTTTGCTGAAGCCAGCCGGATTGTCGAACTCGAGGCCTCCACTTCGACCCTGGTGGTGATGGTGCATTTTATGATGTCGCACTACGTGGTCGGCCGGCCCGGCGATATTCATCGCGCGGCGCTGAATTCGCTGCTGGTGCGCAGCTTGTTGGGCGACGGAGAATTCGTTCGTTTGATGCACAAAAAGCTGGTCTCGCCGTGGCTCAAAAAATTTGAAGCCTGTTTGCACGCCGCGGCCAAAGCCGGGGAAATGCACGAGGTGCCGATCCGCCGCGATCTATGCGTCTGGCTGGTGCAGCACGTGGCTTTTTCATTGAGGCTGCACTTGCAGCCCAAGACTCCGGCGATTGATTACAAGGTCTCGAGGGAGGAGCTTGTGGCGCAGGCGACTTGGTTCGGGTTGTTGGGTATCGGCCTCAAGCAGGAGGCGGTACGCCGTTACTACAGTCCTAAGGCGTTGCGTCTGCTCGCGAATGAGTAAAGAGCATTGGGGCCAAGTTAGTAAAGGTTCACTAAATTAAAAAGTTTATCCAAGGGGAGGATCAATGAAATCGCAGCGCAGTGCTCATGACAGTGGCGCCGCAGCGCAGACGCACGGCATGGCGGATAGAATCGGCGCTCTATTCCAACCCGACACGCTGTTGGGCGAAGATTATGCCGCTAACTTTCGCCGCAAGATTCCGCTCGAGCCGGAGCGCATTCTCTTGCTCGCGATCCTGGAAGACGGCGTCCGTTGCTACCAGGAAAATCTGCTCGTGTCGGGCGGCAAAAGGCGGGCGCTCTTCGATGAAGCGAAAGAGTGGTTGTTCAGCGACGATGTCAACTGGTTTTGTTCTTTCGTTACGATTTGCACGTTGTTGAATCTCGAACCGAACTATATTCGCCGCGGGTTACGCCAGTGGGAGTCCCGGACCCGCAAGGCCTCCCAGGTAAAACAGCAGGGGAACGTTAGGGTCGAGCAGCGACTCGTCGCATAAAACCGAGGTCTTCGTGACAGATGGCAAAGTCACGCAGCATTGGATTATCGGTGCAAGCCTCGCCGCGCTGGTCACGGCGGGCGCGATTTCAGGGTGCGGGAAAGACTCTCAGCCGTCCGTCGAGCGGCCACCGGCACCGGTAACGGTCGCCACCGCGGTCGCCGACGATGTGCCGATCTACATTGACACGGTCGGCAAAATCGCTGCGCGGGAGGTCGTATCGATCCAGCCGCAGGTTTCCGGCCGTATCACCAAGATCCATTTTGCAGACGGCGCCGATGTCAAATCCGGCGATCTGCTGTTCACCATCGATCCCCGTCCTTATCAAGCTCAATTAAACCAGGCGCAAGCCAACCTGGCGCAAGCCGTTGCAGCGCTCAGTCTCGCCAAGGTGAATTTCGCCCGAGTGGAAAACGTCAGCGATCCGCGCGCGGTGTCGCGCCAGGATTACGACACCAAGAAAAACGCGGTCGTGGCAGCCGAAGCGCTGGTGCAACAGAATAACGCGGCGGTCGAGAGCGCACGCCTCAACTTGGAATACGCGACGATTCGTTCGCCGATCGACGGGCGGACAGGGCAGCGCAACGTGGATGCCGGCAACGTGGTCTCGGCCAACAACGGCTCGCTGCTGGTGATCCAGCGGCTCGACCCGATCTACGCCGACTTCACCGTTACCGAGAGCCAGCTGAGCGCGGTGCAGCGCAACATGGCCAAACGCACCCTGCGTGTCGAAGTGCGTTTGCCCGGCGAAGCCGCCGAGCCCCGCGAGGGCAAGTTGACCTTTCTCGATAACTCGGTGCAAGAGGGCACCGGTACGGTAAAGCTGCGCGCGACGATCACCAACGGCGACCGGCGTTTTTGGCCGGGCCGGTTGGCTAACGTGCGCCTGATATTGAGCACTCAGGAGGATGCCGTGCTGATTCCCGCCGATGCGCCGCAGATGTCGGCCCAAGGCCCTTTTGTTTACGTGGTCAAAGACGATTCGAGCGCCGAATTGCGGCCGGTGACTCTGGGGCAACGCCAAGGCGACATGGTCGTCATCAATCAAGGAGTCAAAGCGGGCGAACGGGTCGTGATGCAAGGCCAACTTGGCGTTACGCCGGGCGGCAAGGTGAACGTCGGGAAAGCAGACGCCGGCGGCGAGTCGCCCGCGACCAAGACAGAAAGCAAGCCGTGAACTTTTCCGACCGGTTCATTCACCAGCCGGTCATGACGACGGTCTTGACCGTGTCGGTGATCCTGTTCGGCGTGCTCGCTTACCTACGGCTGCCCGTCAATGACTTGCCGGCGGTCGACTATCCGGTCATTCAAGTCCAAGCCAGCTATCCTGGCGCCAGCCCCGAGACCGTGGCCAATAACATTGCCACGCCGCTGGAGCGCCAGTTCATGCAGATCAACGGCTTGGAGCTGGTGATTTCAAGAAGCACTCAAGGGCATACCAGCCTCACGCTGCAATTCGCGCTCGATAAAGATATCGACGCGGCGGCGACCGACGTGCAGACGGCGATATCGCAGGCGACGGGAAGCTTGCCGGCGGATCTGCCCACGCCGCCGAGCCTCTCCAAAACCAATCCAAACGATCAACCGATCATGTATATCGCGCTGACCAGCGACTCGGTGACTCCGGGACAGCTTTATGATTACGCCAGCACGCAAGTCGGCCAACGGATCAGCATCCTTCCCGGCGTCAGCCGCGTGAACGTGTTCGGCGCCAAATCGGCGGTGCGGATCAAGGCCGATCCCGCGGCCATGTGGGCGCGCGGCATTTCTATCGATGACCTGACGGCCGCGGTGCAGCAGGGAAGCAGCAGCATCGGCGCGGGCCAGCTCGACGGCTCGGCGGGGACGTTGCTTTTACGGCCGCAAGGCCAGTTGGAGAACGCGGAACAGTACCGCGACCTGATTGTCAGCAGCAAGAACGGCGCGCAGGTCTATCTGCGCGACGTGGCGCAAGTAAAGGATTCCATCGAAGACGAGCGCATCAAGATGCGTTTTTGGGTGCGCGGTTATCCCGAGCCGACGGCGACGGTGATCGTCGCCGTCAACCGGCGCGCCGGAGCCAACGTCGTCGAAGTCGCCAACAGCGTACGCAATCTCCTGCCGCTCATCAGCGCTGAGCTGCCGGGCTCGGTGCGGATCACGCCCGTATACGACCGTTCGCGGACGATCATCCACAATATTCTCGAAGTGCAGATTACGCTCGCCATCGCATTCGTTTTGGTCGTGATCGTGATTTTTATCTTCTTGGGACGGGCCACCGATACGCTCATCCCCACTTTGGCGTTGCCGCTGTCTCTGCTGATTACTTTCGTGGCCATGGATTTGCTCCACTACAGCCTGGATAATCTGTCGCTGATGGCGCTCACACTGGCCATCGGTTTTCTGGTCGATGACGCCATTGTGTTTCTGGAAAACACCGTGCGCCGTATGGAGCACGGTGAACACGCACTGGAAGCGACTCTCAACAGCGCCAAGGAGATCAGCTTCACCATCGTTTCCATGACCGTCTCGCTCGCCGCGGTGTTTCTGCCGCTGGTCTTCATGTCCGGCATCGTCGGCCGCATCTTTCGCGAGTTCGCGATCACGATTGTCATCGCGATCATGGCGTCGGGCCTGGTATCGCTGACTCTGACTCCGTTGATGTGCGCGCGGCTGTTGCGCGACCGCGGTCCAGGCGCAAGGCAGACCTGGATGGAGCGCGTGATCGGCGCGTGGGAGAGGAAATTCCTGGGCTTCTATAGCCGAACGCTCTGGTGGTTCCTGCGCCTGCGCTGGGTTTCGGCCTTGATCTGGGCGATTTGTTTGGCCGGTACGGTCTTGCTGTTCATGATCATCCCCAAGGCGTTTCTTCCGGTCGGCGACAGCAGTTTTATCTGGGGTGTGATGATCGGCCGCGAAGGCTCGTCGCCGCAACAGATGCGCGTCTTGCAGGATCAGGCCGATGGCATCTTGCGGCAAGACGCGAGCGTCTTCGCGACTTTAACGATGACGGGAAACGCGCAGTTCCTGTCCTCGAACCAGGGACTGCTGCTCGCTTTCCTCAAGGGTCCTGACCAGCGCGCGCCGATTCAAGACGTGACCGGCCGGTTAATGGGCCGGCTCGGCACCATTCCTGGAGTGATGCCGTTCCTGCGGCCGTTTCCGGTCTTGGAGATCAGCACCGGCGCGACTAATCAGAATCAGGGTCAGTATGCGTTTTCGCTTTCCGGCGTGAACCCCCAGCAAGTGTACGATACGGCGACAAGACTGATGGCGCGCTTGCAATCCTATCCGGGCTTCCTGACGCTGTCTTCGGATTTTTTCAACAACACGCCGAATCTCGATATTGGGCTCCAGCGCGAGCAGGCGCGCATTCACGGTGTCTCCGAAGCACGCATTCTGCAGCTGTTACGCAACGCTTACTCACAGAATTATCTCTACTTAATCAAACAACCGGAAGATCAATATAAAGTAATCCTCGAGGTTAAAGACGACGCTCGCTCCGACCCCGGAGATCTCTCGCGGCTGTACATCAAATCAGACGATGGCAGCCGGCTGGTGCCGCTCAACACATTGATCAGCTCGAAGACTTCGTTAGGACCGCAGGCGGTCAATCATTTGAACCAGTTCACCAGCGTCACTCTATTCTTCAATCTGAAGCCGGGCGTGGCAATCGGTGAAGCCACCGATGTCATTACCCGGGCGGCGGCGGAGATCGTCCCTCCCGCCGTGCGCGCGAGCTTGCAAGGGGAGGCGCTGACTTTCGCGAATACGGTGCGCGATCTGACCCTCCTGATGCTGCTTGCCGTGTTCGTCATGTACGTGATCCTGGCGATCCTGTACGAAAGCTACCTGCATCCGCTAACCGTGTTGTCGACTCTTCCGACTGCGCTGGTCGGCGGCCTACTAACCCTGCTTCTCTTCGGCGAACAGGCGACGCTTTACGCTTTCGTCGGTATGTTCATGTTGATGGGCATCGTCAAGAAAAATGGGATCATGATCGTCGACTTCGCCATTCATAGGGTCGCGGCCGGGGAATCGGCCGATCAGGCGATCCACGACGCCAGCATGGACCGTTTCCGGCCGATCCTGATGACGACCCTGGCGGCGGTGTTCGGCGCGCTGCCGATCGCTCTCGGCTTGAGCGCGGACGCGGAGTCGCGCCGCTCTCTCGGTCTGGTCATCGTCGGCGGTCTGATCGTCTCCCAGTTCATCACCCTCTACATCACGCCAGCGATCTATCTCTATTTGGAAGAATTTCAGGAAAAAGTATTGGACCGCACGTCCTTTTTCCGCTCGGCGCGCGCCGGCCGGACCGAAGTTGCGCGCAATCGCTCCGCGGAATAGGGCGGCGAGTCTGCTGTCGCGCTCCCATCCCAAGCCGCCGGAAGGGAAATTGTCGCTGCTGCCCGACGAACGACTCTTGTTTCGGCGCGTGGAAACTGATAATACCAGAATAGTTTCCTGAGTAGTATGGCTAAACAATTGCCCAAAACGCGCCTCAAAGACGCCGCGTTACCCAACCCCGCCGCGCAACGGATCATCACGGCGGCGCGGCGCGAGTTTTTTGCCCACGGTTTTCGCTCCGTCACCATGGATGACTTGGCGGAAGATCTCGGCATGAGCAAGAAAACCCTTTACGCTTTGTTTCCCGGGAAGTCGGCTCTTCTGCGCGCGGTGTTGCTCGACAAGTTCCGCAGCGTCGAGGCCGACCTGGATCAAGTCACGGCGCCGGCGTCGACGGACGAGCTGGCCGCGCTGCATGGACTGCTGGCGTGCATGCAACGCCATACCGAAGAGATCCAGCCGCCGTTCGTGCGCGATATCCGGCGCGAGGCGCCGGAGGTTTTCAAAGTCATAGAGGACCGTCGCCGGGAGATCATCCAGCGCTATTTCGGCAAGCTCTTCGAGCAAGGACGCAGCGGGGGGATCATCCGCAAAGATCTTCCCACACGATTGATGGTCGAAATACTGGTCGGCGCCACCGAAGCGATCATGAACCCGGCGAAGATAGCTGAACTCGGACTGACGCCGAAGAGCGGATATCGCAGCGTGATTAGCGTCATTCTTGAGGGCTTGCTCACGGAAAAGGGCAGGTCAAGGTAAGCACCTGCCAGGCGGGGGGGTGGAGAGAGATGAGTAGAAAACCGTGGATTGCAGCAGTGGCGGTGTTGGGACTTGCCGTTGCCGGGTACTTCTGGTGGTCCGCGCAACATGCTGATGACGGCAACGAATTGGTCCTTTACGGCAACGTCGATTTGCGACAAGTCGAACTGGCTTTCAACAACAGCGAGCGAATCGCGGCGGTTCTTGTTCAAGAAGGCGACCAAGTCCGCAAGGGCCAGATACTCGCGCGCCTGGAGACGGTACGGCTCGAACCTCAACTCGCACAAGTCGAGGCCCAAGCTGCAGCCCAGCGCCAAGTCGTGCAAAGGCTGCGCAACGGTAGCCGGCCCGAGGAAATTGCCCAGGCGCGGGCGAACATCGAAGCGGCCCGGGCCGAAGCCGTGAATGCGCGTTTGCAGCACGAACGGCTAAAAGGTGCGGCGGAGATTTCGGGCGGACGCGCGGTGAGACTTCAGGATGTCGACAACGCTGAGGCGGCCGTCCGGGTAGCCGAAGCAAGATTGACGGTCAATCAGAGGGCGCTCGACCTTGCGCTTGCAGGTCCGCGCAAGGAAGAAGTCGCTGAGGCGGAGGCGCAATTGCGGGCCAGCGAGGCGCAAGTCGTGCTCTTGCGCCAGCAACTGGCGGATTCCCAGTTGATAGCGCCGGTGGATGGCGTGGTGCGCACGCGTGTCATGGAGCCCGGGGAGATGACCTCGCCGCAGAAGACCGTGTTCTCGCTGGCGATCACCGACCCGAAATGGGTGCGCGTCTATGTTTCAGAGCCGGACCTGGGAAAAGTCCGTCCCGGCATGGCCGCCACTGTCGGGGTCGATAGTTTTCCCGATCGGCGTTTCGAAGGCTGGGTCGGATTCATTTCGCCGGTCGCTGAGTTTACGCCAAAATCCGTGCACACCGAAGAGCTGCGCACGACTTTGGTTTATGAGGTCCGCGTATTCGTCAAGGATCCTGAAGACAACTTGCGCCTCGGCATGCCGGCGACGGCTTATTTGTCATTAGAACAGAAAGACTCGGGCACTTCGACAACCCGCTAGACCATCCTCAAAGGCACGATGAGTAAGATTCAAACAAAGCCAATAGCCTTACACGGGAGTGAGATACGCAAGTCATTTCTGCGCGAGAGCGGTGAGACGGTCGTGGCGCTTAACGGAGTGTCGTTATCAGTGGACCATGGCACGCTCACGGCGCTGGTTGGGCCGGATGGCGCAGGGAAAACGACGTTGATTCGCTTGGCGGCGGGTCTTCTTGCGGCGGATAGCGGTGAAATTAAAGTTTTGGGGATCGATGTGAAGGTGAATCCGCAGCAGGTCCAAGACAGGATCGGTTACATGCCACAGCGGTTCGGCTTGTATGAGGATCTCACGGTTCAAGAAAATTTAAATCTGTATGCCGATCTTCACGGCGTGAGCATGGACGAGCGGAGTGAACGATATCCAAGGCTCATGGAAATGACGGCGCTCGGGCCGTTCACCGGCCGGCTCGCCGGACGGCTATCAGGCGGTATGAAACAAAAGCTCGGTCTGGCGTGCACCTTGGTTCGCTCACCGGAGTTATTGCTACTCGACGAACCGACCGTGGGCGTCGACCCGCTTTCCCGGCGCGAGCTTTGGGAAATCATTCTTCAGCTGGTTAACGAGCGCGGTCTTACGGTGTTTCTCAGCACGTCTTACCTCGACGAAGCGGAACGATGCGGTCAGATCATCGTCCTGCACGAAGGAAATAGGCTCGCCCAAGGGCGGCCGAGTGATGTGAGCGGATTGGCCGCAGAGCGCACGTTTCTTGCGGAGTCACCCGCGGGTCAAAGAGCCCGCACCTTGCAGGCGCGACTGCTCGATCAGCCGAGCATTGTCGATGCGTTGCCCGAAGGCGGCAACGTGAGGATCGTTACGAAGGATAGAGGCGGAAGGATCGAGGATGAACTAGGTTCGGATTCACCCCTGGCCGGTGCCACCATCACTGCAGTGCCGCCGCGATTTGAAGACGGTTTCATGGTGCTTTTGGAGCAGACAAGGAGACGAGAACACAGACAAGAAGCGGGGGAGACAAGGACACAGATAGACAAGGAGGGACGAAGAAGCGAAAAAAGGGCAGAGCGCTTCGACTCCTCTTCATCTCCAAGTCTCCCCGTCTCCTTGTCTCCTAGTCTAGCGACGGGTGTGGCGGTGGTCCAAGTGCGCGATCTGGTGCGCAAGTTTGGCAGCTTCACGGCTGTCGATCACGTCAACTTTGAAGTTCATCGCGGCGAAATCTTTGGCCTGCTTGGCCCGAACGGGGCCGGCAAAACCACGACCTTCCGCATGCTCTGCGGTCTGTTACCCGCTACCAGCGGCATGCTCCAAGTCGCCGGTATGGATCTGCGCCGCGCGCGCGCCTCGGCGCGGCAGAAAGTCGGCTACGTGGCGCAGAAATTTGCACTCTATGCTCAGCTCACCGTGCGCGAAAATCTCGAATTTTTTGCCAGCGCTTATAATCTGCGCGGGAGCCAAAAACAGCGGCGGATCGAGTGGGCTATGAAAGAGTTCGGACTGGTTACGTTTATCGATTTGCCGAGCGGTCATTTACCCGGTGGATACAAGCAGAGACTCGCAATGGCCGCCGCGTTACTGCATGAGCCCGAGACGTTGTTCCTCGATGAGCCGACCAGCGGTGCAGATCCAATGACCCGGCGTGATTTTTGGCGGCGCATCGTATCCCTGGCAGAGCAAGGCGTGACGGTCGTCGTGACCACGCACTTTATGGAAGAAGCGGAATATTGCGACCACGTCGCGATCATGGATGCCGGGCGGGTGTTGGCCCAAGGGACGCCGGCGGAGATTCGTCTCCATGGCCGCGTTGATGGCCGCGAACCGACGATGGAAGACGCTTTTATTGCGATTGTCGAGGAAGCGCGCGAGTCGGCTGCTTCGGCTAACGGCGGAGCGGCAGCATGAGTGTCGCGATGAGACCTGAACGGAACCTCGCCGCTACAGGGCACCGGCGGCGCGTTTGGTCTTTGGTAAAAAAAGAAGTGCGCCAAGTCATCCGCGATCCGAGCAGTATCGCGATCGGTATCGTGTTGCCGTTCGTTTTGATCTTACTGTTCGGCTACGGAATGTCCCTCGATGTGACCAACGTGCCGGTGGCGGTAGTTTTGGAGGATCCCTCGCCGGCGTCAACGGAGCTGGCGGCGAGCTTTCAGCTCTCGCGTTATTTTGATGCGCGGACGACGACGTCCATACGTCGTGCTGAAGAGCTGATGCTTACCCGCAAGGTAGACGGGATTGTGCGTATTCGCCCGGACTTCAGCCGGCGCCTAAGCCGCGGCGACGCCGAAGTGCAGCTGCTCGTTCACGGCATCGATGCCAATCGCGCCCGAATCATCGAGGGTTATGTGCAGGGCGCGGTTGGAGTCTGGGCGGCGCGTCGTAGCGCCCAAGGAGAACAGGTTTTAACCGGTCCGGTGCGCGTGCAAAATCGCATGTGGTTTAACGAGGCGAACGAGAGCCGGTACTTTCTGGTTCCGGGCTTGATTGTGTTAGTGATGACTCTGATCGGCGCGCTCTTGACGTCGCTCGTGGTGGCGCGCGAGTGGGAGCGCGGCACGATCGAGGCTCTCTTTGTTACGCCGATTCGGCCGGGCGAAATCCTTCTCGGCAAAACTATTCCCTATTTTGCGCTCGGTATGATCGGTTTTGCGCTTTGTGTGCTCTCCGCCAAGTTCCTTTTTCATGTGCCGCTGCGCGGCTCCCTCCTGGTTCTGACGGGTGTGTCCATGCTCTACCTGCTGGTCGCGTTGGCGCTCGGATTGCTGATCTCATCGGCGCTGAAAAGCCAGTTTGTCGCAAGTCAGATTACACTTTTGGTGACGTTTCTTCCCGCGGTCATGCTCTCTGGTTTTCTCTTTGATTTGCGCAGCCTGCCGGCTGCGGTGCAACTCGTCACGTTTCTGTTGCCGGCGCGCTACTACGTGACCTTGCTGCAGACGATTTTTCTCGTCGGCGACGTGTGGGCGGTGATTGTGCCGAATGCGGCGGTGC
>Ga0209640_10002659_pt1 | contig 15587 bp, 23 predicted proteins | sample RifCSP10_1_FD_184018 | JGI IMG/M metagenome (GOLD analysis project Ga0209640, IMG submission 184018) | Soil microbial communities from Rifle, Colorado - Rifle CSP2_sed 10_1 (SPAdes) (version 2) | ecosystem: Environmental > Terrestrial > Deep subsurface > Rock core/Sediment | place: Rifle...
TGAAAAAACACTTTTTAGCAGCTTGAACATTTTTACCTTCTTTCTTGCCGACAAGGGGCTTGCCAACGGTTTGCGTTAGCGGTTTGGCGTGTTATCGCACTCTTCACAATAGACACCCATACCACAATTACGACATATAGAATTTGGCTCACGTACAGCCAAATCCGCTGCACGCTGTGTTCTACCGCCTTCAAACTCTTCGGGTGTTTTCGCCAATTTTTCTCCGCAATATGGGCAGAAAAGATAGTTCAAAAACGCAGTGTAGTAATCGTGCCTATTATCTGGACATGAATCAATTTCAACCCAATAACCAACACTAGCAGAACAATCAAGATGTTTTTTATCTGTAAGATCAAAACTCGAAATAGTCTGCAAATTACAGCCAGAACATTTATATTCTAAAAATGGCATTATGCACCTTCCACAGAGAGAATAAGATTATTTAGATACGCCTGAAAACAATCATCACAAAATTCTCCGAGATGATTGTTTTCATCATCGTACACGCCATGTATGGATTCTGCACCACATGAGCATTTATATTTATTTTGCACCTTGTCTAATTTTCCATTCATCCAATTCATGAAGACTCCTTTCAAATGCACGGGGCGGTAGAACTCATATTTAGAGACCCACTGGGTCACTAATATCCAATAAATCCGCAGGTGACTTCACACCCGCGCTCACATTTGCCACATGTGTATATTTCATTGTGGTTTTGAGGTCTTGATGACCGAGCAACTCCTGAATTTTTCGTATGTCATATCCTTCCTGTAACAAATGTGTTGCGAAAGAATGCCTCAAAATATGCGGCCCCGTGGGCTTTTCAATTCCTGCTTCTCGAGCTGCGCGTCTTATATTTTTTTGCACACTGGTCTCGAATAAATGATGACGACGGATCACACCGCTTCGTGGGTCAGTCGAAAATTTACTTGCGGGAAACGCGTATTGCCAGCCCCATTCAAATTCTGCATTTGGATATTTCCTCGCCAACGCCCCAGGCATTTCCACACTGCCGCGCCCTACTCGCACGTCCTCTTCATGTTGCAACTGCACCCGCTTCAAGTGTGAGCGAAGCGGCTCCATCACCGAAGCAGGCAAAACTGTCACACGGTCTCGATCACTCTTTGTATCACGCACGGTCACAGTCCGCAGATCAAAATTTACATCCTTCACTCGCAGGCGCATACACTCCATCAAACGCATCCCACTCCCATACAACAAACGTCCGATGATGTAATACACACCCTGCAACCTGCCCAATAAACGCTTCACCTCATCCTGAGACAAAACCGCAGGCACATGCACAGACTTCTTCGCGCGAATTGCCTGTACATTGTCCAACCTCACGCCAACCACATGCTCATACATAAATAATAAAGCACAAAGCGCCTGGTTTTGAGTGGATGAACTTACATTCTTTTCCACCGCTAAATATGACACGAACGCCTCAACCTCCGCCCGTCCCATTTCCGCAGGGTGACGAATTCCATGAAACCGAATAAACCGCTCCGCCCAATCCACATAAGCCTTCTCGGTCTTGTACGAATAATGCTTCACGCGGATCTTGTCGCGCATCGTATCCAAAAATTTACTCATTGGGCAATTCCCTTATTCTCAAATCCTCTGGAAGATCGCTCAAATCATGTCGTGGATTTGGGTAGCCGCCGCCCTGCTTCATCCAAAACGCAATATTTTTCTCTTTACACTGATTGCGCAAATCCCTTGCCCAATTCCAATCAAATGGACGGCAACCCGCGCCGCTTTCTCCGCCACAAATGACCCAGATATCACGTTTTGGATTTTTTGATGACGGAAATTTCATATCCACAAATTCAAGCATGGGTTCAACACTAAAAAAATGAACCTTCGCTGGCACGCTCAAAGCGTCGATCATTCTCTGTCTCTGCTTATTATCTTCAATCGTTGTGCCAAAAAAAACATGTTCAGGCCAGCCGCCATAAAACCATTCCAGCATCGGAGCGTTCTCGGGACGTTTCGTCAGTAAAAGAATATCCAGCCATTCAACCTGTTCGATCAGCTTTACAGCATCATTACGCCAACCCATAACCTGCGGATGGTCCTCAAGAAAATCGCTCATGCTCGAAACAAACACGCGGCGGCGAACACCCTCAGCCTTTGCTTGCTTATCCCATTTCAACAAATCTACCCAGATCGCTTTCTTATATTCACGCGACGAGGTTTCAGCAGGTCCCCAAATCTGCTTGCCCAAACGCTTCGACATTGTTTCAGCATAGCAATGTTTACATCCATCACTCACTTTTTGACAACCCCACCAAAAATTGGCCGTGTGATCTGTCCAATTGATACTAGAATTTTTAGCCATCACACACCTTCCCTTTGTGAAGCATATCTCTTCTTCAACCACTCCAACGCGCCCTCATCAGGATGCCACTCCTTGATGCACTCGCATCCAGGCACCGAGCATTCCCACGTCATACTCAGCATCTTTCCGTCCAACGTGCCCGCCACCGCAATCTTCGCAGGTGCCTCGGCGCGCAGGTCAACAGCCGCGCGAAAAATAAGCAGTCGTGTCGTGTAATACTTCAATGTGGACCCGTCATCCAGCAAAACGTTCACCTGCACCCGCTCGATCACGCCCAAAATGTGCTCCTTATTCCTGTCGCATCGCCAATGCTTTGATTTGCGTAGATCATTCCAGTCCATATTTTTCATTTTTACTCCTTCGCTAAAAGACCATCACAAATCGCTCAGGCACATCGGCGCATTCCACCAGCGCAACCAAACGTCCGCCGCCAATTTCGATTTCACAATCATCCTCCACCCCAGTTGGGAACACGCGCACTGCCGCATAACTCGGGTTGCGCGCAAACGCCTTCCTGAATTCCACAGCCGCATCCACAACGCTTGTGCTGATGCGATCGCCTTTCTTCATCGCCCACAGCACCATCTGGCGCTCACGCCGATCACTTCCGCGCATCAATCCAGCAAAAGCCTCCCTGGCCAGCCACTCTGCGCGCAAATGGAAAGCGCCAGCCTCGCGCGTCAACTTCGCATTCACATCAGCAGGGACGATCCACGGCGGCTCAAGATCGCCCACACTGATCTCACTGTTGCTCATCAAATGCAGGAACCGCGTGCCATGCGCATCCACATAATTTTCAACCTCGATAATCTCATCCATAATTTTTTCCTTCAACATCTCCCCTCCCCCACCCAGGGAGGATGTCCGTTTCCGCACCCACACCCACCGCACGTACGCACGCACGCACAAACAGGCAAGTAATTATTGGCGGTTAATTTTAGCGCCATCATAATTAGCGGTTAAGACAGGAATGTGCCAAGTAAATCATCCAACGCCTCCTGAGCTTTTTCGGTATCTCCAGCCTCCATCGCCTGCTGAACCTGCACGCCCATCTCACCATGCAAAGCCGCAATGATCAAAGCCTTTGCCAAAGGGAACGCCTTGCGATTTTTCCTATTATCGAGATACCAATTCCAAAACTTCTGCTCACGCTCGTCAACAATCGGCATCCGCTGATACCCATCCAACCTCACCCGCTCGCTTGGAACATCATATTTCCGTCTTGCCATTACTTCACCCTCAGCGCCGCCTTATATAAACCGCGCGCAATGGACATGATCGGATCACTCGCAAAAATAATCTTGCCGTTGAAATGAGCAAGCAATTCATTCTTCAGCGGAATGCTCCCGCCGCCCCCAACGAAGATGCGATAAAAACGCTGGTAAGCCTCATTCCATTTGCGCGAAGTAAAACCAAATATTTGTGTTGACCAGGGGGAAAGGAAAGGCTGGATATCCATTCCATCAGGTAGATCATTCGTGCGTACCATTTCATCAAATTCTCCGAACGAATACAGTCCATTCGGGTCCACTTGGTTATGCAGCCATCGAACTCCGAGGGGGGCGCCGCCGTTAAATCTCTTTGTATCTTCTTCACGCTGAGTAACCTGCAACTCAACCGTGCTGGAACCGATCCAAAGCGTTGCATTTTCCTTTGTCAGTGCCTTATTATGCTCCTCTGATATGGCATTCCCCTGCATATCGAATGCATAATCAACCACCGCACCTGTTGCCTGTGGAAGCAGTCCAACTTGCGTAATGATCGCGCCAAAATTATCACCATTAGCCATCCAATGATGCTCACCTCCAACCCAACCTTTTACCTGGCGCACGTATTTCTCTTTATTATCGCCAGTCAGCATTTGGATTGGCAGACCGATCACTACCTCGACCACATCCTCAAAGCGGCCATATTTGCGCTGATACTCGGTCAACGCGCCATAGAAGATCGCGTGCATTTCAGGAGTCACTCCAGCCAGTCGTGAGAAATCGAAATTCTCAACAGGCACACCCCAGCGATGAGCACCATGCCCTACAAACATCTCGCCGATCTTCTCGCCGCTTACGATCATCGGACGCTTCACCCTGCGTCCTGGCATTGGCGCATCCACACTGGTATTTCCAATCAATGCGGCCATCGATGAAAACTGCACCATTCCAGCTTCGCCAACAAGTTTCACTCCACTCTGACCCAAATCCACGCCAAGTTTTGTTTTCATTGCTTGTTCTCCTTTTGAATAATTTGACCTTCAACTTTTGACCTTCGACTATTCCTGAATCACACCTTCCATCACCGCCCTCCCCTCCTCAGTCAACTCAAAACCCTGCCGCTGATCCTTATCGCTCCGCATCTTCAGCAAGCCGCGCTGCAACATCACAGTCCTCAACACCCGAAACTCCGCCTCCGAAAAAGGCTTGCCCTGTCCCTTCCATGCGCCCTCGGTAAAAGGCACACCCTTCAACAACCCATCCGCCAATGCCCGCAGTTGAGTGTCCGTGCAAGGCAAACTGATCAGATCCACCTGCAAATGACCGCCCTCCTTGATATGATTCACCTGCACCTTCACCACCCGCGCTTCCATGTTCGGGCCTGTTGGGCTCTTGCCGATACCGCCGCCGTCAAAATCGTGTTGCAAAATTTTCTCCGTGGTCAACACCAACCAACGCCTCTGCAAATACAGCCACGCCACCAACGGCATCACCCCAAAGACCGCCAGCGCCGCCTTCCAGCCCTCCCGCCAACCGAACACAAGCGACAGGATCAACACAGCCAAAGCCAAAAGCCCGCTCGTGATAAACGCCTGCTGAAGTGGCACCACCACACCCGCCGTCTGTGTGTGTAGGAATTGCCGATCGGAATAGCGGAGCGTATCCTGTGGATAAGTTGGAGCAGGTGCAGCCTGTTGAGATTGCGGTTTATCAAATGTGCTTGTCATTCTGCCTCCTCACCATCAATAATCAATGGACGGATCATCGCCACACCAGTAGGATCCTTGCTTTTCCCAGCCGCGCTCGCCAACACACCCACGTGTCGAACTGCCGCCGATGACTGGATCATGGACCTGTCAGCTTCGTTACGCGTGTTGAGTAAAAGCGTCATCCCCGTGTTCGGGTCCGTCAAAGACACGATCCCCTTCCCTGCATATTCAAGCACCAGCGGATACTGCCCAGTGGCTTTATCCAAATAGATCAGGTTCGCCTTCACCATCGCCGCGCGTGCAATAGCCTTCCCGCTTCCATAGATCGCAATGCTCCCGCTCGCACCCACAGCCAGGATCATCAACACGATCGAAAGGGTCAAAGCCAGGCCGCTCCAATACACCACACGCTGCGCCGCAAGTTTCGCATCCTCAAGCACCGCATCCTTCACCGCCTGCTCACGCTCCGCATCCTCAACCGCGATCTCATCCAGCCTGATCCTTTGCTCACGTGCCTGAGCCTGGTCAGCCGCATCCTGTTCGGCTAACCAACGGGTCTCATCCGCCTTCGCAACATCCTTCGGGTTCGGCGCGCAGCCAGCCAACGCCAAAGCTACGATCAGGAAAAATAAAATTCTATTCATCATCAGCCTCCGATCATTGTATAAAAAAAAGCCATAGGGTAAGACCGCTGAAAAAACAAGCGCCCAGCATCAACACCAGCGTGATCAAATACAACTTCCTGTCATTCATACATCACCTTAGTAGTAGAAGAATGAATCTCACCGTTATTGCTCATGCCAACCTCCTTCCTTCATGTTCCTTCATGTTTGCTTCATGTTTTTGCGGGGACGAACCCCTCCAAATATACAAGGCAAAAAAAAACCTTTTATATACCTTCCTTCATACATCTTCATAATCTTCATGTTTTTACAACTATTTGTCAGACAATTACAGCAAACATGAAGCAAATGAAGGTTTATGAAGCAAAATCGCCAAAATGCACTGCCTAAAATTTGTTTTGTAAGGTTTTCGCGCCACAAAACAAATTTTTTCCGCAGTACGCCCAAACTGCTTCATGTCCTTCATGATCTTCATGTTTTTATCTCCATCTCGACTTGTGTTGCCTTTTCAGCCAGGTCAACCTCGATACTGAAGCGGAACTTCAGCGCATCGATGATCGTCTTATCCAGCACCACCGCATTCCCCCCGCCTTTCGATCCAGCCCTCTCAACGGGCAAACGGAACTGGTTGCGACTCATCTCGGCCACCGTTTTCGAAGTCACACCCTCCCCATCCTTTTTCTTCTGATTGCCTTCCGAAAAATTTTCCGCATCCATCATCTCGTTTGTGATCAAAGCCAGGTCTTTTGCCAGCACGTAACGCACCGAACCCATTTTGCGCAGCTTCCCACGCTGTACATACTTGGCATATTCCTCCCCTTCATCTACGGCCACGATCGCGCGTGCGATCATCGCCTCGAAGGAAGCCGCGGCACGATTCTGTTCTTCCTCGAAATTGATCTCAGCCACCATGTTCAGGTCATTCATCAGGTCTTGATCGCCCTGCAGGTAAGCCAAAACTTTCAGCGGTCGCATCACCTGGTTCATACGTGCGCTCACGCGAATATCCGTCAACTTCACCGTGGCATCCACCTCGATGCGTGGCATCCACGTCGCCAATCGAAAATACAGCAGGTCATTCGTCAATGCCTGCGCTTCAAAATCCTGTTCAGGCGGGATCACACCAGGCTCGATCGGCGGCTTGTGATTCAACAGATCCCGCACATCCCGCTTATATAGGTCAAACGAAAGGCAGCGGCTTTCAGTCGCAGGGTCTTTGAACGCCCCATACATTGTCAGCAGGGTCGGTCCAAACACAAAAGTAGTAGTAGGTCTGAAGGTATGCGTTCCATCAGCCTTCAGCACATCCATCATCGTCACGATCCGCGCCTGCTCTTTCATTGCCCGCACATTCAACAATGCGCGCAGCTCGCCTCTGTCCTCTTTGCTGTTGGCTGAAAGCGAATCAACTTCATCGATCATTAACGTGCCTTTATAGATGTGCGCCATGCCCTTGAAGCCCGCAATGCTGGTCAAGCCTGCCGTGGTCATCATCCGATAGCAGACTTTCCCAACCAACAGCATCAACTCAGACTTTCCCGATCCTGGTGCGCCGCGCGCCCGCAAATAGGGAAGGTAGGGAAAGCAGTCATACACCCACGTGAACAGCGCATACAGCGACGATTGAATAATGTGAATATCCTCATCCAGCAGGAAATATCGCGTGATAAAAAGCCTGATCTCAGCCAGCAGTTCGCGAATATTTTTTTTATTGCCCAGGTCACTCGGCAGCCGCACCGTTCCATATCGCACGTTGTCGTCGATCATCGGCACATACCTCTTGCCGTTGATATCGATGAAATTCGCCACACCGATCTCGCGATTCGAAGTCAGCGTTGCCGTTCCGTCCTGGTTGCGAAGCCAGATATGAGCGTATGCAAACTTGGCCTTTCCATTCCGCTTGTCGTATATCATTTCAAGCTGGTAACCCTCCGACCCATCCTCATTCACAGAAAACCAGCCGCCCATCACCTCTTCGATCTCAACAGGTTTGTCATCGCCATTATTCGCCTTCAACTCTGGACTGATCAATTTCTCAAACGGTCGTAAAGGCGCACCTTTATATTCAGGGAACAGATCCTCGGGAAACAACGCCTTCGCCAGTTTCAAACGCATGTCATTGCGCACATGGATTGGCATCCTCGCGATCAAAGGCAGCACAAACTCCAATGATTTCTGCCTCTCAGCGCCTTGCATCCGCCCCGCATAACTCGCGGCCATCACTACAATCGGCGTAGCCTGATCGAACACAGCCTGCACGTTTTGCTTTTGCATCTTCGGCTCGATCTCGTTATCCGCATGATACTGCGCCAGGTCATTGGCATCCTTGCTGATCGCCTCTTTCCCGTCGGGTCTTGTCCACTTGAACTTCGGCCATCGCACCACCCACAGCATTCCGCCGAAAGCAGTGGTCAGCGGAAATTTGCCTTCATCCTTCCCCGCACCCGTCACAATCTTTTCACCAGGCGTATCTGCATCCGTCGCAAAATAGATCGTCTCATATTTCGGCTCGCCACCCTCACCCTTCGCCGTCAGCATATCGATATACTCGCCCAGGTTCTTCCAGGCAGAACCGCACAACGCCATCGCAGGGATGCCCCACATGCCCAGCGTGATCGCATCGCCCTGACCTTCCACGATCACGATCTTCGAGCGGTCCCGCAGATGCATGTGATTGAAATAAGGGACTTTATCCCCTGCCAAAGCCGCATACGAATTGAAGGATTTCCACGCTGTTTCCCCTCCATCTTTTCGGATCACATCATGACCTGGCAGCTGCCTCCGCGACAAATAAACGATTCGCCCGTTGAGCTTGTGCGCATACACCAGCCCAGGCGTATCCATCATTCCATGCACGCTCTTCTCTTTGAAGCTGCTCGGGTCAAGCCCGTGTTTTTGCGCCCAGGCAGATACATCACCTTTGAAACCCAGCACCAGCACCGCGTCAGGCGAATCGTGTTTGATGCCGTGCAGATCAAACTCGCCCTTCATCTCTTTCACTTGAGCAGCAGTAGCGCGCCCGCTGAACCCCAGCCGCGAGGCCTTGATCGCTTCATCATCCCAGCCACGATTTAAACGCGCATAGGCCAATGCTTCAATATCTTCATGCAACCACTTCGCAAAAACACGCGCCGCAATCGTCAACGCATCCTCACGCGCGCGCGCAGCCAGGCGTTGCCTCAACTCAGGCCCATCCATCTGCTCACCCAGCGGGATATTCGCCCGCCCCGCCAAATCCTTGATGGCTTCCTTCACGTCATAGCCTGGGTTTTTCTTCAACACCCAATCAATGACCGTTCCGCCTTCATTGCACGAACCAAAGCAGTGCCATGTCCCCGTATCAGGGAACACGATCAACGAGCCCGAATGTGTGTTGCTATGGAAGGGACAAAACCCTATCCAGTTCTTCCCCGACCTGCGCAAATTCACCGCAGCATCCAGCTGGATCAACTCAACAATATCTACTCGTGCCTTGATGTCATCGATAATCGTCATTTATCCGTCCAAACCTCAAGATTTTTCAAGCCATTTCTGACATACCGCTCGGAATTTTCCAGTCACTTACCGATCCGCCTGCCCAATAAAAGGGAAGTCGCGACCCCCACTCCCTCCCCCTACCCTACCCATGCAACATAACCCCATGTTATGTTGCATCTTTTTTGACCGTCATATACCATTTTCTGTGCACCCCGCGCCCGCAGGGAAAAAGGGAGGTTCGCGATTCTTTCTACTACTGCATTAAATGTGGAGGCGTACATCATCTGCGTAACTTGGTCTACTCGAGCCTCAGTACATGGACTGGCATCACACGCCGCATCACAGCTATCTCACATCACCTCTAACGCCGCGCGGATCTGGCTATCGCGCACGCCGAAATACAAATCAGTTGTTTTCATGTCAGCATGTCGCATCTGTTGGCGGATTGCGTTCCTGCGCGTCCCCTCTGGCACTCCCTGGCTTTTCAACGCATCATCGAGCGAATAGGCGTATGTATGCCGCAAATCATGCGGCTTCAAATCATGCACTTCTGCCACTGCCCCAATCATCTTCACGCGGACCCTTGCCTGCCCAGTCGTGATACGTTTGCCATGCCAATCGGTGATTACTGCGTCAGATATTACGCTGCGCATTTTCAGCCAATCAGCAATCTCATTCATCGCATCAGCGCTCATCTTGACAGGCGCTTTCTTCGCGCCTTTTCCAAGCACGTTGATTTTATGTTCCGAAAAATCAAGATCGCTTACATCCAACCCTACTACCTCGCTAATCCGTAATCCTGCGCTGTTGAACAAAATCCAAATCGCGCGGTCTCGCAGTCCAAGCCAGATATGATTTTCACTCTTGCATTTCAGGTGTGACCCAGAACTGATTGCCGCATTTAATCTCGTCATTTCCCCGCCCGACCTATCCCGTGGACTTGGCTCCACAGGTTGCCGTTTGATCGATATTGTCGGGTCATATTCCAACAAACCCGCATCCACCGCCCAATGCACCAGCACGCGCAGACTGGCAAGCCTGCGATTACGGCTGGCTGGCGCAATTGATTTATCAGCGTCCTGCCCAGCGAAATATGCCCGAACATCTGTCGCATTGAGTTGATCGGGCGAAAACGAACTCGCATTCTCGCGGTGAAAGAAATCAGAGAAATGGCGCAGATCCTGCATATACGCGCTGACTGTTTTCTCAACGCGCCCATGTTCGCGCAGCCAGAATTTGAAATCCTCCATCCAATAAATGGATGACGTAACTGTCCATTGTGAAATATCAGATTGTGGGAACATCGTTCGCTCCTCAATCAAATAATCGATCTTGAAACGCCAATGCGACCAATTCCCCATCATCCTCGTCCCATACTGCCCAAATGTGATCGTCTACACAGGCTTCGAGGGCCGCGATATCAGCAAGTTCCTGCGTCTCATAACGTATGTCGGTGCGTTTGCATGTTTGTGGATCTCCAATTGAAAACATAACTTACTCCTTTATGCGTATTTTAGAAGAAACAAAATTCCTACAATCGCCAAAGCGATGATGATTAGGGCCGCGCTGTCCATCACATATCCCCTGCTACATTTCGATTTTGTTGTGTTCGCGGTCTTCGAGCCAGATGACATAATCGGGGAAGTTTTGTTCCATTGCATTCTTTGCGGGGCTGGCATCTTCGGGACTGTTGAAGAGGAATGTGCCGTATTGGATACCCTGCAAGTCGGGGTTGATCCATACAAAGCGGTATTTATTGAGATCGGTTCCTTGGGTAGCTGGTTGTGTGAACATGGTTATTCTCCTTTTGGTTTTGACTGGTTACTGTTGGTTATCATCCTCTTTGGTGGTGTGCGCCTTGACCTGAGCCAGGATCGTCAAAACGCACACCAAACCAAGGAGGAGAGAGAACGAAGCGTTCTCTTCAGCGGGCTACCAGGCCGCCTAAAGCCGAGTGCGGGACTTGAACCCGCGCTGCCTATCTCAGCTGGATTATTTCTCTTCTTCGCGCTTCGTGCCAACCTTGACCGCTTTCTCCAAATGCGCTTCGGCGTTCTCGATCAGCGATATGAAGAATTGAAATTCCTCTTTTTCCTTGTTGAGCGCGGCGCGGGCATCCAGGATGCTTTCAAAGGCTTCGTAGGACATCCGCTTGTTTTTGGCCTGTTCTAGCAGGGTCATACGCTTCTCGAGGTTGATTACTTTTTTGTATAAGCGCGCAAGTTCCTTGAAAAGAAAAAATGCCGAGGTCACGATCAACGTGCCAATGAATACAGCGAAGAGAATTTTCATTTCCATAGGAGCGCCGCTGCGACTAGCAAAACGGTTCCGATTACGATGATTGCGAAATAGATTTGTGCTTTCATAATGCGCTCCAAGTTCTGACAAATGCGGAATGTGGTTGTAAAGTTGACTTATGACTCATCGACTGTCTTTTCCTCCCCCATCTGGGGGAGGCAGGAGGGGGTCAAAATCATGAAATCTATAAGAGACTTGATCAACTGGCTAAGAGCCTCTTGGCTCGGGCTGCCAGTGGTGAAGTCCATGCTTCACCTACTGGGCTATCGGCAGATTGAAAGTGATCACTCCGCTTTCAAAGACCTCGGGCAGTTTCGCCTTCAGGCAGGACATGGCCCAGGAACGACGCCAATCTTCGTAGGCCACGGCACAGACCAACAAAAAATCCGTGGACGGGGACGATTTGCCATTGCACCAATTCGTCACCGAAACACGGCTGATATTCGTATTCACCAGGCTGGCGGTCACCGCATTCGCAAAACTCTGCTGGGTGAGACCGCAGCTTTCCATATAGGCTTTCATCACATCTTTGACTGTGGCTTCTTTTTGCATCCTGTTTTCTCCTGTGTTTTTTCTTACACAGTACATTGTATGTAACTGAGGTTACATCCATTATACATATTGTTTCTAGTATGTCAAGGGTCTTACATAAACTGATACAATGCTAAAAATGAGTTACTTTTTCCCCAATTGGATAAATCGCCAATTCGTATTGTGGCAAGCAGAACAGGGGAAACGAAAAACAATAGACGAATTTGCCGCCTATATTGGTATTTCCCGCCCTCTACTCAATATGTGGTTGAACGGCAATCGAAAGCCTGGAACTGAAAATATAAAACTTCTGGAAGAAATATTTGGAATGGAAGTCTATGATGCGCTTGATCTGCCCCGCCCTAATCCATACCAGCAAAAATTAAACCGCTTGTGGGAATTCCTGCCAGAAGAATTTCAAAAGCGGATTGCCGAAGAAGCAGAAACGTATGAAACGAAAAACATATCAGAACGGGTTCACAAAGTTTCAAAGCAACGAAAGGCTCCAAAGACTAAATAGGTCTTGGCAATACCTTACGCCTGCCCAAAAGTTTTGGATTTACCTTCGCGTTCTCTGGCACTCCTCCCCTACCCTCTACCAGATCATCAATCATATAAGGTATTTTTATGGGCGCTGGCTTACCTATCATATCTATCCCGTTCATTGGGTGAGATAACTCATGTTCAGAAAAAATAAAAAAGGAAAACAAGAATGAAACCTCACTCAGTCTGTCCAATCTTCATACTTGTAATTGTCGCCATCGCCTGTCAATCTACATCAACCCCCATACCGTCCACTGCTCTTCCTCTTGAAAATCAAGTTCAGACCGCCGCTGCAGTGATTGCGATCACAACCCAAAACGCACAGCCTATAGTTGTACAACCTACATCCCAGATTGTCACAGAAAATCCATCTCCTTCACCGTCCATTGCCGCTCCAGTAGGCAGTCATTTTGCATGGAATTACATTACCTCTCAGGAAAGCGGCGGCATAAAAGTAGAAATTGCCAGACTACTAATTGCAGACAAAACCGCAATTCCAGATGTAGATTTTTCCTTTGTTACGTCCTTCGACGATAAACCCATAGTGGGTGAAATCGTATTCAAAATAACCAATAACTCTCAACAAACGCTTTCAATTTATCCAGATCAGGGAACTGTGATCGTAGGCGGCGAACAGATAGAACTTATCGAATATCTAATGCTGGCAACATTCGGCGATTCCGTAGGCGGTGAAATATTTCCTGGCGTCACAAAAATTGGCGGCATCTGGTTTGGTATAAAACGAACATCCGTCACTGAAATTCAACAAATAACAATCGCTTTTAGTGCGCCGCATGATGCAAACTTTACATCGTTAGGTCAAGATTTCAATTTTACAATTGACTTATCCAATCGACAGGATCAACCAGTGCCTGATGAACTCAAATAAATTCATTGATCGCCTTTTCTCACGCGCATATAAATGACCTTCCGCTACGCCATCCTCTCCGCCGTCTCCACCAAACAGCAAGCCGCCGCCGATAAAACCTCGCTCGAAGACCAGCTCACCCACTGCCGCCGCATGAGCGAGCGCGGCTGGCATGAAAGCGCAGGCCCGTATGTGGTGCCTGGGCAGTCGCGCAACAAATACGTCAACCTGCGGGATGCCGAGATCGAGATTCCCCCCATCCACGAACTGCTCGAAGGCGCGCGCCGCCATGAATATGACGTGCTGGTGGTCTACGATCACGACCGCCTGCGCGATCTGCTTTCCCTCGTCTATGCTTCGCTGTCTGATTATGGGGTGCAGTTATTTTCCATGTCCGCCCAGAACGAACCCGTGTCCCCCGATCAATACGACCCCTACGAAAACGACACCAACGAATTGATGATCGGCATTTCCGCGATCCGCTCCAAAGCCGAGAACTCCCGAATGCGCCGCAAATACCGCGTGGGGATGAGGAACCGCATCCTGCTCCACCATTTGCCTGTTCAGATCCCGTTTGGATATCGCCGTCCGCTGGGAGAGCAATACAACCGCAGGGCCGTGCCCGAACCGATCCCGTCCATTGCGCCGCACCTGGTCGAGATCAAGGACATGTACATGCGCGGCAAATCCCTCAGCCAGTGCATAGACTACCTCGTGCAGAACCAGCTTCCGCCGCCGCGCGGAAGCGTCTGGCATCACCAGACCGTGCGCGACATCCTCAAGAATCCCTTCTACGCGGGCTTCGTCCAGTTCGAGAAATCAAAGGTCAAAAAGGACAAACGCTTCAACCGCAAGAGCCGCGACCGCCACATCCCAGAGGACAGGATCATCACCTCCACGGGGCTGCATACACCGCTTTGGGATGAAACGGCATGGCGCGCCATCCTGGCCGAAATGAAACGCCGCGCCCCGCATTTTCGCGGCAGGCAGAACAATCAGTTCACTGCGATCTTGAAATGCGGCGAATGCGGCGCGCAGATGTGGCGCTTCAAGAACGGCCCGCGGGCTGTTCCCGACCGATTGATCTTTCGCTGCGCTGTGGAACGCTCTTCCCACCCAAAGATGACGCATGTGGAACTGCTGGAGCGTGTGGGGAAACTGCTGGCCACATCTCTGCAACCGCACCTCGCAGCGCGTCAAACCGACACCGTAGGGGCGGGGTCTCCCCGCCCAAACTCTCGCCCAAACCGCTCCCTGCTCGATGAGCTGAAATTACAGCTCATCCGCCTCGAAGACATCTATCTGCGCGGCTCCATCGGCCTCGAAAGTTATGAACGCCGCGCCTCCGAACTCAACGCCCAGATCAAATCCGCCGAAGAGACCCAGTCCACTGCCGAAGCGCAGGCCGCCCAGCGCGAGACCATGGTCAATGAGATTATGCGCGCGCTCGGGTCCCACGCCGATAAAATTCCCGCCTGGCTCGAGCGCAATGACCCCAGCGAAACCAATCACATTTTGCATTTGTTGCTCGAAGGCATCGTGGTGCATCGAGATCATGTGGAACTGAATTATAGGTAACAAAAAACCCACCCTTACGGGTGGGAGTCTATTGAAAGTCTCTTGGAAATGACCACCAGGAGACTCCCAAAGCGGTTAGATCTCCTATTATTGAATTCTTCCTTGCAATGAAATGCCCAGATAATCGGAAATTATCTGTAAAAGCAAATCCTTTTCTTTTGTCGTCATTTTGTTGATGTCCTTACTTTTTAATGTAGCGAGGGCAAGGATTATTGCATCCCTGTTTTCCTTGCGGGCAAGTTTCTCCGCCTCACGCTCTGCTTTGGTTTTTGACATCATTCCTCCAATGGCATTATTGGCAATGAGATATTATCGACAGGCAATGTATCGTCTTTCAGAGAGGCTATTATCTCTCTGAGGTCATCACGGTATCCCTGCCATTCAAGTTGTTTTGAAAGGGTCAAT
>Ga0209640_10002660_pt1 | contig 15579 bp, 16 predicted proteins | sample RifCSP10_1_FD_184018 | JGI IMG/M metagenome (GOLD analysis project Ga0209640, IMG submission 184018) | Soil microbial communities from Rifle, Colorado - Rifle CSP2_sed 10_1 (SPAdes) (version 2) | ecosystem: Environmental > Terrestrial > Deep subsurface > Rock core/Sediment | place: Rifle...
CGCCATTATTTATCCAGAAAAAAATCACGACTTATGTTTGAAATAAATGACTTGAAGATAGGCGGAAATAATCCATTCATTCTCATTGCTGGTCCTTGTGTAATTGAAAATGAAAAAATTGTAATGCAGACTGCCAGAGAGATCAAAAAAATTACTAACAAACTAAAAATTCCATTTATCTTTAAATCGAGCTATAAAAAAGCAAACAGAACAGACTTGCACTCCTTTATCGGAATAGGGGATGAAGCCGCTATCAGGCTGCTGGAAAAAATCAGGTCAGAATTAAACCTGACAGTACTTACCGATGTTCACAATCCTGAAGAAATAACAAAGGTAAAAAACAGTGTTGATGTAATTCAGATCCCAGCTTTTCTTTCACGACAGACAGAATTGTTAATTGCTGCTGGGGAATCAGGTAAAGTTGTGAATATCAAGAAGGGACAATTCCTGGCACCCGAAGATATGAAGTTTGCTGCTGAAAAAGTGAAATCAACCGGCAATAAAAGAATTATGCTTACTGAAAGAGGAACAACTTTCGGTTATCATAATCTTGTTGTTGATATGCGGTCGCTTGTAATAATGAAAGAACTTGGTTACCCGGTTGTCATGGATGCAACTCATTCTGTTCAAATTCCGGGTAAAGGAAGTACAACCGGTGGTCAGCCGAAATTTATAAAACCGTTAGCAAGAGCTGCTGCAGCTGTTGGTATCGATGCCTTGTTTCTCGAAGTTCATCCTGATCCGTCAAAAGCGTTAAGTGATGCTGAAAGTCAGCTTCCATTAAAGGATCTGGAAAATCTGTTGGTTGAAATAAAAGAAATTGATTCTATCGCCAAGCGATTTAAAAATTAAGGAATGATTTGGATTTAAATAATTTTCCAAGACAATTAACAGTAGCCGAAAAAAATATTCTGTTCTCGATATTACCTGAATCGAAATATGGATACAAAATGTATCGTCAAAAAATTAATAATTTATTGGTTATTGGTTCCGGAAGATTTGGAGGCAATAATTATTTTCTTGGAAGCCGGGAAGCTGAACCTGACTTAAGTATTCCTTCATCTCCTGTGTTTGCACTGGGTATTGTTGTAAGTGGAAGTGACAATATTGATGTAATCGTTCACGAAGAGCAGGAAGAGCAAATTGAATTCGATATCACTTCAAAATCCATTTTATCTTTCGAGAATGATCTTACTGTCGATAAAGTTAAGTGTTATTCCAATTGGAATCCGGGAGAAAAATATTTGTTCGGGAATGCTGAAGTGAGAGAATATGTAATTACTCCTGGCGCGTACATATTAGCTGTTGCTCCGGAATTAAAAAAAATATGGCTTCACGAAAATTCAACAAGCGTAAACCACATAATTCCTGTAACGAATTTTTTTAATGAGCTGATGAGATTAAAAAATATTCGTGATCCCAAACTTGCATTAAGTCCCGGTATTTTTTTTGAAAACATAAATGAATACAAGAATGATGAAATCAGAAATGCATTTTTGATGTATGACAAGTACCTGAGTAAGTTTAACATTAAGGATGAAAAAACTGAATCACTGAACTTAAGAAAATCAAATAAAAAGCTGTTAAAAATTTTTAAAAGAGGACAGGTTTGAATAATAATGATATATTAAAAATCGGGAAGAAAGTAATCCGCATAGAAGCTGAAGCGGTTGCAGGTCTTGAAGAAAATTTAAATTCAGAATTTACTCATGCAGTTGAAGTAATATTCAACAGCATTGGAAGAGTTGTGCTGACCGGTATGGGAAAATCAGGATTGATTGCACGAAAAATTGTTGCAACTTTAAATTCCACTGGTACAGCTGCAATATATCTTCATCCGACAGATGCACTGCATGGTGATCTTGGAATGGTCAGAAAAGAAGATGTTGTTATCATCATCTCAAAAAGCGGTGCAACAGAGGAAATAGAAAAATTACTTCCACTGTTCAAACGAATGGGTGTAAAATTGATTGCAATGTCTGCAAATCCGGACTCAGTATTAGTCAGAGATTCTGATATTTTTCTGAATATAGCTGTTAAGGAAGAAGCTTGCCCTCATGACCTGGCTCCGACGTCATCAACAACAGCGACTTTGGTTATGGGTGATGCGTTGTCAGTTGCTCTTCTTGAAAAAAGAGGATTCACTGCTGAAGATTTTGCAATGCTTCATCCCGGTGGAAGTCTTGGTAAAAGATTATCTCTGAAGATTGAAGAGATTATGATCAAAGGTAATGGCATCCCGGTAGTCACCGAGAATGCAAGTATGAAAGACATAATTCTTGAAATGACGAGCAAAAGGCTTGGAGCAACCTGCGTTGTTGATAAAAACGGAATACTTAAGGGTATGATAACAGACGGAGATCTTCGTCGTTTGTTGGAAAAAACCATGGATATTAAAGATGTAACTGCCGGGGATTTTATGTCAAAGAATCCAAAGGTTATTCAAAAAGATTATTTAGCTTCTTTCGCATTGCAGCAAATGGAAAATTATAAAATTACTTCTCTGGTTGTTGTTGATTCATCAAACAAACCTATCGGGATTTTACATCTGCATGAATTAATAAATCTTGGTTTGCAAAAAAGATGAAGATCATAACTTTGCTCTTCATTTTAGTTCTCATTACCAACTGCACAAAAGAAAAAGTTAAACCACCTGTTGATCCATCAATTGAAGGTGTGGAATTACCAACCCAGGAAAGCTGGAACTCTACAGTATTCTTCACGGATTCCGGAAAGACCAGGGCGATATTGTATGCCGGTCATTTACGCGTTTTCGAAAAATCAAAAGAAACTTTTATTGACAGCGGGCTCCAGGTGGATTTTTATGATTTAAATGAAATAAAAACTACAACTCTGACTTCTAAATTTGGCAGGGTTGATGAAAGTAATGAAAACCTTTATGCCATTGATAGTGTTGTTGCAGTAAATGACAGCGGGGTAGTTATAACTACGGATGAAATGATGTGGAGAAACCAGGATAGAAAAATCGTCTCGGATAAATTTGTAAGAATTGAATCTCCTGACGAAATTATTGAAGGATACGGATTTGAATCTGATCAGCAATTGAGAAATTATGTAATCTATAATATCACTTACATTACTACTCCGGATAAAAAATAATGTTCATCTCACAGAAGCTGCTCCTGTTTTTAATTTTTCTGTTCTTTTCAACCTATAGCTTTTCACAGGAAAAAAGCGAATCCATTAGAGTGATAGGCGATAGCCTAGTTGGCAGAGTTGTAGATGGCGAATCTATCAGAGAAGTAATCGGAAAAGTTTTACTGACACAAGGTAATGTAGTTGTAACCTGTGATAAAGCAATTCAATACTTATTAAAGAACGAAGCAGAATTGATCGGTAATGTGGTTGTTAACCAGGATAGTTTAACACTTACTACACCAACAGGTTTTTATTTTGGTGATGTTAAAATGACAAAAAGTGTAAGCGGGATTATTCTAGATGATAAAAAAGTAATTTTGTCTGCTGACAGCGGCGAATATTTTTTTGACAGCAATATAGCAGTCTTTCAATCTAATGTTTCCCTGATCGATTCAGTAACAACTTTAAATTCGGATGAACTTATTTATTTTAAGAATGAAGACAAAGCAATAGCAGTAGATAATGTAATAATCAAAAGTGAAAACAGCATTATTAATGCAGATAGTCTGGAACATTTAAGAAAATCCAAAACAAGTTTTGCATTCGGCAATGTCAAAATATCAAGCCTGGAGAATAACACGATTGTTTATGGTGATCACCTTGAAGACTATGGAGAACAAAAATTTACTATCATCGATAAAAATCCTTTGTTAGTTCAGATCGACACTTCCTATCAAACTGGTGAAGATACTTTAACTAAAACCAGGATCGATACGCTGGTAATTAAATGTTTAAAGATGGAAGCAATAAGGGGTGCTTCAAATTTATTCAGAGCGATTGATTCGGTTAAAATAGTTCGCGGTGAGTTTGCATCTTTAAATGATTTAACTGTTTACTTTCGGTCGGATGATAAAATCATTACTGAAAAATCAGGTGAAACAACACAGCCGCCAGTTCTGTGGTATGAGAATTCACAGCTGACGGGTGATTCGATAACAATTTATCTTGAGGAGAACAATATTAAAAACCTGGATGTTATTAATAATTCTTTTATGTTATCGCAGCATAAGGTTTTTCAACAAAGGTATGATCAGACTTCTTCAAATAATGTAAAGATAAATTTTAATAATGATAAAATTCAGAATGCAGTTTTTGATGGAAATGTTCGAAGCATCTATTACTTATATGAAGATGAAAAACCTAATGGTTTGACAAAATCTGCTTCAAATTCTGCAACACTGGTATTTGAAGAAAATGAAGTTAGTGAGGTAAGATTATATGGATCACCCTCAAGTGAATATCATCCTGAAAATAAAGTTATTGGTATTGAAAGAACATTCACTTTGCCTAAATTTGTGTTCAATGAAAATCGCCCGTTAAAAGAAGAACTGATCAGCACGATTAAATAAAATAAACCGGAGAATATGTCCAATACTTTAAGAAGTGAAGACTTAGTAAAAATTTATAAGAAACGAAAAGTGGTAAACAGAGCTTCTGTTAAGGTTTCGAAAGGAGAAATCGTCGGCTTGCTTGGTCCGAATGGTGCTGGCAAAACTACAACTTTTTATATGATTACCGGGATGATTAAACCGGAAGCAGGAAAAGTTTTTCTTGATGATGAGGAAATTACTACAGTACCAATGTATAAACGGGCAAAGATGGGAATTGGTTATTTGCCCCAGGAAGCTTCGGTTTTTAGGAGATTGACAGTAGAAGAAAATTTATTAGCCGTTCTTGAGATGACAAAACTTAATAAAGAAGAGCGCATAAAGAAATGTGAAAGACTTCTTGATGAACTTTCAATAAAGCATCTCAGAAAAAGCAAGGGATTTCAACTTAGCGGCGGTGAAAGAAGAAGAACAGAAATAGCACGTGCACTTGCCACTGATCCGAGTTTCATATTACTTGACGAGCCGTTTGCCGGGGTTGACCCGATTGCCGTTGAAGACATAATGAATATTGTGGCAAATTTAAAAAACAGGGGAATCGGTGTTTTGATAACGGACCACAATGTCCATGAAACTTTAAGTATTGTTGATAAAGCTTACATCTTAATTGATGGGGTGATTTTTAAGCAGGGAAGTGCTGATAATTTGGCAAACGATGAGGAAGTGAAGAAATTATATCTTGGGGAGAAATTTAAACTAGATCGTTACAGTTAAACTTTGTTTATCTTTTTGAGTAAAGTTTCGGCTATAGTTAGATTTTCTGGTTTACCAACATCAATCCATTCCTCTTCGTCATGATTAAATCCAGTTATTCTTTGCTTAGAAGAAATCTGAAGATACAAATCAACCAGTGAAAATATTTTTCTCTCCGGCATTAATTTAAATATCTTAGGGTCAATCACCTGTATTCCGCTGAATGCTGACTGATTCAGATTTGAAGTATGCTTACCTGAAAATTTTATCTCACCTGTTCTATCATTCTTCCATCCGCAAAGCCGGTCATCTTTATCAAACAAAAAATACCTGGATGACTTTCTTTTTTGTACAGCTAAAGTTGCAATTGAATTTCCCTTTAGATGGAATTGATATAAATTTTTTAAATCTATGTTTGATAAAACATCCACATTGTGTAGAAGAAAAGGTTTCCCATCATCAAAAAACCAAGAAGCTTTTTTCAATCCACCTCCGGTGTCTAGTAATTCCTCTCTCTCATCAGAAATTGTTAAATCAATATTAAAATTATTTTTTTCTTTAAGATACTCGCTAATTTGATCTGCAAAGTGATGAATGTTGACTATAATCTTATCGAATCCTGATGCTGCAAGTTTTTTGATGATCAGTTCTAGAAGAGTTTGATTATTTATCGTAACTAAAGCTTTGGGAATTTTTTGTGTGACAGGTTTAAGACGGGTTCCAAGCCCTGCAGCAAGTATCATCGCACGCATATTAGTTTTCCATTCGAGCTAGTACTGAATGATTCAATGTAACATCAACATTAAAGTTTTCTTTCAGATGCTGTGAAAGTTTTTCTGCACAGTACACTGAACGATGCTGCCCGCCGGTGCATCCAAAATTTACCATCAGGTTTTTAAAATTCCTTTCCAGGTATTTTGCGATTGTCTGATCAATTATTTCAAAAGTATTTTTCAAAAATTTTTTTGCATTTTCATCATTATCAAGAAACCAAATTACCTTTTCGTCCTTCCCGGTAAGTTTTTTAAATTCTTCAATTCTACCCGGGTTCGGAATTGCCCTGCTGTCGAATACAAAACCGCCTCCATTACCTGTGAAATCAATAGGTATCGATCTTTTATAAGAAAAGCTGTTGATGCTAACTCTCAGCTTTTCATTTTGCGATGCCGGAACAATTTTATTCAGTTCTTCATTTTTCAAAACAGAATTTATCACTTTGGTTAGTTCAGGAATTTTTTTGGGAAGGTTTTTTTCATCCACTAACCATTGAAGACTTTTTAACGCATACGGAATGCTAATAAGAAAGTGTGCTTTCTTTTCAAAGTATCCTCTGAAACCGTATGCACCAAGTGTCTGTAAAATCCTTATCAATACATAGCCGTAATAATATTTTTTAAAATCTTTTCGATTTATTTTAATCCGTTTGCTCAATTCCTCCAGGTAAAATGACAACAGTTCTTCCCGCGATTTTGTCGAAAGATTCATTTTTGCCTGGAACAATAATGATGCAAGATCATACTGAAGTGCACCTTTTCTGCCACCCTGATAATCAACAAAGTAAAGCTCATCGTTGTGTACAATGATGTTTCTTGATTGAAAATCACGATACATAAAATATTTTGTTTCTGTTGAGAGGAGAAAATCAGAAAATGATTTAAAATCATCTTCCAGTCCTTGTTCATCAAACGGAATATTTAAGAGCTTAATAAAGTAGTATTTGAAGTAATTTAAATCCCAGAGAATTGATTTCTTATCAAATTTTTCTCTTGGGTAACAAACTGAGTAGTCAAGTCCATTGCCTCCATCAATCTGAAAACGAATAAGATTTTTCAGAGAATCTTTATAATAATTAATTATATCAGCCGGTATTTCATCCTGGGTTTTTTTCTTATCGATCAGTGAGAAAAGAGTTGTATCTCCAAGATCCTCAATTAAATAAATGTTTTGCTTTAAGTCGTGTGTGTAAAGCCGGGGAACTTTTAATCCTTTTTTCAAAAAATGTTTTGTGAAAGTGATAAAGGCAAGGTTCTCTTTCCTATCAGGATTAAAAACTCCAATCGCAGTTTTTGATTCGCTAAGAAGCCGGAAATATTTTCTGTTTGATCCCGATTCAGGTAGAGGAACTAAAGTGATTAATTTTTCCTTAGCCCAGTCTTCAAATAATTTAATTAGATTGTCATTCATTTTATTTCGAACTCTTCCCTCAAAATTGAGTAGATCAATTGGTCCTGGAATTTACCTTCTTTAAATACGGATTTTCTTAATCTTGCTTCGGGTTTGTAACCTGCTTTCTCCAAAACCTTTGCAGATGGCAGGTTTAATTCAAAAACTCCTGCAAAAATCCTGTTAAACTCAAAATTCTCAAATGCATATTTGGTCAGAACTTTCAAAGCTTCAGTAGCAATTCCTTTTCCCCAGAAAGGTTTTGCAAGCCAGTAACCAATCTCCGCAGAATACATATTCACATCATCCTGTATTTCCAAACCAATAGCTCCGATCAATTCATGTTCAGTAGCAATGGCAAAGTTAATTTCAGGATCCTGTGTGCAGACCGTGATCAGCCATTCTTCAGCATCTTCCAATGTGTAAGGATAAGGAAACCTGTTTTTTAAATTTTTAAAAATATCATAATTGTTAGCATACTTTGCAATGGCTTCTTTATCGGAATGTGAATAGCTTCTGATCTGGCAGTCACCAAATGAAATTTTCATGATCCAAAAGTAAGAATAATTTTTGGTAACGCTAAATGTTACCAATCCCCGTCTGGTCCACCGTAAGCACCCTGGTCATTTCTGCTGCCGTCAAAATTGTTAAAGGTTGGATCGGGATTTCCGCTGTGTCTGCAAGGTGAGGTTTGTGAAAGTCTTAAATTAGTTCCTGAAATAAACTCGGGGTTCATTGTTCCGAATGCAAGAAAGTTATACTGCTCAAAGACGTTTGAAGAATCCCCGGAAATAATTTCAATCCTTGGATCTCCGAGATAGGTTGAGTTTTCGTAAAAAATATTGTTCTGGATTTCTTCATTTACCGGTTCATCAATTACCACTCCGCCGCCGTAAAGCAGACTGTAGTTTTTATAGAATGTGTTATTAATAATTTTTGTTGTTGAATTTTCTGAAAGAATAGCACCGCCGTAGTAAGCACCGCGGTTCCTGTAAAAAACATTGTTCATTATAATTACATTTGAATTATTAATTGACAAGCCGCCGCCAAACTGTACATAGTTATTTTGAAAAATACAGTTACTTACCTCAGCACTTCCATTCAAGATTTCTAATGCTCCATTGTCTACAAAACTTGCCTCAGGCAGAAATACTCTTTCAATTACACAAAATTGAAATGTAGAATAATCTGCCGGATTTAATAAATGTATCCCCGCCCAATCAGTATTAAGATCGAACACTGTAAATCTTATTGGTTCATTCTTTGTTCCGATAGCATCAATCCTTCCGTAAACAGTGAGTTTTACATCCGGTCTGAAAAACAGTTCGGATCCTTGTTCTATATTCAACACACTGGTTGAATCGACTGTCAAATCCGCTGAGACTAAAAACGGCGAATCACTTTTTAATAAAGTCCCGGAAATTATTCCACGTAAATCTGTGTAGTTCCCGCCAAGTGTCGGATCGAAATCACTGCCCGTTAATGGATTTCTATCTGCACAGGAAAAATTAAAAATAAATGAAACCAATACTATGTATTTAATTATTTTCATCACCGATAAAATTAATCTTTCAGGATTTTAATTAACAGTCATTATATTTACCCCACATAAATATCTTCAATTTTAATTTCTATCTGTTTCTCACAATGCAATGCAAATAAAGTACTTTTACATCATCCTGATTTTCGCTAAGCTGTTAACTGCACAAAATATTGTTCAGGTTACTTTCATCGTTGAAGCAGAAAATGTGCCTGAAAGTTCGATGGTCTATATTGCCGGAAATGATGTTTCATTGGGAAGATGGGCTCCGGACGGTCAGCTTCTGGAATTTATTGACAATAAATGGCAGAAAAAATTGCAGTTCTCAAAAGGTATTTCCATTGAATTCAAATTTACAAGAGGAACATGGTTAACAGAAGCTTTGAATGATGACGGTAGTGTTCCATCTAATCATAGATTGAAAGTTATTAACGATACGACTCTTGCTTATAAAATTAATCTGTGGGCTGATCAATTTGTTTCTTCTAAGGAAAAAATAATTTCAGGACAAATTACAGGAACTGTAAACTATCATAAAAATTTTAAAGGAGGGAAAATAAAACCAAGAGATATTGTAGTCTGGCTTCCCCCTGGTTATGAAGAAAATGATGATAAGCGTTATCCTGTTTTGTATATGCATGATGGTCAGAATGCCTTTGACCCGGCTACTTCCGCATTCGGAATTGACTGGCAGATTGATGAAGCGGCTGATACTTTAATAAAAAACAAAGCAATAGAACCATTGATTATCGTTGGAATTTACAATTCAGTTGAGAGAAGCAGTGAATATGCAAACAACGATACAGGCTATGCATACCTGCAATTTATTATTGAAGAATTGAAACCATTTATTGATGCGAACTACAGAACTCGCCCTGATAAAAATAATACCGCTGTAATTGGTTCGTCACTTGGAGGATTAATTTCATTTATTCTCGTTTGGGAATATCCTGAAATATTTTCGAAAGCTGCGTGTGTTTCACCTGCATTTAAAGTTGACCGCTATGATTATGTAACAGTAATGAAAAATTATTCAGGTGAAAAAAAGCCTGTAAAAATTTATTTAGATAATGGTGGAGTCGGAATCGAAGAAGAATTACAGCCCGGGATTGATGAGATAATTTCTTCACTAGAAACTTTAGGATATAAAGGGGGAGAAGACTACTACTGGTTTAAAGCTAAAGATTCTGAACATGGCGAAAAGGACTGGGCAAAGCGTGTTTGGAGAGCACTCATTTTTCTATTCGGGAATATTAATTCATATAAACTTCTGGATGTCTATTAATATTTTTTCTGGCGGTTTTTATTATTAAATATTTTCTGAGATGTGTTTGGATTAAGATTTTTAAAGAAGCGAATAAACGAAAAATGTTTTTACTTTTCCAGCTCTTTCTGGAAATGCTGATAATCTTTCAAACTTTTCCAATCACCACCCCATGACCAGCCTCGTCGTTTAAATTCTTTGACTAGTTCTGAATTTTGGGTCAAAGTTCCCACTGAAGTTGAATCATAAACTGCATTCGCAGGAATCGTTTTACCCTTTTTAACATATGGGTTAAGCTTGGGATTGATATCAATGGCAAGTCCGTTTGCATGTTTTGAAAGGATTCTCGATCCAGAAACAAACCTGAAATTGAAGCTGCTCGTATTATTATCTTCCATTGATTTAGAATCGGACCAATTGTACTTACTTAGAGGGATAACTTTTTCAATTGGAAATCTTATCTGTTTTATAAATTCAAATATTTGAATTACTTCCTCTGCAATTTTTTTGTTTACCAGAATTTGTCCTTGGTGAATCATATCATCAAGACCATAATAGTTAACAGTTTCAAGCACTAATTGATCCTTAATGTTAGCAGGAATTTTAAGCTCGGAAAGCGCTTCATTAAAACTTATATCCGAATCAATAATAATTTTTTGAAGAGATGAATTCTTTCCTGAGTCAGTTTGTTCGATATCAGAAGAAGTGGGTTTATTTTGTGCATGAATCAGAACAGGAAGGATCAGCAATAGTATTAATTTCTTAAACATATAAAATAATTGTTGCAAATAATTTTGTGGAAAACGAGTTCGTGCAAAGGTATAGCTATCATTCTAAAAAAAACAGGGAAAAATACCGGTTCACTTTATACTGTAATAATTTTTTTAGATATATTTGCGCTATCAATTAAACAAGGAGTGTGATGAAAAAAATATTAATAGCTGTAGCGATATTATGTCTTGTCCTGATAATCAGCTGCAGCAAAAAAAATGAAGTTGTAACACTTGAATCGGGTTTGCAATTTTTGGATGACAGCTTAGGAACCGGCAGGGAAGCAAAAGAAAATGATCTTTGTACTATTCATTTTGCTGGCTGGATTGTGAATGACACAAGCAAATTATTTTCCGACTGGAGAGCTGATCAAAATAAAATGCAATTCTCAATCGGAGATTCAAAACTCAGAAATCAACCGTTGAAATTTGTAATCGGGACTAATTCTTTTATTAAAGGAAGTGATGAAGGAATTTACGGAATGAAGATTGGCGGGAAACGAACAATCGTTATCCCTTCTAAACTTGCTTACGGAGAAGCAGGTATTGGTCCGGTTCCCCCAAATACAGACTTAAAAGTTGTTGTCGAACTAGTTGATGTGAAAGACAGAGTTGTTGTCGAAATGTGGGATGTTCCGGAATCATTAATTAAAGAAATTCCAAGCGGATTGAAATATGCAATCGTTGTTGAAGGAGAAGGAGCAAATGCTGATTCAGGAAAAGTTGTTACAGTTAACTACAGCGGTTTTCTTCTGGATGGAACAAAATTCGATAGCTCTGTTGAAAGAGATGAACCGTTCTCCTTAATATTAGGAATGAAACAGGTTATCCCCGGTTGGGAAGAAGGATTAAAGTTTATGAAAAAAGGATCTAAGGTAAGATTGATTGTTCCTCCGCAGCTTGGATACGGAGCCACGGAAGTAGGAAAAATCCCGGCGAACTCAACACTTATTTTTGATGTCGAGATGATTGATATACAATAATTTTTTAGTGCAAAACTAAATTAAAAAGGAGGCGTTTGCCTCCTTTTTTTATTTTTTGACTAAAGGTAATATCTGATAAGGCCAAGCGCTTGAGAGTAATAACTTCTGCCGAACAAGTTAAGGTGATTTAACACGTGATAAAGTTTATAAATGTTTTCCCTGTATTCATATCCATCTGCAAGAGGAAAAGTTTCGTTGTAAGATGAATAAAACTCTGAATTGAATCCACCGAACAGTTTTGTCATTGCAAGATCAGCTTCACGATTACCATAATAAACTGCTGGATCTATCAGGCAGGCATTACCGTTTTCATCAACCATATAATTGCCTCCCCATAAATCACCATGCAGTAACGATGGTTTGTCGTTTGAACTGCCTATTATTTCCTCAATTTTATTTTCAAGAGCAGAAACTGATTCCCTGAGTTCTGAAGTTGAGTTACCTAGTTTTTCGGCCAGTTCAACTTGAAATAAAATTCTTTTATTAAAATAAAATTTCACCCAATTATTTTTTTCTTCATCATCTGCAATATTATCCTGTTCATTTGAACCGATGAAATTGTTTTCATAAAATCCAAAATGTTCATTACTAAACTTGTGCATCGAAGCAAACATTCTTCCAAAATCTTCAAAAAAATTTTTCTTTTGTTTGCCGGGTTCAATAAACTCAAGTAAAATAAATTCATTAGTTGCCTTAATAACTGAAGGAACTCGTATCGTATTTGATTTTTTTATTTCTTTCAAACCATTAGCTTCTTTAATGAACATATCATTTTTAACTTCAGAGTTGAACTTCAGAAAGAGCGAAAAATTATTATCTAAGGTAAGTCGGAAAGCATCGCTTATGCAGCCACCGGAGAGTGATTTTAAAGATGAGATTTTCTGACCTAGTTCTGATTCGAGTTCAGATTTATTCTTTTGGGATAATATCATTTTCTATTTTATCGAGCAAGCCGTCCGCAGCATCTTCAAGAATATCCAGTACGGTATCAAACCCCTTTCGTCCGCCAAAATATGGGTCAGGAACTTCCGGTACGACTAATCGCTTTGAAAAGCCGACCATTTTATAAATCTTATCTACGTGAGTGTTATCGAAGTCGAGTGCTTTAATATCCTCCAGGTTAGAGTCATCCATGGTAATTATATAATCGAATGCATCAAAATCTTTTTTAAAATCAAATTGTCTTGCATTACCTTTTAAATGAAAACCACGTGTAGCAGCTGCCTCGATCATACGTGGATCAGCAGTTTCACCTCTGTGGTAATCAACAAGCCCGGCTGAATCAACCTCAACCAGGTTTTCGAGATTACGGTCGCTTATCAGTTTATTCATTACAGCTTCTGCTGCAGGGGAACGGCAAATATTCCCAAAACAAACAAACAGTACTTTTTTCTTTTCCATAAAATTATATTAATTAAACTCCTGACTTGTTACAAACCAGATTTACGATGAAAATTCTATCTGTCATAATCAACGGATGAAATATAATTCCTAAGTTATAAATCACAAAACAGATAAAAACTGTGCAAAAGTTCAAATTCCAGCAATAGTTGCAACAATTTTTCGAGCTCCGGCTGCATTCCGATGCTCACAAAGATAAATCCCCTGCCAGGTCCCGAGATTCAGTTTTCCATCCGTTAGAGGAATTGTAATCGAATTACCTATCAAAACTGATTTAATATGAGCGGGCATATCATCTGCTCCTTCTGAATTGTGCTCATAGTATGGTTCATTTTCTCTGACATTTTTATTAAAATATTTTTCGAGATCGGCACGTACTCCAGGATCGAAATTTTCGTTGAGAGTAATTGAAGCTGAGGTATGTTGAAGTAAAATAGACAGCAGACCAGTTTTGATATTTTTTATTTCCGGCAGATAGTTAATAATTTCATCAGTGACGAGATGAAAACCTCTTGACTTTGGACTGAGTAAAATTTCTTTTTGGAGCCATATCATTTTATTTCACTTACTTTTATGTAAATGCTGTTTGGAAATCTTTGATTTGACATTCCGGTACAAATGCCGATTATCTTAACCCCGGTTCCTTTTGTCAGACGACTTGCTATTTCATTATCCTTGCCAGGTTTTATTATACAGTATATTCCAATCCCGTTATCTTCTGATTCTAATTCAAGTAGATTATCTCCATCGCTAAATAGATAGAATGCAATAACAATTCCGGTCAATTCAATTTCTTTGTTCAGAAATTTTTTATCAGCTTCCAATTTGTTTAATTTATATGCACCATCTAGTTCAACTGCATTTATTCGTATCGTTTCAAATTCAATGTAAATATAATAGAGAGCCAGCAAAAGTAAAACGATCATTACAAAGTTGCTTACTTTTAATTTTTGCTTTCTCATTTCCTCTCACTTCTAGTTTTAGAATTTTACATAAAATAGTTCTTTAAAAGCAGAAAGGCGAACCTGGTAATTCGCCTTTAAATAAATATTTATTTTAAAGTTATCTTGAAACGAGTCTAATCTCAAATGTTATATCTTCTTTACCTCTCTTGACAATCACACTAACTGTATCACCCGGCGCATAATCTGCAATAGCATAAGTAAAATCATATATGTTGGAAATTTTCTTTTCACCAAACTGAACAATTATATCGCCGCCCTGGAGACCGGCAATTTGTGCAGGACTTCCATCGGATACACCGCTTATTTTGTAGCCGTCAACATCACTTGCAAAATCAGGAACTGTGCCGACCCAGACTTTTCTCCCGGGCATTGGTCCGGCATCTTTTCTTTCAACCAAAAGATAATCAGGACGTACTTCATCGTTTATAATATTCATTGCGACATCATAAACATAGTTAACAACTTTTTCTGCTCCCCAGGAATTAATTTTTTCTGCATCATCGGAAGGTTTGTGATAGTCCTCGTGAGTGCCTGTAAAGAAAAACAAAACTGGAATCTTCTTTCCGTAAAATGATGAATGATCACTCGGACCAAAGCCATCATCTTTAAATGATAATTTAAGGTCATACTTATTATTTTGATTAAGGATTTCTTTAAAGTTTGATGATGTACCTGTTCCGTAAACAATCAAAGAGCTATCCTTCATCCTTCCGATCATATCCATATTTATCATAGAAATAATTTTTTCCGGAGTATATGGAATATTATTTACAAAATAATTTGAACCGAGTAATCCAAGTTCTTCACCTGAGAAAGCAACAAATATTACATTCCTTTTCAGCTTATCCTTTTCAGAATAAAATTTTTCAACAAGCTCTAAAACCCCGGATGTACCGGAAGCGTTGTCGTCAGCACCGTTATGAATCTCCGGAATCACACTCATATTTAACGATCCCGAACCTCCCATTCCAAGATGATCGAAATGAGCACCGATAACAACAAATTCATTTTTCAATTCATTGTCATTCCCTTCGAAATAGCCTGCAATGTTCCAGCTTATCTTTTGAACTTCAATTACCTCTGTTGAAAAGCTGGCTGAACAATTTTCGAAAATAAAAGACGCGGGTTTTTTCTCGTTCACAATTTTATTATAATGATCTTCAAAACTTCTGTTTGATGATTTAAATAATTCTTCAATCTTATTCATCTTTACATTAACAGCTCCAAAATCTGCAATTGCACCACCGAGATCA
>Ga0209640_10002661_pt1 | contig 15574 bp, 16 predicted proteins | sample RifCSP10_1_FD_184018 | JGI IMG/M metagenome (GOLD analysis project Ga0209640, IMG submission 184018) | Soil microbial communities from Rifle, Colorado - Rifle CSP2_sed 10_1 (SPAdes) (version 2) | ecosystem: Environmental > Terrestrial > Deep subsurface > Rock core/Sediment | place: Rifle...
ACATCACACTACAGCTCGATCTGGAAGCGCCCGGTCCGAGAGCGCGCTGACGATCCGTGTCAGCGCTTCTTCCAGCCCGGCCCGCGTCCGTGGCGTGCCCAGGCATAACCGGACCGCCCGCGGGTGCTGGTCGCCGACGGCAAAGCCGCTCGACGCATTCACGTAGACGCCTCGCGCGCGCGCGGCGGCCACGAATTCGTCCGACGTCCAGCGGCCGGGCAGGTGCATCCAGACATGCGGGCTGGCGGGGTTCGTCTGCAGCCGCTCGCCCTCGAGCAGGCGGCGGGCGATGGCCTGGCGCGCGGTCGTCTCGTGGCGCTTCCATTCGGCGATCCGCGCGGCGGTGCCGTCCTCGAGCCAGCCGCACAGAAGATCGGCCCCGATCGGCGACGGCATGATCATCGTCGCGTGGATCGCGTCGCAGACTTTCTCGAGCACCGGCGCGGGCGCGACGACGCAGCCGAGGCGGAGGCCAGGGAACAGGCTCTTCGACAGGCTGGTGACGAAGATCGTCCGGTCCGGAATCAGCGGCATGAGGGGCGCGGCCTCGGGCGCGTGGAACCCGTACGTGTCGTCCTCGATGACCGTCAGCCGGTATTTCGCCGCGACCGACGCAATCTGCCGGCGCCGCTTGTCCGACATGATGGCGGACGTCGGGTTCTGCAGCCGCGGCATGCAGTAGAGCACGCGCGCGCGGCTGGCCCGGCAGGCCGCGTCGAGCGCGTCGGGCCGCAGACCTTCGGCGTCCATCGGCACGCCGCGCAGCTTGACGTGGAGGTGCTGCGCGAGCCGCTTCATCCCCGAGTACGTGAGCTCCTCCGTCAGCACGGTGTCGCCGGGCCGGGTGACCGCGCTGATGGCGGTCGCCATCGCGTGCTGCGCGCCGGCGGTCAGCGCCACGTGCTCGGGACGTGCCGGCAGCCCAAGGCGGCTGAGCCAGGCGGCCATGGCCTGCCGGTGGCGCAGATGCCCCGGCGGGCGCACGTATCCGAGCAGCTCCGTCCACGGCAGGACACGCCGCTGGAAGAGGCGCGATTCCAGCACCGCCACTTCCCGGTCCGGCATCAGGACATTGAGCGTCATGTCGATGACGCTGTCGCCGCGTGAGTCCTCCACCTCGGCGCCGCGGATGAACGTGCCGCGCCCCACGTGGCCGGAGGTGAGGCCCCGGCGCGCCGCCTCGGTGTAGGCGCGCGTGATGGTGGTGACGGTGACGCCGAGATGGTCGGCCAGGTCGCGGTGCGGCGGCAGTTTCGTGCCCGCCCGCAGCGCGCCGTTCTGCACATCCTCGTCGATGGCATCGGCAATGACGCGGTACTTGGGCCCGCGCCGGCCCTCGAGCCGTGGAAGCCACATTGTCATCGGCGCAATATATGGATTGTCATGATTTTGTGCAACTTGAATGTCATACAATCCCGCAGGCTGCGTGATATTCTCAGCACATATGGGCAAGCGAATTTTTCTCTTCCTCTTAACCAACCTCGCCATCGTCCTGACGCTGTCGATCGTCCTGAGCGTGCTCGGCGTGGGCCGCTACATCGGGCCCGACGGCGGCCTCAATATCCAGGCGCTGGCCATCTTCTGCTTCGTCTGGGGCATGGGCGGCGCGTTCCTCTCGCTCCAGATGTCGCGCTTCATCGCCAAACGGGCCACGGGCATCAAGCTGGTCACTGGACAGACGGGGAACGCGGAGCTCGACTGGCTGCACGCCACGGTGGCGCGCCTGACGCAGCAGGCGAACCTGCCGATGCCGGAAGTCGGCGTCTATGATTCGGGCGAGGTCAACGCGTTTGCGACCGGGCCGAGCAAGAGCCGAAGCCTGGTCGCCGTCTCCAGCGGCCTGCTCCGCGCGATGCGGCACGAGGAAGTCGAAGGCGTCCTGGCCCACGAGGTCGCTCACATCGCCAACGGCGACATGGTGACCATGACGCTGCTGCAGGGCGTCATCAACGCGTTCGTGATGTTCTTTGCGCGGATTATCGCGTTCGCGCTCGCCAACCGCGGCAACTCCCGCGACGACCGGGGCGGCGGCGTCAATTATCTTGTCGTGTTCATGCTCGAAATCGTGCTCGGGATCCTGGGGTCGATGATTACGGCCTGGTTCTCACGCCAGCGCGAGTTCCGCGCGGACCGCGGCGGGGCCACCCTCGCCGGACGCGATCGCATGCTGGGCGCGCTGCGCCGGCTGGCCTCGAACCGCGAGCTCGTGGACACGCGGCACCAGGCGCTCGCCACGCTGAAGATCAATGGCAAGCGTGGTTGGATGGTGTTCTTCTCGACGCATCCGCCGCTTGAAGCGCGAATCGCCGCTCTCGAACGCTTCCAGTAAAAAAGCAACCACGAAGAACACGAGGATCCCGAAGAACACGAAACCAAATTGGGGGTTTCGTGACCTTCGCGATCTTCGTGCGCTTCGTGTTTGCTTTATCGCACGGCAACAACAAAGTTGCGCCCGGCATCGAGATCGCCGGCATCCACCTCGGTCGCATCAGGCTGCGTGGCGAGCGTTTCGCCGCCGCGCAGCTCGACCTCCAGCCGGTACATTCCCTTCGGCACCCGCACGGTATAGCCGCCCGTCGTCGTCGTCGAGACGTCGAACCGCGCGCCCGTCTCCATGTTGATGGCGGTCACCTTGCGCGCGCCCAGCGCGAGCGCGCCACCGTTGGCCGTGACGGTGCCCGAGATGCTCCCGCCCACGTCAGCCTTCGGTCCGGTATCGAGCACAGGGCGATTCGGATGGCAGCCAAGACTCAGCAGCAGAGCCGTCGCAGGCACGAGTAACCGAAATGTCATACGTTGCTCCTGATCCGGGTGCTGCAATGACTATGCTAATGACCTGATGTTTACGACGCTCATCTCAACAGAGGCGCTGGCAGCCCACCTCGACGGCTCGTGGGCCATCGTCGACTGCCGCTACGACCTGCGCAACGAAGGCTGGGGACGCGAGCAGTACCGCGCCGGCCACATTCCCGGCGCCGTGTACGCGAGCTTGTCGCACGACCTGGCCGCGCCGCCCAGCGGCACCAACGGACGGCACCCCATTCCGTGTGTCGAAGACATGGAGGCCACGTTCGGCCGCCTGGGGATTTCAACCGGGACGCAGGTCGTGATGTACGACCAGGACACCGGCATGTTCGCCAGCCGCATGTGGTGGATGCTCCGCTACCTGGGACACGATGCGGCCGCTGTTCTCGACGGCGGCTGGACAAAGTGGGGTCGCGAAGGACGCGCGGTCCGAACGGGCGACGAAGACAGGCCCGCCGCGGTGTTCACGGGCCGCCGGCGGAAGGACCTGCGATTACCCCTCGATCAGGTTCAGGCCGCGCTCGGCGATCCGTCGATGCTGCTCGTCGACGCGCGCGCGCCCGAACGGTTCGAAGGAAAAAGCGAGCCGCTGGATCGCACGCCCGGCCACATACCAGGCGCCGTGAATCACTTCTACAGGCGCAACGTCACGGACGAGGGCGTGATGCTGCCGCCCGACACGCTCCGGCGCCAGTTCGCGGAAGTCCTTGGCGACCGGCGGCCCGACCAGGTGGTGATGTACTGCGGCTCAGGCGTGAGCGCCTGCCACAACCTGCTGGCGATGGAGCACGCCGGAATGGGCGGCGCGAAGCTGTATCCGGGGTCGTGGTCCGAGTGGAGCAGCGATCCTCAGCGTCCGGTCGAAACCGGTCCCGCCGCCGCCCCGGCAGACAGCGTCACCAGGAAGCCGTCCTGATTCGGAGCGGCGTACTGCCGATGCCGGCGGATCCGGGCGTATGGGATCTGCACGAGCACGCCTGCGTGGTCCTGTGGTTCAGGATGCACGCGCACGGTGACGTCCGACGTCCCGTGCGCGACCTGCCGCGCCGTGTCCGCGTCCGCGTACGCAATCACGAAGACCTCGCCGTTCGCGAGCTTGTGCGTCTCGTAGCTCCGGAAGCGACGCACCGCGAACAGCGGCGCGTTCGGCAATCCGGGTGAGTAGGTGTAGCCATAGACGCCGCCCGGCAGCGCGTTGACGCCGGTGCCTTCCTCGCCGTCGCTGACGAGGCGCACGCCGTGCGATGCGCGAATCTCTTCCTGGTCGATCCGATCCGGGGTGTTGGTGTAAGTAACTCTGCTCATCAGGGAGTCGGGATTAGTGGGGCGATTATATGACGCCGGCAGGACAACTCACGCCCGTGCCGCCGATGCCACAGTAGCCGCCCGGATTCTTCGCGAGGTACTGCTGGTGATAGTCCTCGGCGTAAAAGAACGGCGGCGCGTCGGTGATCTCGGTCGTCACGCGGCCGAGGCCGGCCGCCGTCAACCGATCCTGGTAGGCGGCGCGCGAGGCTTCGGCCGCGCGCTTCTGCTCCGGCGAGAACGTGTACACCGCCGAGCGGTACTGGGTGCCCTCGTCATTCCCCTGCCGCATCCCCTGGGTCGGATCGTGATTCTCCCAGAAGAGCCTCAGCATGGCGTCGTAGGAGGTCTGCTTCGGATCGAACACCACCAGCACGACTTCAGTATGGCCGGTCATGCCGGAACAGACTTCCCGATACGACGGATTGGGCGTGTAACCGCCGGCGTAGCCGACGGCAGTCGTGTAGACGCCCGGCGCTTCCCAGAACTTGCGCTCGGCGCCCCAGAAGCAGCCCATGCCGAAGACCGCCTGTTCGAGGCCGGCAGGAAACGGCGGCGACAATCGATTCCCGTTGACGAAATGCTCGCCCGGAACCGGCATTGCCTCCTGGCGTCCGGGCAGCGCATCCTCGGGACGCGGCATTCGCAATTTGAGCGCGGTTGATCCAAACATATCTCTACAAGATGCCTGAAGACGCCCCCAGGTTTCAATCGCGCCGGCCGCCGCCTGAGCCGGAACGGCTCGACATCAGCATTCTCTATGAAGACGACTCGCTGATGGCCATCGACAAGGCGCCCGGCATGGTGGTGCACCCGACGTACCGGAACTGGTCGGGGACGCTGCTGAACGGCGTCCTCTGGCACCTCCGCGGACGCGCGGGCGTGTCGCCGCACATCATCACGCGCCTGGACAAAGACACGTCAGGCGTCGTGCTCATCGCATTGACACCCGAAATCCACGCGCACGTGCAGCGCGATGCCGCAGCCGGCCGCGTCAGGAAGGAATACCTGGCCCTGGTGCGCGGCACGCCGGTGCCGCCGCGCGGCTCGATTACCTTGCCGCTCGGCCGCAGCCCCGAAGACCGGCGGCGCGTGGTCGTGACGCCGGCCGGCCAGGACAGCCACACCGAGTACGAGGTGCTGTCCTCGTCCAACGGGCATTCCGTGATCCGCTGCGAGCTCCTGACCGGCCGGACGCACCAGATCCGCGTGCACCTCGCCGCGCGGGGATGGCCGATCGTCGGCGACCGCGTTTATGGAGATCCGGACGCGGCGGTTGCCCGGCAGGCGCTGCACGCGTGGCGGCTGAGCCTGCCGCATCCCGTGACGCGGACAGCTCTGCAGCTCGTCGCAGCGGTGCCGGAGGACCTTCGCGCCCTCCTCGGCGGTCTGTCGTATGGCGACGGCTGAGCTCGCACCCACGCCGTCCTCGTGTCAGAATGGTCCATCGGCCGCCGCGCTTCGCGGCATCCCCGACTCCAACATTTGAACGGCCTGGTCCTGGGAAGGTGCACTATGCGTGCTCAGGGAAGACTTTCGCGCGCGCGGGGGACTGTCTATCTCGCGCTGTTGCTCTCAATTCCGGTCGCGGCGCAGCCGGCAGATACCGCGCGGCCGGCGATCGACAACTTCGGGACCGTCAATGCGAACTACTACCGGGGGGCGCAACCCTCCAGTCACGCGTATGCCGACCTCGCAACGTTCGGCGTCAAGATGGTCATTGACCTTCAGGAAGACGGCGACGCGTCCGAATCCGCGCTCGTGAAGAGCGCCGGCATGACATTCGTGCGCATTCCGATGAACACCCGGGTACCGCCCACAACCGAACAGGTCGCGTTGTTTCTCCAGCTCGTCAACGACCCGGTGAACCAGCCGGTCTACGTGCACTGCGCGGGTGGCCGGCATCGCACCGGCGTCATGACCGCCGTCTATCGCATGGCAGACGAAGGCTGGACTGCCGATCGGGCGTTCAAGGAAATGAAGCAATACCGATTCGGCGCGGATTTCCTGCACCCCGAGTTCAAGCGGTTCGTCTACGCGTACCACCCGGAGCACGCCGCACCCGCCGAGACCCTCGTCACGACGACGGCGACGAAGTAGCCGCGTCCGCGAGGCAGGCGTTCAACGCCTGCCTCGCTCGTCGACTCAGAACCTCACGTTGTAAAGAAGCTTGAAGTTGCGGCCCATCTCGGGCGCCAGATCTTTGATCAGCGACAGGTGATTGCGGTACAGCTCGTTCGTCGCGTTGTCGAGCCGCGCCGTGATGGTATGCAGCGCCGCCCCGGCCTGCACCGAATACGCGGTAAACAGGCGCAACAGGGTATAGCCGTCTGTAGGCGTTTCGGGTTCGAGTACCCGATCCTGCTCTGCCGCAGCAGTGATGTTCCCGCCGACCTGGAACGCGTTGTACTGATACCGCAGGCCAAACTGCGTCCGAAGCGGCGGGATGCGCGGCAACGGGTCGGCCGTGTCCATCACCGCGCCATGGACGTAGTCGAGGCCGACTTCCGCAAACAGGTTCGACGTCAGCCCGAAGTCGCCGTGCGCCTCGAACCCCTGGAGCACGCTGTCGGCGGCGATGTTCTCGATAATCACGAACTCCTCGGCCTCGTCGATCTCGAGTTCACGTTCCGGGAACCGGTCCTCGAGGTCTCCCAGGCGATCTTCGAGCTCTTCGAAGCTCAGCGGACGCCGGAACACGAAATCTCTGATGTCGTTCCTGAAATAGGTCACTTCGCCCGACGCCCGCGCGTGCCGCCACCGCATTGACGCGTCGAACCCGATCGCGTGCTCCGGCTCCAGGTCCGGATTGCCCACCTCGAACGCGAAGTTGCCGGGATGCGGCCCGAAGTAAAAGAGCTCCTCGATCGCGGGGTTGCGGCCGGCGCGCGCGAGGCTCACCGCGAACGTGAGCCGCTCGCCGGCAGCCGCCGGCGTGAACAGGAGCCCGACCGACCCCGATCCGCTCGTGAAGGAGCGTTCGTCCTCGCCGACCGGCGTGTACTTCGTGTTATCGAGCCGGCCGCCGAACTGGAACGCGAAATGCGGCCACGTCACTTCCTCGAAGAGGAACGCGGAGACGGCCCGCTGATCGACGTCCGGCGACAGCGCCTCGGCTCCGGCGGCGCCGAACGCGCGGTCGAGGATCCAGGCGCCCACCTGCCCCTTCATCCGGCCGATGGCGCTGTGACCTCCCATCAGCTCGATTTCGGCGGTGTTGTTCTTGAACGCGGTGCCGATTTCTTCGCCCTCCAGCTCCTCGTGCTTGTAGCGCCGCACCGATAGCGTCGCCCGGTACGACTCGAAGGCCCCCGTCAGCCCCTGGCCGCCGGTGCGAATGCCGAAAGCATGGCGCCGCGGCGTGAGCTGAATCTCGCCGCCCTCGACGATGGGAATGCCATATTTCGTGTCGTCGTAGCCGTAGCTGCCGCCGAAATACGTGTTGTCACCGGTCCATGAGAGACCGACGTTGCCGAAGCCGTTGCGCGACTGTGAATTATCCAGCTCGCCTTCAGGTGTCTCGACATCTCCTGAGCGGCGCCCGCCGCCACCGGCGTGCAAGGCGAAGTTGCCGTCGCCCGCGCGGAGATCCACCGCGGCCGCGGCCTCCTTGGCGGCTGAGCCGACATCGAAGGTGACATTCCCATCCGCTCCCTCCATCGGGCGCGTCGGGATATCTTCGGTGATCACATTGACGAGGCCGCCGATGGCATTCGCGCCATAGAGCAGCGTCGCCGGACCGCGGACGACGTCGATGCGGGTCGCCGCGGCAGGATTGACGGTGACGCCGTGATCGCCCGATTGGCTCGACAGGTCGCCCATACGCTGGCCGTCCTGCAGGATCTGCACGCGATCGCCGTCGAGGCCGCGAATCACCGGGCGTGCCGGCGCGGGCCCAAAACTGCGCGAGGCCACCCCTGGCTGGCTTTCAAGCGTGGCGCCGAGCGACATCTCGAGCTGCTTGGTGAGGTCCTGGCCCGCGAGCACGGCCGTCGGCTGGTAGACCTCGAACTGACTCCGAAGATCGCCCGTGACGGTGGTCTGTTCCTCGAAGTGCAATTCAGGATCGACGGTGACGTCGAACGGCGGCGCTGCGGCGGCGGCCACCGTGACCTCCGTGCGGCGCGTCGAGTACCCCTGTGAATGCACGGATACGTGATAGACACCGGGGGCAATGTTGTCGAAGGCGAAGGTGCCGTCGGCGCCTGACACAGCCGTCCGGCCGAGTTCATCGATCTGCACGGTGGCGCCTGGAATCGGATCGCCTGAGAGCGAGTTGATCAACCGGCCGGTCAGCGTGACGCCGGCCTGCGCGGCGACTGTCGCGCTGGCTGCCACGGTCACCAGCAACACGAATACGGACAAGAGCATGCGTCGATACATGGTTTTCTCCCGCTATAAAAAAGGCGCCAGACCCCGGGCCTCTGGGCCCAGGGCGGTCTGAGGCCCGAGGCCTGAGCCCCGAGGCCTACGTGATCACACTCCGGCGGGAGACGAGGGCGGGGAACGGAGCGGCGGCTGCGCGACGCGCGCGGTGACGGCAGCCGTGAAGTACTCGACGTGAATGGTGACGCCGGGTGTTGCGGCCGGCGCCGTGAGGAAGCGCACTTCGATCCGGGGCCGGAACGAGCGCGCCCAGTGGCAGACGAGACAGTGCAGCGGGTGGGTCTCAGCGGCTGACGGGTTCGCGGTCAGCCGATGCGCCGAGGCATCGTGCGCCACGAGGATCGCTCCACACGCCGCGTCGTGGCAGTCCGCCGGATGCGGGGCGTAGAACGACACCCCCAGCGTGGCCAGCGACAGGAGCAGCGTCGCGGCGACGCTTCGGGCCTGTGCGCGGAACCAGGTCATCATCGCGAATCAGCTCGCCGACCGTCCGGCAGGGGCATTCGGCAGAAGGCCCGCCTCGCGCGCCTCTGCGCGCCGGAAGAGCGGACGGACCGCGGCCATTCCTATGAGCACCAGACCGAACGTGCAGACGATCGTGGCGCCGGTCGGGAGATCGAACTGAACGGAGAAGTACATGCCGAGCATCGAGACGAGCGTGCCCATCACCCAGCCGATGGCCAGCCGCGGCCCGATGCGCGCGGAGAACAACATGCCACCCACCGACGGCACGATGAGGTAGCAGAAGACGAGAAGCACGCCCGCGATGGCCACCGACCGGGTCACGACGAGGCCAAAAGAGGCGTAGAAGAGAAAGTCCCAGAACCGGACGGAGACCCCCCTGGCTGCCGCTCCCTGCGAGTCCAGCGAGATCTCCAGGAAGCGGCGCCTGAACACGTAGTGGAAGAGACCGATGGCGAGGTAGATCACGCCCGTCAGCCACACCTCCGGCCACTGCACCGACAGGATGTTGCCCACGAGCATGTCGCGAAGATGCTCCGCCTCGCCGGTCGCCTTGCTGAGCGTGAGAATCACCGCCGCGGAAGCCACCGCGTACGAAATGCCGATGAACGCCTCCTGGGGAATCCTCGCCTCGTGGCCCCTGATCACGGCAAAGATCACAGCGCCGATCAGCGTGAACGCCAGGCTCATCCAATAGATCGCCGACGAGTCGTGCGGGTCGTACCCCTGCCACACCGCAATCGCGGCGCCGAGCGACGCGATCTGCGCGAGCGAGAGATCGACGAAGATCACGCCCCGTTCGACCACGTGCAGGCCGAGGTAGGCATGGATGCCCGCAATGATCAGGCTGGCGACAATCGCCGGAGCCAGAAACTGAAAGATCGTCCAGTCCACGTCTCCCCTACTTTCCGGTGACCTGCTTCAGCGCGCCCGCCAGGAGGTTCACGTCGTACTCGAACAACTGGATGTAGTCGGTCACTTCCTTCACACCACCAACCGAAGGCGCCAGGACGAGCACCTTACCGCCAGGGACCTGACTGGCGATCGCCTGGGGCGTCTTCAGGCTGAAATACGGCTCGACGACGATGAGCTTGATGCCGCTGCGCTTCATTTCCTCGACGAGGTCGAGCGTGTGCGAGGGTGAGGGCGGAATGCCCGGTTTCGGCTCGACGTAGCCCGCCACCTCGAGGCCAAAGCGCGCCATGAAGTTCGGCCACGAGCGGTGATACGTCACCACCCTGGTGCCTTTGTACGGCGCCATGGCGGCATCCCAGCGCTTCTCGGCGGCGGCAAGGCGTCGATCGAAATCGTCGTAGCGCTGTGCAAAGTACGCCTTGTCGGCCGGCGCGAGCTCGCCCAGCTTATTGCGAACTGCCTGGGCGATCAGACGCCCGTTGCCCGGCTCGAGCCAGTAGTGCGGATTGCCCAGCGGGTGCACGTCGCCCATCGCCCGGGTGATCTGCCCGGTTGGAATTTCAAGGATGCGGACGTTCAGTGACGCATCGAGGTAGCCCGGGGCGCCCGGCTGGATCTTCGCGTTCCGGCTGCTGGTCACCAGCGGCGGCAGCCAGCCGATTTCGAGCTCGCGGCCGACGGCGATGTAGAGAGCCGCGCGGTTGACCGCGAGGATGAAGCTCGGCTTGGGTTCGACGAAGTGCGGATCCTGGTACCCCTTCGCCAGAGCGGTGACGTTCACCTTGTCGCCCCCCACGTCGCGGGCAATCGACGCGAGATCCTCCGTCGACGTGACCACGTTCAACTTGCCCTGGGCGTTTGCCGTCGTGCCCGCGAGACACGCGGCCAGGATCCCGACGACGACCGATGTTCTGACATTCATGATGATTCCCCCTGTCCGCCGGAACTAGAACGGGTGCGCGCCATGCGCGCCGATTGAAAACTGGAATTGAAACAGGAACTCGTTGGCGTCTTCGCCTTCGGCATACCGTGTGCGGCGGTACTGCCCTCTCACCTGGCTGAACTCGCTCGGCCAGAAGGTCAGGACCAGCGATCCCCCGGTATCGCGCAGCGTCGCATCCTCGGCCCGCTCCGAGCGGTCGTATCGGCCCCCAACAAACCAGCGTCGCGCGAACTGATAGTCCGCCGACCCGTAGTACCCGAGCGCGCGTTCCCGGCCGCCGAACTGGCCGCGGCGGCTCCAGATCAGCTCGGCGCGACCGAGCAGCGAGTTGTAGATGGCCCGCTGCAGCGGCCGCCAGCGGACCGTCGCGTCAACGCCCCACAGATCCGTCGCAAAGCGCCCTTCGTCGACATCGTCAATCACGCCAGCCGCGTTGTGGCCGCGCGCGTACGACAGGCCCAGGTCCACGTTCGTGTCGTCCGTGAGGTCCTGGTACGCGCGCAGGTGGCCCACGTAGCTCAGATCGCCGCGCGTGCTCGAGCGGAAGATGTCGCCGGCGTCGCCGCGGTACACCTGCCCGGTGGCTTCGAGGAAAATCCAGGGGTTGGTGATCAGCCGCGCCGCCGAGATGCCGGCGTCGGCAATCCCTTCTTCGCCTCCAACCAGGTTGTTGGTCACCAGCGGCCGGTCCGTCCACGGGACCTGGTGGCTGTGGAGCGTGTTCACCTTGCCGAAGACCGCGCGGGTCTTTCCCACCTTCACGAGCAGCCCGCCGGGAATCGTGGGAAGCGTCAGGAAGCCCTCTTCGAGTTCGACGCCTTCTTCGCCGAACGCCATGAAGAAGTCGGCGCGGGCGTACGGATCGACGATCGCCTGGAAGGACGCTTCCGACTCGGGCATCTCGAGCGCGGGGCTCGGGTTGATGTGATTCGTGCCGGCGGCTCCGAGGAAGTTGCCGATCACCGCTATGTCGGGGTTGAAGATCTTCGACGCCGCCGCGACCGAGCCGTAGATCGGCAGCGCTCCAGTCGGACCGCCGGCGCCCGCGGCGCCGGGAGGGACTTCCACGGTCGGCTGCTGCTGGGCAGCGTCCGGCGTCGCAGGCGCAGGGGCGCCCTGGCCGCCGAGCCTCGCCTCGAGTGCGCTCAGGCGCTCGCCGTATTGCTGCTGAATCGTTTCGAATTCTTTACGCAGCTGCTCGATCTCCTGTCGCAGCGCCTGCACGTCTGCCGTCTGGGCGTCAACTCTCGCGCTGTTAGTCACTCCGACCAGCAATACCAAGGCGGATACGAGCGTACGTCGATGCATGGTCTTCTCCCGCAATGCAACAATCGCGTGCGGGGCGGACCTTTACGGTCCGCCTCGCGAGCCGTAAAGGCTCGCGCCGCAACTGATTAGGAAAACGTGGGAGCGGGCGGGGAGCGGAGCGGCGGCTGCGCAACCGGTGCGCTGACGGCAGCCGTGAAGTACTCGATGTGAAGGGTGATGCCCGGCGCCGAGGCCGGCGTGGTCAGGACGCGCGCTTCGGTGCGTGGCCGGAACGAGCGCGCCCAGTGGCAGACAAGGCAGTGAAGCGGATGGCTGTCAGCCGCTTCGGGAGCGGTAATCCGATGGGCCGAGGCGTCGTGCTCGACGAACGGGGTCGCGCACGAATCGTGACAGTCGTCTGCGTGGGGCGAGGCAGCGGAGAAGCCCATGGCGGCCAGCGAGAGCATGGCCGCCCTGGCGATACGAGACGCGTGGACACGGAACCAGCGCATCAACTACCCAGAGTAGTGACGGGCCGGTAGGGTGTCAAGGAAAGGCGGCTTTTTCGATTACGATCACCCGCGGTGTCCCTCACTCGGCGGCAGTTTCTCTGGAGCGCAGCTGCAACGGCTGCGTTGAGCTCCCCGAAACTCAGCCATGCCTGGCCGCTGGCGCTGCAGGCACCGGCAAACCCCGAGTTTGCCGGTGGGCGGTTCCGCCACGGCGTCGCGAGCGGCGACCCGCTCGCCGATCGCGTCATCCTGTGGACCTGCGTCACGCCCCCGGACGAGGTGGCGGCGGCCGCCGTCGACGTTCGTTGGCGTGTGGCAACGGACGAGCGCATTTTGCAGGTCGTCGCACAGGGCACGGCCCGGACGGGCCGCGAGCGCGACTTCACCGTGAAGGTGGACGCCGGGGGGCTTCAGCCGGGCAGGCCGTACTACTACGTGTTCGAGGCGGGCGGCGATCGATCGCCGGTGGGCCGGACGCGCACGCTGCCGGCAGGAGCCGTCGATCGCGTGCGGCTCGCGTCGCTCTGCTGCTCGAACTACCCCGCCGGGTTCTTCAACGTCTACCGCTGCGTGGCCAACCGCGACGACCTCGATGCGGTGGTACACGTCGGCGATTACATCTACGAGTTCGAGAACGGCCGGTACGGCGACGGCAGCGGCCTGCTTCGAATCCCCGAACCACGCAAGGAAGCCGTCACGCTGAGCGACTACCGCATACGTTACGCGACGTATCGCACCGATCCCGATCTGCAGGAGGCACACCGGCGGCATCCCTTCATCGCCGTCTGGGACGATCACGAGCTGACCAACGATGCGTGGCTGGACGGCGCGGTCAACCACAACCCCGAGACCGGGGAGGGTGACTGGCCCACGCGCAGGGCGGCCGCCTACCAGGCCTACCTGGAATGGATGCCCATTCGCGAGGTCCCGGGCGGAGACATTCACCTGTACCGGAGTTTCCGATTTGGCACGCTGGTCGATCTCGTCATGCTCGACACGCGGGCGCTGCGCGACCAGCAGGTGGCGACGACCGACCTTGAAGGCCTGGCGAATCCGCGCCGCTCGATCCTCGGGGCGCCGCAGGAAGAATGGCTCTTCAACGAGCTGCGCGCATCGCAGCGCGCCGGAACCGGATGGCGCGTGCTGGGCCAGCAGGTGATGTTCGCGCGCGTGGCACAGCCGGGGCGCGGCGCGCTGATCTCGGACTCGTGGGAGGGCTACCAGCCGGCTCGCGATCGCGTGTTGGATTTTTTGTCAGCCGAGCGGGTGCGCGACGTCGCCATCCTGAGCGGCGACATGCACAGCTCCTGGGCGTTTGATGTGCCGCGCAACCCGTGGGAGGGATACGACCGGGGCGGCCAGGGCTCATTGGCCGTCGAGTTGCTGGCGCCGGCGATCAGTTCGCCACCGCTCTTCACGTCGCCGGAGATGCGCGACCGCAGCGTCCTGCTGCGCGCCCTGCTGCCACACTTGAAGTTCCTGGAGGGGGACAGCCGGGGCTACGTGCTGCTGGACATCACCCGCGCGCAGCTTCGTGGGGAGTGGTACTTCGTGCCGACCGTGCTGGAACGGTCAGCCGCCGAAACGCGCGCCGCCGCGTTCGTCTGCGAGCGCGGATCAGCGCACCTGGCGGACGCATAAATGGGGTCGGAGGTCATTTTTCGAGGACACTCGTTCGAGCAGATAGGCAGATAGAGATAGATAGTGTCCTCGAAAAATGACCTCCGACCCCATTTACCAGCCGCGCTGCGGTAATCCGGGGGTCACGCGCAGCGCATTCTGGTGATACACCTTCCGGAGCACTGCGTCCGGGAGATCCATTCCATACAGGTTCCAGAACGCGTGGTAATCGCGGTAGTAGTCGAAGTACTCGTCCTTCGTCTCGAGCACGCGCCAGTAGTACGGGAACTCTGACGGCGCGTACGTGTCCTTGCCGAAGAGGATGCGGTCCTGGTACTTCACGAAGAAGTCGTGGGCCGCTCGCGGCTGCCGTCCAAGGTCGTAGAGGATCGCGGCCAGCTCCAGCACGACGTTCGGTGAACTGTCGAGCAGCTTCGCAGCCAGCCCGAGGTTGTTGGCGTGCCACCCGAAATGCGCGGAGATGAAGCGGGTCTTCGGGTACGCGCGGAACAGGTCGTTGCGCTCGGCGACGAGCTGCTCGAACGTGACCTTGTTCGGGTTCAGGTACTGGCGGCGATCCCCGAAGAGCGCCAGCTCCAGCCAGCGCTCGTTGTGCATGTCGGGCTGGCGGAAGAACTCCTGCGGCTCTCCGGTGTGGATGATGACCGGGATGTTGAGCCGTGCGGCCGTGTCCCAGATCGGCCCGAGCTCCGGATCGTTGATCTTCAGGCGGGTGCCGTCCTTCTTCAGCGTGTCCATCCCCGTCTGCTTGAAGATCTTGAAGCCGACGGCGCCGTTGCGGACGTCCTCCTCGAGCTGCGCCGCCGCCTTACGGCCGTAGCCAGGCTCCACATCGCGGAACCCGTTCAGGCCGTTGGCGAAGGACGTGAAGCGATCCGCGTATTTCGTGCTCCGGATGTAATCGACCTTCTGCTTCAGCCCCGCGCCGAAGTCGCCGCTCAGGTTATTGAGGACGCGGATATTCAGCGCATCCATCTCCCGAATCAGCTGGTCGATGGTCTGGGGCGTCGGGCCCGTGTGGCTGTGGATGTCGACGACAGGAAACTTCGCTTTTGGGACCGGATGCTGCTCCACGACGAGCGTCGACACTGGCCGGTAGTCGACGATGGAGGGAGGAGGAAATTCCGGCGGCTGGCAGACGCCGACGCGCACGAGCGTCGTGCCGGCCGGACACTCCTGGCCGGGCTGAATCTGGACGCCGCGGCCGCGGCCTCCCCCCTGCCCACCCTGCCTGCCCCGTCCGTCGGGTGCCTGTGCCGCAGCCAGGGCGGCGGCGAGCACCGCCGTCAGCAACACCAACGCAGCGCGTCGCATGAAAAGCGCCTCCTGTACGACAACGTTACCACGCAAGAGACGC
>Ga0209640_10002662_pt1 | contig 15568 bp, 16 predicted proteins | sample RifCSP10_1_FD_184018 | JGI IMG/M metagenome (GOLD analysis project Ga0209640, IMG submission 184018) | Soil microbial communities from Rifle, Colorado - Rifle CSP2_sed 10_1 (SPAdes) (version 2) | ecosystem: Environmental > Terrestrial > Deep subsurface > Rock core/Sediment | place: Rifle...
ATTTGAGTAGAATGCGCGGCTCTTTGACGGGGCCCTGCGAGCCCCAGAACTGACGCAGCGAGGCTGCGGGGGACTCATCCGATGGTCACGATTCGACTGACACGCCGTGGGGGCAAGAATTCGCCCTTCTACCACGTCGTCGTCACCGACAGCCGCAAGCGCCAGGGTGGAACGGTGCTCGAACAGGTCGGTTTCTACAATCCGGTGGCCCGGGGCAAGGACCGCAAGCTCGAGCTGGACCTGCCGCGGATTGCGTACTGGACCGGCACGGGCGCGACGATGTCCGATCGCGTCCGCACGCTCGTGTCCGCCATGCGGAGGCAAGCGGCGGCCTGAGCGCCGGCGCAAGCCACGCGATGCCGGTGGCACCGTCACGGGAAGCCGGGCGGGAGCAGACCCGGGTCGTGCTGGGCCGCATCACCGGGCCATTCGGAGTGCGCGGCTGGTTGAAGGTCATGTCCTTCACGGATCCGCCGGAACAGATCCTCGACTACCCGAACTGGCGCGTCGATTTGCCGGGCGCCGGCAGGCGCGAACTGCGGCTGCTGGAAGGTCGCCGGCACGGGAAGGGACTGGTTGTGCGCCTCGAGGGAATCGATGACCGCGATGGCGCCGTGGCGCTGGGCCGGCTGGAATTGTGGATTGAACGCCGGGAATTGCCGGCGCTGAAGAAGGGCGAGTATTACCGGGCGGACCTGGCCGGGTTCGAGGTCGTGAACCTGCAAGGCCAGCGCCTTGGAAGCGTCGAACATTTTCTGGACCTGCCGGCGAACGCCGTGATGGTGGTCGTCGGAGAGCGCGAGCACTGGCTGCCGCTGGGGCCGGATCAGGTTTTCCGGGTGGACCTCGAACACGGTCGCATCACGGTGGACTGGGACCCGGAGTTCTAGATGCAGATCGAAGTCGTCACGCTGTTTCCGGCGATGATCGAGGCAGGCCTGGCCGCCGGGATCGTCGGGCGGGCGCTGGCCGCGGGGCGGCTCTCGGTCGGCACCGAGAACCCGCGAAGCCACGCTCCCGAGCCGCACCGGAGCGTGGACGACCGGCCGTTCGGCGGGGGCCCCGGCATGGTGCTCGCGCCGGCGCCGATCGCGGCGGCGATACGCGCCGCGGCGGCGCGGCTGCCGGAGGCGGCGCCGATGATCGGGCTGTCGGCGCAGGGCCGGCCGTTCATGCAGGGCGAAGCGCGGCGACTCGCGGCATTGCCGGCGTTCGGCCTGGTGGCAGGGCGCTACGAGGGCATCGACCAGCGCGTGTCGGATGCCCTGATCGACGAAGAGCTGTCGATCGGCGACTATGTACTGTCCGGCGGCGAGCTGCCGGCGCTGGTCGTGATCGACGCGGTGGCCCGATTGCTGCCGGGCGTGCTGGGAAACGAGGACTCAGCCGGTCAGGAATCGCATGGCGACGGCCTGCTCGACTGGCCGCACTACACGCGGCCCGAGGTCTGGGAAGGCCGCCGCGTGCCGGAAGTGCTGCTGGGCGGCAATCATGCCGCGATTCGGCGCTGGCGGCTGATGCAGGCGCTGGGCCGGACCTGGCGGCTGCGGCCGGACCTGCTACGGGAACGCAGGCTGACGGACGACGAACGGTTGCTGCTCGAGGAATACTGCGCCGCTGCGGGGATCGAGCCGCCGCGGTGAGAACGGATGGTAATGGTCAATCGGATATCGGGAACGCATCCATGAACAAGATCATGCAGGAACTGGAATCGCGCTCGCTGAAGCGCAAGCTGCCCGAGTTCGGGCCGGGCGACACCGTGGTGGTGCAGGTCAAGGTCCGCGAGGGCGACCGCGAGCGCGTCCAGGCCTACGAAGGCATCGTGATCGCCTGCAAGAACCGCGGCCTGAACAGCTCGTTCACGGTCCGCAAGGTTTCGCACGGCGAAGGCGTAGAGCGCGTGTTCCAGACGCACAGCCCGTCGATCGCCGACATCGAAGTGAAGCGCCGCGGCAAGGTGCGCCGCGCCAAGCTTTATTATTTGCGCGACCGTTCCGGCAAGTCCGCACGCATCGAGGAAAAGCTCGGCGGCTGAGGTAGCGACGATGCCCGTGTTCCGCGCGTTCTGGGCATTCCTGAAGGGCCTGTGGTTCGCCCTCGACGGGCTGCGCAAGGTCCTGCACCTGCTGTTGCTGCTGTTCCTGTTCGGCGCGCTGTTCGCGGCGAGCCAGACGGAACTTCCGTTCATCCCGCGCAGCGCCGCGCTCGTGCTCTCGCCGCAGGGTTATCTGGTCGAGCAGCTTTCCGGCGACCCGCTCGAACGCGCGTTGGCGCGGGCTGCCGGCGAAGACCGCCCGGAAACGCGGCTGCGCGACCTGGTCGACGTCGTGGACCATGCGCGCGACGACGACCGCATCCGCGCGCTGGTGCTCGACCTCTCAGACCTCGACGGCGCGGGCCTGCCGATGCTGCAGGACCTGGCGCAGTCGATCCGCTGGTTCCGCGAGACCGGCAAGAAGGTCTTTGCCCACGGCCAGGGATTCACGCAGCGCCAGTACTTCCTGGCGGCGCAGGCCGACGAGGTCTATCTGGATCCGATGGGCTACGTCTTGCTGGACGGCTTTGCCTACTACCGCACCTACTTCCGCGGCGCCATCGACAAGCTCGCGGTGGATATCAATGTCTTCAAGGTCGGCAGCCACAAGTCGGCGCCCGAGGAGTGGACCCGCAGCGACATGTCCGCCGAAGACCGCGAAGACGCGCGGGTCTGGATCGGCGCGCTGTGGGACAGCTACAAGAACGACGTCGCGGCGGCGCGCGACCTCGAGCCGGCACTGATCCAGGCCTATGCCGACGAAGCGGCCGCGGGCGTGCGCGCGACCGGCGGCGATGTCGCGCAGTACGCGCTGGCGCGCGGACTGGTCGACGGACTCAAGACCCGCGCGGAATTCGAGCAGCTCGTCGCCGAAGTGGCGGGCGAGGACGAGGACACCGACAGCTACCAGGCCGTCGACTGGCAGGGCTACCTGTCGTTCGTGCGCTCCGAGCAGCGCCTGGCGCGCGGCGCAAACCAGTCGATCGCGGTCATCGTCGCCTCCGGCGAAATCCTGGACGGCGAGCAGTCGCCTGGCCTGGTCGGCGGCGATACGCTGGCGGCGCTGCTGCGCGACGTGCGCCTCGATGACGACTATGCGGCGGTCGTGCTGCGCATCGACAGCCCGGGCGGCAGCATGATGGCATCCGAAGTGATACGCCGCGAGGTTGCTGCGCTGCGCGAGGACGGCAAGCCGGTCGTCGCCTCGATGGGCACGGTCGCCGCGTCCGGCGGTTACTACATCGCGATGGACGCCGACCACATCGTCGCCGCGCCGACGACGATCACCGGATCGATCGGCGTCTTTGCCGTGATCCCGACGTTCCAGCGCACGCTGGCGAAAATCGGCGTCACCAACGACGGTTTCGGCACGACTTTGCTCGCCGGCCAGGCGGAATTCGATCGCGAACTGGGTCCCGAGGCCCGTCAGATCCTGCAGGCTTCAGTGGAGCACGCCTATCGCACCTTCGTGGGCTACGTGGCGCGTGCGCGCGACCGCCGGCCCGAGGAGATCGAGGGCCTGGCCCAGGGCAGGGTGTGGACCGGCTCGGATGCGCGCGCCGCGGGCATCGTGGACGAACTGGGCGGCGTGGACGAAGCGATTGCGGAAGCCGCGCGCCTCGCCGACGTCGGGGACGACTACGACGTCGAATGGATCGAGCAACAGCTGACCTGGCGCGATGCGCTGGCACAGCACATCCGGGGGGCCGCGGCCTGGGCCGTCGAGAGCATCATGCCGCGACGCCCGGCGCTTCCGGGCATCGGCATTGCGCTGGCGCAGGCGCACGCCCTGCTGTCCCTGGCGGCCGAGGGACGGCCGGTCTACCTGTGCGGCTGCCGGGTGGACTGAAAGGCGAACCTCAGGCCGCCCAGTCCAGGATCACCTTGCCGGACTGGCCGCCGCTCATCGTCTCGAACGCATCCAGGTAATCGGCCACGCCAAACCGGTGCGTGATGACCGGGCTGACGTCGAGGCCGCTCTGCAGCATCGCCGCCATCTTGTACCAGGTCTCGAACATCTCGCGGCCATAGATGCCCTTGATCACGAGGCCCTTGAAGATCACCTGGTTCCAGTCGATCGCCATCTCGCCGGGCGGGATGCCGAGCAGCGCGACGCTGCCACCGTGGTGCATCACGCGCAGCAGGTCGCGGAATGCGGACGGATTGCCGGACATCTCGAGGCCCACGTCGAAGCCTTCTTCCATTCCAAGGTCGCGCATCGCGTCGTCGATCTTCTCGCGCGAGACATTCAGCGCCCGGGTTGCGCCCATCCGGCGCGCCAGGTCCAGGCGGTAGTCGTTGACGTCGGTGATGACGACGTGGCGTGCGCCGATGAAGCGCGCGATCGCGACGGCCATGATGCCGATCGGACCGGCGCCGGTGATCAGCACGTCCTCGCCGACCATGTTGAACGAAAGCGCGGCGTGGGTCGCGTTGCCGAGCGGATCGAGGATCGAGGCGATCTCGTCGGAAATCCCCGTCGGCAGGCGGAAGACGTTGGCGGCCGGCAGCGTCATGTACTCCGCGAAGCAGCCCGGCCGGTTGACGCCGACTCCCGCGGTATTGCGGCACAGGTGGCGGCGGCCGGCCCGGCAGTTGCGGCAGTGGCCGCAGGTGATGTGTCCCTCGCCGGAGACGCGGTCGCCGACCGCGAGGCCGCGCACTTCGCTGCCGAGCGCGACGATTTCGCCGCAATACTCGTGGCCGACCTGCATCGGCACCGGGATCGTGCGTTGGGCCCACGCATCCCACTGGTAGATATGGATGTCGGTGCCGCAGATCGCGGTCTTGCGCATGCGGATCAGCACGTCGTTGGGACCGGGCTCCGGGCGCGGCAGCTCGCCCAGCCAGATGCCGGGTTCACGGCGGGCCTTGATCAATGCCTTCATCTAGGAAACCCCTGATCTGCCGATGATGCCCAGTTCCCGGCCGGCCTGCGCGAATGCGCCGACCGCCTTTTCCAGCATCGCACGCGTGTGACCCGCGCACATCTGCGTGCGGATCCGCGCCTTGCCGAGCGGCACGACCGGGTACGAGAAGCCGATGGCATAGACGCCGAGTTCGAGCAGCCGGTCGGCCATCCGCACGGCCTGCGCGGCGTCGCCGATCATCACCGGGATGATCGGATGCTCGCCCGGCACCAGCCGGAATCCGAGCGCCGCCATCTGTTCGCGGAACCAGTCCGCGTTCTCCGCGAGTTGCCGCCGCAGTTCCGGCGCGGACCCGATCAGGTCGAGGACGGCGAGAGTGGTTGCGGCGACGACCGGCGCAATCGAGTTCGAAAAGAGATACGGCCGCGAGCGCTGGCGCAGCCAGTCGATCACCGGCTGGCGTCCCGACACGTAGCCGCCGCTCGCGCCGCCGAGCGCCTTGCCGAGCGTCCCGGTCAGGACGTCGACCCGGCCCATCACGCCACAGTGCTCGTGCGTGCCGCGGCCCCCCGCGCCCATGAACCCGGTCGCGTGCGAGTCGTCGACGATGACCGTCGCCTGGTAGCGGTCGGCGAGGTCGCAGATCCCGGCGAGCTGCGCGATCGTGCCGTCCATCGAGAACACGCCGTCGGTCACGACCAGGCGGCTGCGGGCGCTCGAAGCTTCCTGCAGCCGCTGCTCGAGCTGGACCAGGTCGCCGTTGTCGTAGCGCAGGCGCTTCGCCTTCGACAGCCGGATGCCGTCGATGATGCTGGCGTGATTCAGCGCATCCGAGATGATCGCGTCGTTCTCGTCGGTCAGGGTCTCGAACAGGCCGCCGTTCGCGTCGAAGCAGGACGAATAGAGGATCGTGTCGTCGGTGCCGAGGAACGACGACAGCTTCCGCTCGAGCTCGCGATGGACCGTCTGCGTGCCGCAGATGAAGCGCACCGAGGCCATGCCGTAGCCGTAGCGGTCGAGCGCCGCGTGCGCGGCCCGGACCAGCGCCGGGTGATTGGCGAGGCCGAGGTAGTTGTTGGCGCAGAGATTGATGACCTCGCGATCGTCCTCGAGGCGCACGACCGGGTTCTGGCCCGAGGCGATCACGCGCTCGCGCTTGAACAATCCGTCGCGCGCGAGTTCCGCGATCTGCTCCTCGAGCCGCTGCAGCAGGGCCGGATCCATGCGATCCCCCGGGTACTTCGCCAGGCGCGGATTATACCGGCCGCCCGCGCACCGCCTCGTATAATCCGGGTCCGGGGAGGATCGGTGACCGGAAACGCACGGCATGAGAATGCGGCAGAAGACAGGCACCGCGCCGATCGCTGGCTGTGGTTCGCGCGTTTCTTCAAGAGCCGGTCGCTGGCCGCCCAGGCGTTGGCCGGCGGCAGGGTCCACGTGAACGGCGAGCGCGCGAAGCCCGCGCACAACCTGGTCGTCGGCGATCGCGTCGACATCACGCTCGGACACGACCTGTGGACCGTGCTGGTGCGAAAGCTGCCGTTGCGCCGCGGTCCCGCCGCCGAGGCGCACCAGTGCTACGCGGAAACGCCGGACAGCGCGCTGCGCCGCAGCGTCGCCCGCGACCGCAGGCGCAACGACCGTTCGCTGATCGTCGCGCCGCCCGGACGGCCCGACAAGCGCGACCGCCGCGCGATCCGCCGGCTGCACGGGAGGACGGACACTTGAAGGACGCGGGCCAGGGTTCGACCGCCGCAGTCGTCGCGTCGCGTCCGGCGCGGCTCTTCGTTCTGCTGGCCGGCCTGTTCGTGACCAATGCGCTGATCGCCGAGTTCGTCGGCGTCAAGATCTTCGCGCTCGAGGACACACTCGGCCTCGCGCCATTCGACTGGCGACTGTTCGGCCAGAGCGGTTCGCTGTCGTTCACCGCCGGCGTGATGCTGTGGCCGATCGTCTTCATCATGACCGACGTCATCAACGAGCATTTCGGCGTGCGCGGCGTGCGCCTGATCTCGTGGCTTACGGTCGGGTTCATCGCCTATGCGTTCCTGTTCGCCTACCTCGCGATCGAGCTCGCGCCCGCGGCCTGGTGGATCAGCGTCGGCGTCCCGCGCGGCGTTCCTGACATGCAGGCGGCGTTCGCGGGCGTGTTCGGGCAGGGCCTGTGGACCATCGGCGGCTCGATCACGGCTTTCCTGGTGGGGCAGATCATCGACGTCGCGGTGTTCCATCGCATCCGCCGCGCGACCGGCGAGCGTTTCGTCTGGCTGCGGGCCACCGGCTCGACGGCGATCTCGCAGCTGATCGACAGCTTCATCGTGCTGTACATCGCCTTCGTGCTGGGGCCGCAGCAATGGCCCATCCCCCTGTTCCTGGCGGTCGGCACGGTCAACTATGGCTACAAGATGTCGATGGCGGTCGCGCTGATCCCGCTCCTGTACCTCGGCCGCCGGCTGATCCGCGCCTACCTCGGGGCTCCCGCGGCCGCGGAGCTCTGCGCCTCTGCGTCCGCGAACGGGAGCGGCGCCTGATGCCGCGGCCGCGCACTCCGCAACTCGCAGTGGACGTGGTGATCGAGCTCGAGGACCGGCCCGGACGGCCGATCGTGTTGATCGAACGCCATCACGCACCGCTCGGCCACTCGCTGCCGGGCGGCTTCGTCGACGTCGGCGAATCGGTCGAGGCGGCCGCGGTGCGCGAGGCGCGCGAGGAAACCGGGCTCGACATCCGCCTGGGCCCGCTGCTCGGCATCTATTCGGACCCGGGGCGCGATCCGCGCGGCCATACGGTCAGCATCGTCTACGTTGCGACCGCCGCCGGCCGGCCCGCGGCCGGCGACGATGCCCGCGCGATACTGGTCATCGACCCCGCGGCGGCGCCGGCCCTGGTATTTGATCACGACCGCATCCTCGGCGATTACCTCGCGATGTGCCGGGCTGCCGGTGCGGCCCGCCGCTAGAATCACACGATGAAAAAGCACGCGATGCCGAAGTTCCTGCAGGGCGACGACCGCGAGTTCGAATCCGCCGCCGGCGCCGCCGTCAACGGCCGTTTCCTGGCGGACGAGGCGGAGGTGGTCGCCGAGGTCCTCGATCTCGCGCGCCTCCCGGCGGCCGACCGCGCGGCCGTACGCCGGGATGCGATGCAGCTGGTAGCCGCAGCGCGCCGCAGGCGCGAGGGAAAGGGCGGCATCGAGGCGTTCCTGCAGCAGTACGATCTCGCCTCGCAGGAAGGCATCGTGCTGATGTGCCTGGCCGAGGCACTGTTGCGCATCCCGGACGCGGACACCGCGGACCTCCTGATCGCCGACAAGATCTCGACCGGGCAGTGGTCCGACTACCTGGGCGAGGCGGATTCGCTGTTCGTCAACGCCTCGACCTGGGGACTGATGCTGACCGGGCGGCTGATGCGCGCCCCCGAAGACGAGTTGCGCGACCCGGCCGGGTTCCTGCGCCGCCTCGTCGCGCGGCTCGGCGAACCGGTCGTGCGCACGGCTTTCCGTCAGGCCATGCACATCATGGGCCACCAGTTCGTGATGGGCCGCGACATTGCCGAGGCGCTGGCGCGAGCCGCCGAGGGCGATGGCGCGCGCTATCGCTATACCTACGACATGCTGGGCGAGTCGGCGCTGACGGCGCCGGATGCCACGCGCTACTTCGAATCCTATGGGGCGGCGATCGACGCCGTCGGCGTCTCCGTGCGCGCGGGCAGCACGCCTGCCAGTTGGCCGAGCATCTCGGTCAAGCTGTCCGCCCTGCATCCGCGCTATGAGTTCGGCCGGCCGCGGCAGGTCCTGGACGAACTTGGTCCGCGCATCGAATCGCTCGCGCTGAGGGCGCAGGCGGCGGGCATTGCGCTCACGATCGACGCCGAAGAGGCCGACCGGCTCGAGCTCTCGCTGCGCCTCCTCGACCGACTGTTGCAGCTTCCCGCGCTCGCCGGGTGGGACGGGCTCGGCGTCGCGGTGCAGGCCTATCTGAAACGAGCCCCCGACGCGCTGCGCTACCTGAGCCGGCGCGCGGACCGGACCGGGCGCGTGCTGAACGTGCGGCTCGTCAAGGGCGCCTACTGGGACAGCGAGATCAAGCGCGCGCAGGAACGCGGCCTGCCGGGCTACCCCGTGTATACGCGCAAGTCCAACACCGACGTGGCCTACCTGGCCTGTGCCCGCATCCTGCTGGACGGCAGCCGCCGCGTTTATCCGCAGTTCGCAACGCATAACGCGCACACCGCGGCCAGCATCATTCATCTGGCCGGCGCCCGCGGCCGCGCGTTCGAGTTCCAGCGGCTGCACGGCATGGGCGAGGAGCTCTATTCGGAGCTGACGGACCCCGCGGGACGCGCGCTGCCGTGCCGGGTCTATGCGCCGGTCGGCTCGCACGAGGACCTGCTGCCCTACCTGGTGCGCCGGCTGCTCGAAAACGGCGCAAACACTTCTTTCGTCAACCGCATCGTCGACGAGTCGCTGCCGGTCGAGGCGGTGGTCGGCGACCCCGTCGCCGAAGTCGAACGCGTCGGGTCCGGGCAGCACCCGCGCATACCGGCACCCCGCGGCCTGTTCGGCGCCGAACGCGCCAACTCCGCCGGCATCAACCTGTCCGACGGCCGCGAGCAGAAAAAACTCGCCGCTGCCTGCGCGCTGGCGCTCGCGCAGCCGCTCAGTGCCGCGCCGATCGTCGGCGGCAGGGTCGAGGACGGCGCGCGCCATCCCGTCGTGTCGCCGGCCGATCTCGATCGCGTAATCGGCGAAGTGGCGGAAGCGGATCCGGCGCGGGCGACGCGCGCCATCGACCTGGCGGTCGCCGCGCAGCCCGGATGGGACCGGATGCCGGCCGGTGCCCGCGCCGCGATCCTGCGCCAGGCGGCGGACCGCCTCGAAGGGGAGGCCGCGCGCTTCATCGCGGTCTGCGTCGCGGAAGCCGGCAAGACCGTGCCGGACTCGATCGCCGAGGTGCGGGAAGCGGTCGATTTCCTGCGTTACTACGCGGCGCGCGCGGAGGAATCCTTCGGCAGGCCGTTGCCGCTGCCGGGCCCGACCGGCGAATCCAATCGCCTCGGACTGCGCGGCCGCGGCGTGTTCGCCTGCATCAGCCCGTGGAATTTTCCGCTGGCGATCTTCACCGGACAGGTGACCGCGGCGCTCGCCGCCGGCAACAGCGTGGTCGCCAAGCCGGCCGAGCAGACGCCGCTGGTCGCCGCCGAAATGGTGCGCCTGCTGCATGACTGCGGCGTGCCCGGCGACGTCCTGCACCTGCTGCCGGGCCGCGGCTCGAGGATCGGCCCGGTGCTGACCGGCGATCCGCGGGTTGCAGGCGTGGCCTTCACCGGATCCACCGAGACGGCACGCCTGATCAACCGCTCGCTGGCGGCGCACGACGGGCCATTGCCGGTGCTGATCGCGGAGACGGGCGGACAGAATGCGATGCTGGTGGACAGTTCGGCCTTGCCGGAACAGGTGGTCAACGACGCGATCACGTCCGCATTCAATTCGGCCGGGCAGCGCTGCTCCGCGCTGCGCGTGCTGTTCGTGCAGGAAGACATCGCGCCGCGCGTGCTCGAGCTGCTGGCGGGTGCGATGGATCTGCTGACGATCGGGGAGCCGGCGCTGCTCACGACGGACGTCGGGCCGGTCATCGACGCGCAGTCGCTGGGCGCACTCGAGCAGCATGCCGGCGCGATCGTCGCGGGTGCGCGCTGGCATCACCGTGCGCGGCTGCCCGCCGGGCTTGCGCGTGGACATTTCTTCGCGCCGCTGGCGGTCGAGATCGACGGCATCGCCCGGCTCGAGCGCGAGGTGTTCGGACCGATCCTGCACGTCGTGCGCTTCGCGGGATCGCAGCTTGACGAGGTCGTCGACCAGATCAATGGCAGCGGCTACGGCCTGACGCTCGGCGTGCACACGCGCATCGACAGCGTCGCGCGGCGAATCGCCGCACGCGCGCAGGTCGGCAACGTGTACGTCAACCGCAACATGATCGGCGCGGTGGTCGGTGTACAGCCCTTTGGCGGCTGCGGCCTATCGGGCACCGGCCCGAAAGCCGGCGGACCGCATTACCTGCCGCGCTTCGCGACCGAGCAGACCGTCACGATCAATACCGCGGCGGTCGGCGGCAACGCGACGCTGCTGTCGCTGGAAGAGTAATCACATCATCCCGGTCTGCAGGCGCGCGGCCTCGGACATCATCGAATGGTTCCAGGGCGGGTCGAACACGAGTTCGACGTTCGCCTGCCGCACGGTCGGAATCATCAGCAGCTTGTCGCGCACGTCGGCGACCAGCACCTCGCCCATGCCGCAGCCCGGCGCGGTCAGCGTCATGCGCACGGCCACGTCACGCGTGCCGTCGGCATTCGCGGTAATGCCGCAGTCGTAGACCAGCCCGAGGTCCACGACGTTGACCGGTATCTCCGGATCAAAGCAGGTGCGCAGCTGATCCCAGACGATGCGGCTGACATCCTCGTCGGTCGCGCCCGGCGGCAACTCGGGGCGCTGCAGCGGCTCCTTGCCGATGGCGTCGCCATCTTCGCCCGCGATACGGAACAGGTTGCCCTCGACGTAAACCGTGAAGCTGCCGCCGAGCGCCTGCGTGACATAGCCGATGCTGCCGGTGCGCAGCTTCACCTCGATGCCGGCGGGCACGACGACCGCGCGCACATCGCGCTGCACGACGATCGGTTCGTGATCGGCGCGGCGCATGGCTACTCGGTCGTGACCGGCTGGGCGGTGCCGGCGAGCGCCGCATTCAAGGTGTGCCAGCAGAGGCTCGCGCATTTCACGCGCGCCGGGAATTGGCGCACGCCGGCGAGCGCGGCCAGCTTGCCGAGCCCGGCGCCGCCGGCGTCCCCGCTGCCGGTCAGCATGCGGTGCACGGCGCCGAAGAGCACAGCCGCCTCGGCGCGGCTCTTGCCCTTGACCGCCTCGCTCATCAGCGAGGCGGACGCGGTCGAGATCGCGCAGCCCGTGCCCTCGAAACGCAGGTCGCGGATGACGTCATGTTCCACATCCACATAGACGTGTAACTGGTCGCCGCACAAGGGATTATTTCCTTCGGCCCGGTGGTTCGCGGACGGCAGCGGGCCGCGGTTCCGGGGCCGGCGGTTGTGGTCCACGATCACATCGCGATACAGCTCCACGAGGTCCATCAGCGCAGCATCCGGATCGCATGCAGCAGCGCGTCGTGGAGCGCGTCGATCTCCGCGCGCGTGTTGTACAGCGCGAATGAGGCGCGCGCCGTGGCCGGCACGCCGAAATACTCCATCACCGGCATCGCGCAATGATGCCCCGTGCGCACGGCGACGCCCCGGGAATCGAGCACGGTGCCGAGGTCGTGCGGATGCACGCCCTCGATCGTGAAGGACACGAGGCCGGTCTTGTGGGGCGCGGTGCCGATCGGCGTCAGGCCGGGAATCGCGGCGAGCCGCCGGGTCGCATGCTCCAGCAGGTCGTGTTCATGCGCGGCGATCCGGTCGAGACCCACGCGCTCGAGATAGTCGATCGCCGCGCCGAGCCCGACGGCGCCGCTGATGTTGGGCGTGCCGGCCTCGAAACGATGCGGCAGGTGATTCCAGGTCGAGCCGCTGAACGAGACCGTGAGTATCATGTCCCCGCCACCCTGCCAGGGTGGCATCGTCTCGAGGACCGCCTCGCGCGCGTGCAGCACGCCGATGCCGGTCGGTCCGTACATCTTGTGCGCCGAGAACGCGTAGAAATCGCTGCCGAGCGCCTGCACGTCCACCGCCAGGTGCGGCACGGCCTGGGCGCCGTCGACGACCGTCGCGATGCCGCGCTCGCGCGCCGCGCGCAGGAACTCGGCGAGTGGCAGCACGGTGCCGAGCGCGTTCGACACGTGCGCGAGCGCGACGATCCGGGTGCGCGGGCCGAGCAGGTTCCGGTAGGCGTCGCGATCGACGACGCCGCGGCGGTCGATCGGCGCGACCTTCAGCACCGCTCCGGTCTGCGCGCACAGCAACTGCCACGGCACGATGTTCGAGTGATGCTCGAGTTGCGTCACCACGATCTCGTCGCCTGCGGCGAGCCGCGGGCGCCCGTAGGACTGCGCGACGAGGTTGATCGCCTCGGTCGTGCCGCGCACGAACACGATTTCGGCGACAGTGGCGGCGTTGATGAAGCGCCGGACGCGTTCGCGGGCGCCCTCGTACATCGCAGTTGCTTCCTGCGACAGCGTGTGGACGCCGCGATGCACGTTGGCATGGTGCGAGCGGGCGTAATCGGCGACGGCGTCGATCACGGAAGCCGGCTGCTGCGCCGAGGCCGCATTGTCGAGATAAGCGAGGGGATGGCCGTTGATGCGGCGCGCGAGCGCCGGAAAATCGGCGCGGATGCGGCCAATGTCAGCGCCAGCCACGAGTCCGGCGGCGACGGCCATCAGAGCAGGCCCCGGATCAGTTCACGGTCCGGCAGCGCACCGGCAACCAGGGCCTCCACCGTCGCCCGCAGGGCCGGCAGCGGCAGCCTGCCGATCACGTCCTGGCAGAATGCGAAGGTCAGCAGCCCGCGCGCGGTGTCGGGATCCAGGCCGCGCGACAGCAGGTAGAACAGCTGCGCGGGATCGAGCGTGCCGATCGTCGCGCCATGGCGGCACTGGACTTCGTCGACGTGGATCTCGAGCTGCGGCCGTGAATTGATCTCGGCCAGTGGCGACAGCAGCAGGTTGCGGCTCTGCTGGCTCGCATCGGCGCCGCGCGCGGACGGGTGCACGACGATGCGGCCATTGAACGCGCCGCGCCCGCGGTCCGCCGCGATGCCGCGGAAGTCCTGGACCGTGCGCGTGGCCGCACCCTCGTGAGCGATCCGCGTGTACAGGTCGACCTGGCGTTCCCCATCCGCCATGAACAGGCCCGTGAGCCGGCACTCGGCCCCCTGTCCCTCGAGCGTCAGGTTCAGGTTGGAGCGGACCAGGCGGCCGCCGAGCGCGAACAGGTGCTGGTCGTAGCGGCTGCCGGGGGCGAGGCGGGTCACCCAGGTCTCGACCTGGGCCGCGGCCCAACCGTGCTGGTGCAGGCGCACGTGCGTCATTCCGGCGTCGGCGCCGATTCGCAATTCGGCGGCAAGATTCCCAAGCGCGGCGGCAGCGCCGAGCGCGATGAAGTGTTCGACCAGCACGAGCTTCGCGCCGGCGCCGACGTCGATGACGACCCGGGCTTGGTGCGTGGCAGGCGCCGCCGCGGTGCTCACATGCAAAAGATAAAGCGGCTCGGCGGGCGCCGCGCCCTCTGCAGCGCGGATCAGCACGCCGCCGGAGGCGAATGCGTCGGCGAGCAGCGCAAAGCGGTCGTCGGCATCTTCGCCGGGCGCCCGCACCCGCGCGAGCGCCGCCGCGGGATCGCGGGAGAGCAGGGCGCCCAGGTCCTCGATCTGCAGGCCGTCGCCGCCGTCCGCGTCCGACAGGCGCTCGTCGAACCGGCCATCGACCAGCACCAGGCGCCGCGCGCCGGTGACCGGCAATTCATGCGGCTTGAGCTGCTGCGGGGTGACGGCGACGCGCGGGGCCGCATCGAAGAAGTATTCGGCGACGCGGGCATGATCGAGGTACTTCCAGTTCTCGTCGCGCCGGTCGGGCAGGCCGCGCCCGAGCAGGGCGGCGAGCGCGCGCTGGCGCCGCTCGGCCCAGGCGGGGCCGCCCGCCAGTCCGGGCGCGAGTCCGGCATGGCTCGCGGCGATGCGCTCCAGGACGGTCGCGGCGTTCACGCGGCCGCCGTCCCGGCGCGGAGCCAGTCGTAGCCGCGCCGCTCGAGTTCCTGCGCCAATTCGCGACCGCCGCTCCGGACGATGCGGCCGCCGGCGAGCACATGAACCCGGTCCGGCACCACGTAGTCCAGCAGGCGCTGGTAATGCGTGACAAGGACGATCGCGCGCGACGGCGCGCGCAGCGCGTTGACGCCCTCCGCGACCAGCTTCAGCGCGTCGATGTCGAGACCCGAGTCCGTCTCGTCCAGCAGTGCGAGCGTGGGTTCCAGCAGGCTCATCTGCAGGATCTCGTTGCGCTTCTTCTCGCCGCCGGAGAATCCCTCGTTGACGCCGCGATTCAGCAGGCTCTCGTCCATGCGCATCCCGGCGAGCTTCGCGCGCACCAGGTTCAGGAACTCGAACGCGTCCAGCTCGGGTTCGCCGCGGTGCTTGCGCAGCGCATTCAGCGACGCTTTCAGCAGGTAGACGTTGTTGACGCCGGGGATTTCGACCGGGTACTGGAATGCCAGGAACAGGCCTTCGCGCGCGCGTTGCTCCGGCGGCATCGCCAGCAGGTCGCGGCCGAGGTAGGTCGCCGAGCCGGACAGCACCTCGAGTCCCGGCCGTCCCGCCAGCACGCCGGTCAGCGTGCTCTTGCCGGAGCCGTTCGGTCCCATGATCGCGTGCACTTCGCCGGCGCGGATCGTGAGCGAGAGCCCGTCGAGGATCACGCGGTCGCCGGCCTGTACGCGCAGGTCGCGCACGTCGAGCAGGATGCGGCCGGAATCGCTCATCGGATGCTGCTCCACGGGTTCATCCCACCGCTCCTTCAAGGCTGACGGCGAGCAGGTTCTGGGCCTCGACCGCGAATTCCATCGGCAGCTCCCGGAACACCTGCCGGCAGAATCCGTTGACGATCATGTTGACCGCGTCCTCGGCCGAAATGCCGCGCTGCAGGCAGTAGAACAGCTGGTCGTC
>Ga0209640_10002663_pt1 | contig 15568 bp, 18 predicted proteins | sample RifCSP10_1_FD_184018 | JGI IMG/M metagenome (GOLD analysis project Ga0209640, IMG submission 184018) | Soil microbial communities from Rifle, Colorado - Rifle CSP2_sed 10_1 (SPAdes) (version 2) | ecosystem: Environmental > Terrestrial > Deep subsurface > Rock core/Sediment | place: Rifle...
GAGCGCGCGCGTGCACCCGGCGCTCGCCCCCGCACTCGAGGCGCTCGCGGCCAAAGCCAAGGAGACCGGCGCGCATGCAGGCGTCGCCGACCACCTCGACGAGTGCCTGTTCCTGTGTAAGCGCGACATCAAGCAGCGCGAGTTGCAGGAGAAGGCGCGCATGGGCAGAGGCGGCTGATGGCGTACCGCTACCCCACGCTCGACGAGCTCGCGGCATCCGACGCTGAGAGGGAGGCCGCCAAGACGTCGGCCGGTGCTCAGCAACAAGGCACCGCGTGGGGTAGCGGTATCGGCTCCGTGCTCGGTGGTGCCGCAGGGCTGCTGCCGCTCCTGGCGGGACCGGCCGGTGCAGCGCTCCTGCCCATGACGGTCCCGCTCGGCGCAACGCTCGGCGGCGGTCTCGGTGGCGCCATCGGCGGCAGCGTCGGCGAGGCGCAGGCCAACGCGGCAGACGAGGCGCTGTCCGGCCCCGAGCTCGAGCGCGCCAAGAAACTGCAGGCCATCAAGGACCGCGAGGAAGCACTCGCCGCGCTTGAGGCCGTCCGGTGAGTGATGCGCCTGCAGACGTGGGCGGCAAGACGCGCCGGGACAAGATCACTGCGCTGTTTCAGAAGCAGAAGAAGCGCGGGCTCGCCGTCATCGAGAAGTATCGCGCCATCGCACGCGTTAACGAGTCGTTCTACGGCGGCGACCAGTGGAGCGCGCTCACGATGCGCGACGGGCGGGCCCACGTCGACAAGTCGGCATGGTTCGATACCGAAGGCGTCCCGCGCATCTACGTGAACCTCTACACGGGCCTGCTGATGACGTGGTCATCGCTCATCAGCGCCGGCAAGCCGACCGTCGAGGCAGTGGCGGCTACCGATGCGCCCGACAACACGCCGCGCGCCGAGTTTGCTGAGAAGCTCATCGAGTACATCGAGGGCGAGGTCGACAGCGCCGTCAAGCTCGACAACACGATCAAGAAGGGCGGCCTTGCCGGCACCGCTGGCGTCAAGGCCGTGTACGACGCCGAGGAGGATAAAATCGCATGGGCGTCGGTGAGCGTGCATGACTTCATCATCGATCCAAATTGCGGCGAGGATTACAAAGAGGCCGGATGGGTGATCTTCCAAGATCACTGCTCCCTCGACGAGGCAAAGGACCTGTTCGACTCCGTCGGCATCACCGACAAGGAGCCGACCGAGGACCCGTACAAGAACAGCGCGAACGAGGAGTTGTGGGGCGTCGTGCGCGAAGAATTCTGGCAGCGCCCAACGCGAGAGTTTGACGCCGGCTTCTATGCGTGCTTCATCAACGACGAGCTCGTCGAGGAGATGGACTACCCAATCTACGAGGACGACGACAGCGGCAAGCGACGCTACCTGCTGCCGGCGTGCTTCCTCAAGGTGCGCAATCAGGACGGCAGCGTCTACGGTGCCACCAACTTCACCGACGTTGTGCCGCTGCAGCGCGCGTACAATGAAGCAGTGGCGCGCACGCAGATGCTCATCCGCAAGGGCTCGCAGGCGCACCTCAAGGTTCCCGAGGAGATGGGCGACTTCGATCCCACCAAGACGTCGATCATCAAATTCAAACAGGCCAACTTCCGCGCCGCGGAGTCTATCGGCTGGACGGTGCCGCCGACGATTCAACCCGCCATCGCCTCCGCGCGCGACTTCTACGGCTCAGCGATGAACGCCGTCGTGGGATTGAATGAGGCGACGAGCGGAAGAAAGACCACCGGCTCTATGTCGGGGCGGCTCGTCGAGCACCTGGTCGAGCTCGATCAGAATCGCAACAGCGACGTGACGCGCTCGATGCAGGAGATGATCATCGACCTGTACCGCCTCAGCCTTAGCCTCATGCGGCAGTTCTACGTCGAGAAGAGACAGCGCGCGATCACCAACAGCGAGACCGGCGATGTCCTCGACTTCTCATCGGCCGACCTCGACGGCATCAACGTGCGCTTCCAACCGTCGAGCGAAATCGACAAGACGCAGGCCGCCAAGGAAGAGGACGCCGACACACGCGCCGCAGCCGGCCTCGCAGGACCCACGGACGCACTGCGCGCCAGGAATGCGCCGGTCATCGGTTCAAGCAGGATGGTGGCCGAGAACCTGCTCGCGGCATTCATGAAGGGCGAAGAGTTGACGGCGCTGCCGGGTGACCTCAACTTCGAGGTCATCGACGAGGTCATCGCAAAGCACAAGGCGCGCGCACTCAAGAGCCACGACGAGGGTCTGTGGGTTGCGCTTGACCAGTTCGCAGCCAAGATCAAGGAGCTCGGGGCGCGCGCCGCCGAGTTGCAGCCTGTGCCCGGCGAGGAAGCCGGCGCTGAACCCCCACCGCCAGGAGCACCGTAATGCAGCCACTCGCAGGAAAATCCACAGTCACCGGCCTCGGGCCACGTCTCACCGTCGCGATGCCGGCGCCCACGGGCACGGCACCGCTCACCGGGACGGGGATCTTGAACCTCGCGTCGCTCAGCACGACGCCGGTCAAGGTGCTCTCCGCGGGAGACAAGCGCGGAGCGACGCGCAAGTGCCGGCTCCTGTGCATGAGCGGGGCAAATATCGCGTACACCGCCGTCGCCAGAAACGACACGGCGCCCACGATCACGGCGCTCGGTGCGGGCGCGGCCACCGAGGGCATCCTCCTGCCTGGCGGCGGTGGCATCATCGAGACATTTGATGTCGCCGATGCGCTCGACCTCTACGTCGTGGCTTCAGCAGCGGCGACGATCATCCAGCTCGCAGTAGTGGAGCAGTGAAATGCACACACGCGTCCTCTACCTCCTGATCGTCCTCGCGTCTCTCGGTGCCTACGCCGTCGTCAAGGTGGCGCCAGAACTGCGCGCGCGCGACACCATCGTCATCGACCGAGGCCAACCCGCCCTCGCCGAGAGGATTGACGAGCCGTTGCCAGACGGGGCCCTCGACATCATCCAGCCGATTGGCCTGCGAGACCCGATCATCCTCACCGAGCGCGCCGCACCGAGCCTGAGTGATGCGGGCAAGGCAAAGATCTACGCCGACTCCTCGCATGTCGTGCGCCTCTCGGTGAACGGGGGCGCGTACGCAACGATCGCGAGCGGCGGCACCATCGGCGGCGGCGGCGCCGCGAATCAAGTTGCGCTGTTCTCGGCCGCGATGACGATCGCGGGTGATGCGGACTTCACCTACGACGCCGACCAATTCCTATTCGCGCAGTCGGCCACGGTGCCGACCTACTCGTTCATAGGGGAGACCGGGGCTGGCCTCGGTCTCGGTGTCAGCTCGATCTTTCCACCCACTACTGTTGTCAAGATCTACGGCGCCCTTTCGACGGGCGTTGAGGTCGTCGGGTTCCTTGGCGTCTCGTCGACGTCGGAGTTCGTTGGCTCCGCGATCTTCGACGGAGGGCTCACGGTCTCGTCCGGCACGGTGGGGAGCGCGACCAAGGTCAGCCTCACGACGTCGGGCAAAGTCCAGGTCGCAGCCGGCACCGCAGCCGCTCCGAGTTTCACGTTCCTCGCCGACACCGACACGGGGTTTTTCAGCACCTCGAACAACGGCATCGGATTCGCTGCGGGCGGCGCACTTCGACAGGAGCAGACAGACACCGACCTGAGGCTGTTCGGCTTGTTCGTCAACGGCACGGAGATCGCAGCACCAGCTGTGAGCGCGGTGGGCAATGGCCGGTGGTACTTCGACTCCACCTCGCACACGATGAAGCTGAGCGTGAACGGTGGCGCGTATGCCGACGTATCGACGGGCTCAGGTGGCGGTGGCGGGTGGACCGACGACGGCACCGTGGTGCGTCTCACGACGGTGACCGACCAAGTCGGCATCGGCACCGCGGCGCCCGCGGCGAGCACCGTGCTGCACGTCAAGTCAACGACCTCGAATGCACAACTGATCGAAAGCACCGGGAGTGCCGGGAGCCTTGAGCTAAAAAATACAGGGTCGACGGCGAGTGACTGGTACATCCAAAGTGAGGGGTCACTCGCCCCAAGCGCAGCGCTGCGCTTCTTCAGCAACACCGCGCTCGCCTATCGCGCTGGTTTTGATGGCGACGGCGATTTTTTCATCGGCAGCGGCACCACGGGGACCAGCCGATTCAACGTAGGCGCCACCGACCAATTCCAAGTCAACGCCACAGGCAACATCGTCAAGCTCAACAATTTGACGACATCGTTTCCGTCCGTACAGGCGACCACGGGCCAGGTGCTCACAGCGAGTGACGCCTCAGGCACCTATGCGTGGTCGACGCCGTCATCGGGGCTGGGTGGAAGCGGAACCGCCACGGAGTTGGCGTTTTTTACCGCAGGCACAACGCTCGCGAGCGTGACGGGATTGACGTATAACTCGACGTCAAAACAGCTTACGCTCGTGCAAACCGGGGCGACCGACAATCTGCTGAGCATCGCCCCAGCGAGCACCATCGCCGGGCAAAGGAACGCGATTGCTATCACCGCGACGCTGCAACCGGATTCCACGACAGTGGGAAACCAGGGCATCAACGCGACTTTTCACACCGCTGGTACCGGCACAAGCAATGCGCGGGGCGAGCAGATCTATCTTGAGGGCGCTGGCTTCACGTCCTCGTCAAACGCAGTGGCGGGCCTGCACGTCACGGATACTAAGTCGACGGGCACCACGCCATTCTCCATCGCCAACTTCGCCAACTTCGGCGAGGTCGGACAAGCACTCGGCGTCACGGTGGGCAACAACGTCGGCGTGCAAGGCATCGCATCAGGGAGCACGTCGAAAGACTACGGATTCAACGGCCTCGCGCGGGTGAATAGCTCGGGCGCTAATATCGGCGGCGCGGCGCTGGCTCTGAACGGTGGCGTTGGGACCCAAACCGGCTTCTATGCGGGCGTCGGTGGTGCCGAGCCCACGTTGGCCTCTGCCGCGCTGCTCGTCGACAATCAAGATCAAATTTCACCGATCGCATTATTCAGGGACGCGGGCTCCACCGTACTGAGTATGGGGGACGACGCTGGCTCCGCTGGGACCGGGGTGTTGACGCTGACCGGGGACATGGCGGTCAACGGGTCAACGTCCGCCGACGTCACGACCACGACGACGATAGCAACGCTGTTCAATGCCAACGCCACCACGCTCAACATCGGCGCGGCGGTGACCACGCTCGCGCTCGGCGCTGCGTCAATGATCGCGACGATTCGCGGCACGATCCTCGGGGAGATCGCGACAAGCGGCACCATGACCTCGTGGCGGATCCCATCCGGCCTCGCGACCATAGCCCCCACGAAGCCGTCGTGTGCTGTTGCCGGCGACGATGCGCGCATGATTCTCATCGACGACACGAACGACACACTCCCCGCCGACCTGTGCGCGTGCGGACGGTGGGGCACGGACGACACGACCTACTCGTGGACCTCTCTCACTCACACATCTTCCGTAGGAGCACGCGTCGTATGCGATTTCTGATCCTCACTCTCATCGCTGTCGTCATGGGTCTCGCCTGGTGCTCGTGCGCGCGCGCCCCCGCACCACCCGCGTTCGCTGGCGTCAAGGTCACGTGCCTCGACGCCAGCGGCAAACCTGCGCTCTCTGCGGTCGCCGCGTCGGTCGATGGGTTTGCCGGCGAGGTATTCACACTCAACGTCGCGGGCGGCAAGACCGTGCAGGTGGCGCGCGGTACGGCGACGTGCATCCGCGAGGACATGACGCTGCAGGACATGCAGGCACCGCCGCCCAAGCCGCCCGAGCCGCCCGAGGCGCCCGCGCCTCTGCAGCCACCACCAACCCCGTAGGAGACCGTGTGCCAGAGTGGCTCTCGATCGTTGCGGGCGTGGCCGCTGGCTTCGTCGGTGGTGGCGTTGCGTGGGGGACGCTCACGACGCGGGTGAGCCGCCTCGAGAAAGACGTCGAGGCGCGCATCACCAGCGACCTATTTATGGCGCACATCAAGCGCATCGAAGATAAGATTGATGAGCTGCTCGATCGCGAATCGAGCGGCGCTCACAGAAGGGCTCCGTGATGGACTGGGCAAAGATTCTCGCAGGCGTTGGCTCATCGATCGGCGGCGCGCTCCTGATGTGGGGCGTCCCCGCCATCCGTCGCGCTGTCAGGAATTGGGGCAAGACAGAGGTTCAGCTCGCCGACGAAGATCTCGAACTCGCCATCAAGTACGCCGAGGACGCGAAGCGAACGCCCGGGGTGGATGATGACAAGACGGCGAACGAGATTGTCGCGCGCGCGCGCAAGCATCGCGAGAATGCCAAGCGCCTCGCTGGGCTCGCAGATTCTCTCGCCGGTGAAGATCCGAAGCCGTGACGCCGATTCTTGAACGCTTCATTTCCAAGACGTGCGCGGAACCAATGAGCGGGTGTTGGTTGTGGACGGCTGCAGTCGTGAGCCGGTACGGGATGTTTCGTATCGGCGAGAAAAATCGGAGGGCTCATCGCGCCTCATGGGAGTTGCTCCGTGGCCCCATCCCTGCCGGCCTCTGCGTCCTGCACCACTGCGACAATCCGCTATGCGTAAATCCCGACCATCTTTTCCTCGGCACAGCGATCGACAATGTGCGTGATCGTGACAGGAAGGGGCGACAAGCGCGTCAACGCGGCGAGGATTGCGGAGCGGCGAAACTGACAGCGGTTGACGTGCGGGCAATTAGGAAGCGTGCTGACGACGGAGAGACCCAGGCATCAATCAGCCGGTCATATCCGGCCGTTCTTTTCCAGCATATTTCCAGAATCGTCCGGCGTGAGCGATGGGCGCACCTGTGACCCCGCTACAGGCGGCCATCAGTCAGATCGGGGTGGTAGAGGAGCCGGGGAACCGGGGAATTCCATTTACCAGATACGGCCTCCCCGGCGAGGAGCCGCTCGCCTACTGCGCGCGCTTTTTGCGCTGGTGTTTCATCAAGGCGCAAACCCCACTTCCAGGCCAGAAGTACCTCATCGGTTCCGTCGTCGCGCTACGCGAGGCACTCAAGCAGGCGGGGGCCCTCGTGGCCCTGCATGAGCGCCCACAGCCGGGGGACATCATCTTTTTGCGCCACCGCGGCAAGAGCGACCCGCAGGTGGGTGGGCACCATGTCGGCATCGTCGAGCTCGTCACAGACAAGACGGTCGAGAGCATCGACGCCAATTGGGGCGACAAGGTGCAGCGGGTCGCGCGGCAGCGTGGGGCGCCCGAAATCGACTGCTTCGCCCGTTGGCCGGTGCGCCCCACGGCGTAAGGTGGGTGACGCCGGTCCTGTTATAGATGGACCCCGAAAACCCGGACGTAGCGTCAGACCCGTCCACTGACACCAAGGCCGAGCAGGCGACGGACACGGTCACCGTCAAGGACGACGCACCCAAGGACATCCTGTCTCGCATGGACGAGCGGATGACCGAGGTAGCGACGGACGACACCGAGGACGACACCGATCCTCAGGCTACCGCCAAAGGGAAGAAAGCCGATCCTAAGGCGAAGGAAGAGAAGGCTGAGGACAGCAAGGTCGAGGACAAGCCGGAAGGCGAAGCCAAGGCCAAGCAAAAGCCCGACACGATCCCCATGAAAGCCTTCGAGGCGCGCGTGGGGAAACTGACAGAGCAGAAGCGGGCGCTGCAGACGGACCTCTCCAGTGCGAATCTCGAAAAAGCCAAGCTCAGCGCGGCGCTTTCAATCGCATCGGAAGAGCTCGAGCGGTACCGGGCACTCGCCACAGAGGCGGGAGTCGTCGACGACAAAGACGAACAGATCCGGTCACACGCCGTCAGGGAAAAGGCACGGCAAGAAAAGGCGCGTGTCGACGAGGAGCACCAGACGTTCACGGCCTCGTTCTCCGAGCAGGAGACACGTGAGGCAAACGTCCAGCAGCTCGAGACGGAGATTGGCGAGGCCCTTGAGGCCCACGACCTCGTCGAGCGAGAAGTGCTCATCGCGCTCTTGAGGAAGCCAGCGAATCTGTCGAGGCCAGTGCTCGACGTCGCCGGCGAGTACCAAGCGCGGGTTTTGAAGGCGGCGGGAGTGACGGGTGGTGCAACGGCAGCGGCAGCGGTGGTCGAGAGACGACCGTTTCCCAAGACCGCAAAGGCGAGGTCGAACGGCAATGCAGCCGCGCGACGTCCGGCGAACCTCGACGGGATGATGTCCCGGCTCGAGGAGCTCCAGCGGCAGAACACCTAGCAACTCTCTCAGCGGCTTGACCGCAACAGGACCCTCAGATGACCATTTCCAACGTGACGTCGGCGAGCCTCGGCACGCTGATCGCAGAATTCGGTGCCGAATACTTCGGCCGCGGCATCAACCAAAAGTCGCCGCTGCTCAAGTCTGGCAACCTCAAGACCACCGATCCCGACGGCGAGGAGTACGTCGTCACGCTCTACCCGAGCGCGAACCACGCAACCGGCTTCCTGCTCGACTTCGGGCGGCTCCCTGTCGGTGGCTCGGGCTCGCCCCTCAAGGCGCGCGCGCTGCCGTCGGTGCTCATGTCGCGCCTCGAGCAAGGTCGAGCTGCGGCGAAGCTCAAGCTGGCCGACCGGCAGCGCACCAAGATGCTTGACGCAGAAATGAAGGAGCGCGCCGCAGACTGCGGACGCATCCTCAACCGCGCGCTCATCGGCGGCAGCATCTCGCCTCAAGCGGCAGCGACGTGGAGCGGCACGGCGGCGAACAGCACCGTGACAGTTCCGTTCCTCGACGTGTCGTTGTTCCGCGAGGGCATGGCGGCAAACTTCATCGACGACAGCCTCGCGCTTTCGTACACCGTGCGCGTGACGGCGGTGGCGTTCGCGGCGATTGGCGCCAACAGCGCAAACGTCGCCGGCAACGTTTCGTTCATCAATGACATTCCCGATCCGTCGACCGGCAGCGTCGTGGCCCTCGGCGCCGTGGCAATCGCCACCGCCGATTCGTTTCTCATCCGCGGCAGCGTCGCCGGCTTCGGTGGTGCGTCGACCCTCACGGGCGCTGTCACCAATTCGTTCGACACGATGACCGGCTCGAACCCAGCGGCTTCGTTCATGGGGCAGGACCCGGCCACGATGGGCGTCGGGTACAACTGGCGCGGCAACTACCTGTCGCTTGGCGCAGCGTACAGCCAGGAGGCCGCCCTCGGATTCCTGAGCCACATCGGCACCGTCAGCGACGATGTCCCCGACGTCGCCGTATGTCACCCGCAGACGGCGGCGGCGCACCGTGCCTCGGGTGACTTCCACGGCGCGGCGTTCGGCGTCACGGCGGGGCTGTCCGCTGGTCACGTCGCGCAGATCAATCGCACCGTCGACAAGTACGGCAACGTCTACGAGGACGACGGGCTCCGCATGGGCGGCGCCAAGGTTGTGCAGGACCCGAGCTGCCAGGTTGGCCGCATCATCTTCTACTGCTCGGAGTACACGAAGCTCTGCGTGTGGGCAGAGATCGGTCCCGATATGGAGGGCGGAGATCCACAACTGCTCGGCCGCACGTTCTACACCACTGAGGTGCAGTTCTCGGGGTTGTACAACCTCGTCACCATGCTGCGCTCTAGCACGGGCATCCTCGACGGTATCACCGGATTCTAGCCGCGGGTGATGTGACGTCGTACAAGACGGGGGCTGCTCGCGGGCCCCCGTTTTCATAGGAGGATCGTGTGATGCGCTTCGACAAAAACAACGACCCGTACGAGGCGCTCAACGATCCTGCGCTCCTCGACGACACGCCCATCGGCACGCTTCGCGTCGTCACCTGGGGGCGCGCGGCGTCCGTCGCCATCATGCGCGACGACGATCCGACAATCGTCAAGAGCATCATCCACACGCTCCACCGCGGCGAGAATCCGTTGAACGCCATCTACGGCAAGCGCACGCATGAGCAGGACGCCGTCAAGGCGCTCTATGACAGGCGCGACGACACACGCAACGAAACCGAGCGGCGCGCAGACGACGATCTCTCCCGCGACTTCGTCTCTGCACTCGACACATTCGAGCGGCGCAACGACGAGGGCGCGGAGGCCATGATTGGTTTCGCCGGCCACGGACACGTCGAGGTGCGCCGTGATTCTTAGCGACGCGCGCTTGCGCCTCTTGCGGCTCGTCGACGACGCGGCGCAGGTGCGCTTCCCGACCGATCAGATCCTCGACGATGCGCTCTCGATGGGCCAACAGATGGCGTGGGGCGCGGTAGTCTCAGCAAACAGGCCCATGTTCCAACAGGAGACATCGATCACGACGTCTGTCGCCGGTGTCGCCGACCTCACCACCATCAAACCCGTGTGGCCGCTCGGCCCGGTGTCGCAGAACATCAACGGCTGGCGCATGAAGATCTCGCCGGGGCGCCTCGACGACGGCGTGCAGAATGCCCTCATCGCGCAGCCGCTCCTCATCAACTACGTGGCGCGCGCCATCTTCCCAACGGCGGCGGGGAATGCGTTCGTGTGGGGCTCTGCACTCATCACGCAGACGGCGATGATGGATGCGCTCATGCTCGCATGCGCCGCCTGCGAGCTCACCGTCACCGTGGGCGCGCTCAACGCCGCGCTCGAGGCGCAACGCGAGAAACTGATGGAGTCGGTGGCGGCGCAACTCTCAGGCACCGGCTGGTCGATCATCCCGCTCGACTCCCTCACGGAGAGCGGGGCGCCTGAGTCGTTCTACCAGTACGTGATGACGGCACCCGACACGCTGCAATTGGTGGTCCGTCGGTGGTGATTCCGCGAAATCCCTTGGCGTCGCCACGCACGTACGACCAGAACGCTGCGCGGCTCTTCGCGTCCCAACTGATCTGCTACAGCGAGGACGACGTACGCCGAGCCATCGCGCGCGCGGCCACGCCAGGGAACGCGGCTGCGCAACAAGCACTGGGGCTCGAAATCATCTTGCGCGGTCGCATCCGCGCGACAAGACCATTCGTTATCCCCGCTGCAGCCAAGGGCCTCGTGGTCCGCTCTACTGGGGCGTCGGCCATCTCGGCGGCCGGAGAGATGGCGCGCGTATTTGATGTCTTTGCCGACGACGTCCAGTTTGCCGATTTGCGCATTGTTGCCAACAACACCAACGGCTTCGCGGGGTTCGTCCGCAGCGATCTATCAGATCCGAGCATCGATAACGGACACACCACGATCGACGGGTGCTCTTTCAATGCCAGCCGCACCGTGGCGGGTGTTTTCTATGAGTCGGTGGAATCCGGAGATGCCGGATCACGCATCACCAACAACTTCACACAGCAGACCGGGGCCAGTACGTTCATCACCCTTGAGGGCCAGCAGGCGATAATCGGCGGCAACACCGTCTTTGACTGCGCCGTGTTCCTGTCGGTCGGCGCCACCAGCGGGCTTAACCGCATCCACGGCAACCAGTGCGGAGCCGGGACGATAAACACGTCGACTGGCATCGGCCAAAACACCATTGTTGGCAACATCGGTGCGGGCACGATCACGAATCACATAACCGATCACGTTGGCCTCAACACATGACACGCGTCCGCATCCAATCCGTCGAGGACGAGGGTGTCACCGATCAATGGTGGCGACGCATCACCGCGCACGTCAACGGCGGCCAGTACGAGGGCATCCCCGGCCGCAAGCTCGGGCCAGCGATCAAGATTACGTTTGGCACGTCGTTCACGACTGGCCCGCTCACCACCGAGATTGAGGTCGATCTCATCGGTGGTGGCGGCGGTGGCGGCGGCGCGTCATCGATCGGCGGTCTTGCGGCGGCGGGCGCTGGTGGCGGCGGCGGCGCATATGCATTCAAGACATTCGCCGTCACGCCGTCGACGACATACACGATTGCCATCGGCGCGGGCGGCACAGGCGGCACAGGCGCGGGCGGCACAGGCGGCACAGGCGGGAACACAACGGTGACGGTTGGCGCGACGACGGTGACAGCGCCTGGCGGCCTTGGCGGCATGGGGATGGTAGCGGGCGGCATCGCGAACACTGTTGCTGGTGGCGGCGGCCAGCTCTCCACGAATGGCGACATCAACTCACAGGGATGGCCCGGAGACGCATCGCTACGCCTCACGTCGACCGTATCCAACGGTGGCAGCGGCGGCAGCTCGCCATACGGCGGCGGTGGCCTCGGGCCCGCCACCGCAAGCACGGGCGTCGCGGGTGGCGGGTTTGGTGGTGGTGGGTCTGGCGGCGTCGTCGAGGGCGGCAGCGGCGCCGAGGTGGGCGGCGCGGGGTCTCAGGGCATGATCCTCATCAGGGAGTTCAGCGGCACATGAAGGCAATCTTTCTCAAAGGCGACGTCGTAGAGAATGTCACGGTGCTCGCGGCAAACGCCGACGTCGTCCGCGCAGACGATGACTCAGAGGTCGGCGTCGGGTGGACGCGCATGGGCAAATCGTTCGTCCCCCCGGAGGAAAAACCGAAACCAGACAATCGCGTCACATCCGCGCGCATCAAGGCCGCCTGCGAATTGCTCGTCCTGCAGTGGGATGGCGTCGGTGATATTTCTCTCCTGAAGATCGGGATCGCAGGCATCAAGTGACGATCATCGACATCCGCTCATGGGAGATGCAAAACGTCGTGAGGGACGGCACCGAGCTGCGCACCCGCCGCGGCCTGGTCTCCACCAAGACGCCCACCGCAAGCAACGTGTTCGTCGGCGGCTTCTCCATCGAGAGCCCATCGACGACAGAGGTGTGGCACTACCTCTTCGAGCAGGCGCAGAGCGTCGTGACGTTGCGCGTGTTCACGGAGGAATTCCTTGAGCTGTTCTCGTTCCCGCTCGGGCCGATGCAGAAGAATCCGATCATCACGTACAGCGTCACGAACGCCCAGGTGATGATCAACTCCCCGTCGTTCTCCGTGCCGCTCTACGGGCTCCTCGGTGGCGGCGTCATCAACGCCATCAAGGTCGCCTCCATCATCGAGGACTTCACCGCGCTCGACATCTCACCGGGGCACGTTTGCAGTTTCGGTGATCGTCCCGCCATCGCAGCCGGCGCCGTGCTGTCGTTCGGTGACGGCGGCGTTGATCCGCGTACATTCGTCGCAGAGAATCTGGTCGCCATCCCCGGCAGCGTCTTTGATCTGTTCCAGGCTGGCGACGGCGCGCTGCAGCTGTTCACGTCGGACGGCGTCTACACGATGCCGGCCGATTCGATTGGGCAAGGGCAGACTGTCTCGGGGTTCATCTCCAAGGTGCCAGGGATTCAGACGTCGAAAGCGAGAAACGCCGCCTTCAGCAACGGCGTCACGGCGGTACTGCAGCGCGACTCCATCGTCACCATCGGCGGCGAGAAGATCTACGTGATGGGCGCCAAGGCGCGGAGGTTCTTCTCCAAGGTCATCGAGGTCTCAGACCTGCGCCAGGTGGGGGAAATCTTCTCCACGCCGCGCGGCTTCCTCGTCGGCTTCCGTGGGAGCCGCGGGTTCTACATCGAGATTGACATCGAGAAGAAATCCGTTTCGTTCGTCACCAACAGCACCTCGGCGCTTAATGTCGTCGGCGTGCTCAAGAGCCGCGACGGCGAGACGCTGCCGATCTTCACTGACCGCGTCGTGATGCCCATCGGTAACGCCGACTTCTCCGGTGGCGGGACGAGCCTCGGCGTCGATGGTGTACTATCCGGCCGCATCCCGCTCCCCGAGTCGACAGCCCCCGTCGTGCGGCGTGTGACGACGAGCGCGGCCAACGCAGGGCAGGCGGCGTCGGTCTACATCAACGGCGCCAACAGCGCGACCACGACACCAACGCAGAGCGCAGACACCGTCATTGGCACGGCGACGTGGAGCAATTCCATCAAGCTCGCCGGTCGCTCGACGAGGACCGTGCGGCACTCGTTCGCGACGCGCACGACAGACCCGTCGCTCGAGGTCGCCATCGGCGGCGGCGACAGACGCATCGAGGGCGACATTGACGTGGAGTTTGAGGGCCAGGACAAGGGCAGAAGGGATCGGGAGTAGCCTTGGCGATTTCAAATGGCTCCACAATCACGGCCGCCGACATCAACGCGATGTTGTCGACGGCGCTCGGCGACGTTTCCGACGACGATGCGCAGCTGCCACTCGGCTGTGAGCTCAACCTCAACTTTCCTGGGCCAAACACCACCGCGATCCTTCGCCGCTTCACACTCATCGCACCATGCGATCTGCTCGTCGAGGTCGCGGCCGTCCAGGCAGCGGACCTCACGGCGGCGTCCACCGTCACGGTCACGATCACCGGGGATGGCGGCCTCATCAACTGGCCGATCACCGTCGGCCCCTTTGCCACCGGCTCCGGCGTCGTCGCCGGGCCGCGCATCCTGTTCGATAACGCTAAGACCAACGTCAGTAAGGACTTCGCGACGACAGCCGCGGCGTTCCGCGTATTCCCCAAGGGCTCGACGATCATCATCTCGGCGGCGACGACCAGCGCGGCGCCACTTGGTACGCTGCAGGTCTGCCTCGTGCTGCGCGAATTCTTCGACAGGGAATCCTGATGCGCGTCATCACCGATCCACGCAGGTTCATCTCAGGGACCCCGCTCGCGCCCGAGGACCTCAACGACGTCTACAACTACGCGCGCGATGCCGTCGCCGACGTCGCGCAGCGTCGGTGGGCGCGCTTCATGGTCCCCTATCAGTGGGTGACCACCGTCGACGCGCCGTACACGGAGGCATCCGGCATCCTGCTTGAGCACCGGTTCACGTGCCCGCTGACATGCGTCGTCGAGCGCGCGTTTCTCAGTGCGGACATGACGAGCGCGGCGAACGTCACCGTCAACATCGTCAAAGTCTCTGGCGGCGCCACACCATCAGGCTGCTCGGTACCGTGGCTGTCGACGAACGGGGCGGTGGCGTCGGCCGCGGAAGACGTAAACCTTGACAGGTTCCAGTTCGACGCGGGGGCCGAGTACAAGATCACCGTCGCGTCCACCGGCACGTTCACGCTCAGCCGCTTCGACCTCACCCTCCACGTCGCCGTCGACAGGTGGACCGTGGCTGGCGTCTCTGCGATCCCCGACTTCGATCCAACGCTGTTCACCGACGCCAGCGCACGCGATGCTACCGTCGTAGCCGCAAACAACGCCGCACTTGCGGCGCAGGTGGCGCTGTTCTCCGCGGCGCTCTCCGCGTGCGCACCGACGACGTATCAGGCGCACAACTTCATCAGCACGACAGACCTCGACGTGCTGCGCTTCATGGTGCCGCGCTTCTCATCGGTGCGCGCGCAATGCGTCGCCAAGCGGCTCTACGTGTTTGGCTCGATGGCCGCGGCCTTCACCGGCACCATCAAAGCGATCCTCAAGACGCAAGCCAATGTCGTCCTTGCCACAGCCACCGCGACATTCGCAGCCGCCACCCAGGCAAGCGGCGATTCAGGTGCCATCTCCGTGGCGCTCGCCGGTGCGTTCTCGTAGGCCGTGGCCGCGGATGACCTTAAGATCGTGTTCGAGAATTCCGGCGCCACCAATTGCCTCCGTGCTCATGCGATTCTATGGGTGGCGCGCACCTAGGTGGGTGACGCGCGCCCTTTTATGAGGTCTCTCGATGCCCCCTCGCCCCAAGCCAAAGCCTGTCATTGCCCCCATCGCCTCCACTGGCGGCGCCGTGAGGCCCCCACAGGCGACACCGACGCGCACGGCGGGCGACGCACTCCGTCAACCGGGGACTGGCGGGCGCATCATCACCGGCCCAGGTGGCACGACACCCGTGGTCCCTGGCTCGGCGGGTGC
>Ga0209640_10002664_pt1 | contig 15563 bp, 16 predicted proteins | sample RifCSP10_1_FD_184018 | JGI IMG/M metagenome (GOLD analysis project Ga0209640, IMG submission 184018) | Soil microbial communities from Rifle, Colorado - Rifle CSP2_sed 10_1 (SPAdes) (version 2) | ecosystem: Environmental > Terrestrial > Deep subsurface > Rock core/Sediment | place: Rifle...
GAGTGATCGAAAAAACCTGTCAATCCTCAATGTTCTGTAAGTCTAGCCAGATTATACTCTGGCTAAGCGAGAAATTTGAATAGACCACCAAAGACCGCCTCTTTAACACCGGTGTCTCGCGATAGGTACCCCATACTCTTTGGAGCCTTTCAACGATATCGCCCATGGCGGCACCTTCGCTGACAAGTTCCATGTTGGCGTGCATGATGTTCTGTGTGTCGTCTTGGCGGCGTGAAAGAATTTATCCAGCGGACTTAGCGGTTTTTTATTCCCGCACTTGCGGCGCACACTCCGTTCACGCGCAATCTGTCGGTCGGCGGTGGAGTGATCATACGACTGCATCTCATTTTACGTGGAACAGTACGGTAATAATCAACTTACTGACCGGGACCACGTTTTTCAAGCCTGCCCTTTTTTAGTCCATGGTAATGGCGAAGGAACCCGTGCGCTGGCACGCGCTTTTCTGACTTGTGGACGATCGCAGATTCATTCGTTATAGTTATTTGACTATATCGCTTCGCATGGCATTCGCTTTTGTCATCGTCGCCCTTAACGAACACCTAACCAGTAATGCCGCGCCGCAAAACTCCGATCGCTCCGAGACTTCGTCTGCAACTCAAGCATGGCATCGCCATCGGACCGGGCAAAGCCGCGCTCCTCGAACAGATTGCACAAAAAGGCTCGATCAGTTCGGCCGGTCGTGAACTCGGCATGAGCTACAAACGCGCGTGGCTCCTGGTGGACGGCATGAATACCCACTTTCGTGCCCCACTGGTTAAAGCGGCCAAAGGGGGGAAGCGAGGTGGCGGCGCCGTGCTGACCCTTCTCGGTAAGGAAGTGTTGCAGCGGTATCGGTGCATGGAACAAAAGGCCCTTAGAGCCATCACCTCGGATGTGACGCGGTTCGAGAAGCTTCTCGCCCGCCAGCGGGCATGCACCCGACTCCACTAATTTTGATCAGGAGGATTCGATGATGCGGTCTTGGCTGGCGGCGTTGTTGACGATGTGCCTTACCGCCCATGCGCAGGAGGGACCATTTATCGCCGCGGCATCCGACTTGAAGTTCGCCCTTGACGAGGTGGCAAAGGACTTCCGGACCAAGACGGGAAAGGCGGTGCGTGTCTCTTATGGATCGTCGGGAAATTTCTACCGGCAGATTCGGCAAGGCGCCCCTGTTGAAATGTTTTTGTCCGCTGATGAGGGCTTCGTGTTCAATTTGGCCAAGGCCGGATTGACGGTGGATGACGGCGCGCTATACGCCAATGGACGTATCGTTCTGTTCGCGCCGCGTGGCTCGCCAGTCCAAGTAGACGCGCGGTTTACGGACTTGCGTGCGGCGATTCAGGATGGCCGCGTCAAAAAGTTTTCCATCGCCAATCCGGAGCACGCGCCTTACGGCCGCGCTGCGCGCGAGGCCTTGCAGCATCAAGGATTGTGGGACGCGGTGGAACCGCGACTGGTCTTGGGTGAAAACGTCTCGCAGGCGGCGCAATTCGCTATGTCAGGCTCCGTGCAGGCGGGTATTTTCGCGCTGTCTTTCGCGTTGGCGCCCAACTTTGCCCAGGCGGGCACGCACGTTCTGATACCGGAGGATTGGCACCAGCCCCTGCGACAGCGGATGGTCCTCCTCAAGCGCGCCGGCGAAACGGCGAAGGAGTTCTACACCTTCGTTCAGCAGCCGTCGACGCGAGCGGTATTCAAGCGTTACGGCTTCGTACGGCCGGACGAATAATTAAGCCATGGACTGGATTGCGCTCCGGCTCTCGCTTGTCCTGGCGCTCACCACGTCGGTTATCCTGTTGCCGATAGGCGTGTCGCTCGCGCGGGTGTTGGCCTACCGTGAGTTCCGCGGCAAATCCGCGCTTGAGGCAACCTTGGCGTTGCCCCTCGTGCTTCCCCCAACCGTGTTGGGCTTCTATCTCCTCGTGGCAATGGGTGGCGCGTCGCCGATAGGGTCGCTGTACGAGAATATCAGCGGACACCCCTTGGCGTTCTCGTTCGCAGGACTCGTGGTGGCCGCGGTTATCTTCAACGTTCCCTTCTTTCTGATTCCCATGCAGCGGTCGTTCGAGGCTATTCCGTTGGAAGTCAGGCAAGCGGCGGCGTGTTGCGGCTTGTCGCGCTGGCGGACTTTGTGGCGCATTGAGCTGCCCTTGGCCTGGCCCGGCCTGCTTGCCGGGATAATCATGACCGTTGCGCACACCATTGGGGAATTCGGCGTCGTACTGATGGTCGGCGGAAGCATACCTGGGGAGACGAAGACAATAGCGATCTCCATATATGATGAAGTACAGGCTTTTGACATGAACGCGGCGGCGCTGATGTCCGCAATATTGTTGATACTATCGCTTGCGGCGCTGGCCATTACCAACTGGCTGTCGCGCAGAAGCGCGCGGGTCTGAGGCTTCAACGATGCTGGAAATAGACCTGCGCCAATCCGGTCCCATCCCACTGAATGCGCGCTTCACTTGTGCGCCGGGTGAAACGCTGGCCCTGGTCGGCCCGTCTGGAAGCGGCAAAACGACCATACTGAAAGCTATCGCGGGACTTTATCGTGTGGCCAACGGGCGCGTGCGGGTTGGGGACGAATGCTGGTTCGATTCCCAAGGCGGCGTGGACTTGCCCGCGCGCGCGCGTAAGAGCGGTTTCGTATTTCAGAGCTACGCGCTGTTCCCGCACCTAACCGCGCTTGAAAATATTATGGAGGCGCTGGCCGCGGGTGTTTCGGCGGCGGCGCGCCTCTCGAAAGCGAATGAGCTGCTATCCGCCGTGAATCTCGCGGGTCTCGATAACAGGTTGCCGCATGCGCTTTCAGGCGGTCAGCAGCAGCGAGTCGCCCTGGCGCGGGCGCTTGCCCGAGAACCCGATGTGTTGCTCCTCGACGAGCCATTTTCAGCGGTAGACCAGGCCACCCGAGAAAAGTTATACGAGGAACTCGCCAACCTGCGGCGGGACCTGAAGATGCCCGTGGTACTCGTCACCCACTCGCTGCCAGAGGCGACGCTCCTCGCCGACCGGATGTGCGTGTTGTACCACGGACGCACGCTGCAAACCGGTACGCCTGAGGACGTCATGAACCGTCCCGCCTCGATTGATGTGGCGCGACTTATATCCATGAAAAACATATTCACCGCGCGCGTCGCAGCGCACGAGCCGGCGCGGCTTGTCACCATCCTGGACTGGAATGGACTGCGGCTGGAGGCGCGTCTGCAACAGGCCCATGCCGCCGACACAGACGTATCGTGGGTTATTCCCTCGGGCTCGATCGTATTGCACCGCAAAGACCGACCGTCAAAGGGGGAATGGGAAAACCCCGTATCGTGCCGGGTCGTGCGACATGTCGTGATGGGCGATAACACCTTATTGGCCTTGTCGCCGCTGCACGCTCCCGAACAACCTCTGACCTTAACTATCTCCACGCATGTCGCGCAGCGAAACGGTGTGTGGCTGGGGGTCATCGCGAGTGTTTCGCTTCTGGCCAACGGAATCCACGTGATCGAGTCACATGGAATGCTACGTGGCGGGTCCTTACTATCGGATAGTTAACACAATATCACGGCCCAGACCCGCGTCTGACAGGCACTGTCAAAGTAGATATGGAACATTCGGTCTTTCAATTAGGATAGCCGGGTGAGAATTTCCGGTTCATGCCGACATTCGGGGGAAAAGCGAGCGTATCTTTAGAGGCACAGGATGTGCTAAATCACGTTCTTGCGCTGGGCAAAATCGCCCGTATTGCTATTAAACCGTGCGTTAGCTGGCCAGGGGAGCGATTTTAATGCTTGCGTCGCTGGCGAACATTGCGTATCGGTGGGAACGTTATTAGCATATTTTGGAGGCGCCGAGTTACATTAACCGATTGAAACTGTCACTAACGTTTATAGGTTGGTGAACAACGCATATTGAATGGTCAACATTCTATCTTGTTATCGACCCGTCCAATTGCACTGATTATATGCAAAACCGGTAGCGCCACATGATTGGGACATACAATCCATGGCTTGTCGGGCTGTCGGTAATTACCGCGATATTCGCTTCATTCACGGTTTTTCACCTCGTGGGTCGCAGCAAGACCTCGCAACGTTTCACACAGAAAACCCTGTTGCTCATGAGCGCGCTGGCAATGGGCGGTGGTATCTGGTCGATGCATTTCATCGCGATGCTGGCTTTCAGATTGCCGGTGGCCGTGAACTATGATGTGCTCATTACGCTGATATCCTTGCTCGTTGCCATTTTCATGGCCGGCGTTGGGATTTTCGCAGTCAGTTACGGCCAGATCACGACCAATAAATTAATGGCCGGTGGTGGCTTTACCGGGGTGGGTATTGTGTCCATGCACTATATCGGCATGGCGGCCATGCACGCGCAGGCCATGATGACATACGATGCGTTGCTGGTTGCGGCGTCCGTGGTGATCGCCATCATCGCTTCCACCGCGGCGTTGTGGGTCGCGCGCAACCTACGGGATTTGTGGCACAAACTCGTCAGCGCGGTATTAATGGGGGGCGCGATATCGGGTATGCATTACACTGGGATGGCTGCCGTCAGTTTTCAGCCAGCTGAATTTCCCGATGCTTACGACGCACTTGCCATCGCGCCATCGTTATTGGCGATAATTATCGCGGTGGCGACGTTTGTTTATTTGATATTCGCGTTGCTCTCGGCTTTGCCCGAAACGCTGGATAGGTCGCTGGACGTGACGACCGGTGTGCGGTCCGAGGCCCAGGATTTTATTAAAAAACTGCCGGTGTTTCACAACAAGAAGATTACTCTTTTGGAGTTGGACCGCGTGATACACGTACAAGCGGACGGACACTACACCGCCATCTTCACGTTGGAAGGCCAGTACTTGTGCAATTTGGCGATGTCCGAGGTCGAAGCAAAGCTGGATCCGCATGTGTTCGTCCGCGTTCATCGTAGCCACATCGTTAATATTCGCCACGCCAAATCATTCGAACGCCTGCCGGATCAGGCCATGATAATTGTTGACGATAAGGGAGAAAGCCGAATCCCCGTCAGCCGCGATAGGGTTCCGATGTTGCGTGAAATGCTTGGCCTTTGAATGAAACTGGTGCTTTCACCCTTCCCCGGCCGGATTTATCCATGGCGGTCTAAAATTCCAATCTAACCAGCATCATACCTCTGCTGTTGTCGTTTCCATTCGCAGCATTTCACGCCGCTAGCTTGGGACGGGCGAATTAGCTCAACCGACAGCAAAGATGAAACCTACATCTCGTACGCGGTTTCATGCAATCCAGGCACCAAATCGGTGATTCACGAAAAAGCGCATGTCACGGCCTGAAAAAGGGGGGCAAAATGAGGCAAGGGAATACCTGGCAACCAATTTACATAGGGAGAATACCTGGCACCGGCATAAAAATAATGTAGTTTGGATCGCGGCACGGGACTTCGCTGATTGGAGTTGGCCATGAGCCTTCGTTAGGCCAGCGGAAAAGAAAAACGCAATCCTACATACCACCACATTTCACCAAATTACAAGGAGGAGTTGGCAATGACACCCGGTAATTTCGAATATCATGCTCCAACCGATATAAAACAGGCGTTGGCGTTATTAATAGAGTACGGTGAGGAAGCAAAAATTCTGGCGGGCGGGCACAGCCTGCTGCCGATGATGAAACTCCGCTTCGCCTCGCCGGGACATCTGATCGATCTGAACCGCGTCCAAGGACTAAAAGGAATCCGCGAGCAGGGCGGCATGATTCACATCGGCGCCATGACCACTGAGAATGAATTAATCGCCTCCGAGTTGCTGCAAAAAAAATGCCCGTTAATACCCGAGGCGGCGCTGTGGATCGCGGATCCGCAAGTGCGGAATTGCGGCACGATCGGCGGGGATATCGCGCACGGTGACCCGGGTAACGATCATCCGGCGATCATGCTGGTTACCGAAGCGACGTTCGTACTGAAGGGGCCCAAGGATGAGCGTGTGGTCGCGGCGAACGGTTTCTTCCTCGGTACTTATTCCACCCAGTTGAACGCCGATGAAATCCTGACGGAGATTCGGGTCCCGGTCATCGCCAAAGGGACCGGTTATGCCTATTGCAAACTCAAGCGCAAGACCGGTGATTTCGCCACGGCCGCCGCCGCGGTGCAGTTGCAGCTCGACGGAAATACCTGCAAGAAGATCGCCATCGCGCTCACCAATGCAGGCCCTACCGCGCTCAGAGCCAAGGATGCGGAAGCCGTGCTGACCGGAAAAGCCATTGATGAACGGCTCATCGAACAGGCGGCGCAAAAAGCCATGGCGATCTGCGATCCGGCCGAAGATCAACGCGGCGATCGCGAATACAAGACGCACATGGCGGGTGAAATGACGCGCCGGGCGATCCGCCGGGCGCTGGAACGGGCGCGGGGGAAATAATCATGGCCAAAAAAAATATCTCATTTACCCTGAATGGCGGCCAAGTCGAGACCCTGGTTGAGCCGCGCGAGTTGCTCATTCACGTGTTGCGCGAGCAACTCGGCCTGACCGGAAGCCATATCGGATGCGAAACCAGTCATTGCGGCGCCTGTACCGTGGATTTCAACGGAAAATCGGTGAAATCCTGCACCGTGCTCGCAGTCCAGGCGGAAGGCGGAACGGTAATAACCGTCGAAGGACTGGCGAAGAACGGTGCGCTACACCCGCTCCAGGAAGGATTCATGCAGGAGCACGGGCTGCAATGCGGCTATTGCACCCCGGGAATGCTGATGCGCAGCTATCGCTTCCTTCAGGAAATTCCCAACCCGACCGAGGAGCAAATCCGCTCGGGCCTTTCGGGAAACATATGCCGCTGCACGGGCTACCAGAACATCGTGAAGGCGGTGCAGTATGCCGCCAAGAAACTGCAAGCAACAGGAGGAAAATAACGCCATGGCCACCGTAACAGAAAAAATGGAACGCGAGCAAAAACTCGAAGGAGTCGGTTGCGCGCGCAAGCGCAAAGAAGATCCGCGCTTTATTCAAGGCAAGGGTAGTTATATCGATGACATCAAGCTGCCCGGCATGTTGTTCGGATCCATCGTGCGCAGTCCCTACGCCCATGCCCGCGTCAAATCGATCAACAAGGCCAAGGCCTTGGCCGTGCCGGGTGTCGTGGCGGTCCTGGTGGCGGACGATTTGAAGCCGGTCAAACTGCATTGGATGCCGACACTCGGCGGCGACGTGCAGGCGGTGCTGGCGGACAAAAAGGTCTGCTTCCAGATGCAGGAAGTCGCCATGGTGCTTGGAACCGATCGTTACAGCGCCGCCGATGGGGCGGCCATGGTGGAAGTTGACTATGAAGAGTTGCCGGCCATCGTCGATCCGCACAAATCCATGGATAAGAATGCTCCGATCATTCGCGAGGATATCGCCGATAAGAAAGAGGTCGGCCACGGCCCGCGCACGCATCCCAACCATATCTTTACCTGGGACGCGGGCGACAAGGCCGGCACCGATGCGGTCTTTGCCAGCGCGCCGGTGACCGTTAAACAAGAGATTTTGAACCCGCGCGTGCATCCCTGTCCGTTGGAGACTTGCGGTTGCGTGGCCTCGTTCGACAAGATCACGGGTCAGTTGACGGTCTACATGACCTCGCAGGCGCCGCATCTGGTGCGCACCGTGCTCGCGATGCTTTCCGGCATACCCGAAAGCAAAATCCGCGTCATCGGCGGCGACATCGGCGGCGGGTTCGGCAATAAGGTACCGGTCTATCCGGGTTATGTGGTCGCCATCGTCGCCTCGATCGTGACGGGGTTGCCGATCAAGTGGATCGAGTCCCGTATCGAGAATATCTCAACGACCGGTTTTGCCCGCGACTATCACGGCGTCGGCGAACTGGCGGCCGACAAGGACGGCCGCATCAAGGCGCTGCGCTTTACCGCGCTGGCCGATCACGGCGCGTTCAATTCGCATGTCTCGGCCACCAAATTGCCGGCCGGCCTGTTCAGCATCTGCACCGGTTCGTATGACATCCCCAAGGCCTATTGCAAAGTCGATGCGGTCTATACCAACAAGGCGCCCGGCGGCGTGGCCTATCGCTGTTCGCTGCGGGTGACCGAGGCGGTGTACTTGATCGAGCGCATGATGGACGTGCTGGCGCAGAAGGTGGGAGTCGATAAGGCTGAAATCCGTCGGCGTAACTTCGTCAAGGCCGAGCAATTTCCCTATACCACGGCCTTCGGCTGGCAGCTCGACAGCGGCAATTACCACCCCGCGCTGGAAAAAGTATTGAAGGCGGTGGATTACGCAGAGCTACGCAAGGAACAGGCCCAAAAGCGCGCCAAAGGCGAGTTGATGGGGATCGGCATCTCCACGTTCACCGAAATCGTCGGCGCCGGACCCACCAAGGTCTGCGACATCCTCGGGATTGGACTGTTCGATAGCTGCGACATCCGCGTCAATCCCACCGGCAGCGCCATCGCGCGGTTGGGCACGATGAGCCAGGGTCAGGGTCACGCGACAACCTATGCCCAGATCATCGCCACCGAGCTTGGATTGCCGTCGTCGGAAATCCAGATCGAGGAAGGCGATACCGACAAGGCGCCCTACGGCGCGGGTACGTGGGGTTCCCGGTCGACGCCGGTCGCGGGCGCCGCCGCGGCGCGTGCGGCGCGCAAGATCCGCGAAAAGGCCAAGAAGATCGCCGCCCACCTGCTGGAAGTGGCCGAGGGCGATCTGGAATGGGACGTGGATCGGTTCAAGGTCAAGGGCAACCCGAGTCAGACCAAGACCATGAAAGAAATCGCGATGGCGGCCCATACCGGCAATCGGCCCGAGGGCACGGAAGTGGGCCTCGAAGCGGTGGAGTACTACGATCCGCCGAACCTCACTTACCCCTTCGGCGCCTACGTGTGTGTTGTGGATATCGATCGCCATACGGGTGAGACCAAGGTTCGGCGCTTTTACGCCCTGGACGATTGCGGTACGCGGATCAACCCGATGATTATCGAAGGCCAGATTCACGGAGGTCTGACGGAAGCCTTTGCGGTGGCCATGGGACAGGCCATCCCGTTTGACGCGGAAGGTAACCATCTCGGCAACAGCTTGATGGATTACTTCCTGCCCACGGCCGTGGAAACCCCGAAATGGGAAACCGATTACACGGTCACGCCCTCGCCGCACCATCCGATCGGCGCCAAGGGCGTGGCGGAATCGCCCCATGTCGGGGGCATCCCCTGTTTCAGCAATGCGGTTATCGATGCCTTTGCGCATTTGGGGGTGACGCACATGGATATGCCCCATACCGCGCATAACGTATGGAAGACCATTCATAAGTTGGGTCTGGACAAGAATCCGTAACTATCGGTCAGCGGCAGACTCGCCGGTCGGTCCAAGCCTGGCGAATACGCAGAGGAGCGTCTCGTCCGCGCGCCGCGGGGGATTTGGCAAACGTGTGAAAAGAGGATTTCGTTAAATGCGAGTTCAATTGGAAAAGACATTTCCCATCGACGCACCGGCAAAGGCGACTTGGATGCTGCTCCAGGACATCAAAGGTGTCGCCGAGTGTATGCCGGGCGCGCAAATCACGCAGCGCGTCGATGATAACACCTATCTGGGCCAAGTGAGCGTCAGATTGGGGCCGGCCACGGCGACCTTTAAGGGAACCATCGAGGTCAAGCGCGTCGATGTGGACACGCACCGGATCCAGATACAGGGGAAAGGCTCCGACGGGGCATCCGCGGCGAACATGGATCTGACCGCCCACGTTCAGCAAACGACAAACGGAAAGTGCGAGGTGGTTGGCGTCTCCGAAGTCACAGTCAGTGGCAAGCTGGCCAACTTTGGCGGCCGCATGATGACTCAGGTTGCGGATCAGTTACTGAAACAGTTCGGCGCTAACTTCGCGAATCGCGTGCTGGCGATGGGTGAAGGGGACATGGCGAAAAAAGCGGCGGCCTCGGTGGCGGCGCAGCCCAAGGAACTTAACGGCCTGGCGCTGCTGTGGCGGGTCGTCGTCGGGTTTTTCAAAGCTATGTTCAGGCGGTGAGAAATCGAACACCATCGGCGGAAGCAAATCAGCGCGCTTGCGCGCACCCGCCGAGTAGCATTCATGGAGGTAGCATGTCGCCCAACAGACACCATCAAACATCCATCAGGCGTCTCGTGACGGTGATGGGGCGTGCGTTGGTCGCGCATGTCGATATCTCGTCAGAAGAGGTGGCATGCCAAAGCTTGTGAAATTCGCTTTGGCCTGTCTGTTTTGTATTGGTCTGATCGGCGGGATAGTTCTTTTTGTCCAGCGGCTGTCTTAATTCAATCAATCAGAAAGGAGGTGAACCGTGAAGAAAAACATGGGAACGATTGACCGGGTGATCCGGACGGTCATTGCACTGGCGATTGCTGTGCTTTACTTCATCGGCCAAATCAGTGGCACGCTTGCTATCGTGTTGGGAATCGTCGCCGTGGCTTTCCTGGTAACGAGTTTTGTCAGCTGGTGCCCAGCCTACGCGCTCTTTGACCTCTCGACTCGGAAAGAAAGCAAATCGTAGTTTGGCTCTGGTCGAGAGCCCGATTGTTGTCGGTCATGGATCTGGCGTGATCGAAACACGCGAATGACAGAGTGCGAGTCAAGAGGTGAAGGGATGGTCGATTGAGCGCCTGCTATTAGAATCGTACTTCGGTGACTGCGGGCCACACTTACATCTTACGCGGCAAGTAATATGGGTAACATGAAAGATATCATTACTTTACAGAAAGATTTGGAACAGGTGGGATATATCGCCGAGCAGAGCCTGGCGGCGACTCTGCTGCTGTTCGCAGAACTGAAGCGCCCCCTGCTGCTGGAAGGCGATGCCGGTGTGGGTAAAACCGAAATCGCCAAGGCGCTCGCCGAGGTTTTTCACTGCCCGTTGATTCGGCTGCAGTGCTATGAAGGGCTGGATGCCAGTTCCGCGGTTTACGAATGGAACTACCAGCGTCAGTTACTGGCGATCAAGATCCAAGAAGCAGGAGGTCGCCCGGTCGCGGAAATGGAACGTCACATCTTCAGCGAGGAGTTTCTGTTGAAACGACCGCTGCTGCAGGCCATCAGCATGCCCAGTCCGCCGGTTTTGCTGGTGGATGAAATCGATCGCGCCGATGAGGAGTTCGAGGCCTACCTGCTGGAGGTGCTGTCGGATTTTCAGATCAGCATACCCGAGTTGCACACGATTGAAGCCAGCAGCATTCCCTATGTGGTACTGACATCCAATGCCACCCGCGAGCTGAGCGATGCGTTGCGCCGGCGTTGCCTGTATCTCTACGTGGACTACCCCAATCTCGATAAAGAACTGCGCATCATCAACCGGCATTTGCCGGAGATCAACCGGGAGTTGGCCGGCCAGGTGGTTGAGTTCATGCACGCTTTGCGCCGGCAGGATTTGCGCAAGAAGCCGGGTATTTCCGAGACACTCGATTGGTTGGCGGCGTTGATGCGTTTGAACGTCAAGAATCTGAACGAGGACCCGGAGTTGATCGCCCAGACCCTGGTATGCCTGTTGAAAACCAAGGAGGATCGCGATGCCGTCACGCACGAGGTGATGAAGCGGCTGGTCGCGAATGCGGGATGAAAAAATTTCAAACCGGCATTCCCGCGGAAAATATCGGCGCGGCTGGAGAAGATCCGCTGGTGGTCCGGATCGTGGAATTTGTGCACCTGGCGCGCGCGCAGGGTTTTCATGTGGGTGTTCGAGAAGGTCTCGACGCGCTGCGCGTGGCCAAACACTGCACGGTGTTGGATAAACAGCGCCTGCGTTGGGGATTGCGCAGCCTGCTGTGCGGCAACGCCGATGAGTGGCGGCGTTTCGATCAATTGTTCGATCTCTACTGGCTGCCGTCCAATCGCAAGACCCGCATCGAGTCCGCGTCGCGGGGCCGGATTGACAGTCGCGAGGCGCAGGGGCGACGCGGCCCGGGCGGTGAGGTGGCCGAGGCCGACCAGCTCCAATTTGGTGACACCGGCGATGCCGGCGAAGGCGGCGCGCGCGGCGGCGCCAGTTTGCTGGAAAAGACTTCCGGAACCGATTTTCGTTTCTTGTCCGATGCCCGGCTGATGCGGGAGATGGAGCAGTTGGTGGAGCGGCTGGCGCGCAAGATGCGGCGACGTCTCCTGCGACGGCAACGGATAGCGCGGCACGGCCAGCGCGTGCATTTGCGCCGCACGATTCGTAAGAGCCTGCGCTACGGTGGAACCCCTCTGGAGCTGGTTTTCCGGCAGCGCCGTCGCAAGTTGCCGCGCTTGATCCTGCTGCTGGACGTCAGCCGCTCCATGAGCCTGTATAGCTATTTGTTTTTGCGCTTCGCCCGCGGCGTGCTCGGCGCGTTCCGGGACGCCCAGGCCTTTGTCTATCACACGCGTCTGGTTCCGGTGACCGAGGTGTTGCGCGAGCGCAATATCGACGCCGTGAAGGAAAAGTTGGCGCTGATTTCTCTCGGCTGGTCCGGCGGCACCCGTATCGGTGAATGCACGCAGTCTTTCAATCAACAGTACGCCCAGAAGATCGTCAATTCACGCTCGATCGTTATCATGGTCAGTGACGGTTTCGATACCGGAGCGCCGGAATTATTGGCGGAACAGCTTCAGCGCATCCGGCGGCGCGCCCGCAAGCTCATCTGGTTGAATCCGTTGCTCGGCCGGGAAGACTACCAGCCTACCGCGGCCGGCATGCAGGCGGCGCTGCCGTTTATCGATGTGTTTGCCTCGGCCCACAGCCTCGAGAGCCTCAAGGCCCTGGAATCGCAGTTGGTGTATTTGTAGCGGTCGATAGTAAGCCGGAGTGAACATGGTTGACAGCGATACCGTGATGGACAAGGCGAGCCGCTTGAAAGCGGCCGGCCAGCCGTTCGTGCTGGCCACGGTGGTGCGCTGCGAGTCGCCCACCTCGGCCAAGCCCGGCGCCAAGGCGATCATCACTCCCGATGGCGACATCGAGGGATGGATCGGGGGCGGCTGTGCGCAGCCGGCGGTGATCAAGACGGCCAAGCAGGCGCTGCAGGACGGTCAACCGCGGCTGATTCGCATCAGCCCGGAACGCAGCGAGAATCAGGAAGCGGGCATCGTAGACTTCGGCATGGTTTGCCACAGCGGAGGAACCTTGGATATTTTTATCGATCCCGTGATTGCACGTCCGGTCCTGTTCATTATCGGCGCGTCACCGGCCGCGCAGGCATTGTGCAGCTTGGCGCGTGAGGTCGGTTTTTCAGTCACGGCCGCGTTTCCCGGCGCCGACAAAAAAATGTTTCCGGAGGCCGATCGGATTCTGGATCGCCTGGACGGGCTCGAACTTCCGCCCGGCGGGCCGGGCTTCGTGGTGGTCGCCACGCAAGGCAAACGCGACGAAGCCGGCCTCGAGGCAGCGCTCGCCACCCGGGCGGAATACATCGCGTTCATCGCCAGTGAACGCAAGGCCGCAAAGCTGAAGGAATATCTCCGGGAGCGCGGCCACGACCGCGCGCGGGTCGATGCCATTATCGCACCGGCCGGTGTGGAGATCGGTGCGGTTACACCGGAAGAGATCGCCCTATCGGTCCTGGCCGGCGTGGTGCAGGCGCGGCGCAGCGGTTCGGGCGCGATCATGGCCACCGCGGCCCAGCCGGCGAAGACCACCGCCGCCAAGGGCGTTCCACCAAGCACCGCGAAGCCGGCGCAGGCGATCGATCCGATTTGCGGTATGACGGTGATAACGGCGGGTGCCGAGCACCGCAGCGAGTTTGCCGGGCGGACCTATTATTTTTGTTGCGCGCATTGCCGGCACACGTTCGAGAAGAATCCACAGAAGTATGTGGAGGCATTGGCAACATGAGCCGTATTGGCGGAATTCTACTTGCCGCCGGTGAATCGCGGCGCATGGGGGCGGTCAACAAGCTGGCGTTGCCCGTCGACGGGCAGCCGCTGCTGCGGCATACCGCGCAAACCTTGCTCGCCTCCCGGCTGCAGGAGCTGGTCGTGGTGCTCGGTCACGAGGCCGACCAAGCGCGGAAACTGATCGAAGATCTCGAATTGAAGATCGTCTGTAACGAGCGTTATCAGGAAGGGCAGATGACTTCGGTCCATTGCGGGCTGGAGGCGCTTTCGGGTGTTTACGAAGGCGTGATGATCGGTCTTGCGGACCAGCCGCTGCTGACCGCCGGGGATATCGATACCTTGATCGACGCCTTCGGCAATCGGGAACGCGGTTCTATCTTGGTGCCCACGCATCGCGGCCAACGTGGTAATCCGATTATCTTGGCCGATGCGCATCGCGATGAGATTCTTCGCAGCGGGCACAACCTGGGTTGCAAGCGGTTGATTGAGAGCAATCCAGAATGGGTGACGACGGTGGAGATGGACACCGAGCATGTGGTGTTCGATCTCGACACGCCGGAAGACTATGCGGAGTTGCAGCGCCGGTTTGAACCGTCGCGCGAGCGGCCGGCAGCAGCAAGTGGTGGAAGCTGCACCGAATCAACCGCGTGATTATCACGCGCGCGTTCGGATGTAGACCGATTTCAATAACGTTAACACCAACTAGAGAGGAGAACGATGATGCGTATCAAGAAATGTCAGTGGAGTCTATCCGTGCTCGCCGCTTGGGCGCTGGCGGTCAGCGCGGTCCCGGCGCACGCCGTACAAAAAGGCGACTGGCTCATTCGCGCGGGCGTGGGCCAAGTCGCTCCGAACGTCAAAAGTACCGGCTTTTCCGGCGCGCCAACCCTGAAGGTGGAGGACGCGAGCGACTCGACGAATCTCTGCATCAACTTCACGTACATGATGACCGACAACGTCGGCCTTGAATTGCTTGGCGCGATCCCGTTCAAGCATGACCTCACGGTCACGGGGCTTGGGGAAGTGGCCGAGACCAAGCAGTTGCCGCCGACGGTGATGGTGACCTATAACTTTGCCCCCACGTCCAATGTGCGGCCTTACGCCGGTGTCGGTATCAATCACACGGTCTTTTTCAGTGAGGAGACCAAGGGTGCCCTGGCCGGCACGAATCTGGATTTGGATAGTTCAACGGGTGCTGCCGCGATAGTCGCGGTAGACGTTGATATAAATAAGAGCATGTTTTTCAATGCTGGGTTGCGGTACATAAAGATAAAAACCAAGGCTACTTCATCGCTTGTCGGAAGAGCCGATGTGACGCTCGACCCATGGGTGCTATTCATAGGCGTCGGCTGGCACTTGTGATGTACAGTGACTGGTGGGAAATACTGTAATGTGAGTGTGTGGAGGGTGCCTACATGGCCAGAGAGATATTGGATGTATTGACAGAGATGCGTGCCACGGGGCACCCCTACGCCGTTGCCACGGTGGTCGAGACCGCGGGCTCCGTGTCCGCCAAGACCGGAGCGAAGGCAGTGATCGATCGGGAAGGGCGCGTGGTTGCCGGTTGGGTCGGTGGTGGTTGCGCCGAATCCAGCACTTGCAGCGCCGCGTTGCAATGCATGGAGAGCGGCGCGACGACGGTGATTGACATTGATCTTAACGACGAGGTGCTGGGTGCGGGCATGCCGTGCGGCGGCAGCATGCGCGTCTACGTGGAACCGGTATTGCCCAAGCCCACCCTGTGGATCATGGGTCACGGCCGGGTCGCCGAAAGTCTGTGCGCGCTCGGCGACCTGA
>Ga0209640_10002665_pt1 | contig 15559 bp, 15 predicted proteins | sample RifCSP10_1_FD_184018 | JGI IMG/M metagenome (GOLD analysis project Ga0209640, IMG submission 184018) | Soil microbial communities from Rifle, Colorado - Rifle CSP2_sed 10_1 (SPAdes) (version 2) | ecosystem: Environmental > Terrestrial > Deep subsurface > Rock core/Sediment | place: Rifle...
GTTGTCGGGTGGCCGGGTGGTCGCGTCCGGGCCGCCCTCGGACCTCGCGGGCAGCAGCAGCGACGAGGTGCGCCAGTTCATGCACGGCCTGCCGGACGGCCCGGTGCCATTCCACTATCCCGCTCCCGATTACGCCGCGCAGCTGCGCCAGGTGCAGTAAATGCTGGCTGCGCTGCCCCGCGAGCTGCTGCAGAGCCTGCGCGCGGCGCTGGAAGCGCTGGGCGCCTATTCGCTGTTCGGCGCGCGGTTATTCATGGAATTGCCGCGCGCGCTGCTGCGTTTCGACCTGATCGTCACGCAGATGCACAATACCGGTGCCCTGTCACTCGTGATCATCATGCTATCCGGGCTGTTTGTAGGCATGGTGCTCGGGTTGCAGGGTTTCGACCTGCTCGAGCGCTTCGGTTCCGAGGACTCACTCGGAACCGCCGCGGCGCTCGGGCTCCTGAAGGAACTCGGACCGGTCGTCACGGCGCTGCTTTTTGCCGGCCGCGCCGGCACCGCGCTCGCATCCGAACTCGGGCTGATGCGCGCGACCGACCAGCTGGCGGCGATGGAGATGATGGCGGTCGACCCCGTACGCCGCGTCGTGATGCCGCGATTCGTCGGCGGAGCGCTTTCGATGCCGCTGTTGGCGGCAATCTTCAGCATGATCGGGATCTTCGGCGCGCAGCTGATCGGCGTCCAGCTGATGGGCGTGGACTCAGGCCAGTTCTGGTCGCAGATGCGTGCGGCGGTCGAGCCTGGGGACGTCATGGAAGGTGTGGTCAAGAGCTGCGTGTTCGGGGTGGCATGCAGCCTGATCGCGGTGTACGAGGGATACCATTCGCTGCCGACCGCCGAAGGCGTGGGCAGGGCGACGACACGGACGGTGGTCATCTCGTCGGTCGTCGTGCTGCTGCTGGATTACATGCTCACGGCCGTGATGCTCTAAAGGAGAGATGACATGCGCCAGACGCGCGCGATCGAACTGGGAACCGGGCTGTTCGTGCTGCTCGGCTTCGCGGCACTGTTTTTCCTCGTCACGCAGATCACGAACCGCGAATTCGGCCTCGGTGACGGTGGCTATCGCCTGAGCGCGTCGTTCGAGCAGGTAGGCGGGCTGAAACCGGGTGCCCCGGTTTCGATGTCCGGCGTCACGATCGGTCGCGTCGAGGCGATCGAGTACGACTTCGACGAATACGAGGCGCGCGTGACGATGCGGATCGACCACCGATTTGATCGCATACCAGAGGACAGCGATGCCGGGATCTTCACGGCCGGCCTGCTGGGCGGCCAGTACGTCGGCATCGGACCCGGCGGCTCGGAAACTTTCCTGGCCGAAGGCGATCAAATGCAGTTCACGCAGTCAGCCGTCGTGCTGGAAGACCTGATCAGCAAGTTCCTGTTTTCCAAAGCGACCGAGGAGTCGGCCGGGAAAGCGTCGGAGGAAGCGCCACAATGATGCGAGGCCTCGCCGTGCACTGCGGCATCCTGGGCTGGGTCCTGCTGCTGAGCGGTGCCGCCGCCGCGGCCGACACGGTGCCGGGCCCGCATCCGCAGGAGCTGATAGAGACAGCCGCCATGCGCATGCTGAATGCGCTCGACGCCGACCGGGTCGCCGCGCGCAACGACGCCGCGCGCGTGCGAAAGCTGGTCGATGAGATATTGCTGCCGCATTTCGACACGGACTACTCGGCCAGGCTGGTGCTCGGCAAGCATTGGCGCAATGCAACGGCGGAACAGAGGCAACGCTTCATCAACGCGTTCTACCAGTCGCTGCTCCGCAATTACGGCTCGGCGCTAGCCGAGTTCACCGCCGATCGCATGACGGTGCTGCCATTCCGTGGCGACCTTGCCACCGGCCAGGCGACCGTACGGACCGAGGTCAAGCGCAGCAATGGTACGCGCGTGCCGGTCACTTATACGATGCGCGCGACGCCGTCCGGGTGGAAGGCCTGGGACGTCACGATCGAAGGCATTTCCTACGTGCGCAACCTGCGCAACGACGTCGGCGCGGAGGTCAATCAGCGCGGGCTGGATGCGGTCATCGAACGGCTCGAAGCCGAAAACCGGCGCAGTGGCGCCTGACGACGGGCCAGAACCGGTGACGCAGCCGCGTGCGGAACTGCTCAGTCAGGGCGACGGGCGCTGGATCCTGTCGGGCGACCTGCTTTTCGAGACGTCGGCGCAATTGCTCGCTGCGGGCGAGGCGGCGTTCGGTACGACGCCGCGGGTCGAGGTCGACCTGTCGCGGGTCGGGCGCATGGACAGCGCCGGCCTCGCGCTGCTGCTCGAGTGGTCCATCGCGGCGCGTGCTGGCGGCAGGGTCGTCGTCTACAGAAACCCGCCGGCGGTGCTTGGCGCGCTCGCCGGAATCAGCGATGTCGCTGAATTCGTAACCGGCGGAGCATAGTCGCCAGGTTCCTCAAGGTCCTCTTCGGGAGGCGCTGCGTCGGGGACGTCGCCATCGCGCACCTTGAACTCGCGCCGCTGCAGCCAGGCATTGCGGATGAAGGCATAGCGATCGAAGGCCTTGTCCAGCGCCTCGTCCGCCATCAGGAGTGTGGCGCGGCGCTCCACCGCGCTGACGATACTCAGCGCGACCCGCGCCTCCGTGTCGAGGTCCAGCTGCACGCGCAGGTCCGTCTGCGCATCGGCGGCGAGCGCCGGCGTGTCGCGTAGCGTCGACGGTCCCAGCAATGGCAGCACCACATACGGGCCTGCCGGTACTCCCCAGCGGCCAAGGGTCTGTCCGAAGTCCTCATCGTTACGGGGCAAGCCGACGCGCGTCGCGGGATCGAGCAGGCCACCGACACCAAGCGTCGAGTTCAGCACGAATCGCCCGATATCCGCGGCGGTGTCCTTCAGCTTCAGTTGCAGCAGGTCGTTGACGATCGTGGTCGGAAGCGCGAGGTTCGAGAGGAAGTTGCTGATCCCGGTGCGCATGAATCCCGGCACGACGCCGCGATAGCCGGAAGCCACGGGCCTCAGCAGCGCGCGGTCGAACGCGTCATTCAAGCGCTGGGTGCCGCGATTAATCCGCTCAAACGGATCTTCGGGCACCTGTCCCTGGGTGGTCGCACACCCTGCGAGCAACAGCGTGAGTGCGATCGCGGAGAACCTTGCGCGCGATTCATCGGTCATGAGGCGTTTCCGGGAGTGCCTTGACCGCGGAATTCTATCGTGGCCGGCTGGCGTCCGGCTGTGGATTCGTCGGGCCGGGAATTTCCTTTGCGCGCCGGCCCTTGGGCAGGTATTCCTGCAACTCCCGGATTCGCGCATCGAAGCGCTGGCGTTGCACTTCGTTGAGCCCCGGCACAGCCAGCGCAAGCCGCAACTGGTCTATGGCCAGGGCAAGGTCACCGCTGATGACATGATATTCGGACATGTAGTAGTAGGCGTCGGCGACGTCGCCGGCCGCGTTGGCGGCCAGCGCCGTGAATCGCGCCTGTTCGGGTGTCGGCGGGACATTGTTGAACAGGTCGAGGAGCACGATGTGGGCCTGCTTCGGGTCCGCGTCGCGCATCAACGTCTCCGCATAACGCATGGTCACCGGCACATTGCGCGGAAACAGCCGCATGGCCTCCGCAAGCGTCGTCCTCGATGCCGCAATCCTGCCGGCCTCGAGCTGGGCCTGACCCAGCGCAGTGCGGTAAAGCGTGACATCCGGCCGGCGCTCGAGCAGGTCCTGCAACAGGGGAATCGCCTCGCCGGCGGCATCGGCGCGCAGCAGCGCGAGCGCGCGCCCATAGAGCTCACCTTCGGTGGAAGGCAGGTCCGCGCTGCGGGCGCTGCCGTACAGGTCGCGAAAGTCGGCCTCCGGCGGCAGCGACTGAACGGCCAGCCGTGCGCGTATCAGCGGGTAGCTCGTGCTGTCCTCGTGTCGCGGTCGCTCGTGCTCCTTGACACGATTGCGGGTCTCGGCAATGCGCTCCGTCGTGACCGGATGGGAGCGCAGCAGGTCCGGGATGTTCTTGCCGGCGCTGCCGGCACGCTGCTGCAGGGTCCAGAAAAAATCCGGCATCGCGCCGGGATCGAAGCCGGCCGCAGCGAGGACGCCGATGCCGACGCGATCCGCCTCGGATTCGTTCGCGCGCGTGAAACTGATCTGCTGCTGGGCCGCGAGGCCCTGTGCCGCGGTCACCGTCCCGAGCACGGCGTCGCTCGGCATTCCGGTGGTCGCGCCGATCAGTATTGCGGCAAGGATGGCTGCGGCCGATGCCAGGTTCGTGCGGCCGGCATTCTGCACGGACCGTGCGATGTGTCGCTGCGTCACATGCGCGATTTCGTGCGCCAGCACGCTCGCCAGCTCGCTCTCGTTGCGGGTTGCGGTCACCAGGCCCGCATTGACGCCGATGAAGCCGCCCGGCAGCGCGAATGCATTGATGCCAGATTCCTTGACCGCGAAGAAATTGAAGCGATGAGCGCCCTCGTGGGCCTGGCTCGCGAGCCGCATGCCCAGTGCCTGCAGGTACTCATTGACTTCGGGGTCGTCGACGAGCTGGCCGGCGTCGCGCATGCTGCGCACGATCATCAGGCCAATCTTGTATTCGTCGATCAGCGACAAGGTCGTGCTGGCCGGTGTGCCGATGTCCGGCAGGTCGCCACCGGGCGATTGCGCCTGTGCCGCGGCGCCGTGGACCGTCAACAGCAGGGACAGGGCAAAACTGGCTGCGCGCATCCGTTCGATCCTCGCGATAGCAGCGTGTTCGACTGCCGATGAAGGACTTGGTTCGCCGGTCCGGGGGTCAGAGCGCCTCGGAGGCAAAATCGGCCAGCCGCGAGCGCTCGCCGCGCACCAGCGTCACGTGGCCCGCATGCTGCCAGCCGCGGAACCGGTTGACGACATAGGTGAGGCCCGAGGTCGTCTCGGTCAGGTAGGGGGTGTCGATCTGCGCGATGTTGCCGAGGCACACGAGCTTGGTACCGGGGCCTGCGCGTGTCACGAGCGCCTTCATCTGCTTGGAGGTCAGGTTCTGCGCCTCGTCGAGTATCAGGCAGCGGTTCAGGAAGGTCCGCCCGCGCATGAAGTTGAGCGAGCGGATCTTGATGCGATGGCGCAGCAGGTCCTGGGTCGCCGCACGGCCCCAGCTGCCGCCCTCCTGGCTCTGCGTGAGGACCTCGAGATTATCCATCAATGCGCCCATCCAGGGCTCCATCTTTTCTTCCTCGGTGCCCGGCAGGAAACCGATGTCTTCGCCGAGCGGAATCGTCACGCGCGTCATGATGATTTCGCTGAAGCGGTTCGTCTCGAGCGTCTGCACCAGCCCCGCCGCAAGTGTCAGCAGTGTCTTGCCGGTGCCCGCGGGACCGAGGATCGTGACGAAGTCGATTTCCGGGTCGAGCAGGAGATTCAGTGCGAGGTTCTGCTCGCGGTTGCGCGCCGTGATGCCCCAGACGGCGTGACGTTCGCTGCGGAAGTCCTGGGTCAGCTCGAGCGTCGCAACGTCGTCGGCCACTGATCGTACGATTGCCTCGAAGGTGTCGCCGCCGGTGTCGAACAGGAACTGATTGGGTTGCCACTCGCGCACCAATGGGCCGCGCACGCGATAGTAGGTGCGCGCCTGCTCCTGCCAGGATTCGACATTGCTGCCGTGCGATTCCCAGAAATCAGCGGGAAGGCCCGTGACCCCGGTAAAAAGGAGGTCGGCATCCTCTATGGTGCGGTCGTTGAAATAATCCTCGGCGTGCACGCCGAGTATCGCCGCCTTGATGCGCAGGTTGATGTCCTTGGACACGAGCGTGACGCGCGTGGCGGGCGTCTCCAGCTGCAGCGCAAGCGTGTATCCCAGAAGCGCATTGTCGATGCCGTGACCGGGCAGCGTGTCCGGCAGGCCAGCCGCCAGCCTGCGGGTCTGGAAGAACAACCTTCCGGTGGGCGGTTTCTTGCCGTGATTGCCGCTGCGGCCGGTCGGCAACTCGAGTCCGCGGTCGATCTGTTCCTTGGTCGCGTTGGCCATCAGCTCATCGAGGAAACGGCTGACTTGACGGACATTGCGCGCCGACTCGGACAGCCCCTTCTTGCCGGCGTCCAGTTCCTCGAGCACATCCATCGGCAGGTAGATGTCGTGCTCCTCGAAGCGGAAGATTGCGGCTGGATCGTGCATCAGCACGTTGGTGTCCAGCACGAATGCGCGCCGGGCGCCTTTTGCTGGGCGGCTCTTCATGATTCCGGGTTCACAGCGCGCTTGCTGCCGCCAGGACCTGCCCGGCGTGGCCCGCTACCCGGACCTTGCGCCATTCGCCCTGCAGAACTCGGTCGGCGTCGATCAGGAAGGTGCTGCGCTCGATGCCCATCGTCTTGCGGCCATACATGTTCTTCTGTTTCCAGACGCCGAACAGGCCGGCGATCGCATGCCCCTCGTCGGAGCCCAGCTCGAACGGAAACCGCATCTTGTCCTTGAATTTCAGGTGCGACTCGAGCGTATCGGTCGAAATGCCGAGGATCACAGTGCGCGCGCGCCGGAATGCCGCAGCCAGGTTTCGAAAGGCGCTGCCCTCCAGCGTGCAGCCAGGCGTATTGTCCCGCGGGTAGAAATAAATGACGACATTGCCGCCACGCCTGTCGCTCAACCGGAAGTCGCCGCCGGTTGTCGGAATGACGAAGTCTTCGACTTTCGTGCCGATCTTGATCCTGGTCATGGCGATGGCTGAACCTCCGATGCCGCCTGCGACAATCAGTTCTTGACCGGCTCGAGGATCGCGTCGAGGTTCATCTGGTCGCAGAAGTCCATGAACTCCTCGCGCAACGCGCCGACGTGGATCCGCGCCGGCACGTTGATGATCATGTAAACGGAGAACATTTGCGCGCCGGTGTGCGCCGCGGCGTAACCTCGCGTGGAAAGCTCGCCGACGTCGATTCCGCGCGCAGCGAAAAAACCCGACACGGCTGCGACGATGCCGGCCTGATCCAGGCATACGCAGTCGACGGAGTAAGGGATCATGTCCTCTCGCGCAGCGCGCTCCACGGTCCGGCGGACCTGGACCACCACACCCGAGGACTCCGCGAGCTTGTTGAGCTCGGTTTCGATCCTTGCGATCGAATGCCAGTTGCCGGAAACCAGCAGCAGCATCGCGAAATCGGAACCGAGGGCCGCCATCCGGCTCTCGCTGATACTGCCGCCGCAGTCGGCGATCGTCTTCGACACGTCGTGGACCAGACCGATGCGGTCGTTGCCAATGGCCGAGATTGCAATGAATTGTTTCATGCGGGAAAGAGCGGGGGTGACGCACGCAGTCTACCGGGATCGTCGCGGCGATGATACGCCGGGACCCGAGCTGCTTGCGCCCGCGAGCCGCGCGCCAGTACGATCCCGCCTCCGGTCCTTGCCGATCGGCTGGAGAGGCGATGTTTCGCGGCAGCATGGTCGCACTGGTGACGCCGATGACGGAATCGGGCGAGCTGGATCACGTCGCCTTCGGCAGACTGCTCGACTGGCACCAGCGGGAAGGCACCGATGGAATCATCATCGCCGGCACGACCGGAGAGTCGGCAACGGTGTCGGCCGCGGAGGTGGCGGAGCTGCTGCAAATCGCCGTGCAACGGCTGGGTGGTCGCATGCCGGTCATCGCCGGCACGGGGAGCAATTCGACCGCCGCTGCCGTGGAAAGGACGCGCTCCGCCTGCGAGCTCGGCGTCGATGCGGTGCTGGTGGTGACGCCCTATTACAATCGGCCGCCGCAGGAAGGCCTCTATCGCCACTTCAGCGTGGTTGCGGACGCCTCGAGTGTCCCGATGATCCTCTACAATGTGCCGTCGAGGACAGCCTGCGACCTGCTGCCCGAGACGGTCGAGCGGCTTGCGGCGCACCCCCAGATCATCGGCATCAAGGATGCAACCGGAAGCATCGAGCGCGGAGCCGAAATCCTGGCGCGCTGCGGGGATGACTTCCTGCTCTATTCAGGCGACGATGCGAGCTGCCGCGAGCTGATCGGCATCGGCGCGCAGGGGGTCGTGACGGTCACCGGCAATGTCGCGCCGAAACTCATGCGCGAGATGGTCGAGGCGGCGCTTTCGGAGGATCAGGCCCGCGCCGCGGAACTTGATGGCAGCCTGGCCGGTCTGCACCAGGCCCTGTTCGTCGAGGCGAATCCGATCCCGGCGAAATGGGCGCTCGAACGGCTGGGGCTGATTGGCCCCGGCATCCGCCTGCCGCTGACGCGGCTGGCCGATGCTCACCACGAAACAATGCTCGCGGCGATGCGCCGGGCCGGAGTGATCGAATGAAGCGACGGTTGAAACGACTCCCGGTCCTGCTGCCGCTGATCGCATGGGTGGGCGGCTGCTCGCTGCTGCCCGGTGCAGGTTCCGCCTGCAACAAGCCCATGCCCTATCAGGATGCCCGCGAGGTGCCGCCATTGCAGGTGCCGGAAGGCGCCATCGCTCCCGACACGCGCACCGCCATGCGTGTACCCCCGGTCACGGCGCCGCAACAGCCGCAGATTCCCGGTCGCTGCCTCGACCAGCCGCCGAGCCATGCGACCGCGCCGGCCCCCCGGAATTGAGGGGATGCCCTCGGTTGCCGCGCCTGCGGTCGTCCGGTAGGCTTCCGGGCCCCGGAGAGGTGGCCGAGCGGTCGAAGGCGCTGGACTGGAATTCCAGTAATATCCAAAAGGTATTCGTGGGTTCGAATCCCACCCTCTCCGCCATCAAGCCAAATCAATCGTCCGCCCGGTCCCGGCCGCCAGCTTCTCCGCCTGCGGCGATCGACTCGTAGGCACGTGCGAATGCCACGAGAAACACTGCGGGCAGCCCGGCGTCGCCGGTCTGGACCGTAGCCCGGAACAGTTCGCGGTAACGATTCCACAACCGCACCTGCATTTCAGCTGTCGCCGCACCCTTGGTGCGACGGCCCAACTGCTCCTCCAGTTCATCGGGATCGAGTTTCTCGATCACCGCCGTGAGCGCCTCGCGCAATGCGGCTGAGACCGCGATCTCGTGGTGGCGGGCCCGGGCAAATTGACTCCTGATTTCGTCGATTGCCCGCGCCTCGCCGGGTCCGCGTCCGGCGAGCAACATTTCCAGCAACTGCTCGACGGCGGCGACCTGGACCAGCGGACTGGTCACGTCGCGTCGCCGACTGCCGGAAGTAATGCCGAATTCGCTCGCGAAATCGGCGCGCGTCCGCGCCAGCTCCGTGAATCCGACCAGCGTCTCGCGCAGCAACTGGCCCGCCTGGTGCAGGGCGGTGCCGCGTACCTCTGCGGGCAGCGATCGCGGCTCGATGCCGGCGCCTTTGCACAATGCGACGATTCCCGGCCAGAGCTCCTGCTCGTCCCTGGTACGGCCGGATGGAACTGCCGCGGGCGGAGGTGGACGGGCCGGCGCCTGCTCCTGGCGAGGCCGCGGGCGAGTCTCGCGCTCCGGGCGTTGCCGCAGGCGCGAATCCCGCTGCCGTGGACCTTTCGACATCAATGACTTGACCTCGAACTCGGCATCCAGGTCTGCGTCGCTGATCGACAGCGCCTCATTGGCCGGGAAGTCGTTGCCGCCCGAGATTTCGACCTCGATCTCGTATTCACCAATGCGAATCCGGTCGCCATTGCTGAGCTGGTGTGCCCGATTCTGGCCGAGCGCTTCGTCGGAGTCGTTGACGAAGGTGCCGTTGGTACTGAGGTCGCGCAACCACCAGGCGCCGCCGCGGTGCTCGATCTCGGCATGCTGCCCCGAAACGTAGCGCTCCGGATCGTGCAGCACCCAGTCGTTGCTGTCATGGCGCCCGATGCGACCGCCATTCACACCGAATGTCCAGCGCGCGTGCTCGCCAGCCCTGGCGGCATTCTCGCTGACGATCTTCATCCTGAGCGCCATTGCAATTCCCCGATTCGGGCTGCCACCCAAGACCGGCACCCGCATCAGGTCAGGCAGCGCGGCTATAATAGCGCGACCACGCGTGGACGACTCGCACCCCGACCATGGCCACAAATCACATATTCAAGGTCGTATTCGTCAATCAGGGCAAGGTCTACGAGATCTATGCCCGGAAGGTCAGCCACGGCGGGCTGTTTGGCTTCATCGAGGTCGAGGAGCTGACATTCGGCGAGCGCAGCAGTGTGGTCGTCGATCCTGCTGAGGAACGCATAAAGACCGAATTTGCCGGGGTCAAGCGCAGCTACCTGCCACTGAACTCGATCATCCGCATCGACGAAGTGCGCAAGCAGGGCGTCAGCAAGATCAGCGCATTCGAGGGCGGCAACGTGACGCAGTTTCCGGCCCCCCTGTATCCAGCCGGCACCGATCCGGGCGCCAAGCGCTGACGGCGCTCGATGCTGGCACTCGCAGGCGTTCCGGCACTTTCTGCCTTCCGGATTGAGAGACTGCTTGTGAAGCTTGGCGGCGTGCTGCCCTCGCTTCGCGGCATTGAGGTCCACTTTCACCACTTCGTGGACCTGGAGCGGACGCCGACCGCCGCCGAGGTCTCGGTCATCGGCCGCCTGCTTGACCATCAGCCGGACTCGCCCGACCCGGGCGGAACAGGGCAAGTGCTGCTGTCCGTACCCCGGCCGGGAACGATCTCGCCCTGGTCGTCAAAGGCGACCGACATTGCCCATGTCTGCGGCCTCGCGGTGGTCCGGCGCATCGAGCGCGGCAGGGTCTGGCGAATCGAGGCGGACCCGGCGCTTTCGCCTGGCGACATGGCCCTGCTTGCGCGGGCCTTGCACGATCCGATGACCGAGTCGATGCTGACGGATCTTGCCGATGCCGTGCGTTTGTTCGAATCGCATGAGCCGAAGCCGCATTCCTGCATCGTCCTGGGCGACGATCCCGCTGCGTCCCTCGCCCGCGCCAACGAGGAGCTGGCGCTGGCCCTGTCGGAGGGTGAAATCGCATACCTCGCGGATGCCTATGCGCGGATCGGGCGTGATCCGACCGACGTGGAAGTGATGATGTTTGCGCAGGCGAACAGCGAGCACTGCCGGCACAAGATCTTCAACGCAGACTGGGTCATCGACGGTAGCCCGCAGTCACGATCCCTGTTCGCCATGATCCGTCATACGCGCGATCGAAGTCCTGACGGCGTGCTGTCCGCTTACAGCGACAACGCGGCCGTGATTGCCGGACCGCGCGCAGGCCGCTTTTTTCCGGACCCACTCGATCGCAGTTATCGCTGGTACGAGGAGCCGGTTGATATCCTGATGAAGGTCGAGACTCACAATCACCCGACCGCGATCTCCCCGTTTCCCGGAGCGGCCACCGGCTCCGGAGGCGAGATCCGCGACGAGGGGGCGACCGGGCGGGGTGCGAAGCCAAAAGCCGGTCTGGTCGGCTTTGCGGTGTCAAACCTCCGGATTCCCGGGTTCGAACAGCCGTGGGAGCCGGACCACGGTCGTTCATCGCGCATCGCGTCGGCCCTCGAGATCATGCTGGACGGGCCAATTGGCGCCGCGGCCTTCAACAACGAATTCGGGCGCCCCGGGATTCTCGGTTACTTCCGCTCATTCGAGCAGCGGCTGCCGGCGGACCCCGCTGGCGTCGTCCGCGGCTATCACAAGCCGATCATGCTTGCGGGCGGCATCGGCAGCATCCGGCGGATGCACGTCGTGAAGGAGGAGGTGCCGGCGGGCGCAGCACTGGTCCTGCTCGGCGGTCCGGCGATGCTGATCGGGCTTGGGGGCGGCGCGACGTCGTCGCTGGTCAGCGGGGCGAGCGATCAGCAACTCGATTTCGCGTCGGTGCAACGCGGCAATCCGGAAATGCAGCGGCGTGCGCAGGAAGTAATCGACCGCTGCTGGGCCATGGGCGAGGACAACCCGATACTGATGATCCACGACGTCGGTGCGGGTGGCCTCTCAAATGCCGTGCCCGAGGTGGTTGCGCAAAGCGGACGCGGCGGAGACATCGAACTGCGTGACGTGCCGAGCGACGAGCCGGGCATGTCGCCGCTCGAGATCTGGTGCAATGAAGCGCAGGAGCGCTACGTGCTCGCCATGGCGCCAGAGCGGCTCGGGCAATTCGTCCTGCTGTGCAAACGTGAGCGCTGTCCCTGCGCGGTGATCGGGCGCACGACCGATGACGGGGTGTTGAAGTTGCACGATGCCCGCAGCGGCCTGTGGCCGGTCGATATGCCGGTGTCGGTGCTGCTTGGTAAGCCCCCACGCGTTCGGCGCGAGGCGGCGCGCGCTGCAAGGTGCGGGGACGACTTCGACGCCACGCGTCTGGAGGCCACGCCGGCACTCGAGCGCCTGCTGCGGCTGCCGACGATCGCCGACAAGGGTTTCCTCGTGACGATTGGCGATCGCACGGTCGGCGGGCTCGTCTGCCGCGATCCGTTGGTCGGGCCGTGGCAGGTACCGGTCGGCGATGTCGCGGTCACGATTGCGGGCCTGCGCGGCCACGCGGGCGAGGCGATGGCAATCGGGGAACGTCCCCCGGTCGCGCTGCTCGATGGGCCCGCCTCCGGTCGCATGGCCGTCGGCGAGGCGATCACGAACATCGTCGCGGCGGACGTCCGGCGCATCGGGGACATCCGCCTGTCGGCCAACTGGATGGCCGCCTGCGGCGAGCGCGGCGAGGACGCCAGCCTGTTCGACACGGTGCGCGCGGTCGGCGAGGAATTGTGTCCGGCGCTCGGCATCGCGATACCCGTGGGCAAGGATTCGCTCTCGATGCGATCGACCTGGCGGCAGGATGGCAGCGATTACTCGGTCATTGCCCCGTTATCGCTCGTCATTTCCGCATTTGCGCCGGTCCTGGACGTGCGCTGCACGCTGACGCCCGCGCTCGACAGGACCCAGGGCCCGACCGTGCTGGTGCTGGTGGACCTCGGCGCCGGCCGCGATCGGTTGGGCGGCTCCTGTCTGGCGCAGGTCCATGGCCGCATCGGCGACGGGCCGCCGGATCTCGACGATCCGGCGCAGCTGCTCGGATTCTTTACCGCAATCCGCGATCTTGCCGACGCAGGCCTGCTGCTTGCTTATCACGACCGCTCGGATGGCGGCTTGGCGGTCACGCTGCTCGAGATGGCTTTTGCCGGGCGCGCCGGCCTCGACATCGAGATCGGCGATGCGACTGATCCGCTAGCGCGCCTTTTCAACGAGGAACTGGGGGCGGTCCTGCAGCTGCGCGAGCGCGATGCTGACGCGGTTTTCGGGGTATTGGTCCGGCACGGCCTCGGTCGTCATGCGCAGAGGATCGGCAGGGTCGTCGGAGGCCGAGCGGTCCGGATCCGTGCCGGCAGCCGGGTTCTGATCGACGACGACCGGGTGCGGTTGCGCGCGATCTGGTCGGAGACCAGCTGGCGCATGCAGCGCTTGCGCGACCACCCGGACTGCGCTGACGAGGAGCAGGCGGCGCGACTCGATGAGGCTGATCCGGGCCTGTGCTGGCAGCTGGCCTATGACCCGGACGAAGACATTGCAGCGCCGATGATCGCGACCGGCGTCCGGCCGCGCGTCGCCATCCTGCGCGAACAGGGCGTCAACAGCCAGGTCGAAATGGCGGCGGCATTCGATCGCGCCGGCTTTACCGCGGTCGACCTGCACATGACGGACCTGCAGGACGGCGGCGCGCGGCTCGAGGGATTTCATGGAATGGTCGCCTGCGGCGGCTTCAGCTATGGCGATGTCCTGGGCGCAGGCCAGGGCTGGGCAAAGTCGATCCTCTTCAACGATCGCCTGCGCGAACTGTTCGTGGCCTGGTTCCGGCGCACCGACAATTTCACGCTGGGTGTCTGCAACGGATGCCAGATGCTCGCGGCACTATCCGGGTTGATCCCGGGCGCGGCCGGCTGGCCGCGCTTCGCGCGCAACCGGTCGGAGCAATTCGAAGGCCGCCTGTCGCTGGTCGAGGTCAGCGAAACGCGGTCGCTGTTCTTCACCGGCATGGCGGGATCCCGGCTGCCGATCGCGGTTGCACATGGCGAAGGGCGGGCGGAGTTCAGGGATGCCGCCGCGCTGCAGGCGGCCCGGCCGCTGACCGTGATGCGCTTCGTCGACAACCTCGGCAGGGTAGCGACCCGCTATCCGGCGAATCCGAATGGCTCGCCAGACGGAATTGCCGGGCTCGCTTCGGGTGATGGCCGCGTCACGATCCTGATGCCGCACCCGGAGCGGGTATTCCGCAGCGTCCAGAATTCATGGCGTCCGGACGGCGCGGGCGAGGACAGCGGATGGATGCGGATGTTCCGCAACGCCAGGGTCTGGGTCGGTTGAGGCAGGTCCTCAGGACCGCACGCCGGGCAGCGGCGTGACTTTCGACTGGGAGCCCTCGCCGAAATATCGGCGGACCATCATGGCTTGCTGCAGGCGGCCGCGGCGCACGTAGGCCTGATACAGCAGGTCCTTGATGACTTCGAGCAGTACGCTCGCCTGGTAGCTCTCGATGACCGGCAGGCCCGACCTGCCAGCACCATCGCTCTCGAACAGGACCTTCTTGACGATCGCGAAGGACTCGTCGTCAAGCTCGGCGAGCCGACGGATATTCGCAAGCTCGTCGTAGAGCTGGAGCTTTCCGTCTTCGCCGAGGTCGGCAAAGACGCCTTGCGCGACACGCCGGCACATCGAGGCGAAGGCGTTGTAACAGGCCGCCGAGAAGCAGGCGAGAGCCTCCTTGAACAGCAGTTCGGTGTCTTCCGGCAGGTATGTAAAGCTGAACTTTTCCCGCGGCCGCTCCAGTTCCACGAAGTTCGGCGCAAGCTCGACCCGGCTGCCGGCATAAAGCTTGACGGCGAAGCGGAGAAAGATCGGCGCGTTGCAGGCCTCGCAACGGTAGACGAGCCCGACCTGCCCCGGCTTGTGCTGCTGCAGGACATTGAAGTCCGGCACCGACACCGGCGTGATATGGGCCAGCACCTGGCAGTGCGGGCAATGCAGCGCGAGCCCGCTGTCCTGATCATGGTGCAGGCGACCCGACGAGTCGATGAACACAGCCATCCACGCTCCCGCTGCCAGCCTGGACAGTTCGAGTTTAACCGAAATGGCGCGCGCGCGGCGGCTCAGGCGTGCAGCGGCCGGAAGCGCAAGCGGTGCGGCTGGTCGGCGTCCTCGCCCTTGCGCCGCCGCAGGTCCGCCACGTAGTCCTGGTAGTTGCCCTCGAACCAGACGACCTCGCTGTTGCCCTCGAATGCCAGGATGTGCGTGGCGATGCGGTCCAGGAACCAGCGATCGTGCGAGATCACGACGGCGCAGCCAGGGAAGCTCAACAGGGCCTCTTCGAGCGCGCGCAGAGTCGCGACGTCCAGATCATTGGTCGGCTCGTCGAGCAACAGTACATTGGCGCCGCTTTTCAGGAGCTTGGCGAGGTGCACGCGATTACGCTCACCGCCGGAGAGTTCCGCGATCTGTTGTTGCTGCTGGTTGCCGCGGAAATTGAATCGGCCGACGTAACCACGTGACGATGTCTCGTAGTTTCCGACCCGGATCATGTCGAGTCCACCCGAGATTTCCTGCCAGACGGTGTTGCCGCCGTTGAGCGTGTCGCGCGACTGGTCGACGCAGGCGAGCTGCACGGTCGGTCCGACGCGGATCGCTCCCGCGTCCGGCTGCTCGGCGCCGGTCAGCATCCGGAACAGTGTCGTCTTGCCGGCGCCATTCGGGCCGATGATGCCGACGATGCCGCCGGGCGGCAGGCGGAAGGACA
>Ga0209640_10002666_pt1 | contig 15553 bp, 8 predicted proteins | sample RifCSP10_1_FD_184018 | JGI IMG/M metagenome (GOLD analysis project Ga0209640, IMG submission 184018) | Soil microbial communities from Rifle, Colorado - Rifle CSP2_sed 10_1 (SPAdes) (version 2) | ecosystem: Environmental > Terrestrial > Deep subsurface > Rock core/Sediment | place: Rifle...
GACCGGGGTGGCTTCGCCCGACGGGGGGATGACCGCCGGCTGCGCCGCCGGGGCGCCGAGCACCAGGGTTAAGCTAGGCTGGGTTTGTTGCGATGGCGCCGGACCGGAACCTCCGCCGCCGCTACAACCGGCGAGCGTTAACAGCGCCAGCCACACACCCGTCCATACCCACAACCCGCGGCTTCCCCTCTGCTGCATGTCTTTCCCCTTTCCTTTTTCCTACACCTGAGTGCGTTTGTTAACCACGATTCGTTTTAGTGAATGGATTATTGGTATTGAATGATGAAGCACATCCCCTGCTGGCACACAGTGAAACTGTGGACATATTCTAAATGACCTCAAAAACCTTAAATACGGTGCGCTTCGTGCCTCAGCGGCACCCTACAACGACTATTGTCACAGTCTCGGCGCGCACCCGATGGCTCTTAACCGGCTCTGAAATATTACAATGACTCCATGCCCGGTCATTTTCTAACCGCATCCGTCGGTTACCATGTAAGGTGCGGCAACAAAAATCCCAGGTTTTGGATTGTACGCAAAAACGCAGTGGCAACACAAATCGGGCGTTGGCTTTTTGTGAATAATCCCATTTCTTGAGCAGAGTGATATTTTCTCGCCACTCATTTTGTTCGTTTCTAACGAATTGTTTATTCTTGACCATTAACGTTGATACAACGAATGGTTTCTGGAACTGGACGGAAACTTGCGCTATAGTTCGCCAATTCGCACAGGGAAATGGCCAAATCCGATTGCCGTCCGGCTTTTCAAGCACCTATGCAGTAGGTTCGCAGTTAGCCTTCGGACTGGCCATTGAATATCAATCACACATGTTAATTACGAATATCAAAAAATAACCGCGATGGATATCACTATGGGGAATATGAAAGCTACATCACAGTCACAAAAAAATTCTCAGATGGCGCAAAATTGTTTACGCATAAACTACTTACTTAGTGTTGCTACCGGCCTGCTGTTTACTGTGCTTTATTCGCAGGATGCGCGCGCGTTGACGCTCAACGAAGCGGTAAACGCGCAATTGGAAACCATATCACTTCCCTGCGATCGTTTACTCGGCTCTGACCCAGCAACCGTATTGAGTGGGGGCCTTGCGGACATTTGCGCGCGTGCTGTACCGTTTGGCAGCACGCCACAAGCTGCCGGCGGCAGCGCGGCGAACCTTAGCACGCTATCAAGCAGCTCGATGACCGCGATGCAGGAAGGACAAGTGCGTGAAGAAACACAAATTGGCTCGCAATGGACCCTGTTTTTCACCGCAGAAGGAGAATCGTTGGACCGCGATGTGACTGAAGGTGAAGACGGCTTCGACTCCACGGCGTTACGCCTGGTTGCAGGCGCAATCTATGCACCCACCACGAGTACCGACATTGGTTTTGCCTTCACTAGGCAACGCCATGATGGCGACTATGTCAATGGAGGCAATTTTGAAGCCGATACCAACGGTCTTCGCGTGCTGGCGACATCTTACCTCACGGATCAATTGTTTTTGCAGGCGATGGCCGGTTATGATTGGGTGTCCTCCCAGCGCGCTCGAGCGGCAACGTTTGAAGAATACTTCAATGGCGGTCTGGTTTTCTCGCGAGAGGGCGAACCCTATTCGGACTTCGAGTACAATCAGACGGAGGTGTCATTACTGGCGGGCTACAACTACGCGCGCGGGAATATGACCCTTACCCCGCAACTCGGTGTCACCTGGCTCAACACCGATTACGGCACTTACAGTGAAGCCGGTAATTCCGGCCTGGAACTCACCTTTCACGATGATCAACGCGAGTCATTGCAGAGCAGCCTAGGTTTACAGGCCGCAATGGCGATCAGCACTGGTTTTGGCGTGGCGATTCCGCAACTGGATGTGTACTGGAAACATGAATTCGAGGATAAATCACGCAGGGTTAACGTCAGCTTTACGCAGGACACACGCGCACAACAATTCAGTTACGATACCGAGGCCGGTGATAGTAACTTTGCTGAAGTGGGCGCCGGCTTGGCATTTGTTTTTTCGCAGGGCAACCAAGCATTCATTCGCGTTCAAACCCTGCTAGAACATGAGTTTTACGAGAGCTATATTATAAGTGCCGGTTTGAATATCGCGCTCTGATATACACAATAAACCTATTGCCGATTTTCGCCTCCCGGCGCACCCTAATCGAGGCAAGCCTGGCCCAAGGTTCGCCGGGGTAGCCTATTAGTAGCTGCACCCTTATAATGGTGACAATTGTTGATTAGCTATTCCTGACCAAACCGTAGATCTAAACCCATGGCCTACACTGACAACGACAGCCCGCAAGTAATAACGCATCCGCCCAAGGACGTGTCTAAACGGCTGGCGATGTCCGCGGATCATGCACCGCTGGAAAATACGGGAGATACGACACTTGCTATCACAGAAGATGAACTCCCAACCCGGATCAAACCACCAGCACAACATTTAGAACAACCCGCCGATCAACTCGGAATGGTGCGAGTCGGCTCGATTCTCAAAGGCCGGTTTATTGTCGATCAGGAAATCGGCCGTGGCGGCATGGGGGTGGTTTACCGCGTCCGCGACTACCTGAAGGAACAATTTCAGGATCGCAATCCCTACCTCGCCATCAAGGTGTTAAGCGAGGAATGCAAGGCGCATCCTGACTTTCTGATGGCCTTGCAGCGCGAGGCCGTTAAGGCCCAGAAATTGGCGCATCCTAATATTGTCACCGTCTATGACTTTGATTCGGATGGCTACAATGTGTTTATGACGATGGAATATCTGGAGGGCGAATCGCTGCAACGCTTCTTGTCGCGCCGTGGAATCAATCGTCTCCCGGTAAAAGTGTCACTTGCCCTTATTGACGCGATGGGACAAGGACTCGCTTATGCGCATCAAAAAGGTATCGTGCACTGTGATTTTAAACCCGGCAATGTGTTTCTGACCAATGATGACACCGTCAAGATACTGGATTTCGGCATCGCCCGCGCGGAAAAACGCCCTGGCCAGGTCCAACAGGACATCACGCGCTTTGATGCGGGCGATCTGGGCGCGTTAACGCCCACCTATGCCAGTTGTGAATTGCTTGAAGATGCTTCACCCGAACCCCGTGATGACATTTATTCGCTGGCCTGTGTGGCCTATGAATTACTCGCCGGCCGCCATCCCTTTAACAGGCTCCCGGCCAATGTGGCAAGAGATAGTCAACTCGTGCCCGCACCTATCAAGGAACTGAATAAAAAACAATGGAAAGCCCTGCGCCGTGGTCTCGCTTTTGATCGCGCGTCACGTCCGGCGAGTGTCACGGAATTTTTAGCGGAACTGAATCAGCAGCAGAAGTCTCCAGGCTTGTCACGCGGCAAACAGGCCGTCGCTGGAATTGGGATAATTTTCTTGTTATCCATCATCATCGGTTATTCGATGCAGTATTTCGTTAATCAGAACAAGCCCCTCGACGATACACCCACAGCACTGATACCGGAATCACCTGCTTCGGCTGTACTGTCTGCCGAACAGCAAAAAATGGTGGAACGTCTGCTGGAAGCGGCGGAAATTCACTTTATGGTGCAACGCATAACTGAACCCGAGGGAAGCAATGCCTACGAAGCCTATAAACACGTTTTGGAACTAGACCCCGGAAACGCGCAGGCTAATGCCGGATTAAAACAGATTGCGGATTATTATGAAAACCTGGCCATGGAAAATCTTCCTAATGATGACACTGAAACCACCTTGGCAATCATCCAGACTGGCCTGGACGTGGTGCCGCAACACGCCGGTTTGAGAAAACTAAAAGAAGAACTTGGCGATAAATCGATAACCACACGCTTTTCTTTGTGGATAAAAGATTCCTGGATAAATAGTTTCCTGAACAAATAATTCCTGGTTTAAAAACCTGCGGCGATGAAAGCTTTGGCATTGTAATAAAATAATGGCTGCCTGATTAACAGCACAAACACAGAACGATAAATACTACCCGGTCGTTTGCACATTAGAGGGAAACATGAAGACGGCACGATTAACTCCGGTATTACTCTGTCTTATCGCAATCGCCATTTTGGCTTGCCAATCACAACCTCTTTCCAAAGATCGTTCACAGGGCGCAGGCAACAATTCGTCCGCAGATAACAACAAAAACGCCGATAAATTACTGATAGTCGATTGCCTGTTGCCGGGACAGGTGCGCAAACTGGGCACCTCGATGACGTATCTAACTCCCCGCCACCCCGTCAGAACCTCGGCGCTTGACTGCGAAATCCGTGGCGGCGAATACGTTGCTTTTGATCGCGCTGATTACCGCACCGCGCTTAATGTTTGGCTTGAGACCGCGCTGAAAGGTGACGCTGAATCTCAAGTCAATGTAGGCGAGATTTTCGAAAAAGGATTGGGCACGGTGCCTAACTACAGCCTGGCTTTCGAGTGGTATCGCAAGGCTGCCCAGCAAGGGAATACCCGGGGCGCCATTAATCTGGGCTATTTATACGAGAAGGGGCTCGGGGTCGAAAAAAACACGGCTGAAGCGCTCAACTGGTACCGCAAGGCATCGGGGCTCGATGGTGATGATCTTCAGTTTGCCTCTACGATCGAATCGGAAACAGAACAACGCGTGGAAAAACTCAATACCGAAATTGCCGGCTTACGAAATAAATTGCAGGAGACAGAAAAAACCCTAAAAGAAAAACAGGCTATATTGAGTAAGCAAGAACGCCAAACCCTGCAAACAGCCGCCAACACCTACCGGCAGGAACTCGGCAAACTCCAAGGCCCCTCGATTGAGTTGCTTGACCCGCCCCTTTCCCTAACCCGTGGTATACCCAGCGTTAAACTCCGGTCAGCGATTAAAGAACGCATAATTGTCGGCAAGGTCATCGCCGCCGCAGGTTTGGCATCATTAACCGTCAATAACCGCCCCGAATCCGTGGATAATTCGGGAATTTTTCAGGTGCCTGTGCAAATCAAGAATACCACGACACCGGTCAGCGTGGTCGCCATCGACAAATTGGATCAACGCGCCGCATTAAATTTTCAACTGGTCCCTCACACAACAATTGCCACTGTTCCTACACCGCCACCTGAACCATCAACCCCGCGGGCGGTTACCAATTCCACCGGGATTGAGTTTGGCAATTATCATGCGCTGATCATAGGCAATAACCAGTACACCAGCTATCCGCAACTCGAGACCGCGATTAATGACGCTAAGATGGTGGAAAAACTCCTGAAGGAAAAATACGGCTTTAAAACCACCCTGCTGCTGAACGCCGACCGCTATTCGATTCTCTCGACGCTCAGTGAATTGCGCAAGCAACTGACGTCTAGTGATAACCTGATAATCTACTATGCCGGGCACGGCGAGCTTGATAACTCCAATGAACGTGGGCACTGGCTGCCAGTGGACGCCGAACCGAACAATCCGGCCAACTGGATTTCCAATACAGATATCACCGATATTATTAACACCATGGCCGCCAAGCATGTGATGGTGGTTGCCGATTCCTGCTATTCCGGCGCGCTCACGCGGTCTTCACTGGCCCGGCTGGCTCCGGACTTACCGGATAATCTTCGCACGCGGTGGTACAAGGTCATGGCCGCCACGCGCTCGCGAACCGCGCTCACCTCCGGTGGACTGGAGCCCGTTCTGGATACGGGCAGCGGCGATCATTCGATCTTCGCCAAGGCATTTTTGGATACCCTGCAAAACAACAACACTATTTTGGAGGCCTACACTATCTTCCGGCATGTCTCCAACAAGGTCGTGAAAGACGCCGCCAAAATGCGTATCGAACAAACGCCCCAGTATGCGCCCATCCGTCATAGCGGTCATGAATCGGGCGAGTTTTTGTTTGTGCCGGTGGGGTTGCGCCAACAGTCCTGACCCGCTTTGCATTGGTGGAACGCTATATATACCCTATCCGTTCTTTGTCAACACACTTAACAACACGCACCAACACAACACGTACCAACACAACACGCACCAACACAACACGCACCAAAGCCTACCAATACACACCCCACTGATGGTTGTTATTTTTTTGTATGGTGATTTCGAATTTACTCCACGTACCCGGGGTGACGGGTTTGCCTTTTTTATTCACCAGGTTATCCAGAATAATCTTGGCAACCGCTTTTTGTTCTTTGGCGAGGTATTGGAGATTGGCGATACTCACTTCAAAGGACCGATAGTTCTGAAAAAACTCGGCGACGAACAGCTCGCGCCCCGGCTTAAATTCACTGATAGCACGCAGCTTTTCAATGTCGTAAGTTTCGAAGTATTTTTTAAACAGGCCTGCGAGTTCACCGCTTATTGCATTGGGTGGCCATTGACGTTCTAATTTCGCTGCAACATCATCGGCGATTCGTGAGTTGGGAGCGATAAAATTCAGTACGCCTGCCATTTGTTGCGCATTCACGAAATCAGACGCGGCCAGGTGTTTGTTAAACTGTCGCTCGTGGTAATTAATAATATCCTGAATGCCTTTTTTGGCGGTGTGGTTTTCCGCATGCGATTTCAATACTTCGTTGTAATAATAAAACGCATTTTTTTCCTTGGGCTCGACATAATCACCCGCCGCATAAGCGGCTTCCGCCTTTTCCAGCAACCAGGCAACCCTGGCCTCCTTGTTTTCCACTTCATTTAACCGGCCTGCAAGACGGCGCGCCTCGCTGGAGTCCGCGATCACCAGGTTCAATTTCGCGATGTTTTGCCGCGCTTGCGCGGTCTCGCCCGCCGCCAGGTTTTGTTCCGCCAGGGAAAGATAATGTTGGTAAATATTACGGATACCTTGTTTCGCGTCGTCATTATGCGGATCGATTCGTAAAGCACGTTGGTATTTTGCCAGAGCGTTGTCCTGCTCCGGCTCGGTCAGGCGTGAGGCGTTGAAGTCTTCCGCGGCACCGATTAACAAATTGAGCAACGCGCTGGCGGAGTCTTTAGCCGCATCCACTTGCTGACGCAACTCCGCCACCACCGCTAAATCCGGGGCGACACCTCGAATCGCAGCGAGCGCTGCTTCGGCTTGTTGCAGCTCGTTTCGCTTGAGGTGTCCTTTGACTTGCACCGCGAAATGCGCGGCAATTTTTTTGATGCCCTCACCAGCCTGTTGGTTGCCCGGTTCCAGTTGCAGCACCTGCAAATAACGAAACGCCGCATTATCACCTTTCGGTTCAACCAGCCGCCCTTCTGTAAAATCCTTTTGCGCCTGTGTCAGTAAAACGGGTATATCCAGCGCCGGTTTTTCTTCTCCAATGGAATTTTGAATCTTTTCGACCAATCCAAAATCCGGCATTGGCGCGAAAACCGCGGCAACGGTCAGCACAGCCAGTAACCCCGTTACACCGGCCGCAATGCGAAACACCTTGATTTTCGGAAATGGTTTTTTAGATGCCGTGTTTCTGGATGCAATGGATTCGTAGACCAGGCTATCGCCGGCTTTCGGTATCCAGTATGCGGGTTTGTGCGCCGTTGCTTGAATCACCGTTGGCGGTTCGTCAGGCGCGATATATTCCGAAACCGGTGGGTTGGTTTCCAATATGGCGTTAGCGGCAACGGATGTGTCTTTGACATATTCTCCGGTCACCCGCCGGCCGCTGGCGTCGATCAAGCGGCCTGTCGGCGGTTTCGAATGCTCACCGGTATCCCGTTTTTTATAATAATCCGGCGGCATGATCACGGTGCGATCGGCGTCATCAGCCGGCGGTTGTCTTACCGGCGCCTCCTGCAACAAACGAAGGGCCTTGGTTTTACCCAACAACATGTCCGCCCAAATTAGCGCGTCCTGCGGGCGGTCTTCAGCGCGAAAGCGCAAGGCGTTATCGATGGCGAGTAAAAAATTTTCCGAATATTTTCCCTTGGCTATGACGCTCACCGGCTGATAGGAGTCAGCGACGCCCGACAATATACTGCCACCGCGCTTTAACGCGTCTTCTGGTTTGCGCTTGGTGATCCCGTAATACAAGCTGGCGCCCAGGGAATAAATATCGGTCCACGGCCCTTGTTTGTCGTGTCCTTCGTTGTATTGTTCGAACGGCGCATAACCGTAAGTGACCAGGCTGGTGAGCGTCCGGGTATGGCCATTCGTCTGACGCGCTGATCCAAAGTCCAGCAGGACCGGGGTATGGTCTTCGCGGATATAAATATTGGAAGGCTTAATATCACGGTGAATAAATCCCGCCTGATGCACCAGCGACAATCCGTCCAGCACGGGAATAAAAATATCCAGCAATTCTTCTTCGGGGAAAAAATCCTTGCTTTTATAAATCGTACTGAGATCTTTACCGTGCTCGTATTCCATCACCATATAAGCAGTGTTGTTGCTTTCGAACACACTCAGTACGCGCACGATATTGGGACGGCTAAATCGCGCCAGCGTGCGGGCTTCCTTTAAAAACCGCTCCAGGCCCCACTGATACATTTCACCGTGTTCGCCGGTGAGCGGCCTGACAGTGTCGTCGTCATGCCGGGCGGCAAAATCCAACGGCAAGTATTCCTTAATGGCAACCCGGCGTTCGAGGTTTTTATCCAATGCCAAATAAGTTATTCCATAACCGCCACGGCCCAACACGGTCTGCAATTCAAACCAGTGTAACCGGTAGCCTTCTGGCAAAGTATCGCGATAGTTTTGCTGACTCACAACGCGGGCTTTATTTATCGATGAATTTAGTTATCAAGAAATCGTAAGTTTCATGTGCTGGCGCCGACATGGCAGCCCCATTACGCTCAGAACCCCCAATCCCGGCTTCCGCTTTTCGTAACCCGCCAAACTTGGGCGCATCCGGGGAACGCGGCGTTGCGTTACAGTTATCATAATGTAATTCACAACCTGACACCGCACCTTTAGTAATACCTTTATCTAGGCGTATAGTAAACAATTTTTAGCGGTTTGCGGGAGATGAAAAAACACGTTTAACCGGGACACAACAGGAAAAGCGCTCAGCTTTAACCATAATGTCAGCCACTCGGCGCTGAAACAAAGCCTGTTGTCGTTGCTACTTCCGGATAAATATGCCAATCGGAAAACACCACCCTCAGGCCATTGATTGACGGATTTTTCAGTTCAAAGCTCACAAAAATCGCGCATCCCCTACAAAAACCGCCCTGAACCAATATAATTCATAGTAATGGGGTTTATATAATTCATAGTAATGGGGTTTATATAATTCATAGTAATGGGGTTTTGCCCGGCAAGGGAATGATAAAGAGGTAAATTTTCACGAAACGCCAGGTAATCCCGGAAACCGGCCAACATAGGCAAGCCGAACAAATCGACAGATAATGTTTGCTCAACAACCTAAATGCAGTTAGCATTTGAAAATAGTCAACTTACATTGAAAACAATGCGCTGCGGCAGTTCTCATAAATTACATGTCTGCTCCAACATCCATCGTTTCATGCGAGAGATTGATGTTAAGGCGTTTCATTCTGAGGCCGCCAGCCAGAAAGCCTATCTCCTATTGCGCAAGCCCAACCCGGAGGCCCGCAAGTACATCGGCCAACCGGGTTTTGCGCCAAAACCGTTTGATTGCAAATTTAAACCCGCCGAACAGGATTTTGTACACGAGAAATTACGCAAAAAGCTCACAGTGGGGGGGCTAGTGGTTAACCCCACTTTGGATGAATTCCATAAAGCTTTTAAAAGCAAAAAATCATTTGAAACGGCGGTGAAACTGTGGAATGAGCATCGAGCTATCGTATCTGACGCCCCCTCTTACACCGCCAATGGCAAACGCGCGGCGCATTTTTTACCCGGCGCCAAGCAGCTTATGGTAAACAGTGACACCAACAGCCGGTTTTTCGGCTGTGTCCTGCACAGCCGTATTTCCCATACCAGTCACGCCAACTATTTTCACTCGGATTATGATTTGTATGCGTATATCCCCACGTCCAATGCCAAATCCGTACAGAGCTTTTTAAGTCAACTATACAACGCGCCCCATTATCATGAAGTGAATTTTATCAACTACCAGCACCGGTTAAACCGCAGTATGGGCGTACCCATGATACAGCATGCCCCGCAGGAATTGACCGGCCAGCACATTGACGGCCAGGTGTTTGTTTTTATGCCTGACACCCGGACCATATTCCTATTGGCAAATCAACTGGAAATCCGGGAATTTTACCGGGATACACTGGCGGGCCGGCGTTTGAGCAGTCACTGATCTGCGTGCGCGAGCGGGTTATGTTCGATTAATAATTAGCCCACGATCCTTATAATTGATTTAGATTGTTCTTTTAAGCGCCTGAATGAATACGTATAAATCAGGTGTCATTTTTGGGCGCATTCGTATAAAATTTCGACTTCTATTGACACACCTGCTCAGTCAGAAACGCTGATATTAGACCCAGTCTAATCGCAGTATAAAACGATAACGATACAGCGGACCGAAATATGGCGAGAATCGAAAAAAACCAGGAATTAGTTCCGTCTATCCTTGACCGTTTAACGGACAATACCATTTATTCTCATGACCCGGCGTTGACCTCCTCCTTCCAGCGTGTCAAGGAATTGCGGCAGAGCGTGCGGCGTGATCTGGAAAATTTGTTTAATACCCGTTTTCGCATCACCGACCTACCCGGCGAACTGGAACAGCTGGATGTTTCATTAGTCAATTACGGCCTGCCTGACCTTGCGACGATTAACCTGCTGGATTCCACCAGCCGGCACCGCTTTTGCCGGTTCCTGGAATCAACCATTAAAAAATTTGAACCGCGATTTAAAAACGTCGACGTCTCCCATGTGGGCAACGTGGATGAAAATGACCGCACCATGCGCTTTCGAATAGAAGCGGTTTTATACGCTGACCCCCTGCCTGAAACCATCGTTTTCAATTCCGTTTTGGAACCGGTGACACGCACGGTGAAAATTGAGGATTACCAGTAGTGGCGGACGAGTTGTTAGCGTATTACGAGAAAGAACTGGCTTTCATCCGCCAACTCGGCGCAGAATTCGCCGACCGGCATCCCAAAGTCGCCGGCCATCTGAAAATCAGCGAACAATCGGTTGAAGATCCCCATGTATCGCGATTGATTGAAGCGTTTGCCTACCTTAACGCGCGCATTCAATACAAACTGGATGATGACTTTCCGGAACTGAGCGACGCCATGCTGGGCGTGCTGTTTCCCCATTACCAGCGGCCGCTGCCGTCCATGTCGATCATCCAATTACAACCGCCGCCGGAGTTGGACAGTCCGTTTGCGCTGCAGCGGGACGCGCTGCTGGAATCGCAACCGGTGCACGGGCAAGCCTGTAAATTCACCACCTGCTATCCGGTCGACATTTTACCGGTATCCGTGACCTCAGCCACCATGGCGGGATTACCGTTTGTAGCGCCGGGTTCCAACGATATGCAGGGTGCCGCCGCCGTTATCCGCATTTGCCTGAACACCAGTTCCAGCGAAGTGTCTTTCGCGGATTTACGGCCGCAAAAACTCCGTTTTTATTTAAGGGGACAAAGCCAGCACGTTAATCCTTTATATCAGCTGCTCAACAAGGATTGCCTTAACGTGGTGCTGGCGAAATCCGAGGACGATGTACGCCCGAAATTCCTGGGAAAAAACGCCATCAAACCGGTGGGTTTCCAGGAACACGAAGGCTTGCTGCCCTACCCGGCCGCTTCGTTCATCGGTTACCGCCTGTTAACCGAGTATTTTGCCTATCCGGAAAAATTTCTATTTATCGATATCGACGGCCTCGCCGATGCGATTCCCGGCGATGCGGGCGGCGAACTCAACCTGTTTATTTATCTTGCCAATTCCAGCGTGGAACTGGAACACAACATCAACGAAAGCACTTTTGCCCTGCATTGCACGCCGGTGATTAATTTATTCAGGCAGGTCGCGGAACCCGTTGCGCTGGACCATACCCAGCATGAGTATCTCGTGGCGCCGGACAGCCGCCACCCCCAAGGCATGGAAGTGTATTCCATCGACGCGGTCAAGACCTCCTCTTCTGACAACAAAATCATTCATCACTTTCCGATTTACGGCACCAACCACGATGCGGTCGATTCCGATTACAATGTCTACTGGCACTCCAGCCGGCGTTCCTCCAGTCTGGGAACCTTTAATAATGATGACGGCACGGATGTTTTTATCAGCCTGGTCGATTTGCAGTTCAATCCGGACCATGCCGACGACCGCACGCTGGAAATTGATTTAACCTGCACCAACCGCGATTTACCCGCGCAATTACCCTTTGGCAAAGACCAGCCGAAATTTCATTTTATCGACGAAGCGCCGCCGGTAAAAACCATCAAGTGCCTGATGCAGCCGTCCGCGACCATCCGTCCTCCTTTGCGAAACCACGCGCGCTGGCGCTTGATATCGCATCTCAACCTGAACAATTTATCTTTAACCGGAACCGGCAACACAACCGCCGCGTTAAAGGAAATCCTGCGCCTGTATGACTTTAAGGATTCGTCCACCACGCGCGCCATCATTCAATCCATCACGGATATCCGCACCACCCCGGTCAGCGCGCCGATAACCGTCAACCATAAAACCGCGATTTGCCGCGGCACGGAAATCCATCTGGAAATCGACGAATCATTACTGGCGGGCTATAGCCCTTATTTGCTGGTCAACGTGCTCGAACGCTATTTTGCGCTCTATTGTTCCATTAATTCGTTTACCCGTGTTATTGCCACCCTGAAAGGAAAAGAAGGTATACTCAAGCAATGTCCACCACGAATCGGCGAGAAAGTCCTTCTTTAATCGACCAGCTGACCGGTCAACCCGCCCGGTTTCAGTTTTTACAAGCGGTGCGTTTGCTGCAGCACGCGGATCATGCCCGGTTGCAATCCGCCTCACAACCGTCAGCCGCGCAAAAATATGTCCGGCAAAAACCCCAGGAAATCGCCCAGTACGCGGCCTCCATTAACGAATTCATCCGGTTTCACACCGAACAGCAGCTCGCATTCGCGGCATCCGAAGTAACCGAAGTCACGCAACAATCCAGCACGCACCATGAAACCCAGTTAAAGCAATGGCAAGTGACCGTCACCTTTATGGGTCTAACGGGGATGAGCGGCATACTGCCTTATCACTATACCGAAACCCTGCTGCAACAACTCAAAAACAAAAATTACTCGTTGCTGGAATTTCTGGAGTTATTCAACCATCGAACCGTTTCCCTGTTTTACCGGGCCAGCACCAAATACAAACTGCCGATTCAATATGAAAAGGGAAAGCTCGGCGTCCTTAAAAATAATCGGGATGATTTTACCCAGTCGCTGTTGTCACTCACAGGCCTCGGCACTTCGCAAGTCACCAACCGCCTGCTAACCGACGACGAGGCGCTATTGCGTTACAGTGGTTTATTCAGCCAATCGGTCAGAACATCTTCCGGTCTACGCCGCATGCTGACAGAACATTTCGGTTATCCGGTTAGCATTGATGAGTTTCAAGGACAATGGCAGGAATTGCTGCCTGATTTACGCAGCCGCTTGACCGGCAGGCAATATCCCAAAGGCTGCAATGCTTGCCTGGGCAAGGACGCCAAACTTGGCTCCAAAGGTTGGTTTATGCAAGGTAAGATAACCATCAATGTTGGCCCTTTGGAACCCAAACAGTTCGAAACGCTGGCGCCGGGAAGCAAAAAGCTTAGAGCATTAAAAGAATTAGTGCGCTTTTATGTCGGCATTGAACAGGACTTTGAAATCAATATGACGTTGAGGCGATCCGACTTATCCCGGAAATTAACTCTTGACAGGAACAATCTCCCGGTATTGGGCTGGAACAGCTGGTTTGGCAACAAGCAAACCGAAATGGCCCATACCGAAACCATTAAAATCAGGGTCTCTGAACGCAGCTAAAGTATAAATAGTTAACCGTCCCACAGGAATTCAGACTAAATAATACGGAGCACATCGTGATTAATGTTAATCTCAAATCGCTGGTTGATAAACTGAATGACCTCACCCGCAACGCGCTGGAAGGCGCCGCGGGAATTTGCCTGTCACGGGCGCAGTACAGTGTTGAAATAGAGCACTGGCTGCTGAAAATCCTGGAACAGGGTGATAGCGACCTGCTCTCTATCCTGGACAAGTACGAAGTGGATGTGGGCAAGGTAATTGCCGGTTTGAATAAAACCATTGAGCGTTTTAAATCCGGCAACACCCGTCCGCCCTCCTTGTCACCGGCGGTTGTGGATCTTGCCAAAAATGCCTGGGTGTTATGCTCCGTCGAATACAATCATCCCCAAACCACCAGTGCGCACCTGTTAACAGCCATCATGCTCGACGATGTGTTCCGGCGCCAGGCGCTGGATATCTCCATTGAATTTAAAAAAATCCCGCCGGAATCGGTGCGGGAACTGACGGCGGCCATTGTGGGCACTACGGCCGAATCCGCCACCCTGCGGCAAGGTTCATCATCCCTGTCATCGGGTGAACCCGGTCAGGTGCAACGCCCCAGCAAAACACCCTCCCTGGATAAATACACGATTAACCTTACCGACCGCGCCAAACGCGGCGAAATCGATCCGGTCCTGGGCCGTGACCAGGAAGTGCGGCAGATTATTGATATCCTGACCCGCCGCCGGCAAAACAATCCGATCCTGACCGGCGAAGCCGGCGTCGGTAAAACCGCCGTGGTCGAAGGCTTCGCGCTGCGCATCGCCGCCAACGACGTGCCCGAACCGTTAAGAAATGTTGCCGTGCATACCTTGGATCTTGGCTTGCTGCAGGCCGGGGCCAGTGTCAAAGGCGAATTTGAAAACCGGCTGAAATCGGTGATCAGCGAAGTCAAAGCATCACCGCAACCGATCATTATGTTCATCGACGAAGCACACACCATGATCGGCGCCGGCGGCAAGGAAGGACAAGGCGACGCGGCCAACTTGCTAAAACCCGCGCTCGCGCGCGGCGAGCTTCGTACTATCGCCGCGACCACCTGGGCGGAGTATAAAAAGTATTTCGAGCGCGATCCCGCCCTGACGCGCCGTTTCCAGGTCGTCAAGATCGAGGAACCGGATACCGCAAAAGCCATCGATATGATGCGCGGCATCGCCAAAACGCTGGAACAGCATCACAAGGTACATATCCTGGATGAAGCCATTGTCAGTTCCGTCACGCTGTCACAGCGCTATATCCCGGGACGGCAACTGCCTGATAAGTCCGTCAGCCTTTTGGATACAGCGTGCGCGCGCGTCGCACTGAGCCAAAGCACAACACCCTCGTTAATTGAAGATTGCCAGCGCCGTATCCGCCAATATGACACCACCATTACCATGCTCGAAAAAGAACATGCCTTGGGTGGCGATTGCGAACAGCGTTTGCAGGAACTGCGGCAAGCAAGAGAAAAAACCGAACACGAACTGAGTGGCTACACTGCGCAGTGGGATACGGAAAAAAACCTCACCCAGCAGATTCTTGCCATACGCAAGCAACTTGAACAAGACTTTCTGTTGAACAAAAAAGGCAGTGCGGCGGGATCAACTGCCGATAAAAAAGCAGCCAAACCGCTCAGCGATACCGAACGCACCGACTTCAAACAGCAGCTCATGCGTTTGTATGAAGAACTGCGCCAGATCCAAGGCGAATCACCCCTGATGCTGGCCGATGTCGCGCAGCATG
>Ga0209640_10002667_pt1 | contig 15546 bp, 10 predicted proteins | sample RifCSP10_1_FD_184018 | JGI IMG/M metagenome (GOLD analysis project Ga0209640, IMG submission 184018) | Soil microbial communities from Rifle, Colorado - Rifle CSP2_sed 10_1 (SPAdes) (version 2) | ecosystem: Environmental > Terrestrial > Deep subsurface > Rock core/Sediment | place: Rifle...
AGGGGAAACTCGCGCACGGCGATGCCGCGCCCTGCGCCCAGGTTGAGCCGCTCGCGGTCCTGGATGACCCACCCAGCGGCGCTGAGCAGTTCGTCGATCTTCCGGCGGGCGAGGGATTCGGGGGTGGTCATTGATTCCAAGTTTTCAAATAATCACGCTCGAAATGTCGCAATCATCAAAACAACTTCTCTAATACCAATCTATCTTTGGGGCAGCCTGACCTTGTCTCCACGCCACTCTAACCTACCCTTTCTGATCAAGTGCGCAAGACATTTCTCGATGGCTTTGGTTACCTCGGAATTAGCACGCAACCCAAATAACCACGCTGTTTCTTTGATCAAATCATCTCGATCCATGCTCAGTCCGGACTTCACACAGAGATATATTGCTTCAGAAATTTCCTCTGGAGCAATCTCCTCGATAGACCTCGATCCTTGGCCATTTATAGGCACACGTACCGTTACTGAATTTTCATTAATGGGCCAAAGAAAATTCCCGATTACCTTTATTTTCTTGTAATTCACGGCATAATAGACGGCACTGTCAATCCGTTTTTTTATCTGGGAACCCATACGAGGGATCTTCCAAGTACTAACAAATCTTTTTCTCAAAAGATTGATTCCAATGGGACCTTCCGTGTTTACAATGGATTCGACCAGTGATACAAGTATTGAATGGCTTGTTCGATAGAACGCCTCAGTTCCGTAACTTCTAACCCCAGTTTTAGTTTCCACATATGGTTTTACCCCTGGAGGTAAACGGGGTTCAGTAACAAATTTTATGGTTTTATCTGTTTCAAGACCAGGGTTCCTGGGATTAGTTTCGGAAGGATATTTACTGATATCCGGATCGCGCGGTATTGATTTGTTTGAATTACCTAACCCTCCATTGCGGACTTCATCTATGGCCTTCAAAATCTTTTCTATTTCACGCTCCCGATTCTCAATCCAATCCCGTGACCAAATCCTGTGGATACGCCATCCTAGACCTTCCAATACATGTTGACGCAAACGATCTCGATCTCGAGCCGTCGCTGCAGCATGGTACATGGCGCCATCGCATTCAATTCCCAACAAATACCTCCCCGGCTGATCTGGATCGATAACTGCCAGATCAATACGATAATTTGAAACTCCGACCTGTTTTTGCAGTCGAATTCCACGCTCTGATAAAGCCTCGTAAACAGAGGCTTCAAATGGGGAATCGAAATCCGCTTCTGGATCCACCGAAATATCCGCAAATAACGCTTTGACACCATCACGGGCGATTCCCATATAACTTCGGAGAAGTCTCACACCCCGACTGTTTGTCCGTGATAAATCGATATCCTCGGGTTGGATTGAAGCAACGAGCTTTACTCGATTTCTTGCTCGGGTAACCGCAACGTTAAGACGGCGTTCACCTCCTTCCCGATTGAGCGGTCCAAAATTTAAGAGGAACTTTCCTGTTTCGTCAAACCCATAACCAACGCTAATAATCATTACATCGCGTTCGTCGCCCTGGACCAATTCAAGATTTTTTACAAAGAACGGCTCCAACCCATTTTCTTTGAAGTAAACTTGCAATGTTGGGTCATTTTTGATCACTCTATCCAGTTCCATTTGGATGAAATCTCGCTGTGCCTGGCTAAAGGTCACTACACCAAGAGATTCAGCAGGATTCTCCTGGCAATGTTTCAAGATTAATTCGACTACTTTTCGCCCTTCGACTTTATTTATCCGCGCACCCTTTCCACGCTCATATATACCATCGCCTACGTATTGAAATTCAATTCCAGTTTTATTGGTATCCTTGATAGCTGCCGGGAAGGTCAGCAACCTGCTATTGTAGAAATGGTAATTGCTAAATGCGATCAAAGATTCATCCCGGCTGCGATAGTGCCACAACAACATCTGATTGGGCAAACCTGCAGCATCACTCTCATTCAATATACTTTCAAAATCCTCAGGGTAATCCTCATCATCGAATCCTTCTTCCGTTTCCAATACCTCGAAGAAAGACGTGGGAGGCAATTGGTGTCTATCTCCAACGATAATCGCCTGCCTGGCTCTAATTATCGCTCCAGCAGCCTCCTCGGGGTAGATTTGGGAAGCCTCATCGAAAACCACCAGGTCAAAATCGTATAACTCTGGATCTAACAGTTGACTAACTGTTAAAGGGCTCATCATGAGGCAAGGTCGTAAGGTGAGTATAAGTTCCGGTATTTCTGCGAAAATTCTTCGCAGCGGCTTTAATCTCCGTTTCTTGTTTATTTCTCGCCGCAATAATGATTCCTCAGAGCTTGCAGTCCGCATCCAGTCTGCCTGGGGCTTGCTCTGCGAAATCCGAGCACGAATTTGATGACGCGCCAACTTTATTTGCTCAGCATCCAATTCCTGAAATTGATCAATCAATAATTTATGAGATTCTCCCCGGAAGTTAGTAAGTGCTAGATCCGAATGGACCATTGCATCAACAAGCAAGATATAGAACTGCCTTAAAAATGCATTTGACCAAACCTCAGCTTTCAATCCTGGATCTATCGCTTTCGAAATGAATGGTGATAATCCCAGGTCCTTTTCTCGCATCGTGATTTTGTGGAAATTTGCCCAATCCTGCAAACTGGTGACTTGACTTGACTTTTCCTTGCTCCAGGTTGAAATATCATCTAATTTCGAATCCATAAGATTCATAAGAACTTGGGGTTGTTGTCCTTCATGATACTGCTTGGCCAGGAATTCCAGATCGCTTTTTATCTTTTTGCCCAGGTTTTGTAAATCCACCAATTTCGATTGGCTTACTTTCAGAGAATTATCTATGCTCAGGTTTGGATTTGCCAGTCGACGCCGCTGTATCCTTCCGGCAAATTCAAGATCCTCTAAAGTCTTACGTGGGTCTGGTCGCTCTTGGCGATGGCTCAAGTCTCGCAAAATTCCCGAGTCTTTCCAATATTGTGGACGCAGATAACGAAATGGTGACTGATAGGAATTGACATATCGTTTTCGCAAATCATCAATCGGTGCATTAAGAACATCCGGTTTATAAGCATAAGCGGTACGAATCAGGTCCCATCCTTCCTGAAGCGTTCTTGGAATGAATATCGAGTAGGCTCGTGCAAGGTATTCAACATTTTGCAAAAATATCGATATATTTTGAGCTAAGCTCACCAGGGTATTTTCAATTTCATCTCGTTGTTGCAGAGTCAATTCCGTAATCCGACAACCATACCAAGGATGGTTGCGATAATCATCGATTACCTGTGGATAAGTTGATAGAAGAGCAATGATATCCGTCTGGGATCTAAAAACTTCATCCGTTAAAGTGTCCAAATTGTAAAGTGAAAAGGAGGTTTTTGGTGCATCTAACAAACGAGCTAACTGGCCATATGCTTGGAAGGCACTGATACCAAGCTTAAATCTTGGCTTGTGAAGCGCTCGTACATAATCATTCAATTTTTGGCGGACACCGGTTAAAGTACTGAGTTTTGACTGCAGTTTCGGTGGAGTCGTCTCCACAATAGATTCCAGAGAATGCCCAAGTTCTGTAACTACCTCTTTTTTATTGCGTTTATGACTGTGAACTTGAAGACAAAAATCACCTAGACCCACATTATCAAGACGACTTTGAACCACCTCCAACGCAGCCATTTTGGCGCTAACAAATAACACTCTTTTCCTCGCTGACAGAAATTCAGCAATAATATTGGCTATCGTCTGACTTTTTCCTGTCCCGGGAGGTCCCTGAAGCACGAAACTTAATCCTGCTTTTGCAGCCTGGATCGCTTCTTGTTGACTTGAATCAGCGTCGAGAATCTGGAAAGTGGAGCTTGGGAGAACCCGATCATCCAATTCATTGGCGCTGATTAGATCTAAATCGTTGGCGGGTAACATATAACCTGGGATACCCATTGCTCTAATGAGTGGATTTGAGAGCAGGCGTCCCCGATTCTGAATTAAATCAGCGACGATCATCTGTTTCTGGTAATTAAAAATGCTCAAAACAATTTTGTCGACCACTTGCCATTGAGGTTGGCTCCTAGTGGTGTGCTCCACTTGTTTCCAGTAGCGTTCCAAGCCTTGCGAGTCGATTTCATCAGTAATATCGGGCAGTTGCAAGCGATAGTATTTGCGGAGCACCTCCCGCAGGGTTGGATTCACAACAATATCATCTTCAAGCATCGAGAGATAGTACGGCTGTCCAGGCGCTTCGCGATCCAACTCGACGGGCACAAGAATCAATGGTGCATCGACCAAATCCCCCTGATGTGAGTCCTGCCACCTGAGCATCCCAAAAGCCAAGAATAAGACATTGATACCCTGCTCTTCCCGAGCAGACCTGGATCGATTGCGCAGATTGTAGAGGATTCTTGTAAGCCGTTTTCGCGAATGAGGTGTGCCAATCTCATTGTTACTAAAGGTGGTTTTCTTTACAGGGGGTTCATCCTCATCCGAATCTTCCTCATCAATCTCCTCGGGTAGAGGGAAAGATAATTTTTGACCTCTCACAACTAGACGATCAAATAGATCCAGCGGTAGAGGATGAATGATCTCCGCGGTTGACGAAGCTGTAGTTTTAAAATAGAGCAACCGATTCCGGCGGCTCAGATCGAGCAGGCGAGAAATCCAATATTCAAGCTTCTTTTCAATCGCTTGTGTTGCTTCTGCTGTCAATGGTGTTGCATCCGCTATCATGGCACTTACGCTTTGGTCTAAGAGTGCTTTTTGCACTCTGGCGGTTTAAGACGTCAAAACCCCCTGAAAAATAAGAGCCGTTTACACCCTCTAATCCGGTAGGGGGAGACTTGTTACTGGTTGATTTTACAAGGGCATCGCTTGCCTGTCAAACCCTTGCTCGATTCACAAATAATAACGAATTTTTGAGGAGATTGTTACAGCGCCATGGTCTTGCGAACTGCCCGGCGCGGCGACAAAGCGGGCCAGCAGTTTTATGGCTGTACCAACTATCCCAAATGTAGAGGAGTTGTCTCAATCAATTAGCCGGCCCACCCAACCGGCCAGACCTGAAAGGTTTTCGGAAAACCTTTTAGGTCTTTAGCCTCTCACCCCTTCATCTTCCAACCATAATTCTTCGACAGCTAAACCCTTGGCGTACATTCCTTGGGTCAGGTCGCTCGCTTAATCATCTTCATCGGCGTCCCAGCCTTCCCCCACCTCCTGCCCCCTTTATGTCCACCATCGGTCGAGCTGGTTCGCCGGCGAGGCCTGAGCGAAACTGAAAAAACGGGGAGCCGCGAAAAACTTGCCGCTCGCATCCAGCTGCTTCATGAAGTCATTCAAAGGGGAACTGAGGAGCTGCTGAAGTGTTGATCAGAATTACAAAATCATGCACTTGATTTGATCGTACCCCTTCTGTCAAATCAAACTCCTTGTTATAAAATTACTGTACTTTTTCAAAAGTGCAGTAATTTTATAATAATCAGTCGAAGAAAAATTGTGTGCCTGGAAGCTAATCCCATGATAAGAAAAACTTTTGAGATCGCCGAAAAAATATTTAGAGAAAACAATGGGATTCTAAGGACAGCACAGGCCAAAAAGCTAGGTATTCATGAGCCTATCCTTATTCAAATGTGTAATGAAGGTCTATTAGCAAAAGAGTCTCGCGGATTATATCGTTTGGCTGATTTACCGCCATTGAGCAATCCTGACTTGATTCATATGGCCATACGTGTTCCAAATTCTGTAATATGCTTGATTTCGGCATTAGAATATCACGATCTAACCACGCAGATTCCCTACAAAGTATATATTGCTCTACCGCGGGAAACTAAGTCACCCCGCATAGACTATCCTCCGCTGGACATCGTCTACCTTTCAAAAAAGCCTTATTCCGCTGGCATAGAAGAGCACATGCTTGATGGTGTCCCGGTGCGCATTTACAGTCGAGAGAAGACTGTCGCCGATTGTTTCAAATTTCGGAACAAAATCGGTCTGGACATTGCGTTGGAGGCCCTAAAGGATTATCTGCGCCAGCCGAATCGCAATTTGGAGGAGTTATTTAATTGCGCGCGCGTGAACAGGGTTGAGAAGATTATGCGCCCCTATATGCAGGCGGTCGTATGAAAAAGGAACTCAAAAAACTGTCCCCATCGATTCATGACCGACTCAGAATTTTGGCCAGACAGAGAGGGCGACTGTTTCAAGAACTTTTCCTTCCTACCGAACCCACCCGGTCATTCTTGCCTAATTTTAGAGCCAGCTGTTAGCGCACTGTAAGCTCCGGGCCTGCATCCAAAAATATAATTCTCCATACACATTCTTAAATGGAGAATCCCCAACATGGCCAACAACAACCCCGGCTGCCTGGCCGCCTTCCTGCGCCTCTTCGGATCGAACAAAGAAATATCGGTCCAGCACTTTCCACCTGATGAACCAGAAGCGCTCCCCTACCACGCCCGAGCCGACTTCCTCTCCGGCGCGGAGGCCTCCTTCTACCACCTCTTGAAGAATACCCTTTCCGGCCAGATGGTCATCTGTCCCAAAGTCTCCTTGTCCGACATCTTCTTCGTCTCCCGGCCCGACGTCAACGTTGCCTACTACAACAAAATCAACCGCAAACACGTGGACTTCCTGCTGTGCGATCCCCACACCATGAAACCGGTCATGGCTTTCGAACTGGACGACTCCAGCCACGGGCGAGACGACCGCATCAGCCGGGATGCGTTTGTCGAGCGGGTATTCTCGACTGCGGGTCTCCCGCTGGTGCGCGTGCCCGCTCGCCTGGCTTACGACACGCGGGATATCCAGGCTGCCATCCAGAGCGCCGTGGAGGCGCCGCCGGATCCGGCCGGCCAGGATATTCCTACATCATCCGCCGATTGGTCTTCCGCCGGCGAAATTCCAACCTGCCCGAAGTGTGGCAGCGCTATGGTTTTGAGGACTGCCCGGCGCGGCGACAAAGCCGGCCAGCAGTTTTATGGATGCGTGAACTATCCCAAGTGTAGAGGAATAAGGGAGGCCTGAAAGGCAGACCTGAAAGGTTTTCGGAAAACCTTTCAGGTCTGGTACAGGCCCGCCGAGATTCAGAGGCTGGCCGGCGCTTGGAAGCACTGAGAAGAGTGAGAGCACTGAAAGAGCTCTACGATCAGCAAAGAGAAACGGCGGCAGAGCAATCTTCAGTGCAATCATCTTATTCATCCGCTCAGTGATTCAACATGCCCATCGATTCGACCAGACCTGAAAGTTTATTCCAACCGGCTCCGCAATTGGTCAGCATGGGTATAATCAATATAGCAAGAAGAGAGGAGAACCATATGTCGCCCATCAAAGAAGACCCTGAACGCGAAAATCGAATTATGATGGAAATTACCGTTGACGCCTATGGCCCAGAAGAGCAAGCAATCGCCTGGTATTATTACCTGCAAGACGAATTATTCTTTCCATTCACTGCCACTTGCATTGTGGAGAGGGCAACGTCGCCCTTACACGCGGGCGATGAAGTTGAAATTCTTGGCATGGCTTCAGAGGATGAATGCCAGCATGAAATGTTCGTTGAAACGCCCTGGGGCGGGCGTACCCTGGCTATCCCCTTATCTCAGGTAAGACCAATTGACGCCACCGATGAAGGGACGAAAGAAGCGGTTGCGGATTGGCATTATTGGGTCGCACGTGGCTACGAATTCTAATGATGAGGGCGGAGAATAGTTAATGACTGCGAAGAAAAGGCGACGTCGGAGGAAAAACAATCCCGATCTAAATGAGCTAATGCTTCAATTACGGGAAACTGGCCTGTTCAAAGAGGGCCGGGTCGATTTCCCATCCAGTGAAGACGCCAAGATATCCGCCACCTTGCTGGAGTTTATTGCACCATTTCGTAAGTCTGCCCCGACTGACGAAGCGTATAGAAGGCTCATTGCGTTAGCTATTATAGCCTGGAACGCGGCAATCCTTCCTGAAATCGGGCGGAAAGAATTGATAGACACTACTGTCAATTCGATAGTCACATCGGCAGGCGAAGAGTGGCGAGAGGAAGCAGAAAACTCCCTCAAGATGCTCATAAAGCACAAAGAGCGATACTTTGCTGATGACAAACGATTCATTCTGGACTACCGTTTGACGGATACCGGGAATGAATATCGCCTATCCGTTGCATCGGTTGCAGTCAGCGAGGATGAGTAAGCCATACTCAGAACCACAACATGGAGTTTCGACGATCAGGAACGCATTATGATAAGAAGAGAGACCTGAAAGGACAGAGCTTTGAATCACTGAGAAGATGAGAAGAGTGAAGGCACTGAAAGAGCTTTATGGAATGGATAGGAAACGGCTGTAGAGGAGTCTTTCAGTGGTATCATCTTAATCATCCGCTCAGTGATTCCAGCCACATCTGGGGAGGAAAAGTTATCACCAAAATGACTACCATACAGCCAACTTATATTGACGACCGTTATCCTCTATCCGGAATGACCGGCCGAATCATCGCGGCGGCCAGGGAGGTGCATGGCGTTCTGGGCCCAGGATTCCAAGAGGTCGTTTACCAGCGGGCGCTGGCGCTTGAGCTGCCCGATCACGACCTGAATTGCGACCGGGAAGTGTGGATTGATATCCATTATAAGGATCGCAAAGTCGGGAGAAAGCGGGTTGATTTCCTCATAACGGACCATAAAGATGGCGTTACGGTGGAAATTAAGGCCAAGTATGCACTGGAGGAAGTGGACTTTGTCCAGGCCTTATCCTACTTGAAGGCATCGGGGTATAAAGTTGGATTGCTGCTCAATTTCGGGGGGAAGCAGCTGGAGATCCGCCGGCTGGCAACCTGGTCGGCAGCCACCACCTGGCTATAGCGCTCCGGGGAGATCATCCAGCTGGCTTCCCGGAAGGCCTTCACCCCCTCTTCCGGCGTAAGCGGTAGATTCTGGCAGCCCATGCTCTTGAAAAAGCGTGGGACCCCAAGGGGCATCAAGCCCAGGCTTTCCATCAGATCGACGTCCCGCAGCACCTCATCCGCCGGGCCCAGCCGGACCAACTTGCCATCTTTGATCAGGGCAATGCGGTCGGCGTGCAGCACCTCCTCGGTCTCGTGCTCAACTACGATCATGGCGATGTCATCCCGCCGGCGCAAGCGGCCGGTGATTTCGAAGATCCCCAGCTTGCTGATCGGATCCAGGTCTGTGGTGGGCTCATCCATCACCAGGACGCGCGGGTGCATCGCCAGCACCGAGGCGATCGCCAGCTTCTGCTTCTGCCCCCCGGAGAGGGTCGCAGGGGGCCGGTTGCGGAATGCCTCCAACCCCACGTATGCCAGGCCTTCATTCACCCGGCTGGCGATCTCGTCCAGTGGCAGGGCGAAGTTCTCAGGACCAAAGGCCACTTCCAGCTCAACGTTGGTGGAGAAGATCTGGGCCTCAAAGTCCTGGAAGACCAGCCCCACCAGCTCAGACATTTGGGCGACCGTGTGATCGCAGGTGTTCCGCCCATATACGTTGACTTCGCCGTGAAAACGACCTTTGTGAAAGTGAGGGATCAGGCCGTTGATGCAGGTCGCCAGGGTGCTCTTGCCCGCCTCGCTCGGCCCCATCACCACCAGGAACTCTCCTCTGCCCACTTCCAGGTTAATATCGCTCAGTGCGTACCCTGGCGTGCCACGGTAGTGATAGCTCAACTCCCGGATGGTGATGGCGGATTCAGACATCTTCAATTTAAATTATACCCGCTATGATTTGCCAATTGGCCCGCTCCTTATGCCATCGCTCAAGCCGGTACCAAACAGGGCCGACCGGATCCACGCCAATAATGGCGCATCCGCGGGCGTTCACTCCAAGGCCACGCCCAGCCGGTCACAGAGGAAAGCGTATATTAACGCCACCTCTTTCAAAATTTCATAGCGGCCGGAGGCGCCGAAGTGCCCGGCATCGAAGTTGGTTTTGAGCAGGGCCAGGCTGTTATTGCTGGTGAGTGTGCGCAGTATTGCCACGAACTTGGCCGGCTCCCAGAAAGCCACCCGCGGGTCGCTGAAGCCGGTCGTCGCCAGCAGGTCCGGGTAGGGGCCGGGCCGCAGGTTGTCGTAGGGGGAATAGGACATCATGTAATCGAAAAATTCCTTCTCGGCCGGATTGCCCCACTGGTCGTACTCGATCACGGTCAAGGGAATAGAGGGGTCGCTCATGGTGGTGACCACGTCGACGAAGGGCACCTGGGCGACCACGGCTTTGAACAGGTCGGGTCGCATGGTCATCACCGCGCCCACCAGCAAGCCGCCGGCGCTGCCGCCGTGGATGGCAAGCCTCCGGCTGGAGGTATAGCCTGCGGCGATCAGGTGTTCGGCGCAGGCGATGAAATCGGTAAAGCTGTTCCTCTTGTTCAGCAGCCGGCCCTCCTCGTACCAGGCGCGACCCATCTCAGAGCCCCCGCGTATGTGGGCGATGGCAAAGACGAAGCCCCGGTCCAGCAGGCTGAGGCGGTTGGGATTGAAAGTCGGGTCGATACTGGAGCCGTAGGCGCCGTAACCGGCCAGCAGGAGCGGGTTCTGCCCGTCTTTAACCAGGTCTTTGCGGTAGACAAGCGAGAGCGGAACCCGCTTGCCATCCGGCGCCGGGACGTACATCCGCTCGGAGGTGTACCGGTCCGGCTCGTACCCGCTGGGAATCTCGTCCTGCTTTTTCAGCTCCCAACGGCCGGCCTGCATGTCCCATTCCACGACCGAATTTGGGGTGACCAGGGAGGAGTAGGTGAAGCGCAGCTTGCGGGTGGAGAACTCCGGGTTGGCCGCCAGCGCCAGGTTGTAGGCCGGCTCGGGGAAGTCCACGTAGCTCACCTGGGACCTGCCGTCCGGGCCGGCAATGCGGACCTGCTTCAGCCCGTCCTTGCGCTCTACCAGCACCAGGTGGTCCTGGAAGGCATTGACCGATTCGATCAGGACGTCTTCCCGGTGAGGCAGGATCTCCTGCCAGTTTTCACGGGCCGGATTTCCTACCGGCGCAGACATGAGCTTGAAATTCGGGGCATCCTCATTGATGGCGATGAAGAAAGCGTCTCCTAAGTGATCGGTGTAATATTCCAGCTTTGGCCGGCGGGGGAGGAGCAGGCGGGGCTCGGCCTGCGGCTGGCTGGCCGGGAGGTAATGCAGCTCGGTCCCGTTTTGACTGGTGAGGTTCAGCAGAATATATTCACGGCTGCGTGATTTAGACAGGTAGATGTAAAAAGCCTGGTCTGGCTCGTGAAAAATGCAGGCGTCCCCGGCCGGGTCGCTTCCCAAAACGTGGCGGTAGACCTTATCCGGCCGCATGGTGGCGTCAAAGGTAGTGTAGAACAAGGTCCGGCCGTCTTCCGCCCAGGCCAGCCCGACCCGCATGTACATGTAACTGATGGTCCGCTCGATCTGCTCCGGCAGAAGCTGGCCGGTTTCCAGGTCTTGGAGGAATATGGTGAAAATTTCCGAACCGTCGAAGTCTGCGCTGTAGGCCAGGCAGGCGTGGTCGGGGCTGATTTCAAAGGCGCCCAGGCTGCAGTAAGGCCGGCCTTTGGCCAGCTCGTTCTGGTCCAGGATGACCTGCTCGGGCGCCTCCAGCGAGCCCCGCTTCCGGCAGTAGATTGGATACTGCTTTCCCGGCTCCATGCGGGTATAGTAAAGATACTCGCCGCGCCCTTCCGGCACGGACAGGTCGCTTTCCTGGATCCGGCTTTTCAGCTCGTGGAACAGCTTCTCCTGGAAGCCGGCGGCGCCGGCCAGGACGCCTTGCAGGTATTCGTTCTCCTGCTTGAGATGCTCGCTCACTTTGGGATCTTCCCGATCCCGCATCCAGTAGTAGTCGTCGATGCGCGGCTGTCCGTGCTGCTCTAAGACATGAGGGCGGCGCTCAGGGCCCGGTGGCTGAATGGTCATGGCTGCGGCTCCAGGATAGATTACAGAGAAAGTAAGTGAGAGAGGAATTATAAAGTATTTTTCACCCGGGCTCAGTGATTCAACCTGACCACCTGACCAGGCCCAATACCCGCCGCCTGACCAGCCACCATTCTCCCCAGATGCCCGGTACATCTGGGGAGAATTGCTATTAGACTGAGAGCATCAGACAATAAGTCCAGATTAAAAAGGAAGCCAATGAATACGCTCATTCAACCAACCATACGAAAGATCGCAATTCCCTCCATTGTAGAAAAAATCGCCCGCATCAGCGCAATTGCGCTGTTGCGAGTCCTGCTCGCGCTGGTCATCGTGCTACTGGCGCTGCCGGTGGCGCTGCTGCCGGTTGCGACCTCGGTACCTGCTCCTATTTGGGTTCTGCTGGCGCTGGTGGATGTGGCGCTGGTCGCGGCGCTGTTCTGGTTCAAGTCGACTCTCAGCGTCACCTTCGCAGTCATCGCTGGCTTGCTCATCGTCGCACTGGTAGCGGTCGCCGCATCGCAGGCCTTCGCCTCAACGCCCCCGATCACTGGCAGCGACGGCAAGCCCCTTGCGAACAGCATCGCCACGCTTGAAAAAGTGAACCTGAATGGAAGCCAACAATGGATTTCCATTCGCGGGAAAGATGCGAACAGCCCGGTACTGCTCTTTCTCGCCGGCGGTCCGGGCGGCAGCCAGCTGGCTACAGCCCGCCATGCTCTCGGCGGGTTAGAAGAGCATTTCGTCGTAGTGAACTGGGAGCAGCCGGGAGCGGGCAAATCGTTCCACTCGGTGGACCGCTCTAAATTGACGCCCGAACGCTACCTTGCCGATGCCCAGGAACTGGTGCTGTACCTGCGCCAGCGCTTTGGCCAGGAGAAGGTCTACGTGCTGGGCGAGTCGTGGGGCAGCGCACTCGGTATCTGGATGGTGCAGCGCCAACCCGAACTGTACCACGCCTTCGTCGGCACCGGCCAGATGGTGGCTTTCCTGGAGACTGACGAGATTTGCTACGAATTTGCCCTGCGCCTGGCGGAAGAGCGCGGCGACGACCGGAAGGTAGAGCAGCTGCAGCGCCAGGGTCCGCCACCTTACTATGGCAAGGGTGTAGCGCGGAAACAGCTGGCTTACCTGATGGATACGTACGCCTACATGAACCAGAATCCGGCCATCATCGGCGGGTTCAATACTATAGGAGACTTTGCCAGCCCGGAATACGGCCTGTACGACAAGGTGAACTGGATCCGCGGGCCGCTGGACACCCTCGGCATCGTCTTCCAGCAACTCTGGGATGTGGACCTGCGCAAGCAGGCCGCGCAGCTTGAAGTGCCTGTTTACTTCCTGATCGGGCGCCACGACGTCAACGCGCCGACCGCCCTGACAGAAGAATATTACGACCTGTTGAGCGCGCCGCACAAAGAATTGGTCTGGTTCGAACGCTCCGGCCACACCCCGTGGACCAGCGAGTCCGGCAGGTTCGTGGACGAGATGGTCAATCGTGTGCTGGCGCAGACATTGGCTGCATCAGCAGAGTAGAAAAAAGAGGAAAAGCCTTGCAGAGAACAATAACCATATTATTGACCCTGGCAGCCGTGCTCCTGAGCGCTGGCTGCAGCCAGCTGGGGACGGATCGAAGCAGCTGTGACAGTAATTATCCGGTGAGGTCTGCTGCAGCCGGCGGCTACCAGATTGGAAGCAGTCCCCAGAAATTTTCGTACGTGGTTGATGCTGGCATTTCGGTCACACGACTGCGTTTGGTTTTCGACCATACTGGAGGCAGCACGTCATGGACCTTTACCGACCCGCTGGGAGAGGTGCGCTGGGAGGGTGAGCATGCGCAAGCTGCTCTATTTGATGAAACCCACGACTTCAGTCCAGTTGAGGGAGAGTGGCAATTAGAGATCGACGCCCGGGACGGTTCTGGCAGCTACGATCACTGCTGGATGGCGAGGTAAGCTGGTCGAAGGGGGTTGATGGGGGATGTTCTTGACGTCAACACTTCCCTGGTCAGACGGCGCTCATGGCTGCGGGAGCGGGCAGCAATATGACCTCCGGTTCGACCAGATCGACGAAGATCTCCACAATCTGCGGGTCGAAATGGGCCCCGGCGCAGCGCTGCAGTTCGGCGACGGCCTCTGCATGGCTCTTGGCCGCCCGGTAGACGCGCTCATCGGTCATGGCGCCGTAGGCGTCGGCCACCGCCAGGATGCGCGCCCCGAGCGGGATTCGCTCCCGGCTCAACCCGCTGGGGTAGCCCGAGCCATCGAATTTTTCATGGTGGGCGCGCACGATGGGGACCACGTCTTTCAACTTCTTCACAGGAGCCAGGATTTCGGCTCCTAATTCCGGATGGCGGCGCATCACCTCCCATTCCTCCGCATCCAGCGGTCCCGGTTTGCGCAAGATGGCATCCGGGATGCCGATCTTGCCAATGTCGTGCAGCTGTGCGGCCCACAGAATGGTCTGAATTTCAGCCGGCTTGAAGCCCAATTTCTGGGCAATGCCGCCGGCCCATTTGGCCAGGTTGGCGCTGTGATCGGCGGTGTAGCTATCGCGCACATCCATCGTCTTGGCCAATGCCAAAACGGTTTCCAGGTAGGATTCCTGGATCTCTTCCGAAAGGCGCGTGTTTTCCAGGGCCACGGCCGCCTGACGGAAGAAGGACTCGAGGGCCTCGTGTTCGGCCTCGGACCACTCCCGAGGCTGGTCGTAGAAACAGGCGACCGCGGCATTGATGCGGTCTTCGTAGATCAGCCCGCCAATCAAAGCTGCCTGGATCCCCTCTCGCTCGGCCATGATTCGAGGATCATTCCCCTCGGACAACCGGTTGATATTCGCCAGCGCAAAGATGCTGGCCTTGTTACCGTTCGAGGTCTTGAACATGTTTGAGGCGTGCCGCGTTGCCCAGCGGATGTACTCCTCAGAAACGCCCTCACTCCATAGCGATTCCGCATCCTGATCAGCGTGATTCATAAAGACCGCCACGCGGCCGGCCTTGCCCAGCGCCATGGCGCCCCGGCCGATCGCCCGCGCCACCTCGTCCACGGTGTGCAGCCGGTTGAGCCCCTCGCTCAGCGGGACCAGTTGGGCCATCATCTGCGAATGGTCCTGGATGCTGGCGAACAGGCGGGCGTTTTCAATCTCGCGCTGCTTGCGCTCGGTGATGTCCGCGCCGATGGCGCTCAGGCCGATGAGCTCGCCCTTTTCACTGTAGACCGGAGAACCGGAAACCAGCATCGGGATTTGGCCTCCGTCGCGGCGCTTGATGCTTAATTCGCCGTTCCAGCTCTCTCCATCTCGAACCCGGTCCATTGCATCGAGCGCTACCGATAAAGATTCTTCGGCGACGATCAGTGGCAGGACCGGTTTGCCGAGGGCTTCCGCCGCCTGCCAGCCGGACAGGGTTTCGGCCATCTGGTTCCAGTAAATCAGATTGCCGTCCAGATCGGTGGCGATGACAATCTGACCGACCGCGTCGAGGAGCATGGCCTGGAAGCGGATGCGCTGCGCATTCTCAATTTGCAAAAACCGGGAGTGCAGCAGACGGGTGATTAAGCGCTGGGCGTTGAGAAAGAATAGCGCGCCGATGCCCCACAGCAGATAACTGAAGAACTTAAGGGTATCGACGGCCTCTGCATAGATTGGACGGGCGGTGCTGACGCTCAAAATCAAGACGGGCGCGCCGTAAATGTCTTTCAGCAGGGCGTAGCTCTTGATTTCCTCAACGCTTTC
>Ga0209640_10002669_pt1 | contig 15534 bp, 11 predicted proteins | sample RifCSP10_1_FD_184018 | JGI IMG/M metagenome (GOLD analysis project Ga0209640, IMG submission 184018) | Soil microbial communities from Rifle, Colorado - Rifle CSP2_sed 10_1 (SPAdes) (version 2) | ecosystem: Environmental > Terrestrial > Deep subsurface > Rock core/Sediment | place: Rifle...
CTGAAAGAATACAGATCAATGCAGGAGTAACCGGCCATGAAAGACGTGTAGCTGTAACAATCGCTATGCAGGATATCATGTACCGGCTGTATTATTCCGCCTTCGATTCAGGGCGGGATTTGTTCAGCGCTTTTCTGCAGGCCTGCAGCACCTATGGCTGGAATAAGGTAGTCCTCGAGGATTTCAATCGAGAGCCTCTTAGTTACCGGAAAATGTTGAGCAGGATATTCATATTGTCTCGACGGTTACGAGGAGACAGCGGAGCCGGTGAACATATAGGATTACTGCTGCCTAATGCGAATGCCACTGTTATCAGTTTCCTCGCCCTGCAACATCTAGGCCGTATCCCGGCAATGCTGAACTATACCGCAGGGATCCAGGCACTGACAGCCGCCTGTGCAACCGGCCAGATTAAGATCGTCTATTCATCCAGACGATTTGTCGAAAATGCCGGCCTGCGGAAACTGGCGGAAGAATTGGGAACCCAGGTAAGACTAATCTACCTGGAAGACCTGCGTGGGCAAGTGACAATATACGACAAACTCGTTGGTCTAGTACACAGTTACTACCCAGTGCTGCAATCCTCACGGAAGTCTATCGGTAGGGATCCGGACAGTCCGGCGGTCATCCTCTTTACTTCCGGATCGGAAGGCTCCCCTAAAGGTGTGGTGCTGAGTCACCGCAATATCCTCTCAAACTACGCCCAGGTACGATGCCATATTAATTTCAGTCCCACGGATATCGTATTCTCCTGTCTGCCCTTGTTCCATTCCTTCGGACTGAATGCCGGCACCCTGATGCCCTTGCTTGGCGGGAGTAAAGTTTTTATTTACCCAACCCCGTTGCATTACCGGATCATTCCAGAACTGATCTATGAACTCGAGGCCACTATCCTGTTTGGGACCAGCACCTTCTTCAAGGGTTATGCTCATCATGCACATCCCTATGACTTCAGATCTCTGCGCTTTACCGTTGCCGGTGCTGAAAAACTCCGTGAGGATACGCTCCAGTTGTGGATGGAAAAATTCGGCATTCGGATCCTGGAAGGCTATGGCGTAACGGAAACCAGTCCGGTGATATCCGTTAATACACCGATTGTCTATAAATCAGGTACGGTCGGCAGGATACTGCCGGGGATGGAGAGCTATCTGGAACCGGTGGATGGCATTCAGGAAGGCGGCCGCCTGATAGTCAGAGGGCCGAACATCATGCTGGGATACCTGTTGCCCGACCGGCCCGGAGTAATCATCCCGCCACGGACCAGCCGTGGAATCGGTTGGTATGACACAGGCGATATTGCCAGCATTGACAAGGAAGGTTTTATCCGCATACAGGGGCGCGCCAGACGCTTCGCTAAATTGGGAGGGGAAATGATTTCCCTGACAGTGGTGGAAGAACTGGCGATGCAGACCTGGCCTGGATTCAATCATGTGGCTGTAAACCTTCCGGACGAAAAGAAAGGCGAGAAGATCATACTGGTCACGAATTACCGCAACGCTAACCGCAGGCAGATGCAGGAAACGGCACGTAGGCTGTATTACAGCGAACTCTGTATCCCAAGGAATACACTCTTCGCGGAAGAACTGCCTTTACTGGGCACCGGGAAGATTAATTACATCGGTCTCACAGAGATGGTTCGCGCTGAAGAAATTAAGAACCAAGGGTGGTTGGCAAAGTTCAGCAACATGGTTAGAAAATCTGAAACAGGTGAAGAAACCTCGGAAGGCGAGGAGCCTGGTCAGGAAGCTTGAGTTTGAATGCCAATTGCCTGTCCTGTCAGTGCAATTCCAGGATGCGTTCGAAATCACGTCTGACTGCACTGGTGACATCAAAATATTTCTCCATGAAGGCGACGGTATCATGACCGAACCCGGTTGCCAGGGCTACAGAGGCGTTATCCTGGTGATTTACTGAAATGGTGCTGACCGGTTTCAGATCGAATAACCTTACACAGGATTCAATATATTTCAGGAAATCATAGGCTTTCAGCAGGTCCGCACCAACAGTTGGCTCTATGATACGATTCTCTGAGAGGATCCGGAGCGCCTGCCGAGTACTACAGGTCATCAGACTTGCCATCTGGCAACCGTGTTTGAGTTGCAGATAGTGCGTCAGGAAATCAATATCCATTATACCGCCCTTGCCCCGCTTGATTTCCAGCTTAGCCCTTGGACTCCCCTTTTCCAAGAGGACTCTCTGACGCATGGTTGCTATCTCATGACGTAAATGTTCGGCATTGTAATGCGAATAAATATGCGGCATGACCTGCTCCAATGTATCGATCCCAAGATTACCCTCGTCACACACGCAGCGGCAGCGGGTCATCATTTGCCGTTCCCAAACCTCCTTATCCGTCCTGTGATATTCAATAAATGACCGATTTGCGGTCAGCAGCGCCCCGGATGTGCCATGGGGTCGGAGCCTCATATCAACCTCATACAGCAAGCCGGACGAGGATGCGACAGCGAGATGCCTCAGGAGCATCCGTACCTTGCGCGACAGTTCAGCAATCGATTCTTCACTGGAAGAATCAAAAAGAAAAATAAGGTCAAGGTCCGATCCAAAAGTCATTTCGTAGCCGGCCATGCGGCCCATACCGAGGACCGCAATGCGGCAGTCTGAAAACTCGTGCAGGCCGGAGAGCTTGAGTGAGGTTTCCAGAGTCGCATCTGCAAGCATGGTCAGTTTTCGCTCGGTCTGTTCCTGATCCAGGCTCCCCATCAGATGAGCAATCAAAATCTGTAACATGATTTCATTTTTTAAGATCCGCAGACGTTCAAAACCCTGCTCTGGATCCTGCGCTTGCAATGCCGGAGCCAGTCGTTGATGCAATTGGCTAAATGAAAATGACTCTGAGAGCGCCTGGTCGATGAGTTCTGCACCTTTAGGGCCACGGGAAAATACATACCGGGTAAAATACCAACTGGCGCCGAAGAGATGGATGAGGAACGGCATATGCTTGGGTATTTGACCCCAGTTTTCTTTTTCACAGACTTCGTGCCATCGAACCAGACTAGACCGTGCAGTCTGCTGGTGCCAGGCGATGTCCAGGATTTTTTCTATTTCTTCGTCGAACTGCATGTAGTTCAACCCTGCATTGGAAGTATTCGGTTAAAATATTTTGCCGCGATGGACTGATGAGCAATCAAGTCATCTTCAAAATCATTCAGGATGTGGTCATTATCCGGCAGCTCTGAATTGTGCAAGAGGGATCGTGCCAGAGTCAGTCGTCGGACCGGATCGTCGGGTAAATCATGCGTCTGGTTCTCTTCGAACATTTGCAAGCGGTTTTCCAACCTGCGTAAATAGATATAACTCGAGTACAGTTCATGCTGCTCGATTGGAGTGATAAAGTTGCAAGACCGAAGACCTTGCAGCGCAGTGAGCGTACTTGTAGTCTGAAGGATATCATGCTGTGATGCGTTGACTAGTTGCAGCATCTGTATGAAAAATTCTATATCTCGTATCCCTCCCTGCCCTACTTTCACATTCCAGTGACCCTGGCGCCTTCGGGCCTTGCTCATGTCGTCCTTGATCTCGACAAAGTGCTGTAAATCATCACTACCCAGCGAACGCATGAAAATAAAAGGTTTCAAACGCGACAATAGATCCACTGCGAGACTTTCCGAACCAGCGATGGCTCTAGCCCGCAGCCAGGCAAAACGTTCCCAGGGTTCAGAGCTTGCCGCGTAATAGTGTTCCGTATCATCTATGGCCATCACGAGCGGCCCGCTGCCCCCCCAGGGTCTTAGTTTAAGATCGACTCGGTACAGAAATCCTTCCGCAGTTTTTTCCTCCAGCGCGCGATTCAGTGAACGGACAGTCTCAATGAGCAATCCCTGCAGAACCTGATAATCCATCAGAGAATCTTCCGGGTTTACAGTAACAAAGATAAGATCAATATCGGAACTGTAATTCAGTTCACAGGCGCCCAGCTTGCCAAGCGCCATAACGGTCATTGAATCACAGATAATCTCTAGATCATCCGGTCTGGCGCACAGTTGAAGCGTTCTTTCCATAATCCCGACCGCGAGGTCACTGAGTGCAGTCAGGATCTCCCTGTATTCACAGGTACCGGAAAGATCCATCCAGGTGATTTTCAGGAGTTCTCGGTATTTGTATAATCTCAGTTCGTCCAGGTTCATTATCTTTGCCAGGGACTTTCTGTTACTTTTATACTTAGTCCCCAGAAGGTCGATCGTTTCCGGATGCCTGCACATGTAATGAAACAGGAAATTTGAGATGCTGATAATCGCGAGGAAATCCCGGAGTATGTCTCCAGGCAATCCCATGAGCTTTTTCCGGAGGCTGCCGTCTTCAAGCATCCGCTCCAGCCTCAGTGCGGCAGTCTGCGGATCGGGAGCTGCCTGAACTAAGCTGTCATGATCGGATAACATGCGGGATTCCTGCTTTGTTTGTAGACATGGACGGGATTCGGAGAACCAAGAATACAGGATTCGCAGCAAATACAGCAATAATGCTTGCTTTGCCAGCGGTCCAACATTGGCACCGGTTGTAGTAGAAGAGTCTTCCGAGGTGCCTCGGTTGACAATAGCTCTTACAGAACAAAATACACACCGGGCACGGGCCTTTGGTCCATAGGATGATATATAATAACGCCAGTATATAAATAGCTGCTCATGCAGTTGCATGAGAATGTGAATAAATCAAGGATATTAAAATGAATTTTGAACAAGCACGCTACAATATGATTAAACAGCAGTTCAGACCGTGGCATGTCAATGACGCACAGACTCTGGAGCTGGTAACAGAAATTCATCGCGAGGATTTCATCCCAGGTCCATATCGGGATCTGGCCCTGGCGGATACCAATATCCCCTTGCTCCATGGTCAGGTCACCATGGCGCCAAAGGTTGAGGCTCGACTGCTGCAAAGCCTGACGGTGCGGGCAAATGACAAGATCCTGGAAGTAGGCACCGGTTGTGGTTATCTAACCGCCTTGCTGGCGCGTCTCGGAGGTGTTGTCCACAGTGTGGACATCTATCCTGAATTTACTGAGATGGCTGCCAAGGCACTTAAACAATACAAGCTGGAGAATGTTGCGCTGCACACAGGAAATGCTGTCAATGGATGGGTGGATCAGGCACCCTATGATGTGATTGCAGTAACCGGATCGGTGCCTATCCTGGACGAATCACTGCAACTGCAACTCAAGCACCATGGCAGACTTTTTGTCATCGTGGGGGATTCACCAGCGATGAAAGTTCTGCTGATTAAACGGTTGGGAGAACAGGAATGGTCTCACGAAGAATTGTTCGAAACGGATCTGCCGCCATTGATTGGTGCTTCACGGGCACCAGGATTTAGATTTTGAAAAGTCTTCAATTCAAGATGCTTTTTTAAGGATAGTACACCATGAAAAAACGATGTTACGGATTTGCCTTGAGCACCCGGAGCGAATTGTTGGCAGGCTTGCCGCTGCTTGCGGCTCTGGCCATGCCCGTGAATGCCGCTGACTTGCTGGAAATCTATACACTGGCAGAGCAGCATGACCCGCAATACAAGCAGGCCATTGCAGCAAACCTGGCCACCCAGGAGCAACGTCCGATTACCCTGTCCCGATTACTGCCAACCCTCAGCCTGAGTGCAGGTGCTACTCGAGCGGAAGATGACATCAGTCCTGGAGCTTTTACAGTTGGAGCGACCAGTAATGTGCTCGTCTCCGATAGCCATAACTATTCCCTCAGCCTGAGCCAGCCCCTGTTCCGCTGGGACCTTTACCTCGACTTCCGGCAGACTGACAATGTCATCGCCCAATCCAATGCAGAATTGTTGGGCTCCCAGCAGGATCTGATCATACGTGCGACTGAGGCTTACTTCGGGATGCTGGCTGCGGAAGACAACCTGGAATTTGCCCGCTCCGACAAGCTGGCGCTCAGCAGGCAGCTGGAACAGGCGAAACAGCGTTTTGAAGTCGGGTTGACCGCCATCACCGATGTACAGGAGCAACAGGCCGGGTATGACCGGTCAGTAGCGACGGAAATCGGCGCGGCCAACGGTGTGGATAATGCACGCGAGGTCCTGCGGGAGATCATTGGCGAATACATCTTCGAATATAATAAGCTGACGCAGGAATTACCTCTGCTCAGCCCGGAACCGGAATCCATCGATGAATGGACTGCGACCGCGCTGGAACAAAGCCTGGAAGTGGTAGCCGGCAGGTATGCTGTGGAAAACGCCCGGGATGAGATCGATCTCCAGCGTTCGGCTCACTTTCCGACTCTGGAGCTGAACGGTAGCGCCGGATACAGCCGGAGTGATGGTGGACGTTTCGGATCCAGTAAGATTCATTCCAACAGCATTGGGGTACGGTTAAATGTGCCTATCTATCAGGGCGGGTTCATCACTGCACGCACCAGGGAATCGGTACAACGACTGGAAGAACAAATACAGCGTCTGGAGCGCGCCCATCGCAACGCTCAGAGCCAGACTCGACAGGCTTACCTGGGCGTTATTTCCGGAATCAGCGAAGTGGATGCCTTCAAACAGGCGCTGGTATCGGCAGAGACCGCCCTGGAGGCCACGGAGGCCGGGTTCGAGGTTGGCACCCGGACCGCAGTGGATGTGGTCACCGCCCAACGGGCAACCTCCCAGGCACGCCGGGATTATGCCCGGTCAAGATACGATTATCTGCTGGATACACTGCGCCTCAAACGAGCTGCAGGTATACTTTCCAGCGATGAACTGGCTCAGGTAAACCAGTGGCTGGAATAGTCCCTGCAGCCGGGCCCTCTGCAAGGGAAAGGTGAATCCATCGGTGGCTACGAGGCTTTGCCACGCGGAGCAATCTGTACTGGTGATCATCGATATCCAGACCCGGCTGACCGCAGCCATGCCTGCCAAGATACTGGCGCGCATCCAACGGAACATGGAAACCCTCATCAAGGCGGCCACGCTGCTGAAAATCCCTGTACTTGTCAGTGAACAATATCCTCGTGGACTGGGCCCACTAGAGCCCGATCTGGAAAAATCGCTTCCAGATTATGCATTACGGTACGAGAAAACCACCTTTTCCTGCATGGGTGCCAGAAATTTCGCGGAGGACTTCGCCAGACTTGGTAGAGGACAGGTAATACTTACCGGCATGGAAACCCACATCTGCGTACTGCAAACAGCCATCGAATTGCAGCGGACTGGAGCAACGGTCTTTGTCGCCGCAGACGCCGTGTGTTCACGCCAGCGTGATAACTATGAAACAGGTCTGCAGCGGTTACATGGGGAAGGTATCATCATCACCGTCACTGAATCGATCCTGTTTGAATGGATGCGGGATGCTAGGCACGAATTATTCAAACAGATACAGGCACTGGTAAGATAATCATTCGAAACAATTATCTTTCTGTTACCTGAAGTTAGACGATATAACCGTCCTGCATAAGACAAAACCTGATAAGCGACCTTCTCGCTCTGACAAATTCACTCCCTTCGTTTCCCCACCGTATATCCTATTACTGAGTGTAGTGGGCCTCCTGCTGGCACACTGTAGAACTCACGTGGTGAAGAACTGAATGGTTTCAATTAGATCGGATTTTTTGACTGGTTTACTGAGGTGTGTATCACAACCCGCTTCCATGCACTTGTCGATCTCCTCTTTGATCGCATGTGCCGTCAGTGAAATGATGGGAGTGCGTGTCCTTCCGGCTTCCATTTCCCAGGATCGAATGGTTCTGGTTGCCTCGTGCCCGTCCATAATTGGCATCTGCACATCCATCAACACCATGTTGAAATCCGACGCCTTGAATTTTTCGACCGCTTCTCTTCCGTTCTCCGCCTCCACAATTACATAGGGTAGTTTCTTCAGATATGCTTTTACTAGCAGGCGATTGTCGGGGTTGTCATCCACCAGTAATATTTTCACTGCTGACATCGTAGCTGTCGCATCCATTTGTGTAGCTGAATTCAGGGTAGCTTTCTCATCATCGGAACCATTGAGCACTCGACCAAGCTGCTTGGTCAACTCTGAAATCTTGATAGGTTTGCTCAGATAGCCGCCGATGCCTTTCTCTCTGGCTTTTGTGAGATTACTGTACTGGTCAGCGGAGCTAAGCATAATGGTTGTTCCAAGGTCAATGCCCTTGTCCTGCATGGCGTCAATCAGTTGAAATCCGTCCATCCCCGGCATGTAATAGTCCACCAGGATGATATCGAATTTAAGGCTCTCCTGTTCCGTCAGTATATTTAGTGCTCTCTCCCCGCTGTCCGCCTCCTCGATTAGTGCGCCACAAGCACCGAGTTGTTTGCTGAGAATCAGACGGTTGGCGGTATTATCGTCCACTAGCAGGATCCGCTTGTTGCTGAGATCAACTGCTTGTTTGGATTGCACAGTTCCCTTATCAGAGACATCGAGCCTCACCGTAAAATGGAACGTACTGCCTTCACCCGGTTTGCTATCCACCCAGATCCTTCCCTGCATCATATGGGTGATGCTGCGGGAGATGGTCAGTCCCAGCCCGGTACCACCGTATTTGCGCGTGGTGGAGGAATCTGCCTGAGTGAAACTAGCAAAGATGGCTTCCAGTTTATCTTCCGGGATTCCTATACCCGTGTCAGAAACAGAGAAATGCAGATAGTTTTCATCGTTTCGGCTTTCATCCGTTGTGACACTGATTACAATTTCCCCGGACTCTGTAAATTTCAGAGCGTTACTAATCAAGTTTAGAATAATTTGTCGTAATCTCGCCGGATCGCCACGACGCTGAGGATGGATAGCGGCGTCTATATTGGAGAGCAGTTCAATTTTTTTCTCCGCTGCTTTAAGTGCATAAATTTCGACTGATTCCTCGATTGTTTCAACAAGATTAAAGCTGATCTTCTCGAGTACCAGTTGTTTGGCTTCAATCTTAGATAGATCCAGGATATCGTTGACCAGGGACAAGAGGGTATCGCCGGCTTTTCTGAAGATTTCGATGTATTTTTGTTGTTCATCGGTGAGTTTGGTCTCAATCAACAGCTCGGACATACCGATGATGGCGTTCAGAGGCGTACGTATTTCATGGCTCATGCTTGCGAGAAACTCCGACTTCACGCGCGAAGCATCCAGAGCTTGATCACGGGCCAGTGCAAGTTCCTTAGTCTGTTGTTCAACCTGGTACTCGATGACTCGGTTTCGCTCTTTCAATTCCTTTGACTGCGCTTCCTTCGCTTGCACTAATGCAACCAATAGCAGGGTCACTCCCAAACCGATTATCAAGGCAATATAAATGCCAGACTTGTTAATATCTCCCCAGTACAGATTTCGGGCGAGACTCAGTTTGATGGAGTATTTTTGAAACTGCGTTACACTTTCATCTCGCAGAACATCAATGGTCCAGTTATCAAGAGATTCCCCATCCGCGTTGGATTCCTGCAGGACCTGCCGTCTACTCAGACGAGTGTAATCGTTCGTCATGGTGAGACGCATCCCGGTTTTAGCCATGACGGGCCCCAGCATACTGGTATCAACTCGCATCGCCACCAAACCTGAAATCGCCCTCACAGGATTAGCATCATCACTAATGGGCCTGAATAACGCCTTCACCAGCCAGAAATCTTTGCTTGCTGTATGATTTCCAGGGACAGCCGTGGTTACTACAGTGTCTGTATGGATAGCTGTTTCGATGGCATCCCGGAATTCCTCATACATATAGAGATTGGTATGTTGTGGAAATTCTATGCCATCTGCTTCTGCAGTTGCCTGAAACGTTACCGGATACATGTGTCTAGCGTCATTATCGGCAGCGCTTTCCACTGTCGAACCACGATTTGCAATTACGGGATTAACTACCTGGATCAATGGGCAATATACAGCCGACTGAAGAAATGGATGGTTTTCATAAATTACTTGGAACAGTTTCTTGAAGAGTTCCTCAGTGAGTTCCGTTGTCGAAGTCAAATAGTTTGAGATATCGATAATCTCATCATGCGCAGTCCTGAGGTTGCGGTTGACAGATTCTTTCAAGGATACCGATTGCAGCGTGAAATCCCGTGTAACGAGGTCCACTGCATTATTCCATGTAATCCATAACAGGATGGCGCTGAATGCCAACCCAAGGCTGATTGTAACGGTATAAACAAACCAGCCTGCATTCTCTCTTGTGCCACTCAGCTGCATGTGATGGATACTGTATTATTCGAATCTGACTTCCACTCTTGTCAGATAATCTGAATAATTTTCTATCAGTTCCTTCAGTTGTTCGACATTCTTGATGCGAGCGGCGTTTTCTATAGCCGCCCCGATTTCAGACATACGATCGAAACCGTAGCCCCCACCTACACCTTTCAGGCTGTGACCGATAGATTGCATTACCGGGAAATCAGAACATTCGAGCGCATTACGCAGTGTACCGAGATCCTTGCCACGATTGGTCAGAAATCCCGGGATGAGATCCTCAAGATCGATATCTATGGTGACTGGTATTTTCGAATTGCTCATGGAATATTTGCCTCAGACGTTCAGGTTCTTACTCGTTAGCGGATTTTTTTCTGATCGGAAATCAGCCGTATCGATATTATGCTGACCCAAAAGTTTGTAGAATTCGGTTCGGTTTTTGCCGGCTATTTTTGCCGCATTCGCCACATGTCCATTCGTGATCTTTAAAACACTGATAAGGTAATTTCGCTCAAACTCCTGCTTGGCGTCTTTGAGTGTCTGTAGATTACACGGTTCATCCTGCAGGGCGTGCTGCACCAGATTGAGTGTAATCGTTTCTGTCCTTGACAGGGTAGCGCATAGATCCACCACATTAATCAATTGACGGACATTGCCGGGCCAGGGGGCTTGTATCATATAATCCATGGCATCGGGAGAGAAATGTTTCTGTTTTTTTGAACCTATATTATGGTGCTTCTGGAGAAAATGACCCGCCAACAAGGGGATATCCTCGCGTCGTTCAGCGAGAGACAACATATGCAAGGGGACCACCTTCAATCTGTAATACAGGTCCTCCCGGAATTCCCCCTCCTTGACAACAGCATCCAGATCCCTGTGGGTCGCAGAGATGATTCTCACATCGATAGGGTAGGATCGGGTGGAACCGACCGGCCGCACCTCCAGATCCTGCAATACCCTCAGCAGTTTTACCTGTAGTGAGAGCGGCATATCGCCAATTTCATCCAGAAATAGGGTGCCCTTATCGGCAGATTTGAACAAGCCTTCATGTTTTTGATTGGCGCCGGTGAAGGCACCTTTCTCATGACCGAATAATTCTGATTCAAGCAGTTGTTCAGGGATCGCACCGCAGTTTACGGCCACGAAGGGATGATCACGCCGTGGACTTGCTTTGTGGATTGCCTTTGCCAGAATCTCCTTTCCAGTTCCCGTCGCACCACTGATGAACACAGTAATATCACTGTCCGCCACCATCTGCGCCAGTTCGATCAATTCCTCCATAGGCTTGCTCTTGTAGATGATTTCACTGGCAATGGGATTTTGCTGTTGACGTTCCGGACTGATACGCAAGGCGCGCTTCACCTGATCCAGGATCTCGGCCTGTTTAACAGGTTTGGTGAGAAAAGCGGAAGACCCCATATGTGTTGCCTTGACGGCATCGGGTATTTGGGCGTTTCCACTGAGCATGATCACCGGTAAAAGAGGATTTTCAGTATGGATCCTGGCCAGCAGATCCATTCCGCTCATCTCACCCATAAACAGATCAGTTATTACCAGTCTGGGTTCATCAATATTCAATCTGTCCAGAGCTTCTTCACCTGAAGCAGCGATTACAACATCAAAACCGTCATCGGTTAACCATTTGGACAACAACAACAGGATATCTTTGTCGTCGTCAACGACCAGTATCCGGTAAGGATTACTTTTGGTAGTCACCAGGCCGCAGACCTCTTGGTTGGGGTATCATGCCCCTGATGCTTCGGTTCCAGATTGTGATGCCTCGTCCTACACCGGTCCGCGTGTGATGCATCATTCTACTGTCACTGATTTTGCGAGATTCCGTGGCTGATCCACATCCGCTCCCTTCGTAACAGCAACATGATAGGCGAATAATTGCAAAGGAACCGTATAGATTATTGGTGCGATTATGTCGTTCACTGGCACGAGCGGGATGATGTGGATCTCATCGGGAGTCTCCAAGACGACCTCTGAATCGGCAAATACATATAGTTCACCGCCCCTCGCCTTCACTTCTTGCAGGTTGGATTTAAGTTTTTCGAGTAATTGGTTATTCGGCGCGACAGCAATCACTGGCATATCATCATCCACGAGAGCCAATGGACCATGTTTCAGCTCCCCAGCAGGATAGGCCTCAGCATGTATGTAGGAAATTTCCTTCAGTTTCAGGGCGCCTTCCATTGCAACAGGCAACATCGTACCACGACCAAGATAGAGAGTATGATGTTTTCCGGCAAACCGTTGTGCTATCTGCTCCAATTGCTGGTTCAGTTCCAGGACTTGATTGATACGACCCGGCAGACTCTCAAGCAACTCAACAAGTTTCTGCTCAAGGGCCGGATCCGAACAGGTACGTCGGGCCAGCAGTATGACGAGTAACAACAGCGCAGTCAGTTGGGTAGTGAATGCCTTGGTTGAAGCCACACCGATTTCCGGACCCGCATGGGTAAGGAATACTAAGCCTGCTTCCCGTGTCAGAGAACTCTCAGGGACATTACATATTCCCAGTGTTCCAACATAATTCTTGGATTTGGCCAATTCGAGAGCTGCCAGCGTATCTGCAGTCTCACCCGATTGGGAGATAGTAACGAACAGTGTCTTATCCTGGATTGCCAGTTTGCGATATCTGAATTCGCTGGCGACTTCAACCCGGCAGGGAATCCCGGCAATAGCCTCCAGCCAGTACCCGGCGATTAAACCGGCATGATAACTGGTTCCGCAGGCCACAATCTGAACTGCGCGGGTTTGATCAAATATTTTGCCGGCCGTCATCCCAAAGGATTGTTCCACAACTAGACCTGCTGCCAGGCGTCCTTCCAGGGTATCCGCTACCGCACGTGGCTGCGTAAATATCTCTTTCAGCATATAATGGCGATAGCCGGATTTGTCAGCCATATCAGAGGACAGGCTGGAAACAGTGATCGGCCGTTCAACCTGCACCATCTCCCTGTTATATATTCTGACTTGGTCTTTCCGGATATCGGCAAAATCCCCTTCCTGGAGGATGATGAATTGCTGGGTGACAGGCAACAGGGCAAATACATCCGAGGCGATGAAATACTCACCTATACCGACGCCGATTACCAGCGGACTCCCGGATCGGGCCGCCACCAAACGGCCGGGCTGGGAAGTTGCAATGACTCCCAGAGCATAGGCACCCTGGAGCATTTGGCATGTTTTGTAAACCGCTTGTAATAAATCGCTTCCCTGCTTCAGGTATTCATGCACCTGATTGACAATGACTTCTGTATCCGTTTGAGAATTGAAAGTATAGCCTTTTGCCAGTTGCGATTCTTTCAGCAGTTGGTGATTCTCGATGATGCCATTATGGACGAGAGCAACTTCATCCTGGCATATGTGCGGGTGTGCGTTATCGATGCTGGGTTTCCCATGTGTAGCCCAGCGGGTATGGGCGATTCCGGTACCTCCAGTCAGAGGAGCGGCATCGAGCAGGTCTGCAAGCTGATGTACCTTGCCCAATACACGCTGACGTTGGAGCCTATCGGCAGGTCCGAGTATTGCTACACCGGCCGAATCATATCCCCGATATTCGAGTCTCCTTAATCCTTCAATCAGAATCGGGCCGACATCTCTTTGCGCAACAGCGCCGACGATTCCACACATAGTGTTCCTGCCCCTGATTTTTTCGTTTTGCGGTTGTCAGATCTGAGGTGGTTCAGCACCTGAATACTCGGCATTTTAACTCATGCAGGATGATTGCTGCGAGTCATGATTAAGGTTCAATAAACATATTATACGGGAGCGTCCAAAATGAGGTTGTAACATCCAACCATCTGGAAGAAATCCTTACTATTACTGTGAAATTACAGATTACTGGTCGGGGCGAGAGGATTTGAACCTCCGACCACCGCAACCCCATTGCGGTGCGCTACCAGGCTGCGCTACGCCCCGTCGATCAGTAAGTAATAAAGCTGCTTTTAATGAAGAATTATTCTGGCACATCGAGAATAACAAGGCATTCGCTAACAATGCCATAGTTTAGGACTACACACTGAATATAATGCTCTTGATTATCTCCTGAGAATATCCAGAATCTCCTCAAGTTCCGAACGCAACTGACGGATTATCTGTTGACTCTGGTTGGAATCATCCCTGGCCTCGGTACCTGATAACCTCTGCCTGGCACCACCAATCGTGAAACCCTCTTCGTACAGAAGGCTTCTGATCTGCCGAATCAGGATGACATCATGGCGTTGATAGTATCGACGGTTACCGCGTCTCTTCAGAGGTTTAAGCTGTGGAAATTCCTGTTCCCAGTAGCGCAAAACATGCGGCTTCACCGAGCATAAACCACTGACTTCCCCGATGGTAAAATAGCGTTTACCCGGGATCGCGGGTAGTTCACTATTGTTGGATGCTTCCAGCATAGGCTTCCACTCTTGCTTTTAGTTTTTGACCTGGGCGGAATGTCACTACTCTGCGCGCACAGATGGGGATCTCTTCCCCCGTTTTAGGATTGCGTCCAGGTCGTTGGTTCTTGTTTCTGAGGTCAAAATTGCCAAACCCAGATAACTTCACCTGGCTACCCGATTCAAGTGCCGAACGCACTTCTTCGAAAAACATTTCGACGATTTCTTTCGCTTCGCGTTTGTTCAATCCCAGTTCTTCATAGAGCCTTTCAGCCATATCCGCTTTCGTAAGTGCTCCCATAATTTATTCTCTCAATGTTGCTCCGAATTCTGTATTGAGTGCAGACAAGACTTTGTCGAGCAGTTCCTCAACCATCCCGTCTGTAAGAGTGCTAGAAGTTCCTTGAAAGGTCAAGCCCAAAGCTAGACTTTTTTTCCCAATATCAATGCCTTCGCCCTGATATACATCAAACAACTCTAGGTTTTCCAATAGATCTGAGGCCTGGTTTTGTACACATTTTGCAATATTTTCGTAGTTAATGCCTTCATCAAGAACTACAGCCAAGTCTCTTCGTATTGACGGGTATTTGGAGATCTTTACGTATTTTATAGGTCTTATTGCAGGAAGATTCAACAATTCTAACTCAAACGCATAGACATCACTCGGAATCCCCAACTGCTTCAAGATTCCGGGATGAATGGACCCTATTGATCCAATATACTGATTATTAATGAATATTTCTGCTGAACGTCCTGGATGCAAGGCTTGATGTGTACTTTGCTTATATTGCAGTTCATTGGTTGGAATGATTGCAGCAATAATGGCCTCCATATCGGTTTTCATATCATAGAAATTACTTGATATATTATTTTTATCCCATTGTTTAGGATAGATATTACCATATGAGATTCCGGCTATGACTAATCTCTGTTCGAGATTGGGATTCATTTTGAATATCCGCCCTACCTCAAACAGTCGTACCCTACTCTGTTGTCGTTTTATGTTGTGAGCTAATGCCATCAGAAGTCCAGGCCAGA
>Ga0209640_10002671_pt1 | contig 15534 bp, 13 predicted proteins | sample RifCSP10_1_FD_184018 | JGI IMG/M metagenome (GOLD analysis project Ga0209640, IMG submission 184018) | Soil microbial communities from Rifle, Colorado - Rifle CSP2_sed 10_1 (SPAdes) (version 2) | ecosystem: Environmental > Terrestrial > Deep subsurface > Rock core/Sediment | place: Rifle...
GGCGGCTGACGCGCCTTCGGTGGAGCGGGCGAAAGCCGCCGGCGGCATTCTGATCGGCAAAACCACGACCAGCGAGTTCGGCTGCAAGGCGGTCGGCGACAGCCCGCTCACCGGCACGACCCGCAACCCCTGGCACCTCGGCAAGACGCCGGGCGGATCGAGCGCGGGCGCCGCCGCGTCGGTCGCGGCGGGAGTGACGCCGCTCGCGCTCGGCACCGACGGCGGCGGCTCGATCCGCATTCCCTGCGCGCTCACCGGACTCGCCGGCATCAAGGGCCAGTTCGGCCGTGTGCCGGTTTGGCCGGTCTCCGCCACCACCACGCTCGCCCATGTCGGGCCGATGGCGCGCACGGTCGAGGACGCGGCGCTCTTGTTCATGGCGATTGCCGGCTACGACGCGCGCGACGCCTATTCGGTCGCGGGCCCGGTGCCCGATCTGCTCGCCGCCTGCCGGGCGGGTGTCCGCGGTTTCCGCATCGCCTACAGCCCGACGCTGGGCTACGCGCGGCCCGACCGCGAAGTTCTCCGCGTCGTCGATGCGGCGGCAATGAAGTTCGAACAACTTGGGTGCAACGTCGAACTGGTCGAACGGGTGTTCGACAGCGATCCGGTCGACCTCTGGTCGGCCGAGTTTTACGCCGGCGCCGGCACGCGGCTGCGGCCGTTTCTCGAAAGCAAGCGCGAGCTGATCGACCCGGCGGTGGCGGACATGCTGGAAACCGCGCTGCGCCAGGACCTGCGCGACTATTACGCCAAGGTGTTTCAGCGCTACGCGCTGCGCGACAAGCTGCGGGAGTTCTTCGAGCGCTACGACCTGTTGCTGTCGCCGGTCCTGCCGGTGACCTCGCTCGATGTCGGCAAGAACGTCCCCGACCACCTTGGCGATCGCAACTTGGTTTCGTGGGTCTATTACACCTATCCGTTCAACCTGACGGGCCAGCCGGCGGCTTCGGTCTGCGCGGGCTTCGCCTCCGACGGCATGCCGGTCGGCCTGCAGATCGTCGGCCGTGCGCTCGGCGAATTCGACGTCGTGCGCGCCGCCGCGGCGTTCGAGCGCGCGCAGCCGAAGGGCTACAACGTGCGGCCGTTCACGCCGCCGCTCGGCACAGGCGGCGAATGAGTGCCGATTGTGGCGTCACGATGCTTTCATGTTCTGCGCCAAATTGTCCGACCGTCGGTTGGCGCCTGAATTTCCACCGTTTTTTGCCGGATCACATTGTTTCAAATAGCTGCCATGCTGCGGATGGCGGGTTGCCTCCGTCGCCCGCCCGTGGGAACAATCCTCCGCAACTGCTCTTATAGAGTCGGCGCATTTCAAAGGGCCTTCCACCACTGCGGAGATTGCGAATGCCGCGCGCCGCCGCGTCCGTGCTCGAGCGCATTGTTGCCCAGCCGGACGCCAATTCTCGACGAACCTGGAGCGAAGCGTTTCGCGCCGTGCGGGCGGAAACCGAGCGCCGCGCCGCGCCGCTGTCGGCCGAGGACCAGCTCGTGCAGTCGATGGAGGACGCCAGCCCAACCAAATGGCATCGCGCGCACACCACCTGGTTCTTCGAGCAGTTCCTGCTCCAGCCCCATGCGCCGGGCTATCGCGTGTTCGACGCGCGCTTCGGCTTTCTGTTCAATTCCTACTACGTCGCCGCCGGTCCGCGGCACGCGCGGCCGGAGCGCGGGCTGATCACGCGTCCGAATGCCGCCGAGGTGGCCGGCTATCGCGCGCATGTCGATCGGGCGGTGGAAAAGCTGCTGGAGGGCGCCGACGAGGCGGCGCTGGCCAAGATCGTCCCGGTGATCGAGATCGGCCTGCACCACGAGCAGCAGCACCAGGAGCTCATCCTCACCGACATCCTGCATGCCTTCGCGCAGAACCCGACCAACCCGGCCTACGATCCGGACTGGCGGCCGCAGGCTTCGCAGAGCGGCAACGGCTATGCCGAATTGCCCGCCGGCATCCATGCGATCGGCTTTGACGGCGACGGCTTCTGCTTCGACAACGAGCAGCCGTCGCACCAGGTGCTGCTGCGCGAGGGTTTGATCGCGCGGCAACTCGTGAGCAACGGCGAATGGCTGGAGTTCATGGCCGGCGGCGGCTACGCCGCGCCCGATCTGTGGCTGTCGGACGGCTGGGCCAAGGTGGAGGCCGAGGGTTGGGATGCGCCCGGTTACTGGCGCAAGCTCGACGGCGCCTGGTTCACGCTCACGCTCGGCGGCCTCAGGCCGGTCGATCCGGCCGCCTCGGTCTGCCACATCAGCTATTACGAGGCCGATGCGTTCGCGCGCTGGGCCGGCAAGCACCTGCCGAGCGAGGCGGAATGGGAGGTTGCGTCCCGCGCAGGGCTCCTATCCGATGCCTTCGGCATGGCTTGGCAATGGACGCGCAGCGCCTATCTACCCTATCCAGGATTTCGAGCCGCCGAAGGCGCGCTGGGCGAGTACAACGGCAAGTTCATGGTCAACCAGATGGTTCTGCGCGGCTCCTCGCTCGCGACGCCTGCGGGGCATTCGCGCGCGAGCTATCGCAATTTCTTCCACCCACCGGCGCGCTGGCAGTTCAGTGGGCTCCGGCTCGTGGCTTACCGCTAACAAAGTGTATCCAGGCAACGGAATCGGGCGATGACGGCGCTGGCACGCAAAGCCCAGGTGGTGGGCACGCTTACGGAATCGGCGACGACGAGCGCGTTCGCCGCCGATGTGGTGGCCGGCCTGACGGCGACGCCGAAGCGGCTGCCGCCGAAATATTTCTACGACAGCGTGGGCTCCGAGCTGTTCGAGCGCATCACCGGCCTGCCCGAGTATTATCCGACGCGCTGCGAGCTCGAAATCCTCAACGCTCGCGCCCGCGAGATCGCCGACCTTATTCCGTCGGGGGCGGCCTTGATCGAGTTCGGCAGCGGCTCCAGCACCAAGACGCGCGTGCTGCTTTCGACCGCGAAGTCGCTCGCGGCCTATGTCCCGGTGGACATCTCGGCCGAGTTCCTGCGCCGGCAGGTGGACAGCCTGCGGCAAGAATATCCCAAGGTGGCAATGCTCCCGGTCGCGGCCGATTTCAGCAAGCCCTTCAGCCTTCCGGAATCCGTCGAGATGCTGCCGCGCGCGGGATTTTTCCCAGGCTCGACCATCGGCAATTTCGAGCCGCACGAGGGCGCGGCGTTTCTGCGCCATGCCGCTCGCATCCTCGGCCGCGGCGCAACCTTCATCGTCGGCGTCGATCTGGTGAAGGACCCGCAGGTGCTGCAGAAGGCCTACAACGACTCCGAGGGCGTGACCGCGAAGTTCAACCTCAATCTGCTCGCGCGCATTAACCGCGAGCTCGGCGCCAAACTGCAACTCGACGCCTTCGAACACCACGCCTTCTTCAACCGCGAGCGCTCGCGCATCGAGATGCATCTGGCGAGCCTCAAGCGCCAGCGCGTCAAGGTGTGCGGCGAATGCATCGACTTCCGCACCGGCGAGACCATCCACACCGAGAACAGCTACAAGTATTCCGTCGAATCCTTCGGCGCGCTGGCGCGCGGCGCGGGCTGGACGACGGTCGCGGTGTGGACCGATGCCGACAAATATTTCAGCGTCCATGCCCTGCGCTTGCAGGACGAGCCGGCCGACGGGCGCGACAGCGGCAAGGTTGGCAAGTCGTCCGTTTGATAGCGCGGCTAGGCGCACAGCCCGTAAGCCGTGGCACGCAGGGCCAGCCGCTTGCTCACAGCAGGATCACGCCGAGCTTCCCGCCCGCCGCGCGCAATTGCCGATCCAGTGTTGCAAGGGGAAACGCTTTCCTCCGCGCCAATTCCAGATAGCTGGCGTCGTATGAGGTCAGACCGAAGCGGTCCGCCAAGGTCAACGTATCACGCCAGGCAAAATCGCTCGTTTGCGGATCAACGGCAATATTCATCTCGGCAAGGTTGGCCAGCGCCTGAGTGCGTCCTCTCTTGTCGATGCGCCGCTGCTTGATGCCTTGCTGCAGTGCGTTTGCAACTTCCAGATGCCAGATGGCAGGCACCCAGGCGCCCATGCCGTGGACAAGCTCCAACACGCCTTCGATCGCTTCGTTTCGCTCGTCGTCATAGATCCACGCAAGCGCGATGGAGCTGTCGATCACGAAGCTCATGGCCGCCCTTGGTCGCGGTATTTCTTCCATTCCTCCCAGTTGAATTTGCCGCCGAACTTGCGCGCATGTTCGCGAAGCCGCCGCGCCGCCGCACGCGAACGGCGTTCGCGGTCCGCCTCCATTGCCATGGGGACAAGCCTGGCCACCGGCCGGCCGCGCCGGGTGATGACGATTTCCTCGCCACCCTCGACCTTGTCGAGCAAGGCCGAAAGCTTGTTCTTGGCATCGAACGTCCCGATTTCATCCATGCTCGCCTCTGTCAGCTAGCTTAATAGCTAGCTGATTAGCGACCGAATTTCAATGGCGGATCAAGCTACGGCCGCGTTCGCCGTATTTCGCCCCACAGCCAGCGCGCCGCGCTTTCGGGCGACGATTCGCCGTCGCCGCGCGAGGCGCGCAGGTTGGCCGCGCGCATGAGAGCAACGTCGATGGCGCCGACCAGCGGCTGCAGCGACTCGATCAGCGCCTTGTCGTTGGCCCGTTGCGGCGAGACCAGCAGAATCGCGTCATAGGGCGGGATCGCGTTCTTCGGGTCGTCCAGCACCACCAGATCGTACTGCGCGATGCGCCCGTCGCTGGTGTAGGCCGAGATCACGTCGACCTCGCCGTCCGCGGCCGCGGTATACATGAAGGTCGACTGCATGGTTCGCTGCCGGCGAAAGGTCAGCCCATAGGCCTTGCGGATGCCAGCCCACTCCGGCCGGGCGAAGAACTCGAAGTCGCCGGCAATGGAAAAATTCCGCGCATGGCCTGCGAGATCGGCGATGCTGCGAATGCCGAGCGCCTCGGCGCGCTTGCGCGGCATTGCCAGCGCGTAGGCGTTCTCGAAGCCGAGCCCGCCGAGCATCGCGATGCCGTGCTCGGCGGCGAGCCATTTTTCGACTTCGGCCAGCACCTCGGCGCGCGGCTTGATATCGTCGCGATGCATCTGGTTGCTCCAGATCGTTCCGGAATAGTCGATATAGGCGTCGATCTCGCCGGCGCCGAGCGCATTGAAGATCACGGCCGAGCCTAAGCCCGCGCGGACGCTGGCGGACAGGCCGCTGTCGCGCAGCCGCTGGTCGATCAGGGCGGCGAGAATATATTGCTCGGCAAAGGGCTTGGCGCCGATCGCATAAGTTGCGCGCGATTGCGCGAGGCCAGGCGCGAGCGCGGCCGCGGCGACGAGCAGAAGCCCGCAGCCGCCGGCCGCGATCCGCGCGCGCTTGCGGCGGACGAGGCCGCTGTCGATCAGCGCCAGCAGTTGATCGACCGCGAGCGCAAAGACGGCGGCGGCGACGCAGCCGAACAGCACGAACACCCAGTTCTGCGTCTGCAGGCCGGTGAAGATGTAATTGCCAAGGCTGGTCTGGCCGATCGGGGTCGACAGCGTGGCGGTGCCGATCACCCAGACCGCCGCGGTGCGGATGCCGGCCATGATCACCGGCAAAGCGAGCGGCAGTTCGACCATGAACAGCGATTGCCGCCGCGTCATGCCGACGCCGAGGGCTGCCTCCTTGACGGCGGGCTCGACGCCCATCAGCCCGGTGACGGTGTTTCGCAGCACCGGCAGCATGCTGTAGAGCGTGAGCGCCAGCACCGATGGCAGGAAACCGAGCGCGGAGAAGCTTGCGCCGAACAGCCGCTCGCACAGCGCCGCGATCGCCAGCAGCAAGGGATAGAACAGCGCGAGCAGCGCAAGGCTCGGGATGGTCTGCACGATGCTCGCGACGCCCAGCAACAGTCCGCGCAGCGCCGGCCGCTGCGTGGACGCGAGCGCCAGCGGCAGACTGACCGCAAGGCCGAGGATGAGCGCCGTCACGCTGACCGCCGCGTGGCCGCCGAGATAATCCGGCAGCCGCGCCAGCGCTTCGGCGATTTGCGGATGCAACGCCATTGCCTTCTTGGCCTTCTTGCCGCTCAGCCGGGCGCCGGCCGGTCCACCAGCGCGCTCAGGCGCTCGGCCTGGCGGCGCGGCGTTGCCATCAATTCGCGCACGTAGTCGTCCTGGGTGTCGTTCATCAGCGTGTGCGGGGTGCCCTCGGCCACGATGCGGCCGGCGCGGACGATCGCGATCCGGTCGGCCAGCAGCACCGCCTCCAGCGTGTCATGCGTGATCATCACGGTGGTGAGGCCGAGTTCGTCGTGCAACCGCCGATAATCCTGACCGAGCGCATCGCGGGTGAGCGGATCGAGCGCGCCGAACGGCTCGTCCATCAGCACGATATGGGGCTTCGCCGCCAGCGCGCGGGCGACGCCGACGCGCTGACCCTCGCCGCCGGAGAGCTGCGACGGAAAGCGGTCGCGATGGCGGGCGCGGTCGAGCCGCACCAGCTCGATCAGCTCGTCCACGCGCGCCGCCATGCGCGCGTCGTCCCAGCCGAGCAGCTTCGGCGTAATGGCGATGTTCTCGGCCACCGTCATATGCGGGAACAGGCCGACGCCCTGGAACACGTAGCCGATCCGGCGCCGCAACATGACGGCATCGACAGTTTGCACGTCCTGCCCGTCGACCTGCACGCGGCCCGCGCTCGGATCGACCAGGCGATTGACCAGCCGCAGCAGCGTGGTCTTGCCGGAGCCCGACGGCCCGACCACGACAAGGAATTCGCGCGCAGCGACCGACAGCGACACGCGGTCGAGCACGGCCACGTCGCCGTAGCTCTTGGACACCTCTTCGAACGCGATGGCTGCTTCGGTCATGCCGACGGCAGCCTAGTACAGAAGCACCGGGTGTCGAAGCGGCGTTTGCCCCGAGCTTACGTTCAGTCGTGTCAACCGATCAGGGCGCACTCATAAATCCGGCGTGCTGAGTGCCGATTGCCGAATGTCCGCTTCACCCCTGTACCGACCAAAGAGTGGGCATGCCGAAATCGACGCAATGTGCCAATCGCGACCAACAGCGCAAACAGAAAGACCGCCTCGCGGCGGTCTCTCAAATTCCGATCAGGTGTTGTGATTAGGCTGCGAGTGCAGCAGCGGCGTTATACCGCTTCCTGCGCCAGCCGAGCAGACCCAACGCGCCGAGGCCGGTCGCGAATAGTGGGAGTGCGGCGGGGAGAGGAGTTATTGTCGGATCCGTTGAAGAGACTTGGAAAAAGATTTCAGGATCCTGACTATTGAGAGTTACAGTGAGAAACCAAAGACCAGCTGGGTATACGACCACACCACCAACTTCAGCAATATATACTTCCTTTGTGATCGACGGAGGGTTATTCAGGAATACAAAAGGATCGCTAGGAGTGTAAGGCTCGCCCGAGGGTACCTCGCCGCTCTCGTCAACCGTTTTAAATTCTCTGTACCACTGACTCCTAACCGAGATTGAATGGTCGGGCCCACCCGCATCGAATGCGAAAATCTTCAAAAAAGAAGCGTCATTGTTGGCTTCGTAAAACCATAAGTACGCAGGAGTCCCAATCGAAACATTTTGTCCAACCTTAGGGCCGTCCACGATAAGTGGGGTAAATGTCACCGCGTGCGCCGAGGCGACCGCTTGACACATCCCCCAAACCGCGACAGCGATCGTGCTTAGACAACCTAATCTCATGATAACCTACCTCGTCGCTCGTTGTCTGAGGCAAGCCAGTAATCTTGCGTTCCGCTTATTCACTATAGGCTTTATCGAGAGCGGCTGCACAGGGTGATTTCCGGTTTCTCACGAACTACCGCGCGCAGCTCTGTATGAGTTTTCACACAACCAGGGTCATTTGCGACATTTGCCTGCTTGTGAGATGTTCGCTCAGCACCCAAACGGGGCACGCGCGCGGGCGCTCCGGACTGGATGCTTCGTGCTCACGCGGACATTGTCCTTCGGCGCATCTTGACCGATCAGCCTGCGGGGGAGTCAGCCGCACTGCAAATGCGTCGCGTCAGGCGGCGCGGGCCGGCCAGCCCAAAACTGGCGGGGGCCCGGCGCTGTTGGCGCCGAGCCCCCTTAGCGATCAGACGGCCTGTAAGCCGGGTTCTGTAGGGCGCGAAGCGCAAGAGCTTGAGTCTCAAGGCCTCGCGCGTGACGACCATTCCTCTGCGACGCCGGTTGCCCGGCGCCTGAAGCGACCTACCCGGACGGCGACCCGGACAAGGGCTTAAGGATCGTTCCCCGCCTGCGCGGGGACAGGTCCTCGTGCCGTCCCTATTCGGTCTTGCTCCCGGTGGGGTTTGCCGTGCCGTTTCCGTCGCCGGAAACGCGGTGCGCTCTTACCGCACCGTTTCACCCTTGCCGAGGCTTTACGCTACGCGCCGCGGCGGTCTGTTCTCTGTGGCACTGTCCCTGGGGACGATCCCCGCTTTCGCGGGGACAGGCCCCGCCGGACGTTATCCGGCACCGTTTGTCCGTGGAGCCCGGACTTTCCTCCCCGGCCGCCTTTCGGCACTGGCCGGAGCGGCCGTCCGGCCGACTGACACTATAGGGATGGGTGGTGCGGGCGCCGGCGTCAAGGGGCAGCGGTCGGGTCCTCGGCCGCCGCCGGCTCCCGTTGCGCCGGCCGTGCCGGTGGGTTCGGCGCTTTCGGCGCAGCCGGCGTGTCACGGGCCGCCAACAGCTTGCGCAGCGTGTCCTGGGTCGAGGAATCGACGATCCCGTCGATGCGCGCGGGGCGGAAGTGGCGCTGGAAGGCGGTGACGACCTCGCCGGTGGCCGTATCGTATTGCCCGGTCTCCTCAAGTCCGTAGCCGTAGTCGATGAGCGCCTTCTGCAACGCGGTCACCGTCTCGCCGGCGTCGCCGGGCTTGAGAACAATCGTGTCGCTGGGCGGGGCGGGTTCGACCCAGAGGCCGACGCCGGACAGGGCCAGTTGCCGCCACGGAAATTTCTCGCCCGGATCCTTTTTGCGGCTGGGCGCCACGTCGGAATGCGCCACGATGTTTTCCGGCCGGATGATGTTGCGTGTCAGCAGCGCCCGGCACAGCGTGATCGCCGCCGCGATTTGCCGCTTGGGGAAATCCGGGTAGCCGTAGTCGTGGCCGGGATTGGCGATCTCGATGCCGATGGAGCGCGAGTTGACATCGGGGTCGCCGTTCCATGTCGAAATGCCGGCATGCCAGGCCCGCTTCGACTCGGGCACGAACTGCAGGATCGAACCTCTTTCGAGCACACAGTAGTGGGCGGAGACCCGCGCCTTCGGGTCGCACAGCCGGTGGATGGCATCGTCGGTAAACGGCATGCCGGTGTAATGCAGCACGATCATATCCGGGCGCGCCAAGCCCGTGCGCTCGTCAAAATTGGGCGACGGTTCGACGCGCTCGACGACGCTGGAATCGGGAATGAATGGCGGCATGCTGCGAATGCTAGAATGAGAGTATTAATGAGAGGAATGTGGCAATTTTTTTACGACGATAACCCGGCGACCAGGTGACGCAGGCTGGTAGTGGCGTACCGCAGGGCGTCGGCCCAGGTTCCGGTTTCCCGGAGCCCGGGCCGTGCATCGGACTCAAACGCTACCGCTACAGACTCAAACGCTACCGCTACAACTCAACCGCCGATGGCAGTCAACGCGCCATGAACCGCTGATGGCGGTCAACGCACTATGCCGCCGGGCGACGGACGGGCCGGGCTGGTCGAGCCCATGCCGGTGGTTGAGCTCGGCGCCTTGTATGGCTCGAAGTTCGCCGCCTGCTTGAGCTGATCCTGCGTCATGGACAGTCTCAGCCTGTCCGACTCGTTCTTGGACTTGTCGCCGGCGACGACCTCGAACGCGTCAGGCTCGAGCGCGACGTCCTTGCTGCCGAGCCCCAGGAAGCCGCCGACGCCCACGACATAGGCGAGAACCTTGCCATCCTTGTCGAACAGGATGTCGTTGACGTCGCCGATTTTCTTGTTGTCGGCGCCGATCACGTCGGTGCCCTTGAAGTTCGACGCGAGGTACTGGTCGGACTGCTGGGAACCGATGAACTTCGCCGATTTATCGCTCGGAGCAGGCTTGCTCATTTCCGAGGATTTTGGCGCCGGCGTGCTCGGACTTGCAGCCGGTGCGGCGGCCGGAGCTTGCGGCTTGCCCGTGCTTTGGGCGGCGGCTGCGCCGATCGTCAGGGCGGTCGCCGCCGTCGTGACCATGAGTGTCTTCAACATTTAGAGCCTCCTTTAACTGCATCAGCCAAGGCAGACTCCCCTCGCGAGTAATAATTCGCCGGTGCGCGCAATGTTCCGGGCCATTCGGCGGGCCGCCGCGCAGCCGGTTCCAACCGGCGCGGATCGCAAACGATTCCTTAAGCTTAAGCGCGGTTAATCGGGAGTGCGGGCCGGTTCCCAAGGGGGCCGCCTGCAACCGTGTCCATTGTCGCCACTAACCCCATGATAATTCAGATCATTTTGGAGAGTGCGCAGAAATGGCCAAGGCATCGGGGGAATGCACCGATTGCTCGGAATTCGCCGCGGTCCGACGCCCCATGGTCCGACGCCCCATGGTCCGGCGCGCGATGCTTGAGGGAAGGCGCTGATGGCGGAGATCGCAGCCCTGGTCGCGCGCTCGCCACACGCTTTGCAGGAGTGCAACCCAACCGCGGCTGCGGGCGCATTCGCGCGCTTTGGCCGCACGTTTCGAATCTGGGTGCCCAGGCGGTTTCGCGCGCGGTTGGAGGAGGCCGCTTCGCGGCCGCGCGCATGGAGGGGACGTCTGGGCTCCGAGAGCGCGGCGGAAGGCGCGCTCGGGGCACGGGAATGATGACGGGCCGCGACGGTTCGGCTGTCGCTGGCGGACTGGCCCGTCACGTTCCCGTGCTCGCGCGCCCCGCGCTCGAACTGCTCAACGTCCGCGCCGGCGGCGTCTATGTCGACGGCACCTTCGGCGCCGGCGGCTATGCCCGCGCGATCCTGGCCGCGGCGGATGCGCAGGTCCTCGCCATCGACCGCGACCGCGCGGCGGTGGCGCGCGGCGCCGACCTGGTCGAGGCGTCGGGCGGACGGCTCACTTTGATCGAGGCGCGCTTCTCCGAACTCGACCGGATCGCGCGCAAGTTCGGCCACCCGGCGGTGGACGGCGTCGTGCTCGACCTCGGCGTCTCGTCGATGCAGCTCGACGAGGCCGAACGCGGCTTTTCGTTCCGGCTCGACGGGCCGCTCGACATGCGCATGGGCACGGACGGGCCGAGCGCGGCCGACGTGGTGGCGCAGGCCTCGGAGCGCGATCTCGCCGACATCATTTTCCAGCTCGGCGAGGAGCGGCATTCCCGCGCGGTCGCCCGCGCCATCGTCGCTTCGCGCGGCCAGGCTCCAATACTCACGACGCGGGCGCTGGCCGAGATCGTCGCGCGCGTGGTGCATGCGCGCCCCGGGGCCATCCACCCGGCGACGCGCACCTTTCAGGCGCTGCGCATTTTCGTCAACGAGGAGCTCGCCGAGCTTGCCACCGCGCTTGCCGCCGCCGAGCGCATCCTGAAAGCCTCCGGGCGGCTCGTGGTGGTGAGCTTCCATTCGCTCGAGGACCGGATCGTCAAGACCTTTCTCGCCGAGCGCAGCCGCACGGCGGGCGTGTCGCGTCACCGCCCCGACATCGCGGCGCCGGCGCCCACCTTCCGCCTTCTGACCCGACGCCCGATCGTGCCCGATGCGGCCGAAATCGCGGCCAATCCGCGCGCGCGTTCGGCCAAGCTGCGCGCCGCCGAGCGCAGCGAAGCGCCCCCGCGCCCGCTCGATGCCGCGGCGCTGCTGCCGCCGCTGCCGGCGCTCGCCGATGCGATGCGGGGACGGTGAGCATGAGCATGCGCATCCTCAATCTCTGCGTGCTCGTGCTGTTGGTGATCGCCGCGGCCTACGTCTACGAGATCAAGTTCGAATCCACCTTGCGCGCCGAACGCGTCGGCAAGATGCGCGCCGACGTGCGGCGCGAACGCGATGCCATCGCGGCGCTGCGCGCGGAATGGGCGACGCTGGACAATCCCGCCCGCATCCAGGGACTGGTGCGGCGGCACCTGCCGCTGGGGCCGGCCGACGCGACGCAGTACGACGCGCTCGACCGGCTGCCCGAGCGCTCGCCGGTGGTCATGCGGCCGCCGATCGACGACGCCATCGTCACCATGATCGAGAATCCCGACTCCAACCCGACGACCGGCAGCGTGCCGGACCTGACGGAACAGAGGTAGCGGCGATGCAGGCGCTGTCGTTGTCGGTATCGCAATCGCCGCCCGCGGCTCCCGCCGTGGCTCTTACCGTGCCCTGGCGGCGTCGGCTGCTGCACACGCTGCTCTACGGCCGCAACGTCGATCGCAGCGCCAAGGCCAAAGCGCGCATCGGTTTCGCCATGCTTGCCTTCGCCGCGGTCTATTCGGTCATCGCCGTCCGCCTGGTGATGTTTGCCGCGATTCCGGAAAGCCACTTTTCGCGCCGCGGCGGCTCGCAGGATGCGATCGCCACCGCCCGCCCCGACATCCTTGACCGCAACGGCACGATTCTCGCCACCGACGTGCGCGCGCCCTCGCTGTTCGCCGAGCCGCGCAACATCATCGACGTGGACGAGGCGGTGGAGCTGCTGACCGCGGTGCTGCCGGACTTCGATGCCACCGAATTGCGCGAGCGGTTGAGCTCGCGCCGCGGCTTCGTCTGGCTCAAGCGCGAGATCACGCCGAAGCAGCAGCGCGAGATCTACCGGCTCGGCCTGCCGGCGGTAGGCTTCCTGTCGGAGAACCGGCGGGTGTACCCCAACAGCGCCGAGGTCTCGCACCTCATCGGCCACGTCAACATCGACAACCAGGGCATCGCCGGCATCGAGAAATGGCTCGACGGTCAAGGGCTCGCGGCCCTGCACATGGCGGGCCTCGCCACCGATCGGCTGCAAAGGCCGATTTCGCTGGCGGTCGATCTGCGCGTGCAGCACGCGCTGCGCGACGAGCTGATCTTCGCCGCCAACAAGTACAAGGTGAAGGCCGCCGCCGGCCTCGTCGTCGATGTGAACACCGGCGAGATCGTCGCCATGGTCTCGCTGCCGGACTACGACCCCAACAGCCCGAAGCAGGCCAACGATCCGCTGCGCATCAACCGCCTGACCACTGGCGTCTATGAATTGGGTTCGACCTTCAAGGCCCTTACGCTCGCCATGGCGCTCGATTCCGGCAAGGTCACGCTCCGTTCGTCGTTCGATGCGCGCGGCACGCTGCGCTACGGCCGGTTCAACATCCACGACTATCATGGCCAGAACCGCATCCTCACGGTGCCGGAAATTTTCACCTATTCCTCGAACATCGGCACCGCGCGGATCGCGCTGTCGCTCGGGGTCGAGTACCACAAGTGGTTCCTCAAGAAGATGCGCCAGCTCGACCGGCTGCGCACCGAACTGCCGGAAAGCGCCGAGCCGCTGGTGCCCAAGCGCTGGGGCGAGCTCAACACCGTGACCATCGCCTTCGGCCACGGCCTGTCGGTGGCGCCGCTGCAGGCGGTGATGGCGATCAATGCGCTGGTCAACGGCGGCTATTTGATCCCGCCGACCTTCATGAAGCGCACGCAGGAGGAGGCGCGCAAGCTCGCCAAGATCGTGATCAAGCCGGAGACCAGCGAGAAGATGCGCTATCTCCTGCGGCTCAACGCCGAGATTGGCACGGCAAAAAAGGCCGACGTTGCCGGCTATTACGTCGGCGGCAAGACCGGCACGTCCGATAAGGTGGTCAACGGACGCTATTCCAAGACCAAGGTGCTCAACACCTTCACCGCGATCATGCCGGCCGACAAGCCGCGCTTTCAACTGCTGATCTTGCTCGACGAGCCGCAGGGGCTGCCGGAGACGCACGGCTTTACCACCTCCGGCTGGAACGCCGCGCCGACCGCCGGCAAGGTGGTGGCCCGCATCGCGCCCATGCTCGGCGTCGAGCCGCGCTTCGATCTGCCGCCGGCCGAGCAGCTTATTTTGGCCAAAAGTCGATGATGAACTGAGGCTGTCATGCCCCGCGTAGGCGGGGCATCCAGGTGCCGATTGCGTTGCGGTGGATCTTTGGCTTGTGTGGTTACTGGATCATCCGCTTTCGCGGATGATGACAGGCTTGGCTCGACGATGAAGCTTTCCGACCTCCTGATCGACTTGGGCGCGCTCGACGCGCGGCTTGCTACATCCTTTGGCGCGACCGAAGTCGGCGGGATTTCGGCCGACAGCCGCACGGTCAAGCGCGGCGACGTGTTCGTGGCCGTGCCGGGAAGCAAGGCCGACGGGCTGGCCTTTGCGGCGCAGGCGCTGGCGGCCGGCGCCTCAGCGATTGTGGGCGAGCATGCGCCGCCGGCGCTGCCCGCCGGCGCCGTCTTCGTCCAAGTGGAAAATGCCCGTCGCGCGCTGGCGCTGGCTGCGGCACGGCTCTATCCGCGCCAGCCGGCGGTGATCGCGGCGGTGACCGGCACCAGCGGCAAGACCTCGGTCGCCGCCTTCACCCGCCAGATCTGGTCCGCGCTCGGCCACGAGGCCGCCAGCATCGGCACCATCGGCGTGGTGACGCCGCGTCGCGAAGTCTACGGCTCGCTCACCACGCCCGATCCGGTGGCGCTGCATCGCACGCTGTCGGAACTGGCCGGCGAGGGCATCACCCATCTGGCGATCGAGGCGTCCTCGCACGGGCTCGACCAGCACCGCCTCGACGGCGTGCGCGTTAAGGCCGGCGCCTTCACCAATCTCAGCCGCGACCATCTCGACTATCACCCGAGCGTGGAGGCCTATCTCGCTGCCAAGCTGCGGCTGTTCCAGGCGCTGGTGATGGATGGCGGCGGAGCCGTGATCGATGTCGATCACCCGCATTCCGCCACGGTGGTGGCGGCGGCGAGGGCGCGCGGGCTGCGGCTGCTGACCGTCGGCCGCAATGGCGACGGCATCCGCCTGATCGACACCGCGGTCGACGGCTTCGCCCAGCGCCTGACGGTGACGCATGGCGGCAGGAATTATCGGCTGCGCCTGCCGCTGGTCGGCGACTTCCAGGTCGAGAACGCGCTGGTCGCCGCCGGCCTTGCGATCGTGACCGGCGGCGAGCCTGCCGCGGTGTTTGCTGCGCTGTCGTCGCTCAAGGGCGCCAAGGGCCGGCTCGACCTGGTCGGCGAGAAGGACGGCGCGCCGATCTTCGTCGATTACGCGCACAAGCCGGACGCGCTGGAGAAGGCGCTCCAGGCCTTGCGGCCCTACGTCAGGCGGCGGCTGGTGGTGGTGTTCGGCGCCGGCGGCAACCGCGATGCCGGCAAGCGCCCGCTGATGGGGGCGATCGCCGCGCAGAACGCGGATCGCGTCATTGTCACCGACGACAATCCGCGCAACGAGGGGCCCGCGGCCATCCGCGCCGCCATCCTGCAAGCAGCACCGGGCGCGGTCGAGATCGGCGACCGCCGCGAGGCGATCCGTGGCGCCATCGCAGCCCTTGCGCCGGGCGACGTGCTGCTGATCGCGGGCAAGGGCCACGAAACCGGCCAGATCGTCGGCGATCGCACGCTGCCGTTCAGCGATCATGAGGCGGTCGAAGCCGCGTTGCAGGAGAAGGTGGCATGACCGCGGCTCCGC
>Ga0209640_10002672_pt1 | contig 15530 bp, 12 predicted proteins | sample RifCSP10_1_FD_184018 | JGI IMG/M metagenome (GOLD analysis project Ga0209640, IMG submission 184018) | Soil microbial communities from Rifle, Colorado - Rifle CSP2_sed 10_1 (SPAdes) (version 2) | ecosystem: Environmental > Terrestrial > Deep subsurface > Rock core/Sediment | place: Rifle...
CCTCGAACCATCCAGTGGCGGCGACCTGGATCAAGAACGCGGTCAAGCGCGGCACCCGGCTGATCGTCGCCGATCCGCGCCGCTCGGACCTCGCGCGCCACGCGACGCACTTCCTGCAGTTCAAGCCCGATACCGATGTCGCGCTGCTGAACGCGATGATGCACACCATCGTGCACGAGGGCCTGGTGAACGAGGCGTTCATCCGCGCACGCACCCTCGGCTACGACGAACTGAAAAAGAACGTCGCGGGCTACAGCCCCGAGGCGATGGCCCCGGTCTGCGGCATTCCGGCCGAGACCATCAGGGAAGTTGCGCGCCTGTATGCGACCTCGAAAGGCTCGATGATCCTGTGGGGCATGGGTATCTCGCAGCATATCCACGGCACCGACAACGCGCGCTGCCTGATCGCGCTGTGCATGATGACCGGACAAATCGGCCGCCCCGGCACCGGGCTGCATCCGCTGCGCGGCCAGAACAACGTGCAGGGTGCATCCGACTCGGGGCTGATCCCGATGGTGTTTCCGGATTATCAACGCGTCGACAACGAGCAGGCGCGCGCGCGCTTCGAGAAGCTGTGGAACGCCACGCTGGACCCGCAACCGGGACTGACCGTGGTCGAGATCATGGACGCGGTGCATGAGGGCAAGATCCGCGGCATGTACATCATGGGCGAGAACCCTGCCATGTCGGACCCCGATGCGCACCACGCGCGCGAAGCGCTCGCCAGGCTCGACTGGCTGGTGGTGCAGGAAATCTTCCTGACCGAAACCTGTTATCACGCCGACGTGATCCTGCCGGCGACCGCGTGGCCGGAAAAGACCGGCACCGCGACCAACACCGACCGCATGGTGCAGCTCGGACGCCAGGCACTCGATGCGCCGGGCGAGGCCAGGTCAGACCTGTGGATCATCCAGGAAATCGCGCGCCGCATCGGGCTCGATTGGAACTACGAAGGCCCGCGCGAGGTGTTCAACGAAATGCGCAAGGCGATGCCGTCGATCGCCGGCATCACCTGGGAGCGGCTCGAAAGCGAGTCCTGCGTCACCTATCCGTGCGAGAAAGAAGGCGATCCCGGTCAGCAGGTGGTGTTTGTCGACAGATTCCCGACGCCGACGGGGCGCGCCAAATTCGTTCCGGCAGACATCATTCCCGCCGCCGAGCGGCCGGACCGCGAGTTCCCGTTCGTGCTGATCACCGGCCGCCAGCTCGAGCACTGGCATACCGGCGCCATCACGCGCCGCGCCTCGGTGCTCGACGCGATCGAGCCCGAGCCGGTAGCCTCCGTGCATCCGCTCGACCTCGATGCAATCGGCGCCAGGCCTGGCGACGTGATCACGGTCGAGTCGCGGCGCGGCATCATCTCGCTCTACGCGCGCGCCGATGACGGCACGCCGCGCGGCGCGGTGTACGTCCCGTTCTGCTTTTACGAGGCGGCGGCCAATCTGCTGACCAACCCGGCGCTCGATCCGTTTGGCAAGATTCCCGAGTTCAAGTACTGCGCGGTGAAGATCATGCGCGGCGGCGAGCTCACGCCGCGCTCGAGTTACGGCGGCGGCCAGGCGCTTGCGGCACTTGAAACGGCTTGACCTCGACCGCGAGGCCAAGCCAGTCACCGCCGCAGCGCGCTGCAGAATCCCCGAAAATTGACTGCGGTCAAGGCCGAACCCTTGCGTGCGGCCTATATTCGTAGCCCGCTTTCTATAAATCCAGTCAAGGATGGAGCACCATGCCGCTATCGGACATTGAAATCGCGCAAGCTGCGAAGCTGCAGCGCGTCACCAGGATCGCCGAAAAACTCGGGATCCCGGAAGAGCATCTCGTGCCTTATGGCCATTACAAGGCGAAAGTATCGCTCGAATATGTCGACAGCCTGGCCGCGAAAAAAGACGGCAAGCTGATCCTGGTGACCGCGATCAGCCCGACGCCCGCCGGTGAAGGCAAGACCACGACCACGGTCGGTCTCGGCGATGCGCTCAACAAGATCGGCAAAAAAGCGGTGATCTGCCTGCGCGAGCCCTCGCTCGGACCGGTGTTCGGCATGAAGGGGGGAGCTGCCGGCGGCGGCTACGCGCAGGTGGTGCCGATGGAGGACATCAACCTGCACTTCACCGGCGACTTCAACGCGATCGCGCTCGCGAACAATTTGCTCGCCGCGATGATCGACAACCACATCCATCACAGCAACGCGCTCGGCATCGACGTGCGGCGCATCGCCTGGAAGCGCGTGGTCGACATGAACGATCGCGCGCTGCGCGACATCACGGTTGCGCTCGGCGGTCCCGGCAACGGCTACCCGCGCCAGGACGGCTTCGACATCGTGGTCGCCTCCGAGATCATGGCGATATTCTGCCTGGCCACGTCGCTGAAGGACCTGAAGGAACGCATGGGCAAGATCGTCATCGGCTACACGCGCGACCAGAAGCCGGTGCTCGCGAAAGACCTCAAGGCGCACGGCGCGATGACGGTGCTGCTCAAGGATGCGCTGGCTCCCAACCTGGTGCAGACGCTCGAGAACAACCCGGCGTTCATCCACGGCGGGCCGTTCGCCAACATCGCGCACGGCTGCAACTCGGTAATCGCAACCCAGACCGCGTTGAAGCTCGCCGATTACGTGGTGACCGAGGCCGGCTTCGGGGCGGATCTCGGCGCCGAGAAGTTCATCGACATCAAGTGCCGCAAGTCGGGCCTGCGGCCGTCGGCGGTGGTGATCGTGGCGACGGTCCGCGCGCTCAAGTACCACGGCGGCGTCGATCTCAAGGAACTCAACAAGGCAGACCTTGCGGCGCTGGAAAAGGGCATCGCCAATCTCGAGCGCCACGTCAACAATATCCGCAACCACTACGGACTGCCGTGCGTAGTGTCGATCAACAATTTCACGTTTGACACGCCGGCCGAGATCGAGCTGCTGAAGAAAAAAATGGCACACCACGAGGCCCCCGTGATCCTCGCGCGCCACTGGGCCGAGGGCGGCGCGGGCGCGGCGGAAGTCGCGCGCACCGTGGTCGACTTGATCGAAAATGTTCCGTCCGACTTCAAGTTTGTATACGAAGACGCAATGCCGCTGTGGGACAAGATCAAGGCGATCGCGACCAAAATCTACGGCGCGGGTGAAGTCACCGCGGATGCCAAGGTGCGGGCGCAAATCAGGAAGCTGCAGGAGGACGGCTACGGTCATTATCCGGTGTGCGTGGCGAAGACGCAGTACTCGTTCTCGACGGATCCGCAATTGCGCGGCGCGCCGTCCGGCCACGTGATCAACGTGCGCGAAGTGCGGCTTGCCGCCGGCGCGGAATTCGTGGTCATGGTGTGCGGCGACATCATGACCATGCCGGGTCTGCCCAAGGTGCCGTCAGCGGAAAAAATCGACCTCGATGACAATGGCAAGGTGGTCGGGCTGTTTTAAGCGGGCGCAGCCGGCGACCATGCGGTCGTGATCGCGTTTATCGGCGGCTCAACTGCCGTTTTTAGGTTAATTGGTCGCAAAATCCTACACCGGCTCAATCCCCTAGTTGCCCTAAGTACGTACGTGCGATATCGTACAGCCGTTTTTGCGGCAAAGGGTATATTCGAAGCCCGACGCTCCGCGCGAATGCGGTGAGGCGGCAAGCGTGTGTATGACAACCATCTGAGGAGGTGTGATATGTGTAACTATCCCGCGTTGAGTTTGCGGCGTGCGCTGTGCGCGTTGATCGCAGGTGCTTTTTCAGCAGTGATTCCGGCCGCGTTTGCGGCCGCCTGGGAACCGACCAAGTCGGTCGAGTTCGTGATTCCGGCCGGAACCGGCGGCGGCGCCGACCAGATGGCGCGGCTGATGCAGGGTATCGTGGCGAAGCACAACCTGATGAAGGAGTCGCTGATCCCGGTCAACAAGTCGGGCGGCGCCGGGGCGGAAGGCTTCTTGGCGGTAAAGGATTCCAAGGGCGAGCCGCATAAGATCATCATTACGCTGTCCAATCTGTTCACGACACCGCTCGCGACCGGCGTGCCGTTCAGCTACAAGGACTTGACCCCGGTGGCGATGCTGGCGCTTGACCAGTTCGTGCTGTGGGTGAATGCCGAGACGCCGTACAAGAACGCCAAGGAATATCTCGCGGCGGTCAAGGCGGCGGGACCCAACAAAACGAAGATGGGCGGCACCGGTTCCAAGCAGGAGGACCAGATCATCACGGTTGCGATCGAAAAAGCGGCCGGCGTGAAGTTCAACTACCTGCCGTTCAAGGGCGGCGGTGATGTCGCGGTGCAGCTGGTGGGAAAACACGTCGATTCGACAGTGAACAACCCGATCGAGGCGGTGGCGCAATGGCGCGCCGGCAAGCTCAGGCCGCTGTGCGTATTCGACGACACACGCATGCCGTACAAGAACAAGGTCACCGCTACGATGTCGTGGAACGACATCCCGACCTGCAAGGAATCGGGCGTGCCGATGGATTACGTGATGCTGCGCGGCATCTTCATGCCCGCCGGCGTCACCAAAGAGCAGGTCGATTTCTATGTCGAACTGTTCAAGAAAGTGCGCGCAACGCCGGAGTGGAAGAAATTCATGGAAGACGGCGCCTTCAACCAGACTTTCATGATCGGCGCCGACTACGTGAAGTGGGTCGAGAAAAACGAGGCCCTGCACCGTACGCTCATGAAAGAGGCCGGCTTCCTGGCCAAACCCTGAGCGAAACGGAATGTAGGCGGGGTTGCAAGGCTCCGCCTGCTGCGTTTCTGCAGCGTGCTGCTGCGGAGACGAGTTTCCATGGAAGAAAAACAAGATCCCCCTGGCGCAGGACGCCCGGCCGTAACCACCCGCACCATGGAAATCGTGGTGGCGCTGCTTTTCTTATCGTTAGGCGGTGTGGTGGCGTTCGACAGTTACCGGCTCGGCGCGCGCTGGGCCGAGGAAGGTCCGCAGTCCGGATATTTCCCGTTTTACATCGGCCTCATCATCTGCGTGTCGAGCATCGTCACGTTGCTGCAGGCGCTGTTCGGCAAAGCGGCCGGGAGCAATAAAAATATTTTCGTCGAGCGGGGGCAGTTGCGGCAGATGCTGTCAGTGCTCGTGCCCGCCGCGTTTTACGTGCTTGGCATCCAGCTGATCGGTATTTACGTTGCCTCGGCGGTCTACATCGCGGTGTTCATGGTGTGGCTTGGCAGGTATTCGAGGTTCAAGAGCGTGGCCCTCGGGCTCGCAGCCAGCGTGAGTTTCTTCGTCATGTTCGAGATCTGGTTCAAGGTGCCGCTGCCCAAGGGCATGTTCAACCCGCTCGGTTTTCTCGGCTATTGAACAGGGTCACAACGGAACCAACGCGCTGAAGGGACGCACAGTTGGAAGAAATCAACGCGTTATTTCACGGGTTTTCGGTGGTGTTGACGCCGTTCAACCTGCTCTTGATGATGATCGGCATCGTGCTCGGCGTGATCATCGGCGTGCTCCCCGGTCTGGGAGGCGCAAACGGCATCGCGATTCTGCTGCCGCTTACCTTCACCATGCCGCCGACCTCGGCCATCATCATGCTTTCCTGCATCTATTGGGGCGCGTTGTTCGGCGGGGCCATCACCTCGGTGCTGTTCAATATTCCAGGCGAGCCATGGTCGGTGGCGACCACTTTCGACGGCTATCCGATGGCGCAGCAGGGCAGGGCGGGCGAAGCGTTGACCGGCGCGTTCACCTCCTCGTTCGTCGGCGCCTTGGTTGCGGTGGTGATGATCACCTTTCTCGCGCCGCTGGTCGCCAGGTTTGCATTGCAATTCGGTCCGCCTGAGTTTTTTTCGGTCTACTTCCTGACGTTCTGCAGCTTCGTCGGCATGGGCAAGGGCTCGCCGTTCAAGACGCTCGCGGCGATGATGCTCGGCTTCGCGCTCGCCGCGGTCGGCATGGATACCATGACCGGCAGACTGCGCCTGAATTTCGGCTGGACCGAGCTGATGCGCGGCTTCGACTTCCTGATCGCGGTGATCGGCCTGTTTGGCATCGGCGAGATTCTGCTGTCCATGGAAGAAGGGCTGTCGTTCTCGGGCAAGAGCGCGAAGATCAACATGAAGGTGGTGATAGAAACGTGGAAAAAGCTGCCGCAATACTGGTTGACCTCGGTCAGGAGCTGCCTGATCGGCTGCTGGATGGGGATTACGCCGGGCGGCGCGACGCCGGCTTCGTTCATGAGCTACGGTGTAGCCAAGCGCATGTCAAAGGACGGAGAGAAATTCGGCACCGGTCAGCTCGAAGGCGTGGTTGCGCCGGAGACGGCCGCGCATGCCGCCGGCACCAGCGCGCTGCTGCCGATGCTTTCGCTCGGCATACCGGGCTCGCCGACCGCGGCGGTGCTGCTCGGCGGGTTGTTGATCTGGGGGCTGCAACCGGGGCCGCTGCTGTTCGTCGAGCAGAAAGACTTCGTATGGGGACTCATCGCGAGCATGTATCTCGGCAACATCGCCGGCCTCATCATCGTGCTGACCTGCGTGCCGCTGTTCGCCGCGATTCTGCGCGTGCCGTTCTCGATCATCGCGCCGATCATCATCGTGATCTGCGCGATCGGCGCTTACACCGTGCACAACGCGATGCTCGACATCTGGTTCATGCTGCTGTTCGGGGTCATCGGCTACGTGTTCAAGAAGCTCGATTATCCGATGGCGCCGATGGTGCTGGCGCTGGTGCTCGGTGATCGCGCGGAGGAGAATTTCCGCAACGCGATCAAAGGCTCGGAAGGCGACCTGATGGTGTTTTTCTCCAACGGGCTGGTGGGCAGCATCATGGCGCTCGGCTTGGTGCTGCTGTTCTGGCCGCTGATTTCGGGAATGATCGCACGGTTGCGCGGAGCGCATTGAGCAGGAACTTGCCGCCGTAATCGACGCCAACGGCACACACTGGTTCACTCTCTGAGTTTGCGCTTCGGCGTGGCGCGCCCGACCAGCCGTTCGATCAGCGCCGCTCCTTCCTGCAGCAGGAATTCCTTGAACGCAACGGCGACCGGCGGCAAGCGCTTGTTCTTGTGATGCACGATGTGCCACTCGCGCATGACCGGGAAGCCTTCGACGTCAAGCACCGCGAGTCGTCCGAGCTCGAGTTCGGTGCCTATGGTGTGGGCCGAGAGAAAGCTGATTCCCATGCCTGCGATGACCGCCTGCTTGATGGTTTCGGTGCTCTTGATCTCCATCGTGATATTGAACTTGACGCGGCATTCTGCAAGCAACTCTTCCATCGCGAGACGCGTGTCCGAGCCTTGCTCGCGGACGATGAATGCCTCATGGGTCAATGCCTGCAGCGAAATATGCCGCTTGCGTGCAAGCCCGTGCGCGGGCGCCGCAATGATTACGTGCGGTTGCGGCGCGAACGCTTCGGCGATCATGTCGGGGTTTTCGGGCGGACGCAACAGCACGGCGAGGTCCGTCGTGTTCTCCCCCAACTGGTGCACGATTTCCTCGCGGTTGTTGACGGTGAGCCGCACGGTGACGTCCTCGTGGCGGCGGCAAAATTCAGCGAGCAGGCCCGGAAAAAAATAGTCGCCGGCACTGATCACCGCGATATTGAGGCGGCCGCCGCGGATCCCTTTTAGCGCGGCGAGCGCCTCGTCGGCTTCCTTGAACTGCTGGAGGATGGCGCGACTGTAGCGCAGCATTTCGTGACCGGCGGAAGTTAGATAGATTTTCTTCCCCAGTTGCTCGAACAGCGGCAGTCCCGCATGCGCTTCGAGTTGTTTGACATGGATCGACACCCCTGGCTGACTCATGCGCAGTTCTTCCGCGGCGCGCGAATAGTTCAGATGCCGCGCCACCGCTTCGAACACCTTGACCTGGCGAACCGTGGCGTTCTTCATTCTGCTCTGCGATTGCGATTCATAAGTTTAAGCTTATCATAACGATAGCTAACTATAACCCAATTGCTGTATTGATTGACGTAGATCAAACGCTCACTCAAGGCGCGGTTTATAAGTGCAATTCAAGATGGACCGCGGCGAATACCCAGGCAACCAAGGAGGATCGTTATGGCGAGCAAGGTACATCAGATCACGGTATGGGCTCGGGGGGTGGTGCAGGACAAGGAGGGGCGGGACATCGCCAATGGCCTGGCCAATGCGGCGGAGAAAGATGGCAAGTTCACCCAGGCATTCGACAACTATGTGGATCTTCCTGACCGGGTGAACGTTCCCCTCCGGAAGTACGCCCGCATCAGCGACGAGGAAATCGAGGAACGCTACGAGTACGAGAACGAGAAACCCGAGATCGTGATCGTGGCGGACGCGACCATCGTGAAAGGGATGAATATCCTGCGCGGCATGGAGAAAGGCGGAATGCTGGTGGTTGCCACCGATCGCAAGCCGGAAGATATCCTGAAATTCATCCCCAACCGGGATCTGCTCAGCACGATCGTTTGCATCGACGCCAAGGCGATCTGCGGCGAGCAGACCGTGGACTTCTCCGGCAGCGAGGGCGGCGTGGATTCGCTCGGTATCGGGCAGGGAATCTCGGCGCCGATCCTGGGCGCCCTGGCACGCGGCACGAATCTCGTAACGCTGGACAATCTCGCGGCGGTGGTGAAAAACCAGGAAGCCCTGCGCAAAGGTCACGAACAGGCCGTGGTGCAGGCCCTCAACTAGAACCGAATCGAGTCAACGGAGATCACGCGATGTTCAATATTCCCAAGGAAAAAGCGGTGCCTCTCGGATGCGTCACGCCGGCGCCGGTGACCGAGCAGCCCATGATGATTACCGGCAACTGGCGCGAATTCCGGCCGGTGCTCGAGCCTGAGAAGTGCGATCTGTGCATGAACTGTGTGGTGTTTTGCCCGGATGCCTGCTTTCAGCTGGACGAAGCCGGAGAGATGGTGGTCTTGAACGAGAAGTACTGCAAAGGCTGCAATATCTGCATCAACGAATGCGCCACGGACGCCTTGATCAAGGTCTACGAGTTGGATTTCGACGACGGCGTGGTCCGGCTCGAGACACCGTTCTGAGGAGAGACAACCATGGCAAGAGAGATGATGTTGAGCGGCTGCGCGGCCTCGGCACAAGCGGCCAAGATGGCCCAGGTGGAGGTGATCTGCTCGTATCCGATTCGCCCTTACACGGCGATCATGATGGAGTTGGCCAAGATGGTGGCCAACGGTGAACTGGACGCCGAGTTCGTCCATGGCGAGGGCGAGCATGCCCAGCTTGCCGTGGTGCTCGGCGCGGCGGCGGCGGGGGCACGTGCCCTGACGGGAAGCTCCGGGGTGGGCGTCACGTATGCGTTCGAGAACTATTCTCCGATTGCGGGCGGGCGCATCCCCTTGCAGATGATGATCGCCGATCGCGCGCTGGATCCCCCGGGCGACTTCGGGTCGGAACACACCGATGCCATGTCCTGTCGAGATCAGGGCTGGCTGATGGGATGGGCCGAGAATCCGCAGGAGGCTTTCGACAACTGCCTGATCAATTATCGCGTCGGTGAGGACCACCGCGTGCTGCTGCCCCAGTTCGTCTGCCAGGACGGCTACTTTGTGTCTCACATCCCCGGGAAGGTGGTGCTTCCGGACCAGAGCCAGGTAGACGAGTTTCTGCCGCCGTACTCGCTGCCTCACCCGCTGGACCCCAAACGTCCTGTTTCCCACGGGCCGCAAATTCGTCCGGACCAGGGGACGATCATGGACATGCAGCGGGCGCAGGCGATGCTGGATGCGCCCGCGGTGATCAAGGAGGCGATCGACGATTACAACCGCATCTTCGGACGGAATTACTCCCCGTTCATTGAAGAATATATGACCGACGACGCGGAGATAGCCTTCTTCATCATGGGCGCTCACACGATGACGGCGCGTCATGCGGTCAAGCACCTGCGCGAGCAAGGTGTCAAAATCGGCTTGGTGAAGCTGCGGTTCGTGCGGCCGTGGCCGACCCAGGACGTGGCCGAGGCCTTGTCGAAGTTCAAGGCGGTGGGCGTGGTTGAAACCAGCACCTCCTACGGCGGGGCGATGCGCGGCGGAAACCTCCTGCACGAAGTCCGCGCGTCCCTGTACGAAGTTCAACAGCGGCCCTTGACGACCTCGTTTATGGCCGGTCTGGGTGGCGAGATGGTGCCGCTGAAGGATTTCTATTATATGGCCGACATCCTGTCCAAGGCGGTCAAGGACGGCAAGACCAGGAAGACCGTGTATTGGGTTGGCTTCGAGGCCGAGGATTAAAACGATTCGAAAAACGTGATGCGTGATATGCAAAGGAGCCCGTCATGACGGTTGCCGTGAGAACCCAGACTCTTCCGCCGATCAAGTTGATCCGGAACGTTCCCAAGGAAGAATACTACGTGCCCGGGCACCGGACCTGCGCCGGCTGCGGCCCGGCCCTGCAATACAAGCTGGTGGCCAAAGCAGCCGGTCCCAATACCATTTTCATTGGGCCCACCGGCTGCATGTACGTGGCCAATGCCAGCTACCTCTGCACCCCGTATACGGTGCCCTGGATGCACGCCCAGATTACCAATGGCGGCGCGATCGCCTCAGGGATAGAGGCAGCCTACAAGGTGCTGCTGCGCAAGGGCAAGCGGGAAGGCGAGTTGCCCAACATCATCGTGATGGCGGGTGATGGCGGCACGGTGGACATCGGCCTGCAGGCCATGTCGGCCATGATGTACCGCGGACACGACGTGCTGTTCATCTGTTACGACAACGAGGCGTACGCTAACACCGGTATCCAGTCCTCGCCCACCACGCCGTACGGGGCCAACACCACCTTCACGCCTCCGGGGTCTGCAATTCCCGAGGGCAAGACGCTGTACCCCAAGGATCCTCCGCAACTCGTCATCGGAGGCCACCCGGCGGTGAAGTATGTCGCCACGGCCTCGGTCGCGTATCCGGTCGACCTGATCAATAAAGTGCGGAAGGCTCTGAACGTGCAGGGGCCGACTTTCGTTCACATCCACGCCCCGTGCCCCAAGGGGTGGAAGTTCGACGAAGCCAAGACGATCGAGGTCGCGAGGCTTGCCATCGATACCGGCATGTGGAACTGTTACGAGTGGGAAAATGGCGAGTACCGGTACCAGTTCAAACCCAAAAAATACAAACCGGTTCGCGAGTACTTGAAGCTGCAGGCACGCTTCGCGCATCTGTCGGACGTCCACATCGCCAAGCTGCAGGCTTTCGTGGACGCCAAAGTGAAGGCACGCGGCATCCCGGTGGAGACCCCTGTTCCTACGCCGCAGGCGCACTGAGCCCACGCAAGAGTTCAGTGGGGGCGACGGGTGAGTCAGACGATATCGCTGCCGCATACTGATCGCTTCTTCGAAATCCGGCTCGAGTCGATCGGAGGCTTGGGCGCGCACGCGGCAGGACAAGTGCTGGCATCAGCCGCGGTGCTGAAGATGGGCCTGAACGGCGCGCATTTTTCCTCTTACGGTTCGGAGAAGAAAGGTTCGCCGGTGCGCTCGTTTGTGCGCCTGGGGCCTGCGGAGCGGCCGATCCGAACCAGCGCGCCGGTCGCGACACCTGACGCCATCGTGGTCTTCCACGCGGCACTTCTGAGTAACCCGGCGACACTCGCCGGACTCAGGAACGACGGCACGCTCATCTACAACGCGCCGCGGGGACGCGTGCGGGAGGAACTTGCGGCGCTGCCGCGCGCCGCGCGCGTGATTCGCGTCGACGCTCTGGGAATCGCGGTGAAAGAGCAGTCCCGCCCCAACGCGGTGCTGCTGGGAGCGTTGTGTGGTGCGTTTCCATTTCTCGATGCAGGGCAAGTGCTCGAGGCGCTGTCCGAGGAGTTTTCGGGCAGGCACCCGGAGGCGGTTGCCGCCAACGAGTGCGCGTTCCGGCGCGGTGGTGCGGAATGTGAGACGCTCGCCGGCGTGGGCCGTGCCGAGGGTGACCTTCCCATTGCCCGCGCCGAGCCGGAGTGGGGCTATGCGACGCAGCCGGTCGGCGGGATCGTTCTCGAGCCGGGCAACATGGTGTGGAACGATCTCTCGATCTCGCGTACCGGATCGCTGCCGGTTTTCAACCGGGAGAGGTGCATACACTGCGGCCTATGCGATCTCGTCTGTCCCGACTATTGCCTGGTCTGGGACGACGGCGAGAAGGGCAGCCGGTTTGAGCGCGAGTTGATCGGCGTGGATTACCGCTACTGCAAGGGCTGCATGCGTTGTGTCGAATCCTGTCCGGCCAGCGCGCTGACCAAGAAGACGGAAACCCCGGGCTTGGCCAACCGGCTGCGCGTGCCGCTTTTCCCCGATTTGATCGAATAAATCCTGCGCAGCTTACGCCATCGTCCGCGCCTGCGTTTGGGCCTCCCGCAGGTGCCGACAGGCGACTCGGAACTCCTGAGACGGGGCCCCGCGGCATTCTTCCAAAGCCAGGATTGCCGCCTTCTTGCACATCAATTCCAGACCTGCACCCGTCCAGCCCCCGGTGGCCTCGGCAAACTCGCCGAGGTTCACATCGTTATCCAACGGTAGCCCTTCGGTTTGGATCTCCAGAATCTTGCGCCGTTCGCCCCGATCCGGCAGCGGCAACTCGAGCACGTAATCAAACCGGCCTGCGCGCAGGAGCGCGGGCTCCATCAGCTCGGGTCGATTGGTGGCCCCCAGCACCACTACCCCGAGCGAACCGTGCAGCTCATCCAGTTCCCGGAAGAGTTGGCTGACCAGGCGCGGGAAGGAACTCCCCGCCTCCTGAGCGGACCGGGCGGGAACCAGCGATTCGATTTCGTCGAAGAACAAAATGCAGGGGGAAGCTTGTTTGGCACGTTTGAAAACTTCGCGCAGGCCTTTTTCCGACTCGCCCACCCATTTCGAAAGCAGGCTAGGCTGGTCCACCGTGATGAGCGTGAGCCCCAGTTCTCCGGCCAGCGCGCGCGCCAGCAAAGTCTTCCCGGTACCCGAGGCCCCGGTGAGCAGGATCCCCTTGGGTGGGTTGAACCGCGTGTGGCCAAAGAGCGTTCCACCTGCACGGACGAGTTGCAGGATGGAACTGAGGGTTCGCTTTGTCTCGGTCAGGCCGCCGACGTCCTTGAACGTGATCCGCGGCCGCTCCGCCAGGAACTCCCGGGTGGACGTGGGTTCCACCACCTTGAACGCTGCCAGAAAATCGTCGCGGGTGACCTGGAACGCCAGCGCATCCAGTTGGGGTTTCAGGTCCACCTCAAAACGTACCTGCGGGACCAGGCGGCGCAAGGCCACCATGCCCGCCTCTTTGCACAAGACCTCCAGATCCGCGCCAACGTAGCCGTGGGTAATTTCCGCGATCTGCTCCAGGTCTACGTCGGGTCCGAGCGGCATCCGCCGCGAATGGATGCCCAGTATCTGGCGCCGCGCGCCCCGGTCCGGAACGCCGATGGCGATCTCGCGGTCGAAGCGTCCCGGCCGCCGCAGTGCCGGGTCCACCAGTTCCGGCATGTTGGTGGCGCCGATGACCACCACTTCGCCGCGCTCCACCAGACCGTCCATCAGCGCCAGAAGCTGCGCCACCACGCGCTTCTCCACATCGCCGATGACTTGGGCGCGTTTGGGTGCGAGAGCATCAAACTCGTCCAGAAAAATGATGCTGGGGGCGTTCCGCTGCGCTTCTTCGAAGATCTGGCGCAGCTTGGCCTCGCTCTCGCCGTAGAACTTATGGATGACTTCAGGCCCGTTCACGTGGATGAAGTGTGCCCGCACTTCGCTGGAGACTGCCCGGGCAATGAGGGTTTTGCCGGTGCCTGGCGGTCCCGTCAGCAGGACCCCCTTGGGCGGATCTATCCCGAGGAGGCCAAAAAGCTGGGGGAATTTCAGCGGCAACTCGACCATTTCCCGGACCAGCGACACCTCTTTCTCCAGGCCGCCGATGTCCTCATAGGAGACGCGATAGGCTTGCGCGGCGGAAACCTCGGGAACCTTGAACGCGATGGCGGTGTTCGCGGAGATCAGCAGCGCCCCTCGCGGGGCCGCGCCCTCGACGGTGAAAGACCGCGGGCGCGCGCCCAGGAAGGTCACCTGCAGGTGATCGCCGAGGACGATCGGAATGCCGGAGAGGAGCTGGCGCAGGTGCGGGATTTCGTCGTCGGTAGGGGCGGAGTGCCCAGCCTGCACCGGGGCCAGCAGCAACGACTCCGCCGCCTTGAACGGGACCTTGCGAACCGACACCCACTCGTCCACCCCAATCTGCGCGTTGCCACGGGTCGCCCCGTCAATCAGGACCAGGAGCTGTCCGCAGTGGGTCGAAGGTGCCTGAGCCGCGCGAGCGACGGTGGCGCGGCGGCCGGTGATCAGCAGAACATCCCCGGGCACGGCCTGCAGCCGCTTCAAGTCGTCCGCATCAAGGCGGACCAGGCCCCGGCCCGTGTCCTCCAGAAACGCCTCGGCCACCCGGAATTGCGTTGCGTTCAGCTCCGCCTGATTCACGGCGTCACTTTTCTTGTTTTCCATAGTGCTCTCCCCGATTTCGGGACTGATCGCGCGGCGTGTGAGCGGGCTACCGCAGGTCGATCTTGCCGCGGCGTTTGAGCCGCGACAGGGTTTCCGGTGACAGGTTAAGGTAGGAGGCTAGCTCTTTTTTCGGCACTCGTTCGACGAGGGCAGCGTGCTTGCGCATGAAGCGCGCGACACGCCCGGGCGCATCGAGCAGATGCAGCGTGATGGTATGCGCCATCACTTCGCTCATCAGCTTCATCACTTCGAATTCGAACTGGCTCTTGACCGGCGGATGGCGTTCCACGAACGCGACCCACTCTTCCATCGACAACTGCGCAGTGCGCACGCGCGTTACCGCGCGAATCGCGTAGGGGATCGTGGTCTTGAGCCGCCACGCGGCGTAGCTGGTGTCGATTTCGGTTTCAGCGGCGAAGCGCAGGATCATTTCTTTGCCGGCGGCGTTCGACACCACGCGCTTCAGGATGCCGTCGAGAATGAAATATTGCTGCATCGCCGAGTCGCCCTGGTTCTCGAGCAACGCGCCCTTGGCGTAATCAGTGATGTCGAGCAGTGGCTCGAGTTCGTCCCAGGGTTCGCACGCCATGTGCCGCAGCACCAGGTTCTGGCGCAGCTGCAGCCGCACGATTTTGGCTTCGGGGTGGCGGGAGAGGGAGGTCATCAGGTAGTAAATCGACGCTGCTCGGAGCGCTGCAACGCGGCGGGGCCGGGCCGAATGATTATACCAAAACATGAAAAATTGACCGTGGTCAAGGCTCCCCGGCCGCCGACTGCATATATTTGAACTCCTTCAGAAAAACCTGATTTCCCGGCCCAAGGCCCGCCATTCACGCAGGAGGTCTATATGGACACCGCTACTGACACCAAAGCCGCCGCCGGCATATCACAAGAAGTGACCGACGGCTTTCACCTGCTCATCGATGCCCTCAAACTCAACGGCATCGACACGATCTTCGGTCTGCCCGGTATCCCGATCACCGACCTCACCCGCAAGGCACAGGCCGAAGGCATGCGCGTGATTTCGTTCCGCCATGAGCAGAACGCCGGCAACGCCGCCGCCATCGCCGGCTTCATGACGCACCAGCCCGGCATCTGCCTGACGGTGTCCGCCCCCGGCTTCCTCAACGGCCTGACCGCACTGGCCAACGCCACCACCAATTGCTTCCCGATGATCCTCATCA
>Ga0209640_10002673_pt1 | contig 15525 bp, 15 predicted proteins | sample RifCSP10_1_FD_184018 | JGI IMG/M metagenome (GOLD analysis project Ga0209640, IMG submission 184018) | Soil microbial communities from Rifle, Colorado - Rifle CSP2_sed 10_1 (SPAdes) (version 2) | ecosystem: Environmental > Terrestrial > Deep subsurface > Rock core/Sediment | place: Rifle...
GGGATGAACATTAATCTCGCTGTGGCCCAGGCGAAATATTTTGCCAGTGAAGCGGCCGTCCGCGCAACAAACGAAGCAGTACAGATTCACGGTGGATACGGATTCATCAAGGAATATCCGGTGGAAAAGCTCTATAGAGATGTGAAATTGATGACGATCGGCGAGGGCACATCCGAAGTTCAGAAAATGGTGATCGCACGGAACATCCTCACATAAACACGGCTGCTGGCATGGCAACGATCGGTACTCCCGTCAATAAAAACGATTCCTTCCTTCGTAATGAACAGAGCTTCAAGAAGCTCATGCAACTTGTTCGTTCCCGGGAAGAGGTCATAAAACTTGGTGGCGGCCGGGAAGCCATCGAGCGACATCACAAGCGGGGCAAGCTCACTGCGCGCGAGCGGATCCAGAGACTGATTGACCCGGGAGGCGCTTTCCTCGAGGTGGGCCTCTTTACTGCCTACGAGATGTATGAAGAGTTTGGCGGTGCGCCATCGTCGGGAACGGTTTTTGGCATCGGGCAGATCCACGCGCGCAACGTCGTGATAGTGGCCAACGATGCCACCGTCAAAGCCGGAGCGTGGTTTCCCCTTACCTGCAAGAAGAACCTCCGCGCCCAGGAAATCTCCATAGAGAACAGGCTCCCGATTGTGTATCTCGTCGACTCGGCCGGTGTGTTCCTGCCGCTTCAAAGTGAGATCTTCCCCGACAAGGAGCACTTCGGAAGAATCTTCAGAAACAACGCCGTGATGTCGTCGATGGGTATTACCCAGATTGCTGCCATTATGGGACCGTGTGTTGCCGGAGGGGCGTATCTCCCTATCATGAGTGACGAGGCGATGATCGTTGATAAGACGGGAAGTGTGTTCCTTGCCGGATCACACCTCGTCAAGGCGGCGATTGGCGAGGAGATTGGCAATGAGCAATTGGGAGGAGCGGCCATCCATTGTGACATCAGTGGTGTCACCGACCACAAGATGGCGAACGATGACGAGTGCCTAAAGAAAATCCGAAGCATCATCAGCAAACTCGGAGCCCGACCCACAGCAGGCTTTGACCGGATTACGCCGGTCCAGCCGAAATCCGATTCGGCCGACATCCACGGTCTTCTTCCGTTGGATCGGGCCAAACCGTATGATATGTACGAAGTACTTGCACGTATCGTGGACGGGAGTGAAATAGATGAGTACAAGGAGTCCTACGGCAAGACGATCATCACCGGGTATGCTCGTGTTGATGGATGGGCTGTCGGTATTGTGGCGAATCAGCGGTCCGTCGTGAAGAATGCAAAAGGAGAGATGCAGGTGGGTGGCGTAATCTACAGCGATAGTGCGGACAAAGCCGCCCGGTTCATCCTGAACTGCAACCAGAAGCGAATTCCCCTTGTCTTTTTTCAGGACGTTACGGGATTCATGGTTGGCAGCCGCGCGGAACAGGGTGGAATCATCAAGGACGGAGCGAAGATGGTTAATGCCGTTGCCAACAGCGTTGTCCCAAAATTTACGTTCATGATCGGGAACAGTTATGGAGCTGGTAACTATGCGATGTGTGGCAAAGGATACGACCCGCGCCTGATCTATGCCTGGCCCACAGCCCAGATCGCCGTGATGGGAGGCAAGCAGGCCAGCGAGACACTTCTTGCGATCAAAGTACAGCAAATGGAGAAAGGGGGCTCGCACATCAGCAAAGAGGACCAGCAGAAACTCCTCGCAGAAATCCAGCAGCGTTATGAAAAGGAAACGAACCCATTCTTTGCGGCAGCACGTCTCTGGGTTGATGGTATTATCGATCCCGTGGAGACACGAGCCGTGGTCTCGCGAGGGATCGCGATGGCGACGCAGAACGCTCTATTTCCGCAGTTCAACCCCGGGGTTATTCAGGTGTAGACAAGGATTCGGATGCGGAGAGTGTGTGGTCTCTGGTGGTGTAGTCTCTTCTGTGCTGTGCAAGGGCAGAGTCAGGAGGCGACAATGCCGTTTGCACCGACGCTGGAGGTTCCCGAAGCCGTTAGCTTCTTTGGGCCATTCTTCGTTCCAAAACTCATCGCTGATGGGTGCGCGATTAAGGATTACGTGAGAAGTGAAGAGTATGCCCGTGTGCGCGTTCAATTTGGCGATACCCATGCTGTGGACGCGCTTTTCGACAAAGCCATGCGCCTGAGTTGGAACAACGTGTACGAAGCCCTGCTGATATCGCTTTTTTCAACGATGGACCATCGTCGTTTCGGTGTGAGGCTTCCCGTGGTCGGACCTTGGCTGTGGGTTCCCCTCTCGTCGGAGTTCCCGGAGGAATTTGAGCAGCGCGTACGTGCTCTTCCTTCACGACTCTACGAGGACACTCCCGAAGACCATGCAGGCGACCGGGACAAACTCCAGCATTTTTTCGGATCGGCGTTTCTGACATACTGTTTTGAATCGAAGGACGTCGCTGCTCGGGTGGGCGACTTTATTGAAACATACGAAGAGAGAATCATTGTCGGCGGTGTTCTGGATGCGCGGGACTTCCGTGCCAATGTGCAGGGTCAGGAATTCGGCATGCGTCTCCTGGACGACCGCTCTTTGCTTCCGTCGACATTTCTGCGCATGCCAGTTGATCTCGGTGCCCGAACCGGTGTGGGATGTACAACGGATTCTTTTCCGGGTTCCCTCACGAGGACATTGGAGGATAGATGAAATCAGTACTTGTTGTCGATGATGAAAAAGACATTCGGAAGACTCTCCGAATGATTCTGGAGTATGACCATTTCGAGGTGCATTTCGCAGAAGATGGTCCCTCAGCGTTGGCCCAGATTTCCAACACAACGTTCGATGCGATGCTGCTCGATATAAAGATGGCCGGCATGGATGGACTCGAGGTTCTGCAGAAGGCCAAAGAAATGCAACCTGATCTCCCTATTGTGATGATCTCGGGACATGGAACGATTGAAACCGCCATCAAGGCCGCAAAGCTCGGAGCGTTTGACTTCCTCCAAAAGCCACCGGACCGCGACAAGCTGCTGATCGTTGTGCGAAATGCCGTCAACCAGAAGCGCCTGCTGACGGAGTTCAAGCAATTGAAAGAGAAGGTCGAGGGGAAGGACGCGATCCTGGGAGAAAGCCCAAAGATCAAGGAAGTGCTGACAGCAATCGACCGAGTTGCCCCCACGCCTGCCCGAGTGTTGATCACTGGAGAGAACGGATCCGGAAAGGAGCTTGTAGCACGGGCAATCCACAGGATGAGCAAGCTTGCCGATAAGCCCCTGGTGGAAGTTAACTGTGCTGCTATTCCCAATGAATTAATTGAGTCCGAACTCTTCGGTCATGAAAAAGGGTCGTTCACCGGCGCAACCAGTCAGCGGATTGGAAAATTCGAGCTGGCAGACGGTGGGACACTATTTCTGGACGAGATTGGCGACATGAGCCTAAACGCCCAGGCCAAGGTTCTTCGGGCGCTTGAGGAGGGGAAGATCGAAAGAGTCGGAGGGAACAAGCAGATCGAAGTGAACGTCCGCGTTGTGGTTGCAACGAACAAGAACCTTATTGAGGCGATCAGGCAGGGTCTGTTTCGTGAGGACCTATACCATCGGTTGAGTGTCATCCCGATCAACGTCCCACCCCTCCGCGAGCGCAGGGAAGATATTCCGCTGTTGGCGTTGGCGTTTGCGGCTGACATTTGTTCGCGCTATGGAATGGCACAAAAATCGTTCTCTGATGACGCGCTGCGTAAGCTAAAGGCGATGAACTGGAGCGGCAATGTGCGGGAGCTGAAAAACGCCGTGGAGCGGCTCGTTATCATGACGCCGTCGAGTGTGATCGAAATCGATCAAATGGAGGCGTCGACGACGATAGGAAAGCGGGAGTTCGACGACCTCATGCAGCAGGGGGGGACATTCCAGGATTTTAAGGATCGCTCGGAGGCAGCCTACATTAGGAAGCAACTCGAGGCTCACGGCTGGAATATCAGTCGCACGGCAGAGGCGCTTGACATTCAGCGAAGCCACCTCTACAACAAGATGAAGAAGTTTGGATTGAACAGAGGCGACGATGAGGGGAGCTAGACGGCACGTCTCTGTTTTGCGACCTCGTACATGACAAGTGCACCGGCGACCGACGCATTGAGCGAGGCTAGCTTGCCGTACAGCGGGATCTTTATCAGGTGGTCGCATGTCTCCCGAACCAGTCGGCGAATGCCCCGTCCTTCATTTCCCACCACAATAGCAATTGGTGTTGTGTAGTCGACCTGCGTGTAGAGTTTTTCCCCTCCCATATCCAAGCCAACCACCCACAGCCCATCGCCCTTCAATTGCTGCAGAGAGGCGGCAATGTTGGTGACCTCCGCCATCGGCATGTGTTCAGTTGCGCCGGCCGATGCTTTCACCGCACCTGTGCTAACGGATGCCGCATGATGCCGGGGGATAACGACGCCATGAACGCCGGCACATTCCGCTGTACGGACGAGAGCCCCAAGGTTGTGGGGATCCTCCACCTCGTCTAGGATCAGGATAAATGCCTGCTCGTTCCGCTCGCGAGCGATTGTCAGAATATCATCGAGGTCGACATACTCCTTCGTCGGGACGACTGCAACAACGCCCTGGGTGGTAACGTCGTTTGCCAGTTCACGAAACTGTTGCTTGCCCGCCTCTATCACTTGAACCCCATGTTGCTCCGCCAGTGACTTGATGTCAACCATGACTTTTCCCTGGACCCCCAGCAGAAAAACAACCTTCTCGATAGTGGTTCCGGCCCGCAGGGCCTCCAGGACGGGCTTGCGACCGGCGATAATCCTGTGCATAGGCTCGCTCGCGTTTGGTGGTCAAAAAAACGGATGAGAAAAAGCAGATGTGGTAAGGTTCAGCCGGGTGGTACGGAATGCTCTCCGGCGCGGCGTCGACGAACAACCCATTTTTCCACACCCCATCCGAAAAGAAACAAGAAGATGCCGATGATGCTCAGATACAATTCCATCCACATACTCTCACTTTGGATTCCCTGAACGAGCCCAATCATCACGGAAGCAATGCCCAGGGCTTCGAGGCCTTTGGCCACCAGTATCATGTCCCTGGCTCCATGGTGGAATCATCCGCTCTGACATCCGGGGAGCGGGCTCCCTCGGTCAGCTGCTGCAGTTTGATTCTAAGCATGTGTTCGTTGACGCGGTACTTGAATGTTAGCACCTTGTTAACATGAACCACCGGAAACATCTCTGCGTACTCGTCATAATACTCATCGCCAGGCGAGAGCTTGGACTCCCGAAGATTGAAGGGGATTTGTTGCCGCACCTTCTCCAGCACAGCCCGTGCCTCATCACACAGGTGACATTCCTCTTTTGAATACAGCTCGACCAAAATCATTGTTGTGATGTCGATTGTCTTGGAGCTTTGCTGTTGAGAATGAACGTTCCGATGAGTCCGACGGCAAACAACGCGATGCTAATGAGCTGCGCTTCCGACAGTCCGTAGAGGAGCTTCGGCTGGAGACGGAGGAATTCCACCACAAAGCGGAACGTGGTGGCAAGCATGAGATAGATCATGAAAAGTGCGCCGTCGGGGCGTGGCGTGGTCCGGATTCTCCAAAGAAAGAGGAAACCGACCATCCCCAAAAGTAATTCGTAAACGGGCGTGGGGTGAAGCGAAGTGATTTCATCAAAGCGCGAATACGTGTGTCCCATTCTGTCGCGCCCTGCCGGAATGACGGACAATGAATCGAAAGCCAGGATCTTTCTTTCCTCAGCGTGTGTATCGAAATATTCCCTGAGCATCTCCGTTGGTTTGGCAACGCCTTGCGCATAGATTGTTCCCCACGGAAGGGTTGTGGGTGTTCCGTAGTCGCCGTCGCCGGCGAAGTGACACCCGAGCCGCGCAACGCCATACGCGAGGATAAGCGCAACTCCAAGGCCATCCCAGATCTTCAGAAAGGGAATCTTCTTTCTCTTAATGTAAACAGATATAGCCGTCATGCCGAGGACGAAGCCGCCGTACCATGTCAATCCTCCCGCGGAGAACGCCATATCGACGGGGCGGGCGAGGAAGGCGCTCCAATTTTCTATCAGATAGAGGATCTTTGCTCCCGCTATGCCGAAGACAACTGCGAGGACGGTGATGGCGCTCGCCAGATTGGGATCGAGACCTTTTCGCTTCAATTCGAGCGAGAGAATGTAGCTTCCGAGGATGAACCCGATGCCAAGCATCAGGCCAAAGCTATGAACCTTGATTGGTCCAATCTCAAAAAGAATGGGGATCATGAGCGCGCTGGGTGCTAGTGAGTGGATGGTTTGGCGTCGCCCGCGACGAAATCAACGAACCTCTTCGGTGGAGACTTCAGGAGCTCCACACGCTCCGGTCTAATGCGTACGGAGAAGGTATTTACGTTGCCGTCCAGACCACGTACAGAAACCTCGAAGGTTCCACTCAAGTTCTCATAGATGCGGGAAAACTGTGCGTGTCCCGCTGTCGGTAGACTCAACTGCGGTGCCTTAAGACCGAGGACGGTGTATCGCAGTTGTTGGGGAGCCCGTTCCTCTTTCACCGAGAGTTCGTACCGGAAACTTGCAAAGAGCTTGGCGGTTTCCAGAAGAACGAGCGTCTTGTATTTCTGTTCACGTTCGTCAAACCGGGGAGCGATCAGAAGGCGGTACTCCGGCATATCCGGTTGCTTCTTGGTTTTTGCCATCGTCTCCGTCGGGTCAGTGGGTTCGGTGCGGCGGCTGTTCATACCTCGAAGTACGTCGCTTCTTCCTGCTTGAAGATCTCAATGATTTCTTTTGGCGTTGAAACGGCGATGAGGCGCTTCCGGAATTCCTCCTTGTTCATCAGGCGGGAAATCCTGCTTAGCAATTTTATGTGGGGACCGACCATATTGTTCTTGCCGACGAGAAGGAAGACCAACCGCACGGGCTTCTCATCGATCGACTCGTAATCGATAGGCTCGGCAGTGACGGCGAATGCTGCGACGATATCGGAGACGGCGTCGGTCTTGCCGTGGGGAACAGCGAACCCATTCCCCACCCCGGTCGACATGATTTTCTCCCGCTCGAACACAGCCTCCCGAACTTTCTCTTTGTCAATGATCTTGGGCGAGACAGCTACCAGATCGATCATTGCATCGATGATCTCTTCCTTGGAGCCACCGGGAAGGTCGGTCGCGACAACCTCTTCGGTCAGGATATCACTGATTCTCATAATGCTGCAACTCTCCTATGGTTCGTCACGCCATCTGATGACTTTGGTTTCGTATTCGGAGGCCAGTTGCTCTGCTGTTTGTTGACCCTCGGCCTCCACGTTGATATGAAAGAGCGGACGCTCCTTATCCGGAATGAGGAGAATGGAGGCACCGCTGTGGCTCTTGTCGAAATAGATCTTGACGCCATCGACGAGATCTCGCCGCAGGACCTCCGAGTCACGCATGATATTCCGCATGACCTTCCCTTTGTGTTCCCAGGAGCAGTTGACATTCCGCTTTGCCGTGAAAAGCCGGGGGATGTCCCTGTCGATTTCCCCAAGTCGCTTCCCCGTTTGGGCCATCATCTGCAGAATCCGGGCAACAGAGTACATGGCGTCAGTAGCGAAGAAGAAGTCGGTAAAGATGAATCCACCCTTCGTCCCGCCTACAAATTGGACGGACTTACCGGTTGCGGCCTCCATCATGGCCAGATGGCTGTTGCGTGTCTTCACAACCTGGATTCCCCGCTTGGCGGCGACAAGGTCTATCTCTCCCGAAGAGGTAATCGGAACGGCGATCGCCTTCACATCCTTTCCGGTTTGCATGAACAGGTCGGCGACGATAGTCAGTAACCGGTCGCTATCGACCGGCTCCCCCTGCTCGTTTACCAGAAAGAGCTTCTCCCCGCCTGCATCGATCAACGCGCCGATGTCGTACTGCAGGGAAGTGACAATGTGGGCGAGCTGCTTCATGGAGTAATCAAACTCATACTTGTCCCGGGTCAACTTCCGGGGATCCAAATGGGCATTCAACGCCACTACCTGACAATCGAACGAGCCAAGAATGATCGGGAAGATGGTGGCGGCGATGCCATTGGAATAATCAATGACAATCCTGAACTTCTTCTTACTGATTGTCGCGGTGTCAATGGATGAGAGGAACTTCTCCCGGTAGACCTCGGTGGTTCGCTCCGGGAATGAGATGCTTCCCACCTTCTCCTGCGATGCGCGCTGAAAGTCCTCCCCAAAAAAAAGCCTCTCCACGCCCTTGGATTTCTTGCTCGGCAGGTCCTTGCCATTCGAATCGAAAAAGATAATGTCGGTCAGGCTCTTGTCGAAGGGAGAACGGCGGACGTGAATTCCTCCAGCCTCTTTGCCGCTGCTCAGTTCGTGGCGGAGGAGGGGAATGGAAGTGGCTCGCAGATCGAAAGTGTTAACACCGGCGGAAATCAGTCCACAGATCAGGGAGCGGTTGATCATGCGGGAAACGTTGTCCGAGTCGCGGCACGTGACAACTGTTTTCCCTTCGCCGATGAACGCGCCGTACGCTGCGCCGAGCTTGGCTCCGAACTCGGGGTTCATTTCAATATTGGAAAGCCCTGTGACGCGGGAGTCTGCGAACAATTCCCTCAGCCATTTGTCCTCCCAGACCAGGCTGCGCGTTACGATGGCCCCTTCTTCAACAACTTTTTCAGGCCAGAGTTTGATATTGGCCGACAATTGCGCTTTGCGACCGATCGAGCAGGAGTCGCCAATGAACACGTTCTCGGCGATCACGGTTTTCTCGCCGATGGAGCACTTCGCGCAGACGACGTCAGATGTCAGCTCGGAACTATGACCGATGACGACATCATTCCAGAGGACGGCGTTTCTAAGGATCGTACCCGGGCCGATCACACAGTTGTCGCCGATGACGGTGTTCGAGAGCTTGACGTCGTCCGCGATCGTGCAATTCCTGCCTATGAGGACGGTCCCGGTGACTTGGATGCGATCAGGCTGGAAGCTGGTTCCTTCTCCCACATGCATCACGCCGATCCTCTTCCCTCCGAAGTTGACTATGACTCTACCGAGTAAGGCATCGATGTGTGCTTCCTGGTACTCATTCAGGTTGCCAATGTCCCGCCAGTAGCCATCCGAGACATAACCAAACAGGCCGGCATCCTGTCGAAGGAGGAGTGGGAACAGATCCTTGCTGAAGTCGTGGTCTTCGCGATAGGGGATCATCTCGAGGACTTCAGGCTCCAGAATGTAGATGCCGGTGTTGATCGTGTCGCTAAAGACCTCTCCCCAGGATGGTTTCTCAAGGAACCTGGTGATCTTTCCGTCTTCCCGCGTAATCACGACGCCAAATGCAAGCGGATTGGTTGCGTGTGTGAGGACGAGTGTGGCTTTCGCCTTCTTCGATTCGTGGAAGCGGATCGCTGCGGTCAGATCAAAGTCCGTCAAAACGTCCCCGCTGATCACCAGAATCCGTTTGTTAATTCCCTTGGTGGCATTCCGCACACTGCCCGCTGTGCCGTAGTCGGTCTCGGCCTTGACATACACCATCTTGACATCAAACTGAGAGCCGTCGCCGAAGTAACTTGTAATCGCGTCCGGAGAGTAGAAAAGCGTGCAGATGATGTCATTGATTCCGTGTTTCCTGAGAAGGTCGACGATGTGGTGCATCATCGGCTTGTTCATCAGGGGAACCATGGGCTTCGGGGTTTTGCACGTGAGGGGCCGCAACCGGGTCCCGAACCCACCAGCCATTATGACTGCTTTCATCGTGCGGCTACACCTGGTGGAGGAATGAGCTTGTCAGGGAATGGATTGTGAATGCCGATGCAAAGATAGTCAAAACAGTAGTTCAATTCAATAACTACACGAGGAGCGCCTAACTGTCCATTGCGGCCTTGAGGTCAGCAATAATATCCTCAACGTCCTCAATGCCAACAGAGATGCGGACAAGCCCGTCGGTCACGCCAATTCGCTGTCTCTGTTCTGGCGGTATCGCAGCGTGCGTCATTGTCGCCGGATGTGTGATGATTGTCTCAACACCTCCCAGGCTCTCTGCGAGTGCACACAACCGGACCCTCTTAAGGAATGCCGCGGCGGCATTGAGACTTCCCAGGTCAAAGGAGATCATTCCTCCAAAACCGCACATCTGCTTCTTCGCGAGCGCATGCTGTGGATGATTCTCAAGTCCCGGATAGAAGACCTTCATCACAAGCGGCTGCTGTACGAGCCAACGCGCAACCTGGAGTGCATTCTCGTTATGCTGCTTCATACGGACGGCAAGCGTCTTTGTCCCACGAAGGCAAAGCCAGGCTTCGAATGGGCTGAGAATACCTCCGATGGCCTTCTGAAAGAACCTGAGCCGTTCGGCAATCGTCTCATTATTGGTGACGATGAACCCTCCCAGCATGTCGCTGTGGCCGTTCAGGTATTTTGTCAGGCTGTGAACCACGAGATCAAATCCGTATCGCAGCGGTTGCTGGAGGTACGGGGTAGCGAAGGTGTTGTCAACTACAGACATGAGCCGGTGCTTCTTCGCGAGCGCGGCGGAGGCTGCAAGATCGGTAATTTCAATAGTGGGATTGGTCGGGGTTTCGATGAAGAGCATCTTCGAGTTCGGTCGGATCACCCGCTCGACCTGCTGGAGGTCGGTGGTGTCGACAAAGTCGAACTGCAGGCCGTAGTCTTCCCAGATCATCTTGGCGATACGATACGTTCCGCCGTAGACATTCCGTGACACGATTGCGTGGTCGCCGGGCTTGAGCAGGTGCATGATCGCATCGGTGGCCGCAGTACCGGACCCGAATGCCATGCCGTGTGCACCTTCTTCGAGTGCGGCGATATTCTGTTCGAGAGCTGTCCGCGTCGGGTTCGAAACCCGGGAATACTCGTACCCCTTGTTCTTGCCGAGCTCTTCCTGCACGTAGGTGGAGGTGAGGAACACCGGCGTCATGATCGCGCCAGTTACTTGCTCTGCCGGCTGTCCGGCGTGGATTGCTTTGGTTGCGAAGCCCATTGTGTTTTTTCGCCTCATCAGACAATGGATGAATGATCCGGAGAACATCCGGCGCTATTTGCCCAGGAACTCGATGACGTCGTACCGCGTAAGGATGCCGCTGATTTTCTGATCGTCCTCCACCAGAACCGCGGTATTCTTCTTGGAAGTCATGAAGTGGATGACGTCCTCGATCTGGGAATCAATATTCACGAGCGGAAAGCTCGGTCCCATCACGGTGCTAACAGGAGAATCCACCAGCGACGGTCGCTCGAGCACCCTGGTCATCAGTTCATTGTCGTGCACGGCACCGATTGGCTTCCCCCGGTCGAGCACAGGAAGCTGGGAAACGTCGTGCTCCTTGATGAGGTCAAGCGCCTTGCGGATGGTGGTGATGGGATCGATAGCCACCAGGTCACCCATTTTCTTTTTCTTCGACTGCAACACGTACCGTGCTGTGACTTTCTCGGGTGTAAGGAACCCGTTCTCTCGCATCCAGTCATCGTTGTAGATCTTGCTAAGGTATCGCTCGCCCGAATCGGGCAACAGCACGACGACGACATCATCATCTTTGAACCTGTCAGCAATCTTCATCAAGCCAGCCACAGCGGTGCCGGCCGAACCACCCGCCATTAATCCTTCTTCTCGAGTGAGCCGCCGCGCCATGAGGAATGACTCCTTGTCAGTCACTTCGATCATTTCATCCACATATTCAAGGTGCAGAACGCCCGGCACATAGTCCTGGCCGATCCCTTCAACCTTGTATGTCTTGAGCAGTGGCGTAATCTTCTTCGTATAGAAATATTCACGAAGGGCAGATCCTTTGGGGTCTATCCCGATCACCTTGATGCCAGGATTCTTTTCCTTCAAGAATTTTCCGGCCCCACTGATCGTTCCGCCTGTTCCAACGGCGCAGACGAAATAGTCGATCTGGCCGCCGGTCTGTTCCCATATCTCAGGACCGGTGGTGTTGTAGTGGGATTCCGGGTTCTTGGGGTTGTAGTACTGGTTTGCCAGGACCGAGTTGGGGGTTTCGCGAACGACTTTCTTGGCGACTTCAGTATAGCTTTCCGGTGACTCGTGTGGCACGGCGGTGGGTGTGACAATGACCTCTGCACCGAATGCCCTGAGAAGACGGATCTTCTCCATGCTCATTTTGTCGGGGAGAGTGAAAACGGTCTTGAACCCCTTCACAGCGGCAACCAATGCGAGACCCATACCCGTGTTTCCGCTGGTGGATTCCACGATGGTTCCTCCAGCCTTGAGCCGGCCTTCTTTTTCAGCCTCCTCAACGATCGAGAGACCGATCCGGTCTTTGACTGAACCCCCCGGATTGAAATACTCCACTTTGGCGAGAATTACCCCTTTGACATCATCGGTCACTCTGTTCAACCTGACAAGAGGCGTGTTGCCGATGGTCTGGAGGATGTTGTCGTAGTAACAGACTTTTTTTAAATCCTTTACCATGCCACTCCCTTGTTATGCAGTAAGTAGTTGAGTACTATTGCCGGGAGCGTTACTTTTTTCATCGCTTGCGGTTGATCCGACTGGCGGCGAACGCTGCCCCAAACCCATTATCGATATTGACCACAGTAACGCCTGCAGCGCACGAGTTGAGCATTCCGAGCAATGCCGAGAGACCCTGAAAGCTCGCCCCGTAACCGATAGAAGTGGGGACAGCGATTACTGGCACATCGACCAGGCCACCCACCACGCTCGGAAGCGCCCCTTCCATCCCTGCAACCACAATGATAACCGAAGCGCTCCGCAATCGGTTACTCTGGGAGAGGACCCGATGAATTCCTGCGACGCCAACATCGAAGATGCGCTCGACCTTGTTTCCCATAATCGAGGCTGTCTCTGCTGCCTCCTCGGCCACAGAGATGTCGGAAGTTCCTGCCGTTACTATCAAGATAACGCCTCGGCCCTGCGGTCGCGCAAGATGCTCATTAGCCGCAACTGTGCGGGCGGTCTCATTGTATCGAGCTTTACGGATCACCTTTTTCACCGCGAGGTAATGATCCTTTCGAGCTCGCGTGATAAGCAAGATACTCCCGTGCGAAACGATCCTTCCGGCAATCGCCGCAACTTGTCGTGGAGTCTTTCCCTCGCTGAGAATGACTTCCGGAAATCCCTGCCGGGCTGCACGATGGCTGTCGATGGTAGCGAATTCGAGTCCATCGTTGAAAGCGCTCGGAATTGCGGCGAGGGCGTCTCTTTCAGAAATCATACCGCGCTTGAACTGTCGTAGAATCGTCTGTATGTCGTTCTTGGCCATTGAGACCGAGCTTTCGGGAAGGGTGCGTTGCCGGCAATCGGCGCTAATGTGGGTGCGAGATTCCGCCCGTCCCTCGACACTGACAACAACGTCGCATGATGACTCTTCATGGTCACCACTGATCATCGCACGGTCGGCTGACAAGCAGGTTGGCGTTGAAAATATACTCGTTTTAGCTTCCAGAATCAAGGCAAGAACCGCGCATGCGCGTTGATGCTCAGCTGTTACGCTCTTCCGTTACCTTGACTCTCCAGCGAAATTTTCGTATTTTTTGTCCGGAATCCCTCACACGTTCAGCACAAGCGCGTCACATCATCGTGTTCTCTCTCGTGTTTGCAGGCATCCTCGGGTATCTCCTTGGGTCCGTTCCGGCTGCCTACCTTCTGGTCAGATGGAAATCGAAGATTGATATCAGGAATGCTGGGAGCGGGAACGTCGGCACGCTCAACAGCTTTCAAGTCACCGGGTCACGATCGGTGGGAATCGCCGTTCTTGTGCTGGATCTGTTAAAGGGGGCTGTTTCCGTATGGCTTGCAGGCACGTTCTGGCCTGATGAAGTGCAGGCTTCGCTGGTAGGCGGGGTCGCATCGGTTCTTGGACACAATTTCCCGATTTGGCTCAAGTTCAAGGGGGGGCGTGGTTTGGCTACCGCGGCCGGGGCCATGTTTGTTATGGGATGGGTCTGGATTGCCATTTGGGGGGTTGGATGGGGAATAGGATTCTTGATCTGGCGAAAAGTGAACATGGGCAATGCGCTTGCATCAGTGCTCCTTCTCTTTCTGATTGCCCTTGTTCCGACAGAGATGCTTCGCGTTCTTCTTTCGGAATGGATTCGACCGACGGATTTCAGGTACTATGGATCGATCCTAATGATTATCATCGTCCTCAGGCATATTGAACCCGTGGTGGAGTACATGAAGAGCCGGACACTTCAAAAACCAGAGTGAGCAGACGTTGTATGGCTGGAGTGAACAAACATATGATGAGCATTCCGGATTTGCAGGAGATGGCCCGACAGATCCGCCGCGATATTATCAAAATGCTGATGATATCACAATCCGGACATTCAGGGGGGCCTCTTGGGTTGGCGGATATCTTTGCGTCGCTTTACTTCAGGATCATGAAGTTCGACTCCAAGAATCCATCCTGGCCGGAGCGTGATTTTTTCTTTCTTTCAGCCGGCCATTTGGCGCCGGTCTGGTACTCAGCGCTGGCACGAGCAGGATTCTACCCGATCAGGGAAATGGAAACGCTCCGCAAGATCAACACGCGTCTTCAGGGCCATCCCGCGCCCGGGTATACGCACGGGCTTCCCGGAATTGAGATTGCGTCGGGTTCGCTGGGGCAGGGGATGTCCATCGCCGTCGGGTGCGCTCTCGGTTTGCGATTGGACAGCAAGCCAAACCACGTGTATGTTCTGCACGGCGATGGAGAGCTTGATGAAGGTCAGGTGTGGGAAGGGATCATGACGGCCGGTCATTACAATCTTGAGAATCTGACGGCTATTGTCGATCGAAATTTCTGCCAGATCGATAACCGAACCGACAAGGTGATGGAACTGGAGCCACTGGCCGATAAATGGCGGGCATTTCGCTGGAATGTCATCGAATGCGATGGCAACAATGTTGAGGGGTTCCTCAATGCCATGGAGAAGGCGCGAAACTTCAAGGGGAAACCTTCCGTGGTCATAGCGAAGACATTCATGGGACGGGGCGTGTCCTTCATGGAGGATGACTACCGCTGGCACGGTGTGCCACCAAGCATCGAGCAGGGTAAACAGGCGTTGGGTGAACTTCCGCCAACAAGATTCGGCGACTTTATTGAATTTGAGTGGGAGAAATCTGCACCCGTCCTCGCTAAGTAGTCGGGCAATTTAAGATCGTCTTTCACAGTGGATGTGTGATGAAGAGAATTGAAAGCAAGGGAGAAAAGGCGACACGCCAGGGTTTTTCCGATGCAATTATGGAATTGGGTGCGGAGAATCCAAACGTCGTGGTGCTCGGCGGCGATGTGAGTGGTTCGGTCAAAGTCGATGCGTTTGCCAAAGCGTATCCCGATCGTTTTTTCTCCGTTGGCGTTGCCGAGGCAGACATGATGGGAATTGCTGCCGGGCTCGCACTCGTGGGCAAGATTCCGTTCGCCTCAGCCTATGGAGAGTTTGCGGCTGGTCGCCCGTTCGACCAGATCCGGCAATCACTTGCATACAGTAAAATCCCCGTCAAGATCTGCGCGTCGCATTGCGGCATCACCGTTGGACCCGACGGGGCGACCCACCAATCATTGGAAGATGTCGGCCTCATGCGCATCCTGCCGCACATGACGGTGATCTCCCCCTGCGAC
>Ga0209640_10002675_pt1 | contig 15523 bp, 11 predicted proteins | sample RifCSP10_1_FD_184018 | JGI IMG/M metagenome (GOLD analysis project Ga0209640, IMG submission 184018) | Soil microbial communities from Rifle, Colorado - Rifle CSP2_sed 10_1 (SPAdes) (version 2) | ecosystem: Environmental > Terrestrial > Deep subsurface > Rock core/Sediment | place: Rifle...
GCTTAATCGTCTCGCTACAACGTACTGGCTGAGTACGCCTCCGCTCGTCGATTTTTCGCGCGCCTCGCCTCTGAGTCTTTTTGAGCAGCCTGCAATTAGAGTTTTTTCAGCAATCTGCTAGCTAAAAGAGAAAGAGGTTCCAAGCGTTCGTTCGAGACGTTCTATGGTTTCGAAAACAGTTTGCGCTGCTTGACGGTATTTAACACGTCGAACCCCTTTTAGGCTATGAATACTGAAGAATTTCTTAAAGAGATACTGGCGCCGGTGCATGAATTCTGCCGCACGCTCGACTCGCAGCCGCCGGCCTACAGTTATATTCCGCTGCGCTCCGACGAAGAGCGAATTCGCGTCATGCAGAGCCGGCTTTTCAACGAGATGCGCGCCGCGGACTTATTCGGCGCATGGTTGAAAACCACACCGGAGCTGGACGTCAAGGCAACGATGGCGGAATCGGCACACGAGGAAATGGTCCACGCTCAACTGCTATCGAAGCGCATTCGCGATCTCGGCGCCGAGCCGTTCGCCTACAGGCCTCTGCCGGCGCAGATCGCCATGTTCAACGCCATGGAAGGCCTGAATGAAACATGCGAGCGTATCGCGGGTTTGTCCCTGGCCGGCGAAACGGTTGCAAACTATCTTATTCAAATGTGCCTCAACTCGCCCGCTGTCCCCGAGTGGATCAAGCAGCCCTATCGGCGCATTACCCAAGACGAGGAGGGTCACGGCAGCGTGCCGCAAGAATTTCTCAAACGATATGCGACCACGGAAGAGCACCAGGACCGGGTGCGCCGCGCCGTGGCGATGCGCATGGTTTTGTTCCGCGAATATTTAGCCAGCTTGGACCGCTGGGCGATGGGCAAGGATCGCTGGTAGTTATTTCCAAATCAACCGTATCAGAATAACCGGAAGACCCGCGTGCTGTAACGCAGTTGGAATCGCAGCGTTTCGGTTTCAAGTGGGGCCGACGTTCATGAATAGACCCCGTTCAATCCAGTCGGATCTTGAAGGAGGATTGCGTGAAAATACTGTTTTTTGATGACTTCAAACTCGGTGTGCTGAAACAGGATACCGTCGTCGACGTGTCCGAGGTCGTGCGTGATATTCCGCATACCGGGCCGCACGATCTAATTAGCGGTCTTATCGAGCGCTTCAGTGATTATCGTGGCGCCCTCGAGCAAACGGTCGCAGCCGGCAAGGGTAAGGCGCTTGCCGCTGTGCGGATCTGGCCGCCGCTGCCGCGGCCGGTAAATATCGATTGCATGGCGGTCAACTACATGGAAGATGGCACGCGCAAAGAGCCGGCGCCGATCAATGCTTTTCATAAATCACCGGGTTGTGTCATCGGTGATGGCGACACTATGGTTCTGCCCGATGTGCCTGCGACAATTTTCGAGGGGGAGGCGGAGCTGGCTTTGGTGATCGGCAAGCGGGCCGTCAACGTGTCCGCCGAGCAGGCGATGGAATATGTTTTTGGTTACGTCAATTTTATCGACGGATCAGCGCGCGGCCTGCCGCCCTCAGGCAATACGTTTTATCAAATGAAGTCGCGCGCCACCTTCGCGCCGATGGGTCCCTATATCGTGACCAGCGACGAAATTAACGATCCACACGCTCTCCAAGTCCGGCTGTGGAATAACGGCACGCTGATGCAGAACTACAACACCAGCGACATGGCGCACAAAATCCCTCGCTGTATCGAATGGGTCAGCTCGATTCACCCGCTCGAGCCTGGCGACGTGTTGGCGCTCGGAACCAATCACCGCGGCCTCAATCCTTTTCAGGACGGCGATCTGATCGAAATCGAGACCGGGCCGCTCGGCCGTCTGCGCGTCAAGATCCGCGACGATCTTAAGCGTACCTGGGCGAGAGAGACGCGATTACAACGGCAAGAAAAAGGATTGGACGGGAACACACCGCAACTCACCGGCAAGTACGCAAAGAACTAAGACGGATTCGAACTCTGTGCGTTCACTCGGTTCTGGCAACAAACCGCGCTTGATGGCACCCGTAGTTGATCCAAACCGGACGTGTTTATCGGCCACTAACATTTTGTTACGATCGAAGTAGCAAGCCTTGCCGGATTTTCTTTAATGCGGGCAACCGCTGGAATTGAGGTCTTGTATGGCAAAGGTAGAAGGTTTCATCGATGCGGATGGCCACATCCTCGAGAGCGATCGCGAGCTGCTGGAATTTTTGCCCGAGCCGTTCACAGGTAGGGAAAACCTGCTGTCGTTCCCGTTTTTTCCAACGCTGGATGGTTTTCACCGCCAGGCGCGCCGCGTCGCGGACGGCAAAGACCGTTACATTGCAAAAGGCAGCTTAAAGGAATGGCAAGATTTTCTCGACGAAGATCAGATCGCCTGGTCGGTGTTATATCCGACCGCCGGGCTGACCTTTGGGCTGGTGCGCGACCGGGACTGGGCCTGCGCCGTGGCGGCCGGCTACAATAATTTTCTTCACGAGTGTTTTACCAAACCGGACAGGCGGCTAAAGGGCATGGCTTTGATCCCGTTGCAATCGATTGCCGACGCAGTCAAGGAGCTGAAACGGGCGGTGCACGACCTCGGCTTTGTCGGTGCGGTTCTGCCCGCCGTCGGGCTGCGCCAACCGTTCGGCGACCCGCGCTATTTTCCCGTCTATGAGGCAGCCCAGGAATCGGGCGCGCTCCTGGCGGTGCACGCAGCGCCGACCCAGGGCATTGGTGTCGATGGCTTCGACCGGTTGATTGAAGTGCGCACTCTGAGCCACGGCTTCGGTCAAATGATTCAAATGACCAGCATGATTTACGGCGGCGTATTCGATCGCTTTCCCAAGCTCAACATCGCCTTTGCGGAGGCGGGCTGTGGCTGGGTGCCGTATTTGTTGGAACGCATGGACATGGAATACGAACATCGGAGCGCGCAGGCTCCCGAGTGCAAAACGTTGCCGTCGGAACATCTCAAAAGCGGTCACATTTTTATTCACTGCGAGCTGGAAGACCGCGGCATTGAGCAGGTCGCGAAATTGCTACGGGACGACATTCTTTTTTGCGCCACGGATTTTCCGCATGAGCCGCGAGCGGAATTTCGCGAGAACATCGAAAGGTTCATCGGGCGCGAAGACGTCTGCGCCGAAACCAAACACAACCTGATGTTCGAGAATCCCAAACGAATGTATCCGCTGGCGCTGCCATGATCGCGTGCGGAAAACTGCACGCCCGATTCGCTGATACTAATGCTGGCTGTTTCGGATCAACTGCGCGTAGAAGCGCACCAGGCGTTGGTAATCCCGCACCGAAATGCGCTCGTCGATGCCGTGGTATCGCGTCGTATCTTCGGGTCCGAGGGTGATCGGCAAGAAACGAAAAACATTTTTCGTCAAGCCGGCGTAATGGCGCGAGTCGGTTGCCGCCACCAGCAGCGACGGCGCGACCAGCGCTTCGGGGATGGTTTGGCGGATCGTGCGCTGGATCAGCGCAAAGCCCGGGCCCTGAGCATCCGAGACCGGCGAGGGTTCCGTCTGCAGCGGCAGCGGGTCGATTTTTATATTCGGCTCATCGATCACGCGGCGCACTCGCTCGATGGCCCCCGCGACCGTGTCGCCAGGCAAGAGTCGCAAGTTCACGACCGCGGTGGCGCTGGCGGGCAAAACATTTTCGCTTATGCCGGCGTGAAACAGAGTCGGTGCCAACGTCGTGCGGATGGCCGCATTGGTGGGCGGCGATTGCGCCAGTTGCTTTTTGACGAGCGAACCGAAAAGCCACAGATTGGCCAACGCGATCCGCTTCGGCCAGGCCATCTCCGGGCCGAGAAATTCGAACATTTGGCGCGTCGGACCATCAAGTCGTGACGGAAACGGCGCCGCCTCGAGTCGATGCAACGCGCGGCTGATGATGCCGATTGCCGTATCGGCGCCCGGGATCGAACTATGCCCGCCGGGCGTGTCCACCGCGAGGCGCAGGCTCAGATAACCTTTTTCGGCGATGCCGATCAGCGCCACCGGCGCCGCAATCCCTGGAATGATTCCGTCAACCACGTTCAACCCCTCGTCGAGCACGAATTCGAGCTGGACGCGGCGGGCCCGCAGGTGCTCGGCGATTTTCGCCGCGCCGCGCTGACCTCCGACTTCTTCGTCGTGGCCGAACGCGAGATAGACGGTGCGTTGCGGCACGAAGCCGTCACGCAACAGATGCTCGACCGCTTCGAGGATCGCCATGACGCTCGCCTTATCGTCCATGGCGCCGCGGCCCCAGATGTAGCCGTCGGCGATTGCGCCAGCAAAAGGCGGATGGCGCCAACCCTCGTCGCCCGCCGGAACCACGTCCATGTGCGCCATCAGCAAAATCGGTTTGCGCGTGCTCTCCTGTGCTTGCCAGGTATAGAGCAGGCTATGGCCGCCAATGGTTTCTTTGGTGAGTTCTTTGGCAATCTGAGGGAAGGCTTCGCTGAGAAAATCATGAAAACGCTCGAACTCTGGGGCCGCCACTGGCGCGAGGTTCGAGCTTGAGATCGTGCGAAACTGGATCGCGCGCGACAGCCGTTGGAGCAATGCGCCGCTGTCCAGAGGTATCTCGTCGGCCGGAGGCGCGGTCATCTGCCTGGAACTGAAGCGCACGGTACGGACGATAATCACCAGCGACAGAATGACGATGAGACCGAGCAGCGCGACGGCGAGTCTTTTCATCTGCGGCGACCGATTCGAATCAGAGTCGTACCAATTCGACCGATGCGTGGCAATCGCCCAGCGGCACCCGCGAATTTGACAATACAGGGGCCGTCCGATAATTTTTTGACTCCATTGACTATTTGACACTAAAGGAGGGACGATGAGTGATTTCTACACCCAATGGTTGGAACGGTCCAAAGAGAATCAGAAGAAAGTCGATGCGGCGCCGCGCGTGGCGCGCGGCAAAGAGCTGAAATGGGAGCGCACGCCGCAGGACTACAAGGCGGCGTTGATGATCGCGCCGGAAACCGGCTTTCCGACCGGCGGTAGCTGTCTCATGCGTGCTGAAATCCCCACCGGCTGGCATACCGGCAAGCATTTCCACGGCGAGGAAGCGATCTATGTCGAGAGCGGAGAGGGCTTCATGGTCCTGGATGACAAACGCTACGATTTTTTTCCCGGCACGATTTTTCATATCCCGTATCGCTCGACGCACCAGTTGTTCAACACCGGAACAACTCCTGTGGGCTATCTCTCCGGACTGGCCTGGCATCTCGAAGCAGACACTTACATGGGCAAGCTGGAACAGTTGGAAGGGTGCGGCGAAAATGATTCCAAGACGCTGGCGGCGTTTCCGAAGGAAGAGTCGCAATACTGGCCCGAGGACGGACGGCGCATCTCAATGCATCAGCAGCAGCATGAGAAATCCGATGAATCGAAGCACGGCGCAACCTACTTCCTGATGGGCCGCAGCGGGAAACAGAACGGGTTCAAGGCGACCGGCGTCGCGATCAGTTCGATCTTCGTCGACCTGGCGCACACCAAGAGCCACAGCCACGCCCATCCGGAGGCGTATCTTTATGCGCTCGAAGGCGACGGCTATTCGGAAATTGGCGGTAAGCGGTATGACTGGAATCAGGGCGACGCCGTCCACGTGCCACCGGGCATGATGCACCACCAGCACTTCAATCCCTACGACAAAGATATGAAGGAGCTGCGGTTCGAGTTCGGCGTCCGCTATTGGTTCGTCGACCAGTGGAAAGGCTATACGACGGTCGATAAGCATTTGAAGGCGACGACGCACATGATCGATTAGTCGGATTCTTTGACCAGGGAACGAAAGGCGAGCTAGCGAGAAGATTGGCTCGCCTTTTTTGTTTGCGGTACACGCCTGCCTGTTAGCGCTGCGGCAAAAAATTGAGAGCAGGACCAGAGTCGCCTCCTTACAGGGATAGATTACTTCAGATATATCAGCATGGTGAAAAAAGACTGCTTAATATTAATAATTGACGGGAGTCTCTTCTTGCATAGAGACGCAATATTTTTTATAGAATCAGGTGATGGCGGAAGGACGCACTTTAAGAGACACCGAGTCGAAGATGATGCTCGGTTTCATCGTGCGACGCTGCGCGGCCGATATCGGTCACACGCCGACACCGGATGAATTTGCCAAGTGGGCGAACGGCTACCATCATCACGGCAGGCGTCTATGCCTGTTCGGTAAGGAGATCTCCGCGTCCATTGCCAAAGTGATGTTTACCCAACCCGGCAGGTTGGTCACCGTGAGCCCAGAGGGAATGGCGCGAATCTGGAAAAGCAACGGCCGGTAGCCGCACTCTTATCACTGTTTCACATGCGGGATGATATAGGGCGGGTTTGAAACCCGCCCCTACGAGCGGTGGAAAGAGCATGCGAAGACACGAGCATCCCCGCGTTCAAAACACTTCGATTAGCCAATAACCCGCCGCGCTCACGCAATCAGCCAAGGCAAAATAATCAGTGCGGCTCCATCGTCAGCGCCCGCGCCGGCGCGGGATCAATTTCATTGGGATGTGAATGCCGCGCGGAAGCAGGGCCAGGTCGTCAGACAACTCAAACGGAATCGGATTCGGGAAGAGATTGACTCGCGCCAAGATGCCAAATTTGCAGTCGTATTGTTTTCTTGGCGACCTTTGTGGCTTTGGAGCGATGTAATCGGACTTTCGATTGCGGTTTGGCCACTCTAGGCGCTCGTCGTTGCTCCGTAGCGGCGCTCTTGTTATGCTTTGCCAGCACACTGTCAAAAATGTTCAACAGGTTCGCATCGATGGAGGCTTTACTGTGAAGCTGATGCTAGGTTTGGCCGCGGCAATTTTTCTTGGCATGTTTTTGTGTGCGGGTGACGCAGGCGCGCAGGGAAAAGCCGAGAAAGACAAGATTCGCATCGGTTATGCGGCTCGTGCCGTGACCCATTCGCTCCCGTTTTTGACTGAGGAAGCCGGCTTCTTTCGCGATGAAGGGCTCCAGGTTGAAGTGGTGCGCACGGCGGGCGCGGTATCGCCGATGGCGCTGATTTCCGGCGACACCGACTTCGCGACCATGTCCGCTTTTCTGATGATTCCGGTGGCTGCGCGGACGCCCGATGTGGTCATGCTGGGTGGTTTGACTCGCTATGCCGGCATGACGTTGGTAAGCCACCCGGAAATCCGCAGCGGCAAGGATCTGATTGGGGCCGTGGTCGGTCTGCAGCGGCCGGGCGACGCTTACGAGAAAAATGCGCGCTCAGCGCTGCAACACTTGAAGTTAAATCCGGATAAGGACGTCAAGTTCCTCTATCTGGGAACGAACGATGCAATGTGGATTGCTTTGGAAGCCCGCCGGGTCGCCGCCACGATGGTTTCTCCACCGGCGACTTTGTTCGCGCGCAAGGCGGGCATGAATTTTCTCGTCAATCTAGCCGACTTGAAGATCGAATATCAGGGCTCGACTTTCGTCACGCGCCGTTCGTTGATGAAGAGTCATCCAAACTTGGTCCATCGAACCACGCGGGCGTTGGTACGCGGCGTCCATTATTTCAAGACTCGACGGGAAGATACCTACCGGATCCTTTCCAAATTTCTCGGCACCAAGGACCGCGAGGCACTCGAAGAGTCGTGGCACTACGGAGCCGATATGCCGGCGAAGCCCTATGCCGTCGAGAGCGCGGTCCAGGCAGTGATCAACCATCTCGCCGAGGGCGATCCTAAATTCGCCAAATACAAACCGGCAGACTTTATCGATACCGGGCCCTTGGCGGAACTCGACAAGAGCGGCTATATCGATCGCCTCTACGGCGGGCAGGCGAAATGAGCGGGCTAAGCTTCGCGGATTTTTGGATGGGCGGGTGATGAATCGCGATCGAGACAGTGGACAGTTCCGTTTGGTTGCGGATTTCGAACCGCAGGGCGACCAGCCGCAGGCGATCGATAAGCTGGTACAGGGGCTTCAAGCCAATCGTCGCGATCAAGTTCTCCTCGGCGTCACCGGCTCGGGAAAGACGTTTACGATGGCCAACGTGATCGCCCGCGTCAACAAGCCGACGCTCGTGATCGCGCCCAATAAAACGCTGGCGGCGCAACTGTACAGCGAGTTTCGCGAGCTGTTTCCGGAAAACGCCGTGCGTTACTTCGTCAGCTACTACGACTACTACCAGCCCGAAGCGTACGTGCCATCGACTGACACCTTCATCGAAAAAGACGCTTCAATCAACGACGAGATCGACAAGCTGCGCCACTCGGCGACCAAGGCGTTGCTCGAACGACGCGATACCTTGATCGTTGCCAGCGTGTCATGTATCTACGGTCTCGGCTCGCCGGAGGCCTATTTCGAATTGATGGTCTATCTGGAAGAGGGAATGGTGATCAACCGCGATCAGATGCTGCGCAAGCTGGTCGATATTCAATACGAGCGCAGCGACTATGATTTTCATCGCGGCACGTTCCGGGTGCGCGGTGATGTCGTCGAGATCTTTCCGGCTTACGAGGACCGCGCGGCGTTGCGCATCGAGTTTTTCGACGAGACCATCGAAGCGATCGGCGAGATCGATGCAATTCGCGGCAAAGCGCTGCGTCGGGTGGACAAGGCGACCATTTATCCGGCGAGCCACTATGTAACCAGCCAGGAGCGCATCAAACAGGCGGTTCTCGGTATTCGCCAGGAACTCAAAGAACGCCTGCAAGAGCTGCGCGATCAGCACAAGCTGCTCGAGGCGCAGCGTTTGGAGCAAAGAACGCTTTACGATCTGGAGCTTTTGGCGGAGATGGGCTTTTGTCCGGGCATCGAAAATTACTCGCGCCATTTAACCGGCCGCCGTCCCGGCGAACCCCCGCCGACCCTGTTCAGCTATTTTCCCAACGACTTCCTGCTATTCATCGACGAAAGCCACGTCACGGTGCCTCAGATCGGCGGGATGTATCGCGGCGACCGCTCGCGCAAAGAGACGCTGGTCGAGTTCGGTTTTCGCCTGCCGTCGGCGGTCGATAACCGGCCGCTGAACTTCGAAGAATTCGAAGCTATGCAGAACCAGACGATCTACGTTTCCGCGACACCGGCCGCATACGAGCTGGGCAGGAGCCGCGGCGCCGTGGTGGAGCAGCTGATTCGTCCGACCGGATTGATGGATCCGGCGATTATCGTCCGCCCGGCGCGCAGCCAAGTCGACGACCTGTTGGAAGAGATCCGCAAACGCGTCGAGCGCCGGGAAAGAGTGTTGGTGACGACGCTGACCAAGCGCATGGCTGAGGATCTGACGGAATATTACCAGGATCTGGATATCAAAGTGCGCTACCTGCACTCCGATATCGAAACCATCGAGCGCGTCGAGATCATTCGCCAATTGCGCATGGGCCAGTTCGACGTCCTGGTCGGCATCAATTTGCTGCGTGAGGGGCTCGACCTGCCCGAAGTTTCGCTGGTGGCGATCCTCGACGCCGACAAGGAAGGCTTCCTACGCTCCGACCGATCGTTGATCCAAACCATCGGCCGCGCCGCGCGTAACGTTTACGGCACTGTGATTCTCTACGCCGATTCGGCGACCGATTCGATGAAGCGGGCGATCGAAGAAACCGAGCGACGGCGGCGGTTGCAAGCCGACTTCAACACGAAGCACGGCATCACGCCGCAATCGATCGTCAAAGCGCTCGGATCTCCGCTGGTCAAAATCTACGACGCCGATTATGTCGACGTGCCGTTGGCCGCCGACAGCTCGGCTAGTTACGGTCCGGCGGAGCTGGCACGACGTATCCGAAAGTTACAAAAGGAAATGAAACAAGCGGCCGGGCGGCTCGAGTTTGAAGCGGCGGCAGAGCTGCGCGATCAGATCCGCGAGCTGCAAAATAAGGAACTGGCTCTCCGCGAGTCGGATCTCGACCGCAGCGCCGCCACGTAAGGTTGCCTGCACGAGCGGCGTGTCGATCGGGTTTTCCGGCATGCCAACCGCTCCAGGCACCGCTTGCGGCGCAATGATTGTTTAATTACCTTTCCTACAGAACTGCTCAATCTTTACGGTAACGAGTGCTCGGCCGCATCGTCCGTTTTCCACGGGCGGGCGCTAGGTTGATCATGGATTCGATCCCGGAGAAATTAGCCAACTTGCCGTCGCGGCCCGGCGTCTATCTCATGCGCGACAAAGCCGGCAAGGTGATTTACGTCGGCAAAGCCAAAGACGTGCGCGCCCGGGTGCGCGCCTATTTCAACAATTCCGACGAGCGCTCGCAGATTCAGTTCCTGTTGCGCAAGGTCGAAGACATCGAAACGCTGGTCACCGGTAATGATAAAGAGGCGCTGATCCTTGAAAACAACCTAATCAAGCAGTACAAGCCGCGCTATAACATCCGTCTGAAGGATGACAAGAGCTATCTGAGCATCAAGGTGACCACTCAACATGCCTGGCCGCGCATCTTCGCCACGCGCAAGATCGTCAAAGACGGCAACCGCTATTTTGGCCCTTTTTCCTCGGCGGTGGCGGCGCGCGAGACCATCGATATCATCGAAAAGCACTTTCTGCTGCGCAACTGCACGGAGCACAACTTTCGCAATCGCAGCCGGCCCTGCCTGCAATACCAGATCAAGCGCTGCATGGCGCCGTGTGTCCTGCCGGTATCGCAAGATGCTTACCGCGAGCAGGTGCGCCAGGCGATGCTGTTCATCGAAGGCAAGCAGCAGCAGTTGATCGACGAGCTGCGCCAGCGAATGCACGCCAAATCGGCGGCGCTCGAGTTCGAAGCGGCGGCGCGGATCCGAGACCAGATTCAGGCCGTCGAGAAGACGCTGGAAAAACAGCGGATGGTCTCACACTGGGGCGCCGATCAGGACATTTTCGGTCTTTACCGAGAGGGCGGCTTTATCGAAGTGCAGGTCTTGCTCGTGCGCCAGGGCAAGCTCACCGAGAATCTTTCCTATTCCCTGGAAGATCTGGAATTTCCCGACGAAGAGATCGTCGGTTCGCTGTTGACGCAGTTCTATCAGGGACAGCGCTTTGTGCCGGATGAGATTCTCTTGCCAGTGACTCTAGAAGACTGTGAGGCGCGCGAGGAGTATCTTGCCGAGCGCAAAGGCAAGCGCATCCAGATCCTGAATCCGCAGCGGGGCGATAAACGCCACCTGGTGCAGATGGCGGAGGAAAACGCCGGGCAAAGCTTCGCGGAGCGGCACGATCAGGAAAAAGCGCGCGAGACGATGCTGCGCGAGCTGCAGACGCAATTGCGCCTCAAACGCTATCCGCAGCGGATCGAATGTTTCGACATCTCGACGATCCATGGCACCAATGCGGTCGGTTCCATGGTCACGTTTATCGACGGCGAGCCGGAAAAGAATTTTTATCGCCATTTTCGCATCAAAACGATCGACGAGTCTTCCGGCGGCGACGATTTCGGGATGATGCTCGAAGTGCTGAAACGGCGCTTCAGCCGCGGCAAGGAAGAGGCGGATCTGCCGGACCTGATCGTCGTCGACGGCGGCCGCGGCCAGCTCGCCATGGCGCTGACGGCGATGGCCGAGCTTGGAATCGAAGGCGTCGACGCCGTGGGCCTCGCCAAGATGCGCGTGCAGGCGGCGGCGCGCAGCGCCGAGATCGAGCGACTCGAAGAGCGAGTGTTTCTGCCGGGGCAGAGCAATCCGGTGATCTTGAAACGCAATTCCAACGCACTCTTCCTGTTGCAGCGGGTACGTGATGAAGCACATCGCTTTGCGATCACGCATCATCGCAAGCTGCGCTCGAAACGGACGCTGTATTCCGCTCTCGACCAGATTCCCGGCATCGGCGGCGCCCGCAAGCGCGCCTTGCTGCGCGCCTTCGGCAGCGTCAAACGCATTGAGGGGGCATCGCTCGAAGAACTGCTCCAGGTGCCGTCGATGAACGAGCAGGTCGCCAGGGACATCATGCAAGCGTTGCGCGGTGCGTCTGATTAAGAGCCAGGGATGTCCACCCAGGAGCGGCGGCTAAGCGACGGCAGCGGGAGAGACATCCATCCGTCGGCTTGGTTGATCGTGCCGACCCTTTCGCTTCTGTTCGGACAGGCTGTCGCCGCCGGTCCGTGGAATATTCCTTATCCCGCGGCAGCTATTTCATTGTTACCGTTGAGCTTCGTCGGTTCGGCGCGGTGGCGGCGTTGGGCGATATTGCTCGCGCTTGCCGCGCTAACATTTTCGCTCGGCTATCTGCGCCACCGCCAGCTGCTGTTTCCCGAATTTGCCGATAGTCATTTGCGCTCGGCGGCGCAGCGCGAGTCGCGGGTTTATCTGGAAGGCACGCTGCGTCACGAGCCCGAGAAGCTGGTCAACCGCAGCCGCTGGCAGGTGGCGGCGCAGCGCATCTGGCATCCGACCGGCGCCGAAGAGGTCAGCGGCGATCTGCTCGTGACCCTGCGCCATGTGCGCCGCGATTGGCGCTACGGCGACCGGGTGCGGTTTTGGGTCCGGCCGATGATTCCGCAAAACAGCGGCAACCCGGGCGGCTTCGATTACGCGACGTTTCTTTCCAGACGGGCGATTTACCTCACTGGGTTTCTCGAAAGCGATCAGGACATCGAATTGATGGCGCGGGATCGCCGCGCGGCGCGGGTTTTTATCGAGGACTTGCGTCGCGAGATTCGCCGATACATCGCGGGCCATCTCTCGCGCGACAACGGCGCGTTGCTTACCGCCCTGGTCGTCGGCGACATGGGCGGGATCACCAAGGAAATGCGCGCTGCGTTTACCGCTGCCGGGGTCAATCACGTGCTGTCGATTTCGGGGCTGCACGTGGCCATGCTCGGCCTGGTCGTCTTCGCCGTCATCCGCTACGGCGGCTCGCTCAGCACCTACCTCATGCTGCGCGTGAATGTTTTCAAAGTCGCGGCGTTCTTTTCTTTCTTGGCGGTGGTTTTTTATACGGCGCTCGCAGGCGCCATGGTGCCGACGGTTCGGTCGGCGATCATGATCGGCGTTTATCAGCTGGCGGTTTTGCTCGACCGCGAGGAGGAAGTGTTCGCCAGCCTCACCTTGGCGGCATTGCTGATCGCGCTGATTTGGCCCGGCGTGGTCGCCGATATCTCTTTTCAGCTGTCGTTTCTGGCGGTGCTGTTTATCGTCTGGGGCGTGCGTAAGATGCGCGATTGGTTTCCAGTCGTAAAAAGCGATGAGTTGCCCGCGGAAAGAAGCTGGTTCAGAGCGCGGGTGAGGCAAGCCGGCATGCATCTCGCCGTTCCGCTGTTGGCGACCTTGGGGACCGGGCCTTTGATCGCGCATTACTTCGGCCACCTGTCGCTGGCGGGTTTTATTGCCAATCCGCTGGTGGTCCCGTTGGTCGGTTTTATCGTGGTCCCGCTCGGGCTGTTGATCGGCTTCTTGGCCGTGATCGCCCCTGAGATGGGTATTATCTTCGCCGGAATAGCTGAGTATCTGGTGTCAATGACCGCAGGGCTGGTCGATCTATTCGCCGGTTTACCGCTGGCTGATATCGGCGTACCGTCGCCGAATGTATGGGAAATCGCCGCGCTGTACGGATTGTTGATTTGCTTATTCGCTCTGACCAAGCGAGTGCACCGTGTCGCCGCGCTGACGGTTGGGGTCGTTTTGCTCGCGGCGGATGCTTCCTACTGGTGGATAGAGCGCTATCGCCGCAATGAATTGCGGGTGACCCATCTTAACGTCGGACAGGGCGATGCGGCGGTGGTCGAATTACCCGGCGCGAAAACTCTGCTGATCGATGCCGGCGGCACGGCGGCCGGCGATTTCGATACCGGTGAAAACATCGTGGCGCCGTTTCTGCGCTCGCGAAAAATCCTCAAGGTCGATTATCTGGTCGTGACTCACCCGCGCATCGATCATTACGGGGGCATGCGCGCGATCGTCGACGAATTCTCGCCGCGTGAGTTCTGGTCCGGTTCGCCGCGCGGCGAGACCAACCGCTTTGACGAGCTGGAAGAAGCTCTCGAAAAAGCCAAAATCCCGCGCGTCGCCCTCAACGATCGCCAACCTTGCCGTGAAATTGCCGCGGTCAAATTCTGCGTGTTGTACCCGCCGGCAAACGGATCGCCCGAGGGTGCCGTGGTATTGCGTCTGGAGTTCGGCAAATTGCGGTACCTGTTCTCCAGCGATGTCACCAAGCGCGACGAAGCGCTGTTGCTCGATCGCGCGGAAGACATGCGCAGCGCGGTCATCAAGGTGCCGCGCCATGGCAGCGCGACGGCGAGCACCAAAGAATTCATTGCCGCGGTGCGGCCGCGGCTCGCGCTGGTTTCCGCCGGCGCCCGCGGCCGCGCCGAAGCGCAGCGGGGAGAGGTAGCGGAGCGCTACCGCGTCGCCGGCGCCGAAATGTTGAGCACTTACGAGGACGGCGCCATTATCGTACAAAGCGACGGCCAGACGCTGCGTTACGCGGGATACAAAAGCGGCAAGCAGGGCGAAATAAATTTAGCCGCACTGAGCGCACCGAACCCAAAGTAAATGCGGGCACTACTAGAGAGGCGTCCCCTCGTTCTCTGCGGTGGATCTCTTGATCATCCCAGCGCTTTTAGTTCTTCGATGTAGTCCTTGAAGCCGGCTTCGATGTCGTATTCGGGGCTCCAGCCGAGCACCTGCTTGGCTTTTTCGATCACCATCGGTTGCTTCGCCGAGCGCGGCTTGGTGCCGGGGATGATCTCAACTTGCAGCTTCGGCAGCAGCTTTTCGGCCAAGGCAACCAAGTCATCGAACTTGATGACCACGCCGGTGCCGATATTGAGCGTCACCGGTTCTTTCAGTGGCGTCGTCGCGGCTTTATCGAGCGCGCGTCCCAGATCTTTGTAATAGACATACTCAAAATCGCGCGCCACTTCCTGGGCGATTTTCACCACGCCACCCTTGATTCCGGTTTGAAGCATGTTCTGCACCATTTCCCCGCCGCCGGAGCCGCCGGCGAAGTGACCGACGCCGTAGACATTCGCCAAGCGCAGGACGATGAGCTCGAAGCCGTACATGCGCTGGTAGGCTTCGACCATCAATTCTTTGGCGACTTTGGAGTTGCCGTAGGGCTCACCCGGCCCGCGACGGAAATCTTCATCGATCGGACCGGGCTCGCCTTTCCGGCGATCGTAGATACCAAAGGTGCTGATCTGCACGAGACGCTTGACCCCGGTGAGTCGCACCGCTTCGGCGACGTTGATCGTGCCCATGACGTTGATCTGCAGGCCGCTGTAAATCGGGTTGGCGACTTTGCCGCCGATGAGACCGGCGGTGTGGATGACCGTGTCGCATTTATGTTTCTGAATCGTCTCGATCAGCGACGGCAGATCGCGCACGTCGCGCTGCACCACCGTGACGTTCGCGCCGCCGAGCTTGTGCACCAGGAAATCTTTGCGCGGCGCAAAATCGTAAAAAACGACGCTCTCGCCACGCTTGACCGCATGCTGCGCGTAGGAAGTCCCGACCAACCCCAAACCGGTAATGAGTGTTGCGCCCATGACTGCTCCTTTCTCCGTCTGCCAAATCGTGAGCCACCCATTACTCCAAGCTGGTGTAAATGTCTAGCAGGCTGCTGAAAAAGACTCATATGCTTCGTTGCGCTCAATCGCCTCGCTACAACGTACTGGCTAAGTACGCCTCCGCTCGTCGATTTTTCGCG
>Ga0209640_10002676_pt1 | contig 15523 bp, 11 predicted proteins | sample RifCSP10_1_FD_184018 | JGI IMG/M metagenome (GOLD analysis project Ga0209640, IMG submission 184018) | Soil microbial communities from Rifle, Colorado - Rifle CSP2_sed 10_1 (SPAdes) (version 2) | ecosystem: Environmental > Terrestrial > Deep subsurface > Rock core/Sediment | place: Rifle...
CTCTGCCGGAACGGCTCGCCGCCGCCTCACCCCCCAGACCGGCCGTGGTCCTGATCGGCCGTGTCTTTGCCGACATCGGGACAATGCAGGACCGCGCTGACCTCGGCGCAACGGCCCGTTCCTTGGGGAACAACACGCCGGAACAACACAGGGCAACCTCCAACAGCGGCACACCTCGCGGTGTGCCGCTGGAAATTCGCAACGTCTTTGACTAGATCGGTCCGCCGAGACGTTTGAGCGCGTCGTTGACGATGCTCACGTCGGAATATTTCTTCATGTCGATGACTTCCTTGACGAGGCCGAGCGTCTTCTGCACCTCGATGTTCTTCTGGATCGCCTCGATATTGGGGATGCCGTTCAGGTCGCGGTAATTGTCCTTGCCCTTGACGAACAGCCAGCTCTTCAGGTTTTCCGGCTTCTGTCCGGAGAGCCTGGAGACCAGCGCGACCACCGCATCGTGATTGGCGGGGTCCCAGTACCAGCGGATGATACGGACGGCATCTTCCGCAAAGTCGACCATCGCGGCGCGATTCTTTTGCAGGAAGCCGGCCCGCGCGCACAGTTGCGCGGCGCCGACCGCGCTGCCGAACGCGTCGCGGAAGGTGTACAGGGTTCGCCCGACTTCGCGGAATTTCGGATTGGCCGAGAACGGCAGCGGCGCGGTGACGAGGTCGGCCTTCTTGTCCACCAGCATCGCCATCATATTTGGCAGTTTCACTTCGATGACCGAATAGTCCTTCTGATCAACCATCCCGTGCCTGAGCATGATGGCGCGTGTTGCCATGTCCCAGCCGCCGCCGATGCCGTTGGTCGCCAGAACCTTGCCCCGCAAGTCTTCGACCTTCTTGATGGGCCCGTCCTTCAACACCATGAATTCGGTGCTGTAGGTACCGGGGATGCCGTCCTGCTTCTCGTCCATGATAACGCGCAGATCGTCGAGGCCGGCGTTCTGCACCGCCGCAGCGATGCTGGCGAAGGCGAGCGGGGCGATATCGAGATTGTTGCTGGCGAGCGCCGTGATCTGCGGCCCGAGGCCTTGGAACCGGGTCAGTTCGAGCACATAGGACTTACCCCAATGCTTGGCCAAATCCTTCTTGGCCTCGAACAGCGGTGCCCAGGAATTTGGCACGCCGACCCAGCCGATCCTGATCTTCAGCGGCTCCGACTGCGCCGACACAGCGCCCAGCAGCAGCGCCGATGTCGCGACCAATGCGAGTGTGCTGATCCATAGGGTTCTTCGCGAAAGCATTTTGTGTCCTCCCTCGTTCGTTGAGCAGTTGTCTTTCCGTCGTTCGACACTTGCGCGCACCGCCATTTGAACCGCAACATCGGACGCGCGACAAAAAATGGCGCCTTTGCCGGGCTATACGGTCGACACCGATTCCACCTCCGCATGCCAGACCAGAAGCCGGCGGCGCATGAGTTCCATGCCCTTGATCAGGATCCAGCCGACGACGGCGATTTCGACGATCCCGGCGAAGACACCCAGTGAATCGGCAAATCGCGCCGCGCGAATCATCGTTCCGCCGATCCCGGTGCCGCCCATCAGCAATTCGGTCACTAGCGCGATCACGAGCGCGATCGGCAGTGCCACTTGAAGACCGGTGATGATCTGCGGCAAGGCCGCAGGTAAAACGACTTCCCACAGCACCTCGCGACCGCGCGCGCCGAGGCTGCGCGCCGACCAGACCAGCTCCTTCTCCACCGCCTGCGTGCCGGCGATTGTCGCGATAATAACCGGGAAAATCGCGTTGAATGCGATCAGCGCGATCTTTGAAAGGTTGTAGACGCCAAACCAGAGCATGAAGACCGGCAGGAAAGCGATCTTCGGGGTAGGAAAACCAACGGACACGATTGGGTCGAACAGCCAGTTGACGAAGCGAATGCGCGCTATCAGCACGCCGATCACGATGCCAAGAACGGCCGAAATCGAGAACCCGATCAAAGTGCGGTAGAGAGTTTGCACGACGTCGGTCAGAAACAGACCGGACATGACATCGTCCGCCACACGCCCCAGCACCAGCGACAGCGGCGGCAGCAGGAACCGAGAGAAAGCTCCGCTGCGCCCGAGCAGCTCCCAGCCGATCAGCAGAGCGACGATGGAAGCGCCATTCATCGCCAGCGACAGCACCGGCCGCAGCCGTTCAAACCTGCTTGGAGCGGCAGCGTTCATTCGCGCCATGCCAGCACCCGACGTACAAACAGGAGGTACAGGCGGTCGGCCGCAAAGCCGAGCGCGGAGACGGTGAGGACCACGGCGAACATCGACGTGTAGATGCCGGCGTCGCCGAAATTGCCGATCAGATAGCCGAGGCCCTCCCGCGAAATCAGCAGCTCCGAACTGACCAGGAGCAGAAACGACAGCGCCAACGCGGTGCGGATGCCGGAGAGAATCTCCGGCAGTGCCGCCGGCGCGATCACCTCGCGCAACACCTCACCGCGCGTTGCGCCAAGGCTGCGCGCCGACCAGATCAGAACGCGGTCGACGCCGCGGGCGCCGTTGAACGCGCTCACGGTCACCGGCAGCATGCACCCGAGGAAGATGAGAACGATCTTCGAGGCGTCGCCAAATCCGAGCCAGATCATCATGATCGGGATCAGCGCCGACTTGGGGATCGGATAGAACATCTGCACGATCGGCCGGAACACCACGCGGATCGGCACGATCCATGCCATCAGCACGCCGAGCGTGGTCCCGACCGCAATGGCGAGCCCGAGGCCGGAGACGCCGCGCAGGAGTGATGCCCCTGTGTGATAGAGGATGCCGCCATCCTCGAACAACGTGAACCAACTGGCAATGACGCCACTCAATGGCGGAAGCACCAGATCGGAAACGATACCGAATCGCGTCAGCCCCTCCCACAGCGCCGCCAGCAAGAGGAGCGGCACGTAGCGGTAAAGCGCTGTGAGCGCGCCGGTCACATCGGCACCTCTGCCTGCGCGATGATCGCCTCCTGCCGGACCACGTTCCACACGTAGTCGACCTTCTCCATGAAGGCGGGCGACTTCAGCAGCGCCGGCCCCCGCTGCTCGAACCGGCTGTCGACGATTTCCTTGATGCGGCCGGGACGCGCCGACATGATCGCGATGCGGTCGGCGAGATAGACCGCCTCCTGCACATCGTGGGTGACGAACACCACGGTCTTGCGCTGACGCTGCCAGATCGAAAGCAGCTCCTCCTGCATCAGACTGCGCGTCTGCGCATCGAGCGCGCCGAACGGCTCGTCCATCAACAGGATCGTTGGATCGACGGCCAAGGTCCGCGCCAGCGCGGCGCGCTGCTTCATGCCGCCGGAGAGCTGGGACGGATAGCTGTTCTCAAATCCGGTGAGTTTGACGAGATTGATGTAGTCGCGCGCGCGCTTGAGCTGCTCCTCGCGCGTCAGCCTGAGCTTCTGCAAACCGTAGAGGACGTTTTGCAGTACGGTCTTCCAGGGGAACAGCGCGAAGTGCTGGAACACGATGCCACGGTCCGGGCCCGGCTCGGTGACAGCCCGCCCGCCGATTTCGATGCGTCCATGGGTGATCGGCAGAAAGCCGCCGATCAGATAGAGCAGCGTGCTCTTGCCGCAGCCGCTCGGACCGAGCAAGGCAAGGAATTCGCGGTCGCGGATTTCGAGGGAGACTTCGTCCAGCGCCTGCACCGGGCGGCCGCGCGCGGGCCGGTATTCGTGGCTGATGCTCTCGATGCGGATCGAGGCGGCAGCATCCTGCTTCAACCGCTCGACCATCGCCGCTTCCCGCGTTCTAGCAACGGCAATATTCACCGGCGTGCATCCTGCATAGAAAACCCCCTCGCCGCCAATTGTTACTGCAACGCGGCGGCCTTTTGCCGCTCCGCCGACTGAGAACCGCGGCCCATTGGCTGACGAATCCCCAAGCGCTCCATCCGCGGCAGCACCTCAGCGGCGAAGAAGGGAACTTCGTTGAGATAGTTGACCAGCCCGAACGCCATGCCATCCAAGCCGGCGTCGCTCAGCTTGCGGAATTTTTCCGCCACGAAATCGGGGCTGCCGACGATCCCGAAGGTCCCGATGCCGCCCGCCAGCAGCCGCTTGTTGTAGGCGGCCTTGCCCGGCGACAACGAGCGGCCTTCCGCCCGCGTCTTCATTAGCGTTTCGACGCTGTGAAAATCGGCCTTCTCCACCGCGTAGTATTCGTAATAGTCCTCCGCCTCCTTCTGGGTCGAACGGCAGACGATGTGGCCGCTGGAGAAGACGCCGACCCGGTCCTGTCGTCCCATCTCGCGAGCATAGGCGCGCAGCACCGCAATCTCGTTCCCGAGCGTGTCTTCGTCGACCAGATGCATGAACAGGCAGTCGGCGTGCTTGGCCGCGAAGGCACGCCCCGCCGGCGACGAACCGGCGCTCATGAGCAGCGGCCGGTCGCCGAAAAACGGCTTGGGATAACCCACGACGCCTTCGAGCTGGAAGAAGCGTCCGTTGTAGTCGAACGGCCCGGTCGACGACCAGATGCGCTTAACCACCTCCAGCCATTCGGTGGTGTATTCGTAGCGCTGATCGTGCTCGCGCAGGCCAACGCCGAACATCTTGAATTCGGTCTTGTTCCAACCGGAAACGACGTTCAAGCCGAAACGGCCGCGGCCGACGTGATCGGCGGTGACCACCTGCTTGGCGGCAAACACCGGGTTGATCAGCGGCGAGTGCACCGTGCCGAAGATCGACAGCCGGCTGGTGCTGGCGAGCAATCCGGTCGCCCAGGTGATGGTTTCGAGCGTGGATTCCTGCGTGGTCACCTCGGCGCCATCGTAGCCATGCCAGCGCGCGATCGGCAGGATGAATTCCAGCCCCGCCTCCTCCGCCATCTGCGCCAGCGCCAGATTGTTTTCCCAGGAGGACACCCAGCGCTCGGGCACCGTGGTCATTGCCAATCCGTTCGAGCAGTTGGGCGCAAACAGCCCCAGCTTGAACTTGTTGGCATTGTACATCGTTGTCTGGCGCCTGGCCGTCGACATTTACGCCCCTCTCCCTGAGCAAGCATCCCGCGCAGCCTGGCAGATACGCCTTGCGGAATTGACGATTGATCCGCCGTCGTTTTCAACGCTGCCCTGAACGCCGACAACCCGCCATCGCTGTGACAATCGTAAAGCGCTTGCGGTCATTCGGTGCATTATAGGCCAATAATCCGCGTTCTGTTTAATTGGAATTATTTGCTTTATTGATCGGCCTATTCCGCGATCGACACAACCGGCCATGGCGAATTTCAATCAATAAACAAAAGAATCTGCGGCAAACCCCGATCCAAGGCGTGGTATCGAACAGCTGTCGCATAAGGCGGGTTGCCGCACCAATGATTGAACATATCGAGCTGGAAAAATGCACGGGTTGCGGCGTGTGCGACGTCGTGTGCCCGGCAGACGTCATTCACATGGAGCCCGCGCCCATCGCCGATCCGGTCTTAGGCTTGCGCTCCGATTTCAAACTGCCCGTCATCAAGTTTCGCGAGCACTGCATCACCTGCTTCAGCTGCGAGATTTTCTGCCCGGAACAGATCGTCGACGTCCATCCGTCGGTGAAGAACCGACCTCGGCCCTGGTAGTTGCCATGTCCACGTTTCAGGGTGTTCTGGTCGAAACCGACGTTTTGGTGATCGGCGGCGGCGCCGGCGGTCTGGTTGCCGCGCTGAGCGCTAAGCGTCACGGCTCGCACGGCACGCGGGTCACGCTGGTTGACTCGGGGATGATCGGTCGTTGCGGCCACACGGCGTTCTCCAACGCCTGGACTATCGTCGTGCTGCCAAGCGATGACCTCGACGGGACTTTGCGCGAAATCGTCGCCGGCAACGACGGCGTCGCCGACCAGGAACTCGTTCGCGCGACGCTCGCCGATTCGTACGAACGGCTGCGCGACTTCGAGTCGATGGGAATGAAGTTCGAGCGCGATGCGCGCGGACACTACATCCGGCGGCCGACGCGGGGGCTCGATCTCGCCCGCGTCCTTTACCCCGAGGGCGGCGGCCTGGAGTTCTCCTGGCTGCTGCGCCGCGCGCTCGAAGGCGCCGGCGTGCAATTGATGGATCGGATTTTCATCACCGGCCTGCTCCGCGAACAAGGCCGGGTGGTCGGCGCCGTGGGGATCCACGGCCGCACCGGCGAATTCCACGTCTGCAAGGCGCGTACCACCATCGTCGCCACCAACGCGATCGGTTTTCGCGCCGGCTTCGTCCGCGACATCGCGGGCACCGGAACGCTGCTGGCCTATGAAGCCGGCGCAACGCTGAGAAACTCCGAGTTCAGCTACGTCCGACCGGGCACGCCGCGGTTTTATTTCGAAGGAATAACCTTCGCGATTCAGGAGGGCGCGAAGTTCATCAACGCCAACGGCGACGCGTTCATGGCGAAGTACGAGCCGGAGTGGGGCGACGAGGCCGACGTTCCGCGCATCGCGCGGGCGATGGCGGTCGAAAAGCGCACGGGCAATGCGCCGCTGTATCTCGATATGTCGGCGATACCCGAGGAAATGAGAGATTATTTCCTGCGCAGTAAAGTAAGATGGATGGACAATTTCTTTCATAAGCTCGGCGGCGAAGCCAAGACCGACATGTTCGGGAAGACCCCCTACTACGCCATGAATCAGATGACCAAGATGGCGATCCGCACCGGGGCCGACTGCCGGTCGGACGTGCCGGGCCTGCTGGCGGCGGGGCTTGCCCAGGCCGGGTGCGCCAACCATTTCGCCGGGTTCCATATCGGCCTGTGCATTGGCAATGGCTGGATCGCAGGGCGTTCGGCGATCGAGGATCTGGATCGCTTGCCGGCGCGGGCGCTGAACGCCGGCCTGATTCAATCGCAGCACGATGACGCCTTGCGCCCGCTCAATGCCAACGCGCAGGCGGAGTCTGACGCTATCCTGCGCGACCTTCAAGAGATTATGTTTGCCTACGATATCGGCATCCTCAAGCAGGCCGACCGCATCGAACGTGCGTTGATCCAGGTCAATGCACTGGCGAAGCGAATGGAGAGCCTCGCAGCTCCGCATGTTCACGAACTTGTCCGCCTGAAGGAAACCGAGTCGATGTTGAACGCCGCGCATCTGATGCTTGGCGGATCGTTGTTCCGCACCGAGTCGCGCTTGAGCCACTTCCGCGAGGACTTTCCGGCGCGTGACGACGAGAACTGGGCGGTGTGGGTCGACGCAACAAAGGTCGCCGGTCAGCCGGAGTTCGTGAAGACGCCGATCCCCACGCCGCTCTGTCCAATCGCGGCCGTCCAGGGCCGCCGACCCAGCCGGCTGCGGGCGGGCGCGGCCGCCGGCGCTTGAAACTCTGACCGATGACGCTGACAGCCGAGTCTGCATCGAATCATGTCGATCGTGATTCCGCGGACGCTCCGCCCGCGTTGCGGCTTGGCTGCAATCTGTCATTCGAGGAGCTTTATCGGCGCGCCGGCCTGATTCGTCTCGACGCGCAGTTCATCGAGCACATCGCCGCAGCGGACGCCGACCTGCACCGCCGCCTGATGGTTGCGCGGGCCGCGCCCGATTCGATCCCCGCCAAGGTCAGTTCCGAACTGCTCATCGGGCTCGCGCCACATGTCGAGGAATTCATCGCCGAGCTTTTCAATATACGTTCCGAAGTTGCCGCACTGTCGCGACGACACACCGAGCTTGCACCGGTCTATTCCGTCAAACGACAATTCGTGCAGCGTCGCGCCGTCAAGCAAGTGACGGCGGATGAGGCCGAGCAGCTCGACGGTGAAGCGCTTGGCACCGAACTGGTGGAGACTCTTGGCGGCGCGTTCTCGGAGCTGCGCTTTGCCCAATGCGTCGAGTCATGGATGCAGCAGCCGGAGCAGCACGCCGCCGAATTGGAACTGGCAACGCGCTACGCAGCATGGGCGACGCTGACCAAGAAGGGTCGTAAGAAGCATCAAAAGGGAGTGCTCTTCAAAGTCCCGCACAAGATCGATCCCGCCCGCCTCGTGCCGGTCGAAACCCACGTGGTTGACGGCGTCACCATGCTCCGCCTGCCGCCGGAGCGCTGGCGCGAACGCGATGGATTTGCGCTGACGGACCCCGGCACGGACTTGGTGGGGGCTCTCGACCACGCCAACTACTGCATCTGGTGCCACAACCAGGGCAAGGACAGCTGCGCGAAGGGCCTGCGGGAGAAGGACGGGTCATTCAAGAAGAGCACGCTCGGTCCCACTCTGACCGGCTGCCCGCTCGAGGAAAAGATTTCGGAAATGAATGCCGTCAAGGCGGCAGGCCATGCCATCGGCGCACTGGCCATCGTCGCGGTCGACAACCCGCTCTGCGCGGCCACCGGCCATCGCATCTGCAACGACTGCATGAAGTCCTGCATTTTCCAGAAGCAGGAGCCGGTCGACATCCCGCAGGTGGAGACCCGCGTCCTCAAGGACGTGCTGGCGCTGCCCTGGGGCTTCGAAATCTATTCGCTGCTGACGCGGTGGAACCCGCTCAACCTGCGGCGCCCGCTTCCAAAGCCGCCCTCCGGCCGCGCGGTCCTCGTTGTCGGGCTGGGACCGGCCGGCTTCACGCTGGCGCATCACCTGATGAACGACGGCCATGCCGTTGTCGGCATCGACGGCCTCAAGATCGAGCCGCTGCCTCAGGACATTTCCGGCATCGATCAGCGCGGCGGTCGCCAGGCCTTTCGCCCGATCCGCGACATCGACGAGTTGCGCGAGTCGCTTGAGTCCCGCGTGATGGCCGGCTTCGGCGGGGTCGCCGAATATGGAATCACGGTCCGCTGGGACAAGAACAATCTCAAGCTCATCCGCCTGCTGCTAGAGCGCCACGGGGAGTTCAAGGTGTTCGGCGGCATCCGTTTTGGCGGGACGATCACGCCCGAGAGTGCGTTCGAGCTCGGGTTCGATCACGTCGCGCTCTGCATGGGTGCCGGACGGCCGACGATCGCCGCGATGCAGAACGGGCTGGCGCCAGGCGTCCGGCAGGCGTCGGACTTCCTGATGGCGTTGCAGCTCACGGGTGCGGCGCGCGCCGACAGCATCGCCAATCTTCAGGTCCGGCTGCCGATCGTGGTGATCGGAGGCGGCCTCACCGCGATCGACGCCGCTACCGAGGCGATCGCCTACTATCCGGTCCAGATCGAAAAATTCCTGTCGCGCCACGAAGAGCTGGCCCGCTTGCGGGGCGAGGCTGCACTGCGTGAGGGCTGGAGCCCGCAGGATCGCGCGATCGCGGACGAATTCATCGCGCATGCTCTTGCGCTGCGAGCGGAGCGGACGGCGGCGGCGCGCGAGCAACGGATGCCTCGAGTCGGCGATCTGCTGCGGTCGTGGGGCGGCGTCACCATCGTCTACCGCCGCCGTCTGATCGATTCGCCGAGCTACTCGCTCAACCACGAAGAAGTCGACAAGGCGATGCAGGAGGGCGTGCAATTTGCCGAGCGATTAACGCCCACCAAGGTTGAGTTGGACGAATTCGGATATGCTCGGGCGCTGCAATGCCGGCCGACGCCCGCGGCGACCGCTCAAGATGCGGCTGCGGCGGCGAACGAGACCGTGCTGGCGGCACGTACCATCCTGGTCGCTGCCGGAACGCAACCGAACACGGTGCTGGCCCGCGAGTATCCAGGGGAAATCAAGCTCGACGGCCGGTATTTCCAGGCGGTCGACGAACAAGGCCACCTGGTCGCTCCGAAGCAAATTGCAAAGCCCGCGGCGGTGCAGGTCTTGATGCACTTGCGCAATGATGGCCGCGCCATCAGCTTTTTTGGCGACCTGCATCCGTCATTCGCAGGAAACGTCGTGAAGGCGATGGCAAGCGCAACGCTTGGCTATCCGGCCATCAGTCGCCTGCTGGCGAAGCGAACATCCGACGCCATGCCTTCGGAGGCACTCTTCGCCAGGCTGGATTGCGAATTGCGCGCCACCGTGTACGACGTCATTCGACTCACCCCGACCATCGTCGAGGTCGTCGTGCGGGCGCCGCAGGCGGCGCGTGAGTTTCAGCCAGGACAGTTCTTCCGACTACAGAACTATGAGACCTTCGCCCCGGCGGTGAACCGGACAACGCTCGCGATGGAGGGAATTGCATTGACCGGCGCGGCGGTGGATCGAGCCCGCGGCCTGCTGTCGCTGATCGTGCTCGAGATGGGAGGCTCGTCCGACGTCTGCGCGACCCTGCGCAAAGGCGATCCCGTAATCCTGATGGGCCCGACCGGCAACGCGACCGAAATCCCCAGAGGCAAGACGCTCCTGCTGATCGGCGGCGGGCTCGGCAACGCGGTGCTGTTTTCGATCGGCCAGGCGGCGCGTGCGAACGGCAGTCGCGTCTTGTATTTCGCCGGTTACCGGTGTGCGTCCGACCGCTACAAGATCGAGGAGATCGAGCGCGCCGCCGACGCCATCGTCTGGTGCTGCGACGAGGCGCCGGGCTTTGCCCCCGGCCGTCCGCAGGACCGGGCATTCGTCGGCGATATCGTGGCGGCGCTCGAAGCCTATGGCCGTTGCGATCTCGGGTCTCCCGCCATCCCGCTTTCGGCGGCCGACCACATCGTCGCCATCGGCTCCGACGGCATGATGGCGGCGGTTGCCGCTGCCCGCCGCTCCGTGCTTGCACCCTGCCTCAAGCCGAGCCACACGGCGATCGCGTCGATCAACTCGCCGATGCAATGCATGATGAAGGAGATCTGCGCGCAGTGCCTGCAGCGCCATGTCGATCCGCACACGGGAGTCGAAACCGTCGTGTTCTCCTGTGCCAATCAAGACCAGAATTTGGACGAAGTCGATTTCGACAATTTGCGGGCGCGTCTGTCGCAAAATTCGGTCCAGGAGCGGTTGACCCGATGCTGGGTCGAACAATGTCTTCGAGATTTGCGGTAGCGGGTCATTCCGTTTGTCTGAATGTCCGTTTGTCTGAATTGAGCTATGCGTCCGGTTTCGCTATATTTTCTCGATGAGTTCCGTGAACAAGTGGACGCGGCTCGACCTCCGCCGAATTCGCAGCTTTCGCGCGGTGGCAGAGCACGGAGGCTTTCGGGCCGCCTCGGAAGCGCTCGGAATATCCCAGCCGACGCTGAGCGCCCATATCGCGGAGCTGGAGGGTGAGCTGCACGTGACACTGCTCTCGCGCACGACCCGCCGAGTCCGCCTGACGCGCATTGGCGAGCGCTTTCTCAATCGCGCCAGGCGTGCGCTGGACGATCTGGAGCTCGCCGCGCTGGAAATTCGCGACGAGGCCGCTCTGGAACGCGGCCGGGTGGTCCTGGTGTGCACGCCCACGCTGGCGACCCATGCGATTTCGCCGGCGCTGCGGACGTTCCGGCAGAAGTATCCGGCGGTCGCCGTCGAACTGATCGACGAGCCCTCCGGAATGGTGGAACGGCGCCTGATCGAAGGCGAGGCCGACATCGGCCTTGCACCGAAGCCGGAACGGATGGCCAACCTTGCCTATCACCAGCTCGGCCGGGACAAGTTCGTGGCGGTCATGCCGGTTGAGTCCTTGCCCGCCGGGACCCGCGTCATGGACCTGGCAGATCTTGCCGGCATGCCGATGATCTCGATGATGCCCGGCACCAGCATGCGGACCACGATCGAGCAGGCCTTTGCATCGGCCGGCCTGAGCTACGAGCCGGCGTTCCAGGTTCGCAATCATTCCACGTTGCTTGGCCTGGCGGAGGCCGGCTTGGGCGTCGCCATCTTGCCGGAGAGCGCCGTGATGACCGCGTCCGAGCGTGCGGTTCGGGTCGTGGAGCTGCGAAATCCGCAGATCACACGGGACATCGGGATCATCCAGCGACGCGGCGAAGTGTTGGCTCCGGCCGCGGCGGAACTCGCCAAGGTGCTCAAGCGATCGCTGAGCCGGCGCTGACCGCAGTCCATGTCCAAGCGCAAATTATCCGATCATTGCGAAAGATTCCCCGGCCTTGGAGATTGCCGCCATCATGTGTTTACTGCGGACCAAAGCAATTCATGAATTTCCGATGCGTGCCATGACCGGTCAAACTGGGGAAGCTGCACAATGAGCACCGCGACTCTTCGTCGAGTTGGAATCATCGGCCTTGGAAAGATGGGCCTGCCGATGGCGCGCCACCTGCGCAACAAGGGATTTGAAGTCACCGCCCACGACCTGAACGCGACCGCGTGCCAGTCCGCTGAGAAGCTCGGGGCCAAAATCGCACCCAATGCATGCGCTGTGGCTTTGGAAAGCGACTTCGTGATTGTGGTGGTCGGATTCGATGCGGAGGTCGAGCGCGTGGTGACCGGCCCCGATGGCATCGGCTCCGCCAAGCGATCCGGATTGATTCTGGGTATCGCTTCGACCGTCGCGCCGCGCACGATGAAGCGGCTCAGCGCTCATCTCAAGGGAAGCGGCGTCACGCTGCTCGACATGCCGCTGACACGCGGCGAGCCGGCCGCCGAGGCGGGCAACCTGCTAGTCATGGTCGGCGGCGATGCCGAGACGTACGCGATTTGCAAGCCGGCGCTCGAAAGCTTCGCCAGCAGCATTTTTCACCTTGGCGACCTCGGCGCCGGCCAGGTCGGCAAGATGGTCAACAACCTGATCCTGTGGTCCTGCATTTCCGCCAATCACGAGGGCCTGAAGCTCGCCGAGCGCCTTGAAGTGGATCCCGAACGGCTGCGTGCGGCATTGCTGGAAAGCAGTGCAAGCAACTGGGCGCTCGAGACCCGTCCCGAAGAGCAGCCGATGCCGTGGGCCGAGAAGGACATGCGGATCGTGCTCGCGGAGGCGGATCGTGTCCGCATGAGCGTTCCGCTCTGCGGCGTCGTGACCGAAGTGGTCAAAAGCGTCAAATTCGAACGGGGCTGGCCGACACCCGAGGTGCGCGAAAGCTAGCAATGATCCCGCAAAGCGGGGACCGGCTGACCGCCTCGTTGCGTCCGATGAGCACGAATCGATCTCGGTAAATTTGGCGGCTTCCGGGTCAGCTCCGGTCAGACTGCAGCAGCCTTTGAATCAGCTCGAGCAGTTCCCGCGGCTTGTAGGGCTTGGCGATATACGCATCGCAGCCCGCCGCAAAGGCCTTTTGATCATCGCCGCTGAGCGCAAACGAGGTGACGGCCACGATCGGGATGCGCCGCAGCTCCTCCCGCGCCTTGATCCGCCGGGTTGCCTCCAGGCCGGAGATGCGCGGAAGTTGAATGTCCATCAGTATGAGGTCGGGCCGCTCCCGCTCGGTCGCGGCAAGAGCCTCTTCGCCGTCCATCACGTCCACGACCTGGTATCCCCGGAACTCCAACAGGTCACGAACGATCATACGGTTTGCCGGGTTGTCCTCGACATGCAGGATTCTTGCGCTCATTGTTGCGTTGCCCCCGTGTCCGTCACGCGTCGCGGCACCACCACGTGAAACGTGGACCCCTTCTTGAGCGTGCTCTCAGCCCAAATGCGCCCCCCGTGCATCGTCACGAAGCGCTTGGCGATCGCAAGACCCAGCCCGGTACCGCCGAATTCCTTGGCGACCGCAGGATCGCCCCGACCGAATTCCTCGAATATGGAGCCCAATTCCTCTGGCGGGATGCCTACGCCCGTATCCCTGACCGTGTAGTGAATTTCATCGTTTGTTGCGGTGATGCCAACCTGCACCCCGCCGTGCCGCGTGAACTTGATGGCGTTTCCGACCAGGTTGATGAGCACCTGGAACATACGCCTGCCGTCGCCGTAGCAAAATCCGATCTTGCTATCGGTCGATATTTGAAGTGCAAGGCGCTTTGCTTCCGCGAGCGGACGCGCCGTGGACTGTAGCGCCTCGAGAATTTCATCGACGCTGTATTCATCCAGCGCCAGATCGAGCCGGCCGGCTTCGATCTTGGAGAGATCCAGCACGTCGTTGATCAGGCGCAACAGGTGCTGGCCGTTGATCTGGAGCTGCTCCACCGGCTTGCGCACCCGCTCGTCGAGCTCTCCATAAATTCCGTCCAACAGCAAATCGGTGAAACCAAGTATGGCATTCATCGGCGTGCGCAGTTCGTGGCTCATGTTGGCGAGAAACTGCGACTTGTGCTGGCTGGCCAACTGAAGCGCGGTGTTCTTTTGCGCCACTTCAAGAAACAGCCGGGCGTGCTCGATCGCAATGGTACAGCCGTTGGCAAACGTGCGAAGCAGATCGATCTCGCGCTCGCTGTAGCCTCCGACGGCTCTGCGTCCCAGCACGATTCCACCGATCAGTCGATCGCCCCGAATGGTCGGCACCGCCAGCACCGACCGGTAGCCCTCCGCAAGCACGGGCGTCTTGAGCGCGGAGAACGTATCCACCTTTATGTCGGGAATGTTTTGCGGCACGCCCGTTACGGCCGCGCGGCCGATGATGCTGTCGCGCAAGGTTGGCGGCGCCGCTTCCAGGGCGGCGATGAATTCCGGCCGAAGCCGATGACCGGCCCGGTAACGAAACACCTGGGGTGCTTCATCGAATTCGTAGATCAGTCCGCCATCGGAGCCCGACAGCTCGGTGGCGTGGACCACGATGGTTTGCAGCACCTTTTGGAGATCGAGCGAAGCGCTGACCGCCTGGATCGTGTCGCCAAGCCCGCGCACTTCGCTGAGAGACCGCTCCAGCGCCTGGGTCCGTTCCACCACCTTTTGTTCGAGTCCCGCATGGGCGTCCTGAAGCCTCGCCGCCATGCGATTGAAATCCTCAGCCAGCTCCTCAAATTCATCGCCCGTATCCAGGCGCAGGCGAGCGTCGAGGTCTCCCGCCTCGAGCCGCGACGCACCGCGCCGCAGAGCCTCGATCGGCCCGACCACGCGCCGCCCGAGCCGTACCGCCGCAGCCACCGCCAGCAGGCACACAACGAGCAGTATCCCGCCCGTGCGGCCAAGCGACGTCAGCAGCGGCGCATAGGCCTCCAGCAGCGGGCGCTCCACCAGCACCGTCCATCCGATGCTCGGAATGCGCTGGTATGAAACAAGCACGCGCCGGCCGTCGAGGCTCTCATACACGCCGGTCCCCGTGTCGCCACTGCCGGGATCGCGCAGTGCGGCGACCTGCGGCAAAGCGGAGAGGTCCTTGCGTTGCAGCACGAGGTGCAGATCGGGATGCGCGACCAAGATGCCGCCACTGCTGACAACGTAGGCGTAGCCGGACTTTCCGATGTGGATGGCCTGCACGACATCCCACACGTAGCGGACGTTGACGTCGGCGGCGAGCACGCCCACGACTTCACCGGCGAAGGGCTCGATCGGGACAGATATGACGATGCGCGGTTCCAGGGAATCCGGAGGAAAGATGATGGGACCAAAGTAGGTCTGCCGAGCGCGGGCGACGGTGAAAAACGGCGCCGTGGCGTGATCGGCGGTGGCATTCGGCACGGACGCGCTGATCCTTGACACGCGAAGTTGTTCCCGTCCGTCCAGGCCGACGGCAAAAACGTCACGAATCGCCGGCACGGTCCTTAGAAGGTTGCGAAGATTGAAGGCGTAATCATCCGTCAATCGCCGGCCGTCGAGCTGCCGCGGCGGCGCCGACAACCGCACTGCCTGCGCCACGTCTTCAACGTAATTTTGGATGCGAACGGCGGCCAATTCCGCCATCTGATGATGCAGAGTTTCAAGATTGC
>Ga0209640_10002677_pt1 | contig 15518 bp, 15 predicted proteins | sample RifCSP10_1_FD_184018 | JGI IMG/M metagenome (GOLD analysis project Ga0209640, IMG submission 184018) | Soil microbial communities from Rifle, Colorado - Rifle CSP2_sed 10_1 (SPAdes) (version 2) | ecosystem: Environmental > Terrestrial > Deep subsurface > Rock core/Sediment | place: Rifle...
CGCGATCGGCCGCCCAAGACGGTCGTCAACCGCTTCGTAGACGAGACCCATTCCGCCCTCGCCTAGCTTCCCGGTCACGCGATACCGGCCAATCGTTTCTGGCATCGCCGCCGCTTCCGGCTGGCTCATCACCTGCACCGCAACCTCAAAAGCGGGCTCGTCCAGACAATTCTCCGCGGACGCCACCCGACGTAGAAGCGAGTGTACTTCGAGCCGCAGACCCTCATCGCCGTGGCATGCGTTCTTGAGGAAATCCTCCCGCTCGTGCGGTGGCCGCTCCAACGCCACGTGGTAAATCCGCTCGATTTGGCGCCAGCGTTCGGGGTTCACGGGCTCGTTATTGCCGGCATTTTATCGCGCCCCGTCGTTGAGATCCTCGTGTCGGCCAGGCCGACCGAAAAGAGCACGAGTCAGGAGCATCACTCAGGTTGAGCGCGGACGAACCCGGTCCTTGACGATACGCCGGACAGTTACAACCTGTCCGGTGGTCGTTCTTCGTCTGGCAACGTCGCCGCTGAGCCGCGCCGCGCTCGGTCACAACTGCACCCGAGCGCGGGCACGGCGCGGGACGCGCGAGCGGCCCGCGACGCGTCGGCTCCAGCGGCATGATAGGTGTTATGCGTCGATCGTGACGACTTGGCTGGTGGACGTCGGCTCCGGCAACGGGCGCCCCTCATCGCGCAGGCCTTCGATGTGGAACTCGATGGCCTCTCGAATGAGAATTTCAACTTCCGCCTGAGATTCGGCAACGGCCACACAGCCAGGCAAGTCCGGCACGTACGCCCCGAAGCTCGTCGGCCCGCGTTCGATGACGACCAAATACTGCATAGCCCGTTGCCTCACTTCTTCAAGCCCGCCTGTTTCAGGATGCTGCTGAGTGTTCCCGGCGGCACTTCCACGCTCGGCTTGCCCGCGACGGTTACCGTGCCCGGTTTCGTCGGATGGTGAAACTGCCGATGACTACCTTTCTGACGAACCTGAACCCAGCCGTCGGCCTCCAGCCGCGCCAGCACCTCATGAACCTTGAGGGGCATTCCCCATTCCCGATCAGATCCTACCGCGGCTTCAGCGCCTGGAGCGTACGTCTCGGCTGCCGGTGCGCAATCCCGAGCACGCTACTGGGTTCGGGATTCTGATTCCGTTTTCCGGGTTCGTTGTGAACGCATAACAGTATATGGAGTAGACCGGAACGGATCGCTCGCGGGGTACAACGTCCCGGAGTTCACGTCTCCGACTGCCGCCATGTGCCACGAACGCGGGATGATAGCACGCTAAAGCACATTGTCTCGTCCGTGTATCCGTTGCTCGATGCCGCCCTGTCAGACGCGTACGGCGACGGAGAGTACGACGGCTATGAGGCGCTTCCGCCAGATCGTCGGGCGGCGATCGCGCACGCCATCGAGAAAGAGCGCGGTCGCATCGCACGGGAGTCGACTCAGACGTCGGAGCCGTTGACCGAGGTCGGGCGTGACATCAAGAAACAGACTGACGCCCCGACCGCCCTTATCGACCGAATCGTCCACCGGCACACGGCCAAGGCGCTCAAGAGCTTCACGGGCCGCAGCAAGCCGAGCTGATCTCGCTGATGGCGCCGTCGCGCATGATGTGCCTTGTGCCTTGTGCCTTGTGACTTGTGCCTTGACCCAGGGTCACGGCAGCAAGGCCCACAGCCCCAGCCCGGCGGCCGTCGGGTCGCGCAGCCAGTCGGGCGGCGTGAGCCACACGAACGCCAGGATCGCGATCACCCACGCGTCGTACGGCATCGTCGTCCGCTCGTCCCTCCAGAAGAAGGCACGCCAGAAGAGACCGGTGACGGGATTGGCTCCGCCCGGCATCGCGCGGTTGTTGAGCGCGAGATAGGTGTAGTGGATGCGGTTGGCGACGGTCACGATCGAGAGCACCAGGATGACCCACAGAACGCCCGCCATGCGGTCCGTGAAGGCGCCGATCATGAAGAGCACGATCCGCTCGGGCCGCTCCATGAAGCCCACCTTGCACTTGTCGATGAGCGACTCGGCGCGCGCGCGCGTGTAGCTCGTCATGATCGAGAACATCATGGCCAGCGCGGCCACCATCACGTAGTCGGTGCGCCGGAGGTCGGCGTAGAGGTAGATGAGGCCGAGGAAGAGGGCGATGTCGGAGAAGCGGTCGAGCGTCGAGTCCCAGAACGCGCCGAACCGCGACACGGTGTTGGTCAGGTGCGCGACCTTGCCGTCGATGAAGTCGAAGATGTTGGCGGCGATCATGAAGACGCCGGCCAGCAGGAACCTGTCGAGCCCGAGCGCCCAGGCCGCCGCCACGTTCAGCAGCACCCCGATGAGCGTGAGGGTATTGGGGTGGATGCCGAGCGCCACGCTCGCGCCGATGATGGCGCGCAACGGGAACATGCAGAGGGTTCCCACCAGGCCGGTCAATGTCATTGCTTGTTATGATGAGGGGTTCGGTCGCCGGGACTTGTCGCGACATAGAGTAGCCCATGCCGATCCACGACCTCAAGGAGCAGATTGCGCGGCTGCCGGAGCAGCCCGGCGTGTATCTGTGGCGCAACGCGGCCGGCGACACCATTTACGTCGGCAAGGCGCGTGCCCTGAGGGACCGCGTGCGCAGCTACCTGGGGGCGGCCGGCCTCAGCCCCCGCCACGACGCGCTGCTCGACGAGATTGCGTCGATCGAGGTGATCGTGACCGACTCGGTCATGGAGGCGCTCGCCCTCGAGAACAACCTCATCAAGCAGCGGAGGCCGAAGTACAACATCCTGCTGCGCGACGACAAGAACTACCCGTATCTGCAGCTGACGACGAGCGAAGCGTTTCCCCGCGTGCTCGTGGCCCGCCGGGTGGAGAAGGGCGGCGACTTCTACGCCGGGCCCTTCCTGCCGGCCAAGCTCGCGCGCCGGACGATGGCGCTGGCGCACCGGATGTTCGGCATCCGGTCGTGCAACGAGGTGATTACCGGGCAGCGCGCGCGGCCCTGCCTCGAGTACGACATCAAGCGGTGCATCGCGCCGTGCGTGGCCGAGATCTGCGCCGGGGAGCGCTACAGAGCGGCCGTGGAGGACACCAAGCTGCTGCTGGCGGGACGCAACGACGAGCTGATCGAGACGCTGCACGAGCGGATGGGCGGCGCCGCGGAGGCCGAGCGGTACGAAGAAGCGGCGCAGCTGCGCGACGCGCTGCGGACGGTGCAGGTGCTGCGCGATCGCGAGCAGAAAGTGGCCACGCCCGGACTGGGCGACCGCGACGTCTTCGGCCTGAAGGTCGGGCCGAGCGGCGGCGCGATCCAGGTGTTTGCCATGCGCGGCGGCCGCGTCGTCGAGCGCGTGGAGCTGGCCGCCGAGCCTGGGCTCGCGCACCGCGACGCCGACGTGCTGCAGGCGGCGCTGCAGCAGCTGTACGAAGATCGCGTGCCGCCGGCCGAGATCAACCTGCCGCTCGAGATCGAGGACGCCGAGGCGCTGGAGGCGTGGCTGGGCGGCCGCGCCGCCCGGCGCGTGCGGATCACCGTGCCGCAGCGGGGCGACAAGCGCGCGCTCGTCGAGCTGGCCACCCGCAACGCGGAGCTGTCGTACCGGACGCGGTTCAACGAGAACACGGCGGCGCACTTCGAGGCGCTCGAGACGCTCCGCACCGCGCTCGGCCTGCCGGTGGTGCCGCGGCGGGTCGAATGTTTCGACATTTCGACGATCCAGGGCAGCGAGACCGTGGCCTCGATGGTCGTCTGCGAGGACGGCCGCATGAAGAAAAGCGAGTACCGGAAGTTTCGCATGAGGGGGATCGGGGATCGGGGATCGGGGATCGCCGACGACTTCGCGGCCATGCGCGAGGTCGTCCAGCGGCGCTACCGCAAGGTCATGGAAGACGGCGGACCGTTCCCGGATCTCGTTCTGATCGACGGGGGCAAAGGACAGCTGACCGCCGCCTACGATGCGCTCGAGTCGATTGGCCTGGGTAATCTGGTCGCGGTCGGCATTGCCAAGCGGGAAGAACTGCTCTTCACACGCGACCGGGCGGAGGCCATCGCCCTGGCGGAGCACGACCCGGCGCTGCTCCTGCTGCAGCGCATTCGCGACGAGGCGCACCGGTTCGCGGTGACGTTTCACCGGAAGGCGCGATCGATGCGCGACCTGCGATCGGAGATCGACGCGGTGCCCGGCATTGGACCGCGCCGCCGCCGCGCGCTCCTGACGGCGTTCGGGAGCGTGGCGGGAGTTCGGCGCGCCACGCGCGAGGAGCTGGGCGCCATCGTCGGCCCGAAGGCGGCCTCGGCGGTCATCGACTACTTCGCGACGTCGGCGTAAGGCGTGCGGATGTCGAGACTGATTCTGAGACTAAGTCTCTCATTTCTGATCGCGTCGACGCGCGTGCTACCGTCGAGCTCCGGTGGCTGCCTCGCGCCTCCTGCGTCTTGCCGTTCTCGTCTGGATCGCCGCGCTCTGGTTCGGCGCCCGCGTGTTGGCGCAGGCGCCGGCGGCCACGCCCGCGCCCGGCGTCCCTGAACTCACGCTCGACACCGGCCGGGAGATCTTCGAGGCGGCCTGTGTCGCCTGCCACGGTCCGGACGCCAAGGGACAGCCGCAAACGACGCTCGGCTTCGAGCCTCCCGCGACCTTTCCCGATTTTTCCGACTGCAACGGCAGCACGCGCGAGCGGACGTGGGACTGGCGGGCGATCATCCACGAGGGCGGGCCGCGCCGGGGGTTTTCCGACATCATGCCCTCCTTCGGCGAGGCGCTGACGCTCGGCCAGATCGACAAGGTCATGGCGTACCTGCGCGAGCAGTGCCCGGATCCTGCATGGCCGCTCGGCGAATTGAACCTTCCCCGTCCCCTGTTCACCGAAAAAGCGTTTCCCGAGGACGAGTGGGTGGTTCAGAGCGCGATCAACGCGAACGGCACCGGTGCGGTCGCGAACAAGATCATCTACGAGAAACGGTTCGGCGCCCGGAACCAGATCGAGATCGTCGCGCCCTTCAGCGTTCGGCAGTCCGACGCCGGGGCGTGGGCCGGCGGCGTGGGTGACGTGGTGGCCGGGTACAAGCGGGTGCTGTTCGGCAGCCTTGGAACCGGATCCGTGGTCAGCGTCGTCGGCGAGGCCGCGATACCCACGGGACATCAGGAGCGCGGCCTCGGTCTGGGCGTCCCGAAGTTCGAGACGTTCGGGGCGTTCGGGCAGCTGCTGCCGCGCCTCAGCTTCATCCAGCTTCAGGTGGGCGGCGAGCTGCCAACCGACGCGGAGGAGGCGCCGCGGGCCGCCTTCGGACGGCTGGCCTTCGGCAAGAGCTTCGCGGAGGACCAGAGCTTCGGCCGGCTCTGGACGCCCATCGTCGAGGTGCTCGTGGATCGCGACTTCGAGGCGCACGCGCACACGAGCTGGGACATCGTGCCGCAGTTCCAGGTCTCCCTGAACAGGCGCCAGCACGTCCGCCTCAACATCGGCGTTCGGCAGCCCCTGAGGAACACCGACAACCGATCCAGGCAGGTGGTGTTCTACGCGCTGTGGGATTTCTTCGACGGAGGACTGCGCGATGGCTGGTAGAGGCGCGCTGCTCGTGGCCGTGTTGCTGCTGGCCGGTCTGCCCGTGACGAGGCAGGCGGCTGGTCCTCACGAGCAGATCGACAAGGAGCTGTTTCAGACCTCCGACCGGTGCTTCGCGTGCCACAACACGCTCTCGACCCCGGCAGGCGAGGACATCTCCATCGGCTTTGCCTGGCGGCCGACGATGATGGCCAATGCGGCGCGGGACCCGTACTGGCAGGCCGGCGTCCGCCGCGAGGTGCTGGATCATCCCGAGTCTCAGGCCGCCATCGAAGAAGAATGCTCGAAGTGCCACATGCCGATGGCGAACGTCCAATCCAGGTTTCAGAAGGGCGAGCCGGAGGTGTTCTCACATCTCGACGTTGACTCCGACAACCGGATGGACAAGCTGGCGCAGGACGGCGTGTCCTGCTCGTTGTGCCATCAGATCAAGCCGGACAACCTCGGCACGCGCGAGAGCTTTGTTGGCGGGTTCCTCATCGACACGATCCGCCCGGCGGGGGAGCGCGAGGAATACGGGCCCTACCAGATCGACAACGGCGAGAACCGCATCATGCGCAGCTCCTCGGGCGGGTACCGTCCGACCGAAGGGACGCACGTCCAGCAGTCGGAGTTGTGCGCCACCTGTCACACGCTCATCACGACGGCGCTCGGTCCCGGCGGCCAGAAGATTGGCGAGCTGCCGGAGCAGATGCCGTATCAGGAGTGGTTCAACAGCGATTTCCGCGAGACGCAGAGCTGTCAGAGCTGCCACATGCCGGTCGTCGAGGAGCCGGTGCGGATGACGAGCGTGCTCGGCAAGTTCCGGGAAGGGGTGTCGCGGCACGTGTTTGTCGGCGGCAACTTCTTCGTGCTGCGCATGCTGAACCGCTATCGCGGCGATCTGGGTGTGTGGGCGCTGCCCGAGGAGCTCGAAGCGGCGGCCGTCCGGACCATCGATCATCTGAGGAACCAGACCGCGCAGGTCTCCATCGGCAGGACGACGGTCGCCGGCGGCCGCCTGCAGGCCGCCATCTCGGTGCGGAACCTCGGCGGCCACAAGTTTCCCACCGCGTATCCGTCGCGCCGCGCCTGGCTGCACGTGACGATCAGGGATCGCAACAATCAGGTGGTGTTCGAGTCGGGTGCGCTGAACGGGAACGGCTCGATTGCGGGCAACGACAACGACGCCGACCCGATGCGTTTCGAGCCCCATTACACCGAGATGACCCGGCCCGACGAGGTGCAGATCTACGAAGACATCATGGCCGGCCCAGACAACATGCCGACCACGGGACTGCTGACCGCCGTCCGGTTCATCAAGGACAACCGCCTGCTGCCCGCCGGGTTCGACAAGAGGGCCGTCGATCGGGACATTGCGCCGAAGGGAGGAGCCGTCAGCGACGAGGATTTTGTCGGCGGCGGCGACACGATCCGCCTCGCGGTGCCGCTCGGAGGCGCGGAGGGACCGTTCCGGCTGGACGCCGAGCTGTGGTTCCAGCCGATTTCCTATCGATGGGCCAGCAACCTCAGGTCGTATGCGGCGATGGAGCCGCAGCGGTTTACCCGCTACTACGATGCGATGTCATCGGGCTCGGCCCTGATGCTGGCGCGCACATCATTTATGATTAGCGATTAGCGATTCGTGATTGCCAATCACAAATCACAAATCACAAATCACGAGTGCCCCCAGCTCTGCAGCGTCCGGATGTAGTTGGCCCGCTCCAGCGCCGACGGGTCCGCCGCGCGCTCGCAGCTGGCCTCACCGCGCATCTCGTCCACGGTGAGGACCTCGTGCCACTCCATCCAGTCCTCCAGCCCGCGCCGCATCGTCTGCACGTGACTCGAGCCGTGACGCAGCAGCGCGGACACCATCTGCACGACGTCTGCGCCCGCCAGGATGGCCTTGATGCCGTCTTCCGGCGTGTTGACGCCGCCTGTCGCCGCCAGTGACGGCCGGACGCGGCCGTACAGGATGGCCAGCCAGCGCAGGCGCAGGAGCAGCTCGCCGCTCGTCGACAGCTCCACGTGGGCCGTGGCCTTTCCGGTATTGACGTCGATGTCGGCCTGATAGAAGCGGTTGAAGAGCACGAGCCCGTCGGCGCCGGCGACGTCAAGCTGGCGCGCCATGTTGCCGAACGCCGTGAAGTAGGGTGACACCTTGACCGCAACCGGGATTGTCAGCAGCCGCTTGACCTCGCGGACGATGCCCGCGAACTCGTTTTCAACGGCCGCGGCGGTGACATGGAGATCGGTCACGGTCTCGTACAGATTCAGCTCGAGCGCGTCGGCGCCCGCCTGCTCGATCACGCGGGCGAAGGTCAGCCACGACTCGGGCGACGTGCCGTTCAGCGATCCGATGATGGGAATCGCGACGGCCTGTTTCAGGCGACTGAGATGTTCCGCATACGCATCAGGCCCGAGCGGATAGTCGCCAGCCAAAGGAAATCCGTCGAGCGATTCCGCGGCCCTGGCATCGCCGCCGTTCACGCGACGGACTCGATCCTCGCCCGACGCCTCAATCTGCTCTTCGAACAACGAGTGGAGGACGACGGCGGCGCAGCCGGCATCCTCGAGGCGCCTCACGGTATCCAGGCGATGCCCGAACGGCGACGCGCCCGCGATGAACGGGTGCGGCAGACGAAGCCCGAGATACGACACCGTTGTCTGCATGGCGCGCTCCGTTGCCTGAAGCGATTAGGAGTAGCCCATGTCGATCGTGCGGATGCGGTCGTTCGCCTCTTTCAGCGCGTCCCGCTGCGCCTCGATGACGTCGGTGACGGTCGGCGGCAGCATGCCGTTCAGGGCATCGTCGTATGCGTCCAGGGCCGCGTGCTCGCCGCGCTCGGCTTCGCTCACGATGTGGTGATCGTGGCGGCCGGGCACCAGGCCTTTGAGCACCATCCACTGGCGGTGCAGCGCGCCGGCGGTCGTCCCCTCGTCGTCCGGCCCGCGTCCCAGGCGCTGCAGGTGCGGGAGCAGTTGGTCGGCGAAGCTCTTTCGCTGGGTCGCCAGCTCGGTAAACAGCGACTTCAAGGCAGGTTGGCCGACGTGATCCGCCGCCGCGCGGAATCCCCGCTCGCCGTCCCTGCAGATTTCGATCAGGTGGTGGAGAACCTCACGTTCGGATCGTTCAGCCATTGCATCCTCCAGCATTACACGCAGCGTCAGACGATTGCCTGTCGCGCATGCAGTGCTGCAGATTGCAGGCCAACGCGCTCGCGCCGGCTTTCGGGCGCCCCGAGCCGTGAAACCAACTGAAATAGTCCGCGTCGTACGTGGAATCCTCCCCGGCGGCGCGGAATAGTCCCCACGGGTCTCGTGCCGGGCCGCGCCGCGGGCGCGCCGAACGGCAGCCCTCTCGTTTTTCGAGCGCGCATTCGTCGATGGCGGGCGCGGCACGGTCATTGCCACAGTGGAATCCAAGCGCCGATTGTGCGGCGGCAAGGTGAGGATGCGTGGTAGTCGATCTCGATATTTCGCCGACCCGGATCAGTGAGCCGGCCGAGCGGGTGGTCAATGCCGCCGTGGCGGCGGCCCATCGCCGCGGGCACGACGAGCTGACCAGCGGCCACCTGTTTCTGGCCTACATGCAGGTGGAATGGACCGCCTTCGCCGATCTCCTCCGGGATCGCGATGTCAACCTCCACGAGATCGTCCTGGCGATGGAGGAGCGGCTCACCGCCGGGTCGTCGCGCGAGGGGGCGGAACTGCGCGTGTCCTCGGCGGCGCGCCTGGTCGTGAAGCTGGCGCTGCAGCGCGCGACGCGGGCGGGGCGCGATACGGTGGATCCCGCGGATCTGTTCTGTGCGCTGCTCGAGGAAACGCGTGGAGTCCCCGTGGCGATCCTGCGGGAACACGGCGTCGAGCCGGCGGTCCTGCTGACGCGCCTGGCGACGGCACCCGCCGACGAGGCGGTGCACACCCGGTGGCTGCTCAAGCGCCTCGAGCTGCCTGCGACGCTGAAGCAATTCGGCACGAACCTGAACCTCCTCGCCCGGCAGGATCGGCTGCCGCCGGTCTTCGGCCGCGAGGCGGAAATCGGGCAGGTGCTCGAGATCCTGTCCCATCGCGATCGCGCGAGCTCGGTCATGCTGCTCGGGGAAGCGGGCGTGGGGAAGACGGCCATCGTCGAAGCCCTGGCGCGCCGGCTCGAGCTCGAGCCGGAGACGGTCCCCGTGCGCCTCCGCGACGCCCAGATCGTCAGCCTGCCCATGAACGGCATGGTGTCCGGCACGATGCTGCGCGGCATGTTCGAGGAACGGCTGCAGCAGGTGATCCAGGAGCTGAAGGCACGGCCGAATCTGATCCTCTTCGTCGACGAGGCGCAGACGCTCATCGGAGCCGGGTCCGCGCTGGGGGTGCCGTCCGATGCAGCCAACATTCTCAAGTCCACGCTCGCGCGGGGGGAGATCAGGCTGATCGCGGCGACGACCAACGGCGAATACAAGGAGCACATCCAGGAGGACGAGGCGCTGGCACGGCGATTCCGCTCGGTCCACGTCGCCGAGCCCTCGCTCGAGGAGACGCGCCGGATTCTGTATCAGCTGCGACCGCGCCTCGAACGGAACTATACGGTGCGAATCCTGGACGAGGCCATCGAGACGGCCCTCGAAATGGCCCCCCGGTACATGCGCCACCAGCACCTGCCCGACAAGGTGATTGGCTGGCTCGACACGGCAGCCGTGCGGACCGAGATCGACCGGCGGAGCGACGTCAACAGGCAGGACGTCGTGTCGGTGATCGCCGACACCGCCCAAATCCCGGAAGACATGGTGTGCCGTGACGTGACGGATCGCTTCAAGGACATCGAGCTGCGGCTGCAGCGCCGTGTCGTCGGGCAGCGGAACGCCATTCGGGCCGTCGCCCAGCGGCTCGTGCTGAACAAGGGACCGCTCAAGGACGGCTTCGACCGGCCGGACGGGGTGCTGCTGTTTCTCGGCCCGACGGGCGTCGGCAAGACCGAGCTCGCCAAGGCGGTGGCCGAGCTGCTCTTCGGCGACGAGAAGAAGATGGTGCGCCTCGACATGTCCGAATACCAGGATCCGCTGACGGCCGTGGACAAGCTGATCGGCATGCCGCGCGGGATCGTCGGCAGCCAGCACGGCGGCCTGCTCACGAACCAGTTGAAGGACAACCCCAGCACCGTCGTCCTGCTCGACGAGGTGGAGAAGGCCAGCCCCCATGTGCTGAACCTGTTCCTGCAGGCGTTCGACGAAGGGTGGATCACGGACGGCCGCGGCCGGCGGGTGTACCTGAGCGACGCCATCGTGATCATGACGTCGAACATCGGGTCGCGGCATTTCCGAAAGCTCAAGAGTCCCATGGGGTTCCTGCAGCGCGCAGTCAGCATCGACGAGGTCCGCACCGACATCCGGCGCGAGGTGGAGCGGCGCTTCTCGCCGGAGTTCCTCAACCGCATCGACGACATCGTGCTGTTTTCGCCGCTCACGCGGGACGAAGTGCGCGAGATCGCGCAGCATTATCTGGCGCACGTCACAACCGTACTGGCCGCGGCGGGAAAGACGCTCGACGTTGACACCGATGCTCTGGATCTCATCGCGATGCGCGGTTTCAGCCCGTCATCGGGCGCGCGGTTTCTGAAGCGGTTCATCGACACCCGGATCAAGCTGCCGGTGACGCTCGACTGGCACAAAGCGTCCCGCTTCACGGTGTGCGTGAGAGACGGAGAGATCTCGGTGGAAGCGGCGGCGCCGCGCCTGGCGGTGGTCGATTGCGCGGAAGCGTGCAGCGCCGTCTAGACGGCCGCTCTATTTCCCCGGGTCGAGATACCGCTCGTGGCACGCCTCGCAGGTCGCATAGACCTCGTTGCCGGCATCTTCGAGCGCGGCTTCCTTTTTCGTCCCCGCGACTTTCAGGAACGCCTCAGCCTGGTCGACCAGCGCGCGGGCCCTTTCCATCCACGTCGTGTCGTCCTTCTTTCGAGTGCCGGACATCAGGAGCCTCCCCGATTCGGCAAGCACCGCGGCGCGCGTGCTGAGCGCCGCCCATTGCTCGTCGTTTTGCGGAGGTTCCGACGCCGCCGCGAAGATCGCATCCGAGGCAGGGATCGTCATCGTCATCATGACGTCTTTGACCGTGGACGGCGGCTGGGTACCTTCCTGTTGCGCCGGCGCCGGGGCGGAGAGGAGCAGCATCGCCGCGGCGGCCGCCGCGGTGACGCTGGATATGGGTGTACGCATGCGGCGGCCCGGTGCAGATCGCGCGCCAACGCACCCTTCCGGCTAAAGCCGGAAGCTACATGTAGCTCCGCCGGAATCCAACATGTAGCTTCCGCCTTCAGGCGGAAGCCCCCCTCGGAAACAATCCACGCCCTCCGCGAAATATTCCACGCCCCGTACCGGCGACACGATGACGGAGAGGGCGTAGACGGCCTCCGTGCCCGCGGTCGTGCAGGCACGGTTGATGCTCCGTTCGTCCACGGACGCCGCTGCACCTGGGGGCCAAGGAGCAACAATGGGCACGCGGACCATTCACGCTGTCGTCACCGCGTCGCTTGTGTGGGCCTGGCTCATGATGCCGGGATCGGGTGCGGCGGCGTTTGCGCAGACAGCCGAGGATCAGGCAGCGGCGACGCGGACCTTCTCGGAGCGGGTCGATCGGTACGTGCGGCTTCGCGACCGGCTGGAGGCGCCGCTGCTGCCGTTCGACGGGCGCCGCGATTCCTGGTCGCTGATGCTCTCGCGCCGCTACCTCGCATCGGCGATCCGGAGTGCGAGGCCCAATGCGGCCCAGGGTCAGATCTTTGCTCCCCCCGTGGGCGACATGTTCCGGACCTTGATCGCCCAGGCGGTGTACCAGGTCGATATCGAAGGTCTCGTGAGCCAGGAGCCGGAGCCGTCGGTCGACCTGGTCGTCAACGAGCCCGTTCCGTCGTGGGCGCTCGAGCCGGTGCCGGGCGCGCTCCTCGAACGGCTGCTGCCGCTGCCGGCGGGCCTCGAGTACCGAATCGTCCACGGCTCGCTCGTGCTCTGGGACGTGCACGCGGAAATTCTCATCGACGTGCTCCCGGATGCGTTCACGGGGGAATGAGGGATCCTGCGGAGCGAAAGGAGGGTGTCATGTCACGAACCAAGCTCGCCATGACGATGGCGGGCGTTACGCTGGCGGCGGGCGCGGCGGGGTGCGCGCTCGCGCTGCTGTATGCGCCGGCTTCGGGCAAGGAGCTGCGACGCCGCCTCGCCTGGGACGCCGAGGAGCGCTGGCGCTGGGCCTCGCGCGCCGGGAACCGCTTCATCGGGCGCGCCATGGCTCGCGCGAAGGACGAGCTCGAGAGCCGCAGCAAGCACTTCGCCGGGACGACGGCACCCCACTGCTAGATGGCCATCCGCTGACCGTGCCCGGGACGCGGCCATGAGAACACCGCTCATACCCGTCCTTTCTCTGGCGGCCATGGTCCTTGCCGGGCCGGTCCTTGCTCAGCGCATCACCGCCGACCTCGAAGGAAGCGCGCAGGGACGGAGCGGGCGCGCCGCTCCCGGATGTGTCGCGTCCGATGACATTTCCAGCGGCGGCACGTGCTGTTCGACCTCCCGATGCACGGCAACGTAGGCGTCGACGGCGAGCCGAAAGCGCTGGAACACCTCGCCGTCGAGCCGGGTTTGGCCGGCAGAACCGGCCGCTGCGGTCACAAACACACCAACGACGACCAGCGCTCGGGTCGTCGCTCGATGGCTTCCCATAAGCCCCCCCTGGCCTCAATCTTCCTGTTCGACGCGCAGCCTGTTGGTGACCGACATCACCCCGAACGTGCCCCGCGCGATCGCGTCTGCCTTCCGACGTTCGACCTCAGAGTTGACGACGCCCGTCAGCGTGACCGCCCCGTGCTCGACGAGGATGTGGATGGGCGGATTCGGCTGAATCGCGTAGTTGGTGAACAGCGGGTCGCCGTAGATCTGCCGGCCGATCGCGTAGCGGAGCTGGTCGTCGTAGATCGAGACCGGCAGCGTCCGGACCTCGTTGCGAACCTCCTGTACACCCGGCACGTGCGCCGCCAGGTCGGCAAACGCCTCCGCCTTGTACGGCATCGTGACGCGCCCGGTCAGCGTGACAGCACCATCGTCCACCTCGATATCCGCGTCGTCGAAGATCGTGAAGAAGACGTAGCGTCGGAGCCGCTGCGCCACCTGCTCGGCAATGCGCTCATCGCTCTCGCCGCGCGGGACCACCAGGTCGCTGACAACCGAAATCACGTCGGCAACCTTGGTGGCCTGCTCGATGGCCCGTTGTTTCACCCAGAGTGTCGGCACCGTGCCTCGGAGCGTGACGATGCCGCTCGCCACAGACACGCCGACCGCGGTGACGTCCTTCTCCACCAGGCGTTGCGTCACAAGCCGTCCGATCTCTTCGTCGGACATCTGCGCGCGCTGAGCGAGGACGGCGGCGCCCGCCAGGAGCAACCCGAGGACCGCGATCCGAGCCGGAAGAGCCTTCGTGAACATGGGAGACCTCACTGTTCTGCGTGCGCATGGTGCATCTGATGGCGGTGGTGGCCGTGATCCTGGTGCTCGTGGCGATGGGGAGACGTGTGACGTCCGAAGCGGCCCACGTGGAGGAGTTTCGCGGCCACGATCGTGAGCGGCACGCCGAGCCCCGTCGCCACCGCGCCCATCTTGAGCTCGCCGAGGATCGGCCCCAGCGGGAATACCGCCGTGGCGAAGAACAACCCGAAGGTGAACCCGCCGGACGTGGCAAGCGCCACGACCGTGAGGTCGCGCCAGTGCAGCCTCGCCGGCAGGTGCAGGCCGAGGCCGACCGCGAGGGCAATTGCTGCGAGGATCCCCAGCGGCTTGCCGACGAGGGCGGCGCCAAGGAGCGCCCACGTGCCGGTGCCATAGCCGCTCAGCAGCACGCCGGCGTTCACGAACCCGAACAGCAGGAGCACCCCTTGAACGGGGTAGTTCCACACGTGCTCGAAGTGCCGCGGCGAATCGTGCGGCCCGTGCGGCGCGTCCGCGAAGAGCTCGAGCGTGCGCGGCGCGTGGGGAAGGAACGGCACGATGGGTACGAGCGCAAATGCGGGATGCAGCCCGTCCAGGTACAGCGCCCACCACGAGAGCGGGCCGCAGACGGCCAGATACGGCCAGAACGTGCGCACCTTCCAGCGCCGCAGTGCAACGGCCAGTCCGACGGCCGCCACCATGAGGGCTGTGCCCCCGGGCCGGATCTCGACGAAGGGGTGCCGCGAAGCGATGACCAGCATCCCGAGCGCGTCGGCGGTGATGGCGAGCAGCAGCAGGAACGGAATGGCCGCGTGCCGCCGGAAGATCGCCTTCACGATGAAGTAGGCAAACGCCAGATCGATCGCTCCCGCCACCGGCCAGCCCGGCGCGAGCACCGCCTCGTACCTCCATTCGACGTAGGCGAGGTACACGAGCGCTGACCCGAACGTGCCGCCGATGGCCGCAACCACGGGCAGCGCCCACCGCCGCCAGGTGTGCAGCGCGCCGCCCGGCATCACCTCCTCGACGACTTCCTGCGCAATGAGCGCGAAAAACAGCGCCATGCCGATCTCATTGACGGGGAACGACAGCGAGTAGGCCAGGGTGAAGTAGCTGTCCGGGCGGGTGTTCGCCCAGACGAGCGCGACGAGGCCTCCGATCGGCAGCAGCAGGAAGTGGTCGATCGTGTAGTGAAAGAGCGCCCCGGCCGAACGAGTCATGGCTCCCTCCGCCGCATCATGTGGTCGGCCGCCTGCCGATCACGCCTGAATCGACCGTCGCGCCCGTCCGTGACATCACCCGGAAGGACATCTGGCCTCCCGCGATCTCGACGAGCATGAAGCTCTGGTCCTCGTCGAAGCCGGCGGCGGTCAGCGCCGAGCGCTTCAAGTCGCCCTTCCGCAACTGTCCGCCCGCCCCCTGCACGAAGTGTGTGATGCCCTTTTGAGGCTTGATGCGCTCGTAGATGTGGTCGTGGCTCGCGAACACGACATCCACCCCGTGCTTCACGAAGATCGGCTCGAGTACGACGCGGAGCTGGCCG
>Ga0209640_10002678_pt1 | contig 15516 bp, 15 predicted proteins | sample RifCSP10_1_FD_184018 | JGI IMG/M metagenome (GOLD analysis project Ga0209640, IMG submission 184018) | Soil microbial communities from Rifle, Colorado - Rifle CSP2_sed 10_1 (SPAdes) (version 2) | ecosystem: Environmental > Terrestrial > Deep subsurface > Rock core/Sediment | place: Rifle...
CCGACGCCGCTGCTGTACTACGCGCTCTTCACGCTGCCGGTGGGCGGCGGCGTGATGATCACGGCCAGCCATAACCCGCCCCAGTACAACGGGTTCAAACTGTGCCTGGGGAAGGACTCGATGCACGGAGCCGCCATCCAGGCTCTCAAACACGACATCGACAAGGGGGATTTCGTGACCGGGCATGGTACGGTCTCGGAACATCCCATCATTCCGGACTACATGGCCTTCATTAAAAAGTCGTTTGCGCACGTCAAGGCCGGCGCGCTTCATGTGGTTGTGGACTGCGGCAACGGCATGGGCGGGCCTGTGGGCCCGGCCGCGCTGCGCCTGCTCGGCTGCCGTGTCACCGGCATGTACGAGGACGTCGACGGGCGGTTTCCGAATCACGATCCGGACCCGACCGTCGAGGACAATCTCAAGGACCTCATCAGCAAGGTCCGTGAGACGAAGGCCGATGTGGGGATCGCCTACGACGGGGACGCCGACCGCATCGGGGCGGTGGATGAGCACGGCGACATTCTCTGGGGTGACAGGCTGCTGGTGCTCTACGCGCGCGACATTTTGGCGGAGAAGCCCGGCTGCACGGTGATTTCAGAGGTCAAGGCGTCGCAAAGCCTCTATGACGACATCCAGCGCCGGGGCGGCCGCCCGATCATGTGGAAAACCGGCCATTCGCTGATCAAGGCCAAAATGAAAGAAGAGCGCGCGGCTCTGGCCGGCGAGATGTCAGGGCACATGTTCTTCGCCGACCGCTATTTCGGCTACGACGACGCCATTTACGCCTCGTGCCGGCTGATCGAGATTCTCACGAAAGCCGGCAAGCCCCTGTCCTCCCTGCTCGCCGATCTTCCCAAAACGACGGTGACGCCGGAGATTCGGGTCGATTGTCCGGATGCGGTCAAGTTCGATCTCGCGAAAAAGGTCCAGGCTCGTCTGACGGAACGGGCCAGGTCCGTCAATCCGGCACAGGAGCCCAGGATTCGCGAGGTCATCACGATCGACGGCATCCGGGTCGTATTCGAAGACGGGTGGGGACTGATCCGGGCCTCCAATACGCAGCCCGCTCTCGTGCTCAGGTTTGAAGCCTCCTCGCCGGACCGCCTCACGGCCATCCGCACACTGATCGAAACCGAGCTGGCGGATGCGCGCCGCTCGTTCGCGATCTGACGGTGCTGCTCTTCTCTCCATCCGCCGCCTGCCTGCGTCGCTTCTTTTTCCTGCTGCTCACAGCCGTGCTCCTGGTCGCGTCTGCGAGCGACGCGGCGGATGCTCCGTCTGTACTCAAGCCGGGCTTCGCAGCGGGCGAACGATTCACGTACCGGGTGTCATGGCTGGGCCTGCACGCCGCCACCGCCGTGATGGAAGTCGGCCATGCGCCGCCGTCGAACGGCCGGCAGATGCTGCGGTTCCTGACCACGGCGATGTCCAGCCCGGTGGTGACGAAGTTCTATGCCGTGGACAACCGGGTCGAGTCTGTCGTGGATGCGGAGACCTTCCTGCCGCAACGGCTGCTGTTCCGCCGGCGGGAAGGCAGACGCAAGAATGATTTCGACGTCACCTTCCACCACACGCAGGGAAACGTGCTCTCGATCAAGGACGGGGTGCCCACGACGATTCCGATCCCGTCAGGCACGCAGGATTCCATTTCCTGCCTGTACGCGATCCGGAACATGCCGTCGTTGCAGCCGGGGTTTTCGCAATCAATGACGGTGCACCATGACAAGAAAAACTACCGCCTCGAAGTCCGCATCGAAGCGATTGAGAAGGTCAGGGGGCCCTGGGGCGATGTGGAGGCGATCCGCGCGCTGGCGATCATGCCGTTTCAGGGAATTTTCCTGAACGAGGGCAACATCCGGGTATGGTTTACCAACGACGACCGCCGGATTCCGGTTAAAATGAAAGCCAGGGTGGTCGTGGGGTCCGTGGTGGCCGATCTGGTTGATGGATTCGGCGCAAAGCCGTCGCCGTAGCCGGATGCCGGGAAGGCTGAGGCGTGGACTCAGGTTGAGGCTGAGGTTGAGGCTAAGTGGAGAGAGGATCAAAATTTCCTATCCTCAATCTTAACCTTGACCTCAACCTGTCTGCGTTGATTGCCGGATCATCCGAAAACCGCTATACTTTCTCATAAAATGAGACCGGACCAACGATGAAGCCGTTACCAAGCACGCTCACACGACACATCATTCGCTCGCAGGCGGCCCATCCCGGGGCGACGGGGGAATTTTCCCTCCTGATGGCCCAGATCGGGCTGGTCGGAAAAATGATCGCCAACGATCTGCGGCGGGCCGGCCTCGTCAACATTCTCGGCACCACCGGAGGAACGAACGTTCAGGGGGAGGCCGTCAAGAAGCTGGATGAAATCGCCAACGAGTCGTTTCTCAAGGTGTTCCAATACAGCGGGCTGGTCTGCGCGCTGGTATCGGAAGAAATGGAAAAGCCCGTCCACTTGCCGGAGAACTGGCCCACTGGAAAATACATGCTGCTCTTCGATCCGCTCGACGGGTCGTCCAATACGGATGTCAACATGCCGCTGGGGACGATCTTTTCGATTCTCAGGCATGACGGCAAGGGGCTGCCGACCGAGGCGGAAATGATCCGCAAGGGCACGAAGCAGGAGGCGGCCGGCTATATAATGTACGGGTCGAGCACCATGCTGGTCTTTACCGCCGGTCACGGCGTGCATGGGTTTACGCTTGACCCGGAGATCGGCGAATATTATCTGTCGCACGAGAATATTCAGATCCCCTCCAGGGGGCGGGTCTATGCGGTGAACGAGGGCAACGCGAAGAAATGGCCGGAATGCACCAGGAAGTTTGTGGAGTACCTGAAGGCCAGTGACAAGCAAACCGGCCGGCCCTATGCGGGCCGCTATTCAGGCTGCCTGGTGGCGGACGTGCACCGGATGCTGCTGGGCGGAGGGCTCTATCTGTACCCCGCCGAGGTGGACAAGCCTGAGGGCAAGCTCCGCCTGCTGTATGAAGCCAATCCCCTGGCGATGGTGGTGGAGCAGGCGGGCGGGAAGGCCAGCACCGGGACGATGCGGATTCTTGACGTCGAAGCCAAAAGCCTGCACCAGCGGGTGCCGCTGGTGATCGGAAGCAGGGACGATGTGACGCTTGCGGAAGACTTCATGCTTGGAGTGCGGTAGGTTGGTTTGTTTGGGCGGTTATGCTTGTTTGGCCTGTTGGGACAGTTGAGCCAGTTTGGCCAGTTTAGCTAGTTGAGCTCGTTAACGGGCAAAACAGGCCCAACGCTCTTCATGGAGGTTTCGTGATGAACGCTCGCATACGAGAGATCCTGAACTGGTACGGCAGCGACAGCGCGGGCACGCGGGCCAATATCGCCCACATGCTGGGGCACGGGCGGCTGGCCGGCACGGGGAAGCTCGTGATCCTTCCCGTGGATCAGGGTTTCGAGCATGGTCCGGCGCGCAGCTTTGCCGCCAATCCGGCCGGCTACAATCCGCTGTATCATTTCGAGCTGGCGATTGAGGCCGGCTGCAACGCCTATGCGGCGCCGCTCGGATTTCTGGAGGCGGGGGCGCATCATTTCGCCGGCCAGATCCCGCTGATCCTCAAGCTCAACAATCACGATGTGCTGCACGACGAGAAGGATCCGCTTCCCGCCGTCACCGGCAGCGTGGAGGAGGCCCTGCGGTTGGGCTGCTCGGCGGTTGGCTTTACTGTCTATCCGGGATCGGCTCATTGCGGCCACATGTACGAGCAATTGCGTGCGATCGCCGAGGAGGCCAAGCAGGCGGGGCTGGCTGTCGTCGTCTGGTCGTACCCGCGCGGATCCGCCCTGAGCAAGGACGGCGAGACGGCCATCGATGTGGTGGCCTATGCGGCGCAGATCGCCGCCCAGCTGGGTGCGCACATCATCAAGGTCAAGCTGCCGACGGCCCATCTCGAGCAGGCGGCCGCCAAGAAAGTATACGAGGCCGAGCAGATTCCGATCAAGACCCTGTCCGAGCGTGTCAAGCACGTCGTGCAGAGCTCGTTCGACGGCCGCCGCATCGTCATTTTTTCAGGCGGCGCCAAGAGCGACGACAAGACCGTCTTCGAGGAGGCCCGCGCGATCCGCGACGGGGGCGGCTTCGGATCCATCATCGGACGCAATTCCTTCCAGCGCCCGAAGGCCGACGCGGTCAAATTTTTGCAGACGATCATGGGCATCTACGCGGGCGACGTTCCGTAAACATGATCAGGTTGTTGAGCCTGTTGGGCCCGTTGGGTCGGTTGAGCCGGTTTTATCCAATAGCGGGCTTTACAGCGCCCGACAGGCTTAACGGGCTTAACGGGCTCAACAGGAAAAAACTGCAAGCAGGTCGAACGTGAATGGTCATGAGCCCCCTCACCAGCCCGACAGCGGCGTTGCGTCTTCACGGCTCGTCGGCGTCCTGCTGATCGGCATCGGCATCGTCATCGGCGTGGTCATCGCGTCGGAGATGGGCTGGATGCCGTTCGGCCATGCCGTGCCGGAGGCGCCGGTCGCGCGCCAGGTGCCGCTACCGCCGCCGGCCGTGAGCCTTCCTACTAACCCTGCCGCCGAGGGCCAGGGATTTGTTCATGTCGCCAAGGCGGTCAAGCCGGCCGTCGTGAACGTGTTCAGCACGCGAACCGGCCGGGGCGAGGGCCCGCAAGCGATGCCGTTCGAGGATCCATTTTTCCGCCGGTTTTTCGGCGATGAGTTTTTCCGGCGCTTTGAGCAGCCGCCGCAGCGGAAAGAGCGCGGCCTGGGCTCGGGCGTCATCGTCGAGTCGAACGGGCTCATCGTCACCAACAACCATGTGGTGAGCAAAGCGGACGAGATCAAGGTGTTTCTCTCCGATAAGCGTGAATTCAAGGCGAAGCTGATCGGCACCGATGCCAAAACCGATATCGCCGTCCTGAAGATCGAGGCCGAGGGGTTGCACACCATCCCGTGGGCGGACTCCGACAAGCTCGAGGTCGGTGAGTTCGTGTTGGCCGTCGGGAATCCCTTCGGCCTGACACAGACCGTGACGCTGGGAATCGTCAGCGCGCTCGGGAGGGCGGCCGGAATTGCCGAATACGAGGACTTCATCCAGACCGATGCCGCCATCAATCCGGGGAATTCCGGCGGCGCGCTGGTCAACGTCCGCGGCGAACTGGCGGGAATCAATACCGCGATCTACAGCCAGAGCGGGGGAAACATGGGCATCGGCTTTGCCGTTCCCAGCAATCTGGCGCGCTCGGTCGTGGAGCAGCTGGTCAGGCACGGCAAGGTCGTGCGGGGATGGCTGGGCGTGTCCATCCAGGATCTTTCTCCTGAGCTGGCACCCCAGTTCGGGTTGTCCGACCCGAAGGGCGTGTTGATCAGCGAAGTGCTGGATGACAGCCCGGCCAAGCGGGCCGGCCTGGCACGGGGCGATGTGATTCTTGAGTATGACGGCAAACCGGTGGAGAACGCGACGCATCTTCGAAATGCGGTCGCGCAGACGGTGGTCGGGAGAAAAATCGTCGTGAAATTCATGCGGGACAAGAAAGCCCGCACGGTCGATGTCGCGATCGTCGAACAGCCAAAAAATATTGCCCAGGCCGGAGGCGAGGATTCAGGCGCGGCCGTGCCGTCGTCCGGCCTGTTGTCCGATCTGGATGTGCATGAGCTGACCTCGGAGCTGGCAGCCCGATACGGGCTGGGGGCCAACGAGCGCGGCGTGGTGATCACGAAAATCCGGCAGGGGAGCAAGGCCGAAGAGTCCGGGTTGAAGGAAGGCGATCTGCTGTTGGAGGTCAACCGGCAGCCGACCCCCACCCTGAAAGCCTACGAACGGGCCGCTGCCAAGCTCGGCAAGGGGCAGGTTGTGCTCCTGCTGATCAAGCGCCAGGGGCGCCCGTTTTTCGTCACGCTGAAGCCGTAATACACGGGGATTCATGAGCATTCATAACATCATTCCGAGAGGGGGCTACGATGGCACGACGCATGGGATTTGCGTTCATGAGCGGCCTCGCCGGCATGGCTTTATTCGTACGGAGCGAGGAGGGAAGCCAGTGGGAATTTCTGGCGATGGGATTTGCCATCGGCGCAGCGCTGGGCGGGCTCGTGCTGGCGGTGGAGTTTGCGCTGCACAAGGCGTCCTTCGGCGTCATCATCGGTGCGACAACCGGCCTCGCCGTCGGGCTCATGCTCACCGGACTGATTGAATGGGTCGGCAGCGCGGTTTTTGATGTCGAAACATTTTTGTTCCATGTCGGCGGGCTGGTCTTTCTGCTCGGCCTGCCGTATCTCGGCATGACGCTCGGGGCCCGGTTCGGCCAGGAGCAGCTTGGCGCCCCGGCCAGGCCCAGCGAGCTGTCGGTGGTGGACAGCAAGAAAATTCTCGACACCAGCGTGATCATCGACGGACGCGTGGCGGAGCTCTGCGAGACCGGCTTCCTGGAAGGCACGTTTCTGGTGCCGCAGTTTATACTGCATGAATTGCAGCATATCGCCGACTCGTCGGATTCCCTGAAGCGGGCGCGGGGGCGCAGGGGCCTGGATATTCTGAACAAGATCCAGAAGATGGTGGACATCGACGTCCGTATCGTCGACGACGATTTTCCGAACGTCAAGGAAGTGGATTCCAAGCTGGTCGTGCTGGCGAAAAAGGTCGGCGCCAAGGTGATCACCAACGATCTGAACCTGAACAAGGTGGCCGAACTGCAGGGCGTGCGGGTGTTGAACATCAACGAGCTGTGCAACGCCTTGCGGCCGGTCGTGCTGCCGGGTGAGGCCATCCGGGTCTTCATCCTGAAAGAGGGCAAGGAGGCCGGGCAGGGGGTGGCGTATCTGGACGACGGCACGATGATCGTCGTGGACAACGCCAGGCGGCATATCGGGCGGACCGTGGACGTGATCGTCACCAGCGTGCTGCAAACGACGGCCGGCCGCATGATCTTTACGCGGCTCAAGGAAGAGGCCGAGGTGAAGGAGGAAGTCCAGGTCGCGCGTGGGTAACAGTCCCGGCAAGACAGCCCCACAGCCTCCGCGAGTTGTCGCCCTGGTGCCTGCCGCCGGTCGCGGGCATCGCATGGGAAGCAACACCCCCAAGCAGTTTCTGACCCTGGGCGGGCTGCCCCTTCTCGTCCATTCCCTTCGAGTGTTTGAGGCGTCGGACGTCGTCTCGGCCGTGGTGCTGGCGGCCCCGCAAGCCGATCTGGACTACTGCCGGCGCGAGATTGTCGATCAGTACGGGCTGAAAAAAGTCGTCCGGATTGTGGCCGGCGGCGCTGAACGGCAGGATTCGGTTCGTCTGGGCCTGGCCGCAGTGGAACATGACGCCGGGATCGTGCTGGTCCATGATGCCGTCCGGCCGTTTCTCACGGTGACCATGATCGCGCAGGTGGTGGAAGCCGCGGCCAGGCACGGCGCGGCCATCGTCGCCATTCCGATGCGGGATACCGTCAAGCGGGCCGGAGCCGACGGGCTGATCGAGGAAACCGTGGACCGGAAACCGCTCTGGCTCGCACAGACGCCGCAGGCATTCACGCGGGCCTTGCTCGAAGAAGCCCATGCGAAGGCCCTGCAAAACGGCTTCCGCGCAACCGATGACGCGCAACTGGTCGAGCAGTTGGGCCATCGCGTGGCGATCGTGGAAGGCAGCACCGATAACGTCAAAATCACCAGACCGGAAGATCTCGCGATGGGCGAATCGATCCTTGCGGCGCGACAGCAAGTCGGAAAGTCTTAAAGTCTGTAAAGTCTTCATGTCCCGACTTTCGGACTTTCGACTTGAAGACTTTCTGACCATTGCAATATATGAAAGGGAAGAGAATGCGAATTGGCATTGGCTATGACATCCATCCGCTAGGGAAAGGCCGGAAGCTCATCCTGGGCGGGATCGACATCCCCCATGCGCAGGGGCTGGTCGGCCATTCCGATGCGGATGCGCTCGTCCACGCGGTCTGCGATGCGATGCTGGGCGCGATGGGCGAGGGGGATTTGGGCAGGCATTATCCCAGTTCCGATCCGAAGTTTAAAAACATCTCCAGCCTGGTGTTGCTGGAGGAAGTCTCGGGATTGCTGGCGAAAAAAGGGTATCGTCTGGTAAATGTAGATACCGTGATCATCGCCCAGGCGCCCCGCCTGGGTCCGCATCTGGCGGCCATGGCCGCTCGAATGGCGGAGGTGCTCAAGGTGGATCGCGCGACGGTCAATGTGAAGGTGAAAAGCGGGGAGCATCTGGATGCCATCGGACGGGAAGAGGCGATTGCCGCGCAGGCGATCTGCCTGATAGAAGAAGTCACAAAGTCGTAAAGTCATCAGGTCGTAAAGTCGCTGAATTGACGGGATAGTTCCTTGGCGAAGATTGAACGGTTTGAAGAGATTAAAGCATGGCAACTGGCGAAGGATCTTGTGACAACGGTCTATCGTTCAAGCGAAAACGGTCGATTTGCGAAAGATTATAGCCTTCGGGATCAGATCAGGAGAGCGGCGGTTTCGGTGATGTCGAACATCGCTGAAGGTTTCGAGAGAGGCTTGGACAAAGATTTTCAGCGATTTCTGTATATGGCGAAGGGATCGGCCGGAGAGGTTAGAAGCCATCTCTTTGTGGGAAAAGAATTGGGGTATCTGACAACGGAAGAATTCACCGTTCTGCGAGGCAAGGCCGAGGATGTTTCAAAATCGCTTTCGGGATTTATCACATATCTCTATGGGGAAAGCTCGACGTAAGCCCTAAGCTTTAGACTTTATGACTTTACGACTTGATGACTTTCTGACTGATGTTTAGCCGCATTAAACAAGACTTGCAGGCCGTCTTTGACCGCGATCCCGCGGCCACCGGCACGCTCGAGGTGCTGCTCACCTACGCGGGCTTTCACGCGCTGCTGGCCTATCGCGTGGCGCACCGGCTTCGCCTGTGGGGTATTCCGCTGCTCCCGCGCATCATTTCACAGTTTGCCCGCTGGCTGACGGGTATCGAGATTCATCCCGCGGCCGTGATCGGCAGGGGGTTCTTCATCGATCACGGCATGGGAGTCGTGATCGGAGAAACGGCCGAGATCGGAGACTACGTGACCCTGTTCCAGGGCGTGACGCTGGGCGGAACCGGCAAGGAGCACGGCAAGCGCCATCCGACGATCGGCAACCACGTCGTGATCGGAGCCGGCGCAAAAATTCTCGGCGGGATCAGGGTCGGCGACAACGTCAAGATCGGGGCCAACTCGGTGGTATTAAAATCCGTTCCGCCCAACTCCACCGTCATCGGCGTGCCTGCCCGGATCATCAAGGCGGAAGGGGAGCGGCTGCCGGAGGCGACGATGGATCACGCGAACATGCCGGATCCCATCCTGGACCGCTTCGAGGCGATGGAACGGGAACTCATCGAGTTGCGGAAGAAATTGGAAAACCGATAATGGGAAGGGAGACCACCGTGAACACGTTCATGCGAAGCCGAATGCTCGTCATTGGCATAGGCCTATTGCTGTCTGCATGCACGTACCAAGGGGCACTTAAAGAAGATTTTTATCATATCCAGGGTGAAGTGGGACAGAAGCACCCATACAAAGTCGCAGTGCTGGTGGATGACCATACGAAAACAGTCACATTTGAAGCGCCGCCTGCGTTTCACATGGACTTCGATTTTTATAAGGCCATCGGGAAGGCATTACAACAGGAACTGCAGACGGTGTTCGAACAGGTCTCGGTGGTTGAGACGAAAGCTAAAGCGAAAGATCATGACATCCTGGCATCGGCCAATGTCGACGTCATATCCAATGCCAGTCTCACCTCAGCACCCGTGTATGAAATCAAGCTGGATCTTGTGCTCAAAGATCTTCGTGGCGGAGTTGTTCTCGCCAAGGAATCTCAAAGCAAGCGGGTGCCTGACAATCGGGCGTCCAGTGGGCAGTTTTGGGCGTGCAACCTCCTGCAGGCTTTTTCGTTGTTTCTGCTGAGTCCGGTTGCTACTCCCTGCATGACCGATGCGATTGGGGATACGATCATGGAGGAGGTTGAGAAGGAGATGCCGCACATGGTTCAGGCTTTGGTTGCCGATGTGCAGACCGATGGGCGAGTGGCGGCTTATGTCAAAGGGGGGGCAGGCGGGACGCAAGTAGCCGCTACCGCTCCGCGTCCGGTTCCCACCAGTGACGTAGACGCAGTGCTAACAAGTGTACCGCCTCGAAAACGGCCTGCCTATGCGGTAGTCGTCGGCATTGAACAGTACCGGCAGGGGCTGCCGAAGGCGGATTTTTCGGACCATGACGCCCGCATCATGCGGGACCATTTGGTCAAGGGCCTGGGATACCAGGAAGAGAATGTCGTCCTGCTCGTGAATGACCGTGCGACCAAAACCGACATGGAGAAATATTTCGAGAAGTGGCTGGAGAATCGGGTGGACCAGGGCGATACGGTATTTGTGTATTTTTCAGGCCACGGGTCGCCGAATCCAAAAACCGGCGATGCCTACCTGGTTCCCTACGACGGCGATCCGGCCTACATTGATACGACGGGCTATTCCCTCAAGCGGCTCTACGATTCGCTGGCCAAGCTGCCTGCCAAGGAAGTGGTGGTCCTGTTGGATTCCTGTTTTTCAGGCGCGGGCGGGCGGTCCGTGATCGCCAAAGGCACTCGGCCGATGGGGCTGTCGGTCGAGAAGGCCATGGTCACGGGAGGGAAAACGGTCGTGATGGCGGCCAGTTCAGGCGACCAAATCTCCAGCACCTATGTCACCAAGAGCCATGGGTTGCTGACCTACTTTTTCTTGAAGGGACTGCAGGGGGAAGGGGATCAGAACAAAGACGGAGTGTTGGACATCAAGGAACTGTTCGACTATGTGAAGCCGCAGGTGGAGCGGGTCGCCCGCCGCGAGTTCAACAACGAGCAAACGCCGCAATTGCTGGGCAGTGCGGATCTGCTTGGTAAGGGAGTTCGATTGAGCGAGCGCACGACACCCTGATCTATTTAGATTGCCCGTGCGATGGAGAAACGGCCCGTCCCGGATTGACCGGAGCGGGCCGTTCGTTTATCTGACCATCTATCGATAGTCGATTCTTACAAGATACAGCCCCTGCGCCGGGGCGGTATAACCGGCGGCGCGGCGGTCAGCCTTTCAGAATCCTCTTGAATGCCTCACGGTAGACCTCAAAATCTTCGCGTTTGCCGATGGCGACCACTTCGACAATCACTTCCATTTCAACGATTCGATAGACGATACGGATTGCTTTGCGCGCGGCGTAAAGCTTGTAGTAACCGGTGAGGTCGAGGCCTCCTCGATTGCCGAGATGTTCGCCGAGAAGGGGAGCCGTCTCGAGTTTGCGGATCTGGCGGGCAACCTGTTCTTTGACCGAGCCGTCGAGGGTGCGAAAGTCTTTCGTGGCCTGGGCGGTCAAAACGACCTTATACGGCAAGGCGTTCTTCCTTCAAGAGGGTGTCCAGCGAGGTACGTTTGCCAGACCCTTTTCTTTTTCTCTTCTGGACGAGCTGATAGATCTCGACATGTTCCATGACGGCCATGGCCTCGGCCATTGTCTCGTAGTCCTCGATGGGCAGGATCACGGCTTCCAATTCGTTGTTCTTGGCGATCGCGATACGACGCTTTCGGTGTTCCTTGAGGTCGGCCAGCACTTTTCCGAAAGAGCGGGCGGCGCGTGACGCGCTGAGAATTTCATCCTTTTTGTAGGCAACGCTCATCTGGTGTTTCCTCCCATGTGTGGAAGATCGTGCATAAAATCAAACGCAATATATCACGAAATGAAACGTAGAGGAAATGCCTGTAGGGCGGCTAGTAATGGACTCCGATCAGATAGAGCCCCTGCGCCGGGGCGGTATAACCGGCGGCGCGGCGGTCTTTCGCCTCGAGAATCCGCTTCATCTCCTCCGGTTGCCGCTTTCCCTGCCCCGTTTCCACCAACGTGCCCACCATCGCGCGGACCATTTGTTTCAGGAACCGGTCCGCTTCAATCTCGATCCTGACCAGGAAAGCCCCCTCACCTCTGTCCTCTCTCCCTCGAAGGGGGAGAGGGAAGGGAGAGGGGGACGCGATGATCTCCAATCGCTGGAGATCGCAGACGGGATTTTCCACGTCCGTGGGATGCCCCTGGAACGAAGAGAAGTCGTACTTTCCGACGAGGTATCCGGCGGCTTCGCGCATGGCGTTCAGATCCAATTTCCCGTAGATGTGCCAGGCTCGTGTCCGTTCGAGGGCTGACCGGGACGGTCTGTGCAGGATGCGATACGCATAGAGCTTTTTGACGGCCGAGTAGCGGGCGTGGAAATCGTCAGCTGCACGTGCGACGGAGCGGACACTGATGTCGCCCGGCAGCGTGGCGTTCAGAGCCCGCAGCCATTCGTCCGGCGACAGAGGCTTGTCGGATTTGAAACTGACGACCTGCCCCAGGGCGTGGACGCCGGCATCGGTGCGCCCTGCGGCGATCACGGGAACATCGGTTTGGGTAATGGACCGGAGGGCGGCTTCGACGGCTTCCTGAATCGTCGGCTGGCCCGGTTGGCGCTGCCAGCCGGCGTAGGCCGTGCCGTCGTATTCAAGGATGAGCTTGAAGGTTGCCATACGATAAAGGGGTAAAGGGTTAGAGGGGTAATAGGGGTAGAGTGGCAGCGAAGAAGGGGTATGGGGGTAGTAGGGGTACGGGGGTAGCAGCAGCCTCTTGTCCCTTCCGTATCCTTTCCCCTCTATCCCTTTATACCTCTACCCCTATTACCCCTTACCCCGGCTATCCCGCTATCCCGTTACCCCTTCATCATCTCGCGGCAGTCTGGACAGGCTTCACGTAGGTCTTGATGCCGTCGAAGATGGAGTCGGCCACCCGATTGAGGAAGGCATCGCTTTGCATCAGCCGTTCTTCGGTCGGGTTGGTGATGAAGGCGATCTCGGCGAGGATGCTGGGCATGGACGTATACCGGAGCACGTAAAAGGGCGCCGTTTTGACGCCGTGGTCTTCGATGTCATAGTAGTCGTCCAGGCGGGAGATCATCGATTTCTTGGTGGTCCAGGCCAGTTCCAGCGACTCCTGCACCTTCTTCGTGGTCAACAGATCGGCGACCAGGTATTCCCACCCGATGCCGGTGTCTTTGATGGGTGTTCCGTTTTCCCGCGCGGCCACTTCCAGGGCGCGCCGATCGGTTGCTTCGCCGAAATGGTAGATCTCCACGCCTTTCGTGGACCGCTGCGGGTGCGAATTCACGTGGACGGAAACGAACAGATCGGCGCCCATGGCATTGGCAAACTTGGCACGGTCCTCCAATTCGATAAACACGTCACGGTCGCGTGTCATCAATACGCCTTTGCCGAGCCGTTTGATAATAAGATCGCGGAGCCGGAGGCTGACGAAGAGCGTGATGTCCTTTTCCGCCATCCCGCTCCGCCCGATCGCGCCCGGATCCTTGCCGCCATGGCCGGCATCGATCACGATGATTTTAACGTCTTTGCGGTCGGCCCTCGCTTCCAATCTTGGGGGAGGTGCGCTGGCTCGTGGCGCCGGCGCCATGGCCTGTGGGACGGGCGGCGTTGGCGGCGGCGGCGGAGCCGATTCGGGCGCCGGCGGGGCGGAAGGGACGGCGGGGGGAGGAGGAACGGCCTGGTCCTGCGGAGCGGACACAGCATCGGAGACCGCCGGCTTCGGGGGAGGCGCGGCCGATTGAGCGGGAGCATGATGCTGGAACACATCCACCACCAGGCGGTCCGGACCCGTAAGCGGCAGCAGCTTGTAGTCACTGACGGCGTTCATGTCGAGCGAGATGATGACCGACCGGGGGTGCGGCTGCGCAATGGCGATTTCCTCTGGAAACGCGGCTTCCGCCAGCCGCTCCTTCGCGGTTTTCCCGAGCAGGGTGTTTTGCAGTTCGATGATGATCCGGTCAGGATTTTTCAGCCGGTTTTGCGTGAAGGAGGTGCTGCGTTGAAGATCCAGGACCACCCGCGTATGGTCCTGGTAGATTTTGAACCGGACATCGCGGACGAGGGCCGGCGTGACGATGGCCGCCCCGAGCTTTTTCCCGGCTTTCCGCACTCGCCTGGTCGGGCTCTCCGCGGGGATCGCCTGGCTCCCCTGCGAGAAGGCAAGATTGGCGGATGATGCGATCGGCAGACTGACCGGCGTCGCCACAAGAGCGGCCAGGGCCGATCCAATTAGCACGGTATTGCGCATGGTACCCATATTGATAACGTTATATTAAAATTTTCTCGTGCGCAGCCAGGATTGTCAAGAAAACAGCCATCTGATCATCGTACCCTTGTTGCATCTTTCCTGCGGATGCCTTGATCAGGCAGAAGGGGATTCATGTGCGAGCTTGAACAAGCGACGGGCATTGGCGGATGTGAGCCGGCCGACCTCGTCCATGCTCACGGGCGACGCCGTGCTCTTGACGCTTGCAATGGTCTCGGCGACCAGCCGCACGTAGGCCGGTTCGTTCCGCTTGCCGCGATGGGGAGCCGGCGTCAAATACGGGCAGTCGGTTTCGATCAACATCCGGTCCATCGGAACGATCTTCACGATTTCACGCAGCATGGCGGCGTTCTGGAACGTCACGACGCCCGAGAACGAGAGATAGAACCCCAAATCGAGCCCGTCCTGCGCCAGCCGCGCATCGCCCGTAAAGCAGTGGAAGACTCCTCCGGTCTCGCCCGCGTTCTCTTCCTTCAAAATCGCAATCGTGTCCTCCTGGGCCTCCCGCGTATGGATGATGACGGGGAGCTTGAATTCGCGCGCCAGCAGGATCTGCTCGCGGAAGCGTTCCCGCTGCAGCTTGGGCGGGGAATGATTGTAATGGTAATCAAGCCCGATTTCTCCGTAGGCCACGACCTTGGGATGCCGCGCCAGGCGGCGGAATTCGTCGTACCAGTCGTCGCCGATGTGCCGGACTTCATGCGGATGCACGCCGATCGAGGCATAGACGAACGGATACCGGTCGGCCAGCTCGACCGCGGCCCGGCTGGTGGCCAGGTCGCAGCCAATCGTGATGAAGGTGTCGACGCCGGACTCCCTGGCGCGCGCGATCATCGCCTCCCGGTCGCCGTCATAACGCGTGTCGTCCAGATGGGTGTGGGTGTCGATCAGCATGCTTGCAACGCCACTGTAGCATGCACAAAGCCGGTTGAGAAGCGGCGGCGGGGTAACCGAGAGGAATTGACAGGGTGGATCGGGTTTGTTACAAGTCGCATACGATGATGAACGTGCGCGCCAGACAGTCTGCCCGCTGGTTGCTGCGGATGGCGTTGCCGCTGGCGTTGGCCGGCGCGGTGCTGGTGTTGGCGCCGTTTGCCGTTGCACTGGAAGTGCACCACGAGTTGGCGGCGGCCGACCAGGACGGTCATCAGCATTCCGACACCGACCTTTGCCAATGGGTTCAGCATCATACGTCGAACTCCCTCCAGGCCCTGTTGCCGGCCGTGGAATCGTTTTTTACCTCTGCCTTTGCACCGGCTCATCCGCCTTTTGTCGTTCTCTCGTTTCACTCGCGTGACTCCAGTTCTCCTCGCGCGCCACCTCTTTCCTGATCGCACGCAACCTGTTCCATCGGCAGGCGTTTATCCTCTCGAAGGCTGTCCCGACT
>Ga0209640_10002680_pt1 | contig 15512 bp, 14 predicted proteins | sample RifCSP10_1_FD_184018 | JGI IMG/M metagenome (GOLD analysis project Ga0209640, IMG submission 184018) | Soil microbial communities from Rifle, Colorado - Rifle CSP2_sed 10_1 (SPAdes) (version 2) | ecosystem: Environmental > Terrestrial > Deep subsurface > Rock core/Sediment | place: Rifle...
GAGCCGCGACGACACGAGGCTCGGTCGAGCGCAGAACCAGGAAGGCGGCCAACGCATGAGTCGAACGACCAGACGCGCACCCCTAAGAGGCTCTCTTGCGGCTCCAAGGCCCCGTCGGGGGGGTCGGCGAGCGGCCTTTCAGGGCGATATGCGCGCGATCTCGGCCTTCGCCGGCTTGAACCGAGGCACTGAGAGGCGCTCTGGGGCTCTGCGAGGAAGCAGCGAAGGTGATTGGTATCCCAATTTCAGACGTTGCCCGGCGATCATCCGCCCGCGGCCGTTCCCGTCCGCCCACCAAGGCCGTCACAGGTCACCCGCGATCGCTTCGACGATCACCGACACGTGCTCGAGAGCGTTGCGTACTTCCTCGACGTCCACGTTAAGCGCCTCGTACTCGCTCTGATTCCGCAGATCGCGGAGGGCATCGAATTCGTCGAGGTGCGAACCGATGTCGAGGTGGTCGAGAGCCGCCAACGCGTATGCGCCCGCCTTCGCATGGGCGCCCGGGCCTCTCGTCACGCGGTACCCGCGTGAGCGCATGTGGGCCGCGATGGCCTTGCGCATGGCGTCGTAGAGCGCCGTGAAGGCAAGCGTCGAATCGTTGGCCATGATCGTCTCGGCGGACGCGATGTGGCGGCGAGCGACGTCGATCTCGGCCTGCGCGGTCTCGGGATCGGGCGAGACTGTCCGGATCTTCTTCTCCGCCAGGAGCCGCTGGACGTCAGCCTCGGTCATCGACGCTCTCGAGGAGTGGAATCAAGGGCTGCTCCTTGATCGATCTGATGAACCCGGTCGCGTCCGACTCCCAGTCCTCTTTCGAGAGAACGGTCGGATTGACCTCGAATCCGAGCTCCTCACTCGCCTCGCGGCAGAGGCGAGCGAGCTTGCGCCTGTCCGGCCTCCCCAGGATCAGAAGATCGATGTCGCCGGGTGCCTCGCCGCGCTCTCCCGCGTATCGGCTTGCCCACGATCCGTAGATGAACGCCGCCTCGACACCGGGGAGTCCCGTCAGCCGCTCCCGCAGGACTGGCACCGGTCCGAAGGCCTTGAAGACGAGCCCCGAGAGCTCGGAGTAGAAGGGGGACTCCTCGTTGGGCCTGATGAGTCTCGCCCTGCCGATGCGTTCGCTCGTCAGAATCCCAGCTTCCTCGAGCCGCTCCGCCTCCCGCTGCACGGTGGCTGCATCCAGGCCGAGCTCGTGAGCCAGTTGGTTGAGGGAGAGGCGCTCGTCGGGATGGAGGAAGACCCGGGCGAGCAGCCGCGCTTGCCCGCGCGAGCGGAAGAGAGGGAGCAGCAAGGGAGCTTCAGTTCTCATATTGCGTATAACGCGGAGATTATTGCGTTATACGCATCATCCGTCAACGCTGTTGGACGGGCGCGTCACGGCGCAACATACTGACGATGAGTCTCTCGAGGAAGGCACCGGTCAAGATCATCGTCGACGTCCACGAGCGCCAAAGCGGCATCGTGGAAACACTCGCGGAGCTTGGAGCCGAGGTCGAGGTCGCTTCGCTTCCGGCAGGCGACTATGCGGTCAGCGCCGACACGCTCGTGGAACGGAAGCGCGTGCTCGATCTCCACGCGGCCGTGTTGAAGGGACGACTCTGGCCGCAACTCGGGAAGCTCCGCGCCGCGTGCGCGTTCCCCTACCTGCTCATCGAGGGCACGGATATCGACCGCGGGCCGCTGCACGCGAACGCGGTCCGCGGAGCCTGCCTCGCGGCGATCGACCAGGGGATTGCGCTCCTCCGCACCGGCTACCAGCGCGACTCCGCGCTCTGGATCCACCGACTCGCGGTCCGGTGCCAGCAGGTCGAGCCCCCGGCCGAGCGTCCCGCCTACGCGCAGCGCCCGAGGCCGCGGCCGGGCCAGGAGGCCGCCGAGGCGCTCCTCGCTGCCGTGCCCGGCATTTCGACCTCATGTGCCCGTTCGCTGCTGGCGCGGTTCGGAAGCGTCGCGGGCGTCGTCGCCGCCGGCCGGGGCGAGTGGCTCGAGGTGCCCGGAATCGGCCCCGAACGTGCACGAGCGCTCGAGGAGACTCTCCAACTCCGCGCGAAACCGCCCCCGTCCGCTCATGCCCGCCCGTAATCGTCCGCCGCGCAAGCGCGGACGACTGTCCCGCGGACTGCCCCACGGCGCCTGACTTGTCCCGCGATCCCTGTATCCATGCAGCTTCTCACCACCGCGAACAGCTCTTCAAAACTCGTGCGGTCGTGCAACCCACGGCTCGGTCGGTTCGACTCCGGCGCCGCTCCGTCGCTAGCGCACTCCCGACGGTGGTGAGAGACTCCGCGCGTGAGCTCTGTCGACGAGCTGCCGATCGGCACCGTCACCTTCCTCTTCACCGACATCGAGGGGTCGACGCAGCTGCTCAAGCAGCTCCGAGATCGCTACGGCGAGGCGCTCGCGGATCACCAGCGGATCCTGCGCGAGGCCTTCGCCGAGCACGGCGGCCACGAGATCGACACACAGGGGGACTCGTTCTTCGTCGCCTTCCGCCGCGCCAAGGACGCCGTGTCTGCTGCGATCGCGTCGCAGCGCCGGCTGGCGGAGCACGTCTGGCCCGACGGCGCCGAGCTCCGCGTGCGCATGGGCATTCACACCGGCGAGCCGGCGGTGGGCGGCGAGCGCTACGTCGGACTCGGGGTGCACCGCGCAGCCCGCATCTGCGCAGCAGGGCACGGCGGCCAGGTGCTCGTCTCGCAGACCGCGCGCGAGCTGCTCCGCGACGATCCGATCCCGGACGTCTCTCTGCGAGACCTGGGCGAGCACCAGCTCAAGGACCTGGACGAGCCCGAGCGGCTCTACCAGCTCGTCGCGCCGGGTCTCCAGGAGGACTTCCCCGAGCTCAAAACGGCTGCTCCTCCACCCTTCGAGGGTCGCGAGGGAGAGCTGGCAGAGGCAGCCGCCGAGGAGATGGCGAAGAGCTGGCGGCGCCCGGGTCGTCGGGTTCTGATCGGTGCGACCTTCGCCGCTGCTGTCGTGGGCACTGCGCTCGGCGTGCTCCTGACGCAGGGCGGCGGGTCGACGGCGGGCGCCTCGATCGCGGCGAACGCAGTCGGGGTGGTCGACTCGGAGAGCGGCAAGATCGTGTCGGAGATCCCGGTGGGAGGGGCGCCGGGAGAAGTCGCTGTCGGGCCGGATGCCGTTTGGGTCACGAACGCGAACGACAACACCGTCTCGCGGATCGATCCGTCGACGAACCAGGTCGTGCAGACGATCCAGGTCGGTGGCGGACCGGCGGGCGTGGCCGTCGGCGGGGGTGCTGTATGGGTCGCCAACGGTCTCGACGGCACGGTCTCGCGCATCGACCCCACCACGAATCAGGTCGTGCAGACGATCACGGTCGGTAACGGCCCCAGTCGTGTCGCCTACGGCGAGAAGGCCGTCTGGGTGACGAACTCCGCCGACGGCACGGTGTCCCAGATCGACCCCGACACGGGCAAGGTGAGGAGGGCGCTGCCGGCGGTGATCGGGGCCTCGGGCGTCGCCGTCGGCTTCGGCCGGGTCTGGATCGTGTCCCCGTCTTCCGGGAGCGTGGTCGCTCTGGATCCGCGCTCGGGGCAGGTTCTGCAGCGAATCGGCGTCGGTGTCGATCCGGACGCCGTAGCGGCCGGGGCCGGCGCGGTGTGGGTGGCGAATCGCGCGGACGACACCCTGTCCAAGATCGACCCGCGGGCGGCTGCGGTCAAGAACACGATTCAGGTCGGTCGAGGGCCGAACGGCATCGCGGCAGGGCCCGAGGGCGTCTGGGTGGCCAACGGGGGCGACGGGACCCTGTCTCGGATCGATCCCTCGAGCGGCGCGATCGTGAAGACCGTCCGGCTCGACAACCCGCCGCAAGGCGTCGCTCTCGTACCGCAAGGCATCTACGTCGCGGTTCGCTCGACCGGGAGCGAGCACCGAGGCGGCACGCTACGGGTCCTGTCCGGGGTAGCTCCAACGTCCCTCGACCCCGCACTCACGGGGCCGGATGGATGGTCGATCCTGCTCATGACGAACGACGGACTCGTCGGCTTCCGAAAGGTGGGCGGCGTCCAGGGCACACAGCTCGTGCCGGATCTCGCCGTCTCGCTGCCCACCCCGACCGACACCGGGAAGACCTACACCTTCCAGGTGCGGACGGGCATCCACTACTCGAACGGGAGGCTCGTGCAGCCGGACGATTTCAAGCGGGCGATCGAGCGTCTCTTCGACGTCGGGGCGTTCGAAGCCACCGAGTACTACGGCGGGATCGTCGGCGCTGACCGCTGCGTCGCCGGGAAGGCGTGCGATCTCTCGCGCGGGATCGTCACCGACCGCGCCGGACGGACGGTGACCTTCAAGCTGACGGCCCCAGACGCCGACTTCCTCGCCAAGCTCGCGCTCCCGGCCGCCTTCGCCGTCCCGGCCGGCACCCCCGCACGCGATGTCGGAGCGCGTCCCATCCCTGCGACGGGGCCGTACCGGATCGCCGAGTACTCCAAGAAGACAAAAACGCTTCGGCTCGTCCGCAACCGGAGCTTCCGCGAGTGGTCGGCCGACGCGCAACCCCAGGGATATCCCGACTCGATCTCCGTTTCCTGGCGGTTCGGGCTCGACACCTCGGCCCAGGCGCGCGCGGTCGAGCGTGGCGCCGCCGACGTTGCCCTGAGCCTGACGCCGACGTTGCCGGCGAAGCAGCTCGATCTCCTCGCGACGCGCTATCCCAGCCAGCTCCACGCGAGCACGGTGTTCGGCACCAGCTTCTACTTCCTCAACACACGCGTGCCGCCGTTCGACGATGTCCGGGTTCGCCTGGCCGTCAACAGGGCGTTCGACCGCGAGGCCTTCGCACGGCTGCTGGGGCGCGCATTCGCTCCCACCTGCCAGATCCTGCCGCCCAACTTCCCGGGCTACCGGCCCACATGCCCCTACGTCTCGGGCAGCGTGACAGGCCTCGACTCGGCACGGCGGCTCGTGCGGAGCTCGGGCACGGCCGGTGCCAGCGTGACGGTCTGGGTTCCGAGCCCGATAGCCGAGCAGGCGCGCTACATGACCTCCGTCCTCGACTCGCTCGGCTACCGCGCGAGCCTCGAGGCCGTGGACTTCGGCGCCTACTTCCAGAAGATCTCGGACTCCCGGGTGCGCGCCCAGACCGGGTACTACTCCTGGTTCGCAGGCTTTCCGTCCGCGGCCGATTTCATTCCTCCGCAGTTCAGCTGTGCAGCCTTCGTGCCGGCTTCGCCGGAGAGCAGCAACCTGTCCGAGTTCTGCGACCGCCCGATCGACGCGCAGATGACCCGCGCCGCCGCCGTCCAGGTGCAGGATCCGGCTGCGGCAACCGTGCTGTGGCAGCAGGTCGAGCAGTCGCTTCTCGCGCAGGCGCCCGTCGTGCCGACGTACAACCAGCGCATCGTCGACTTCGTCTCCAAGCGTGTCGGCAACTACCAGTACAACCCGCAGTGGGGTGTCTTGCTCGACCAGCTCTGGGTGAAGTAAGCCGACGCGCTCGAGCCGCGCCGACCAGTTCCCACGCGATTTCGGTGGCTACGCGGTCTCTTGTGTGCATGTGTGTTACAGTGTGCTCACCGAGAGGAGCGCCGCAAATGGCTCGAGGAAAGAAGAAGCACGTCTCGCTGCGCATCGAGGAGCCCGTAGTCGAGGGGCTCGACCGGTTGGCGCAACAGACCGGGATGTCGCGGAATGCGCTCGCCGAGCGCTACCTCGCCGAGGGACAGAAGATGGACGAGTTCCCGCAGATCTACTTCCGCCACGGCGAGCTCGGTCGGCGAGCGGCGCTGCTCGGAAGCCGCCTGGACGTTTGGCAGGTCATGGAAACCGTCCGCCACCACGGAAACTCGGTCGAGGACGCCGCCGACTACCTCGGCCTGCCGGCCGAGCGGGTGCGAGCCGCCGTCCGCTACTACGCCGCCAATCGCGACGAGGTCGATGAGTTCTCCGCACGCGCGATCGCCGCAGCGGAACGGGCTGAGCAGCTGTGGCGCGCAGAGCAGGAGCTGCTTGCTTCGTGAGGCTCGTGCTCGACGAGCTCTATTCGAAGCAGATCGCCGAGCAACTTCGGGAGCGTGGCCACGACGCCGTCTCGGTCACGGAGCGGCCCGACTTGCACGGACTGCTCGACACTGACCTCTTCGCGCTGATGGCGGCCGAGCGGCGTGCGCTCCTGACCGAGAACTGGGCGGACTTCGGCCGCGAGCTGGAGAAGGCCGCTGCCGCTGGAATGACGCACCACGGGGTCGTCTTCACCTCGCGGCAGCAGCTACCCCGTAGCCGCGACGCGATCGGCCTCTACGTGCGCGTGCTGGACGACTTCCTCGAGCGTCACCCAGCGGAAGACGCGCTCCTGAACAGCTACCGCTGGCTGCCAGACCGGCCGCTCTAGAGATCGAGCCGGATGACGTGCTCGCCCGCCTCGACCTGGCCGGCTTCGACGAAGCCGTAGCGGACGTAGAAGTCGCGCGGGCCGTCCTCGCCGGGGACATAGCTCGAGACGAGCGCACGGGCACCCGGCAGGCTGCGCGTGCACGATCTCGGCGGTGACCTCGCGCAGGCTGATCTCGACCTCGGTCACTCCGCACACGCTACTGCCGTAGGCTCCTCGATCGTGGTGACATCGATCGCGATCACGCCGGAGGAACATCGCGCGCGCTGCGACGCCCTGCTCGAGCGCGCGGGCGCGGACGGCCTCTCCGGCGTCGTGCTCTTCGACCCCTACTACGTCCTCTACTACGCGGGGTTCGCGTTCGCTCCGACCGAGCGGCCGATCGCGTTCGTCCTCGGCGCCGACGGCGCACGCGCGCTCGTCGTCCCGCGCCTCGAGGTCGAGCACGCGGAGGCGAAGGCGACGCTCGACCGCGTCGAGCACTACCTCGAGTACCCGGGCGAGCCACGCTCGGAGACCGCATTAGCGCGGACGCTCGCCGACATGGGCCTGACCGGGACGATCGGCGCCGACCAGGACGGCTACCCGTGGATCCTCGGCTACCGCGGCCCCACGCTCTCGGAGCTCTCCGGTGCCACGGTCGTGCGCATCGTCGAGCAGCTCGACGCGCAGATGGCGATCAAGTCGGACGCCGAGATCGCCCTCATCAGCGAGAGCGTCCGCTGGGGGAACCTCGCCCATCGGCTCCTCCAGCGCTATACCGAGGTCGGCGCGACCGAGACCGAGGTCGCCCAGCGCGCGAGCGACGAGGCGACGTTCGCCATGCTCGACGCGATCGGAGAGATCTACCGTGCCCAGAGCTTCTTCGCCCACGGTGCCCATGCGGGCTATCGCGGCCAGATCGGACGCAACTCTGCGATTCCGCACGCGCTCGCGGGCAACATGGTGTTCCAGGAAGGAGACGTGCTCGTGACCGGAGCGAGCGCCCCCGTCTGGGGCTACCTCTCCGAGCTCGAGCGCACGATGGTGATCGGCGAGCCGTCGCCCGAGCAAGAGCGGATGTTCGGGCACATGGTCGCGTTGCAGGACATCGCCTTCGAGGCGATCACGCCGGGCCGGCCGTGCTCCGACGTCGACAAGGCCGTGCGCGCCTACTTCGAGGATCACGACCTGATGCCGAACTGGCGCCACCACACAGGCCACGCGATCGGCCTCCGCTACCACGAGGGCCCGTTCCTCGACTCCGGAGACCACACCGAGATCCGGCCTGGGATGGTCTTCACGGTCGAGCCGGGCCTCTACGCGCCCGACCTCGGCGGGTTCCGCCATTCCGACACGGTCCTCGTCACGAACGACGGGATCGAGATCCTCACGTACTACCCGCGTGATCTCGAGAGCCTGATCATCCCCGCCTGAGAAAGCCGCAGCTCGGATCCGGGCTGTCACGGATGGCGAGCAGGCCGCCGCACGCGAGTCTCAAGACGTGACCGTCGCCCTGATCGGAAGCCCGACGCGGACGAACGTCCAGATCGTCTACGCGTGGCGAAGCTTCGGACTGGACGCCCGCGTGCTCTGGGCAGCGGAGGCGAAGGAGGCTCTCGGCGAGGGCGACACGGCGGTTCTCCGCCTGGACGTGCTACCGACGCTCGACGGAGTCGAGCCCGGCCTCGAGCATGTTCCGGAGCTCGAGGAGCGAGGCGTCCGCGTCCTCAACCGCCCGGAAGCGCTGGTCGCAACGCACGACAAGCTCGTGACCGCCGAGCGGCTCGAGGATGCCGGCGTTCCCCACCCCTGGACGCGACACGCCGAGCCCGGCCGACCGGTGCCCGCGATCCCGTTCCCCTGCGTTCTCAAGCCGAGGTTCGGCAGCTGGGGCCAGGACGTGCTGCTCTGCCACACGAGCGCCGACCTGACGCGCATCCTCGCGCTGATCCAGGATCGCCCGTGGTGGAGACGGCACGGCGCCATCCTTCAGCAACTCGTCAGCCCGGTGCACTACGACATCCGTGTCGTCGTCGCCGGACGCCACGCCGTTGCGGGCGCACGACGCATCGCCGCGCCGGGCGAGTGGAGGACGAACGTCACGCTCGGAGGCACGGTCGTGAAGGGGGAGCTCCCATCCGGAGCGGAAGAGCTCGCCGCGCGAGCCATGGACGCGATCGGGACCGACTTCGCCGGGGTCGACCTCCTTCCCACGGATCAGGGCTGGGTCGTGCTCGAGCTGAACGGCGCCGTGGACTTCGACATGCGCTATGCACTGCCCGGGATCGACCCGTACACGGCGATCCTCGCGGCCTTCGGCATCTCCTTGCCGGACAGGCGCGAAGGGATCGAACCCGGCAAACTCGTACTGACGAAAGAAAGGGAGGTTGTCATGGCCAAGACGGCTCAGGGCAAGCCCGCTCGGGCCGGCGACGAGGTCGTCATCACCGGCCACTCGGTCGGCGACAGTCCCCGCACGGCGTTGATCCTCGAGGTCCTCGGCGATCCCGGCCACGAGCGCTTCCGGGTGCGCTGGGAGGATGGCCACGAGTCGATCTTCTTCCCGGGCGAGGACGCGACCATCCGGCGGCCGGCCAAGCGTCGGACGAAGAGCACGGCCTGAGACAGGGCACGCTACGCTTGCCCGACACGGAGCGAGCAGGCGGAGGTGCGGGCATGAGCGCAGCGGTGACGACAGAGCTCGGGCTGATCGGCCACTGGATCGGCGGCGAGACCGTACGGGGCGAGTCCGGGCGCAAGGGCCCCGTCTACAACCCGGCGGCAGGAGAGCAGTCGGGGGAGGTCGACTTCGCGTCGGTCGAGGAGATCGACCGTGCGGTCGCCGCAGCAAAGGCAGCGTTCCCCGAGTGGCGCAAGTGGTCGCTCTCGAAGCGCGCCGACCTCATGTTCCGCATCTATCAGCTCGTGGAGGAGCACCGCGAGGACCTCGCCCGCCTGCTCACCGCCGAGCACGGGAAGGTGCTCTCCGACGCGATGGGCGAGGTGCAGCGCGGGATCGAGGTGATCGAGTACGTCTGCGGCATTCCCACCCTCCTAAAGGGCGAGTACTCGGAGCAGGCCTCGACCGGCATCGACGTCTACTCGATCCGTCAACCACTCGGCGTCGTGGCCGGGATCACGCCCTTCAACTTCCCCGCGATGGTGCCCATGTGGATGTGGGCCCCCGCGATCGCGTGCGGGAACACCTTCGTGCTGAAGCCGTCCGAGAAGGATCCGTCGGCCTCGATCCTGGCCGCCGAGCTCCTCAAGGAGGCAGGCGTCCCGGACGGCGTTTTCAACGTCGTCCAGGGAGACAAGATCGCCGTCGACCGGATCCTCGAGCACCCGGACATCGCCGCGGTCAGCTTCGTCGGCTCGACTCCCATCGCCCGCTACGTCTACGAGACCGGGACGAAGAACGGGAAGCGCGTTCAGGCGCTCGGCGGCGCGAAGAACCACATGATCGTGCTTCCCGATGCCGACATCGACATGGCCGCGGATGCCGCGGTCAGCGCCGGCTACGGCTCAGCGGGCGAGCGCTGCATGGCGATCTCGGTCGTGGTCGCGGTCGGAGATGCAGGCGACACTCTCGTCGAGGCGATCAGGGAGCGGCTGCCCAAGGTCAAGGTCGGGGACGGCCTGGACCCGACCTCGGAGATGGGACCGCTCGTAACGCGCGAGCACCGGGACAAGGTCGCGTCGTACCTCGACTCAGGGCCCGCGCAGGGAGCGACGATCGTGGCCGACGGACGGGAGACGGCTCCAGAGGGTGACGGCTTCTTCCTCGGAGTCTCGCTGCTCGACAACGTGACCCCGGAGATGGACGCGTACCGCGACGAGATCTTCGGACCCGTTCTCTCCGTCGTCCGGGTGTCGAGCTACGACGAGGCGCTCAGGCTCGTGAACGACAACCCGTACGGGAACGGCGTCGCCCTGTTCACGCGCGACGGAGGGGTCGCACGGCAGTTCCAGTTCGACGTCAACGTCGGGATGGTCGGGATCAACGTGCCGATCCCCGTGCCCGTCGCGTACTACTCGTTCGGCGGCTGGAAGAGCTCGCTCTTCGGCGACCGCCACATCTACGGGCCCGAGGGGATCGACTTCTACACGCGGACGAAGGCGGTCACGAGCCGCTGGCCCGACCCGGCGACGAGCAAGGTCGACCTTGGGTTCCCGCAGACGCGGTAGGGGCGAGATATATCTCGCCCCTACATCCGGCTGATCGACGAGGCCGACGCCCACGGTCTGCTCGCCGAGGAGTACGACGCGGCGATCGAGCGAGCCGGCAAGGTCTTCAACATCCTGAAGGCGATGAGCCTCCGGCCCGGGGTTCTCCGGGCGTCGATGTCGCTCTACCAGGAGATCATGTTCGGCGAGTCCGGGCTCTCACGGCAGGAGCGTGAGCTCCTCGCGACGGTCACGTCCGCGGAGCAGAGCTGCCACTACTGAACGCGGGCGCACGCCGACGACCTCCGTGCCGAGGGCGCCGCAGACGAGTTGGCCGCACACGCCGCGCACGACTACCGGAAGGCGGATCTCTCAGCGCGTGAGCGCGCGCTCTGCGACTTTGCGGTCAAGCTGACCCATCTCGCTGCCGAGGTGGACCAGCCGGACATCGATGCCCTCCGAGCGCACGGCCTCGACGACGCGGCCGTCAGCGACACGATCCAGGTCGTCGGCTACTTCAACTACGTCACACGAGTCGCCGACGGAGTCGGGATCGAAAGCGAGCCCGACTGGTGCGAAATCCCTAGAGCGCGGCCGCCTCGCGGCCGCGGGGCTCGCGAGTAAACACGAGCTGACATCACTCAAGCGGGTGATGGCCGTTGCCGATAGGCAGCGGGTATGGCGCGTAACGAGGACGGCTTCACTCTTGTCGAGATGCTGGCCGTCATGGTGGTCATGGCGATTCTCGTGGCGATCGCGATCGGCTTCAACACGAGCGCTCGCGTCCGTGCCGCGGACGCTGCCGCGAAGTCGAACATCGACGTCGCCGTGCCGGCCTTCCAGGCGTACGCCCTCGACAACGGCACGTACACCGGAATGACGATCACGTATCTCCAGAGCACCTACAGCCCAGGGATCCAGGGCTTCCATGTACTGGCGGCCGACACCTCCTCCTATTGCGTCGTGAGCACCGTCGAGGGACGCTCCTGGTACAAGCACGGCCCCGGCGCGGCTATCACGACGACGGCCTGTCCGTAGCCCCGCCACCGGCGGCGCGCCGCAGGACCCGACGGTCGCCGACGCGCCTCGTCAGCCCATCGCCGTCGAATCGCTCGAGCAAGTGCTGCGCGTCACGCCGCCCGATGCCCGCGAGGTCGCGGAACCGCGCGAGCGTGATCCCTCCTGCAGCTCGGCACTCGGTGAGCATGACGTCCTTCGCGACCTCGTAGGCATCAGCCCCGATCGCGTACCCGTCACCGAGCCGCACGAGCCGCCCACTCGCCTCCAGGAAGCGCGCAAGCTCGTCGTCGTCGGCCTTCGTCGCGCGGATGCCGGCTGCTGCCAGCTCTCGCTCGAGCGCGCCTGCCTCCTCACTTCGAGCACCGAGAGTGGCAGCCGCGCCAGGCAGGTAGAGCTTCGCGCCTCGGCGCTCGAACGGCACTAGCGGAAGCACGTGGACTGCCCAGGGCGTGCTCGGCGGTGTGATGCCGGGATCGAGCGAGTCCGCAGCCTCCAGGCCGGCGCGAAGCTCGTCCTCGAGCTCGGAAAGCCACTGCGGCGAGAACGCCCACGGCCCAGCCCGCACGACGCCCTCCGGTTCGCCGTCGAGCACGAATCGGAGCGACTCGACGAGGACGGGGGCGTGAATCGTGGCCGCGACGTCGCCGCGCTCGAGGAGCTCCATTCGTGTCTCGTCGCGGTGTCGCGGTGGCGCAGGGTCGAGCACGGATCCTCCGCCAAGCGTCGTCTCGCGCCGCAGGATCACGCGGTCGCCGCGCGCAGCGACGACCGGAGCTGCGAGCCGGAGCTGAGCGAAGCGGCCTCCGACGCGGACGACACGCGCGGCGGCGTGCGCGGTCCCCACATGCACCTGCAGCCGCGCATCGTGGGGAATCGGCTCGAGCTCCTCGAGGACGACGTCCAACCGGTAGGAGGTCGGATAGGCGCCCGGTGCGACGAGAGCGTCTCCTCTCCCGAGGTCCCTGCGCTCGACACCCGGAAGGCTGACGGCGACCCGTTGCCCCGATTCGGCCCGCTCGACGTCACGGTCGTGCACCTGGACGCTACGCACGCGGACAGATCGACCAGCAGGCTCGACCCGTAGCTCGTCGCCTTCTCCGATCGATCCCGACCAGAGCGTGCCCGTGACGACCGTCCCGAACCCGTGCACCGAGAACGAGCGATCCACGTAGAGCCGCGTCGGCCGGCCCGCGCGCACGCGCTCGACCCGATCGGCCGCGCGACCGAGGGCAGCGCGAAGCTCGTCGAGCCCCGTACCAGTCTTCGCGCTCGCCGGTACGACCTCGGCGCCGGGCACGAGCTCGTGGCTCTCCTCGAGGGCGAGCTCGACGGTCTCGGGATCGACGGCATCGATCTTCGTCACCGCCACCACGCCGTTCACCACGCCGAGCAGCCCGAGGATTGCAAGGTGCTCATGCGTCTGTGGCCGCGCGCCCTCGCCCGCGTCGACGACGAGCAGGAAGAGGTCGATGCCCGTCGCGCCCGCGACCATCGTCCGCACGAACCGCTCGTGCCCCGGGACGTCGACGACGGAGAGCCTGCGGCCGTCCGGGAGCTCGAGCGGCGCGTAGCCGAGGTCGATCGAGATCCCCCGGCGTTGCTCTTCGGGGAGGCGGTCGGTGTCCTTCCCCGTCAGCGCCCGAACAAGCCACGTCTTGCCGTGGTCGATGTGGCCCGCGGTCCCGACCGTCAGCGCCACGATCGAGCCTCATTCGCCTTGTGGCTCAGAGCCACGAGGTCAACTCGCGCGCGCGGCGAGGACCCCCGCCACGACCTCGTCGATCTCCGCATCTGTGAGCGTCCGGCAGTCGAGGAGGGTGCGGCCGTCGCGGACGAGCGCGATCACCGGCGGCTCGCCGCGACGGAGAGGCTCCGCGAGCTCCTCCTCGACAGCGCACGCTGCGCTGGGAAGCTCGGTGAGAGGAAGTGCACCACCGCCCACGCGCGCGACGGTTTCCTCGACGTCGCCACCGACGAGCGCGGCCAGCCGCTCAGCCCGCGCCCGAACCACCTCGACCGGCTCGTGGAGCATGCGGAGCACGGGGATCTCGTTCCGCGTCTCCGGTGCGAGCGCGAGCGCAAGCGTCCCCTCGAGGGCGGCGAGCGTGAGCTTGTCCGCCCGAAGCGCGCGCTGGAGCGGGTGACGACGCAGGCGCTCGACGAGATCGGTCCGGCCGACGACGATCCCGGCCTGCGGGCCTCCGAGGAGCTTGTCGCCCGAGAAGCAGACGAGATCGGCGCCTGCGCGCAGGCTCTCCGCCGGCGTCGGCTCGCCTCCGACCGGCCCGAGCGCACCCGAGCCGAGATCGTCTACGAGGGGCAGATCGTGCTGTCGGGCGACGTCGGCCAGCTCGGCGAGCCGAGGTAGCTCCGAGAACCCGACGACGCGGAAGTTGGACTGGTGGACCCGAAGCAGCAGCGCTGTGTCGGGGCCGATCGCGCGCTCGTAGTCGGACGCGCGGGTTCGGTTCGTCGTTCCCACTTCGACGAGGCGGGCACCAGAGCGGGCGAGTACATCGGGAATGCGGAAGCCGTCGCCGATCTCGATCAACTCGCCGCGGGACACGACGACCTCGCGTCCTTCGGCGAGCGCGGCGAGAGCGAGCAGGACGGCGGCCGCGTTGTTGTTGACGACGAGCGCGGCCTCCGCGCCGGTCAACCGGGCGAGCAGCGCGCCGAGATGGTCCTGCCGCGACCCGCGCTCGCCGCGTTCGAGGTCGTACTCGAGGTTCGAGTAGCCGGCGCCCACCTCCGCGACCCTGGCGAGCGCAGCCGCCGCGAGCGGTGCGCGCCCGAGGTTCGTGTGCACGAGAACCCCGGTCGCGTTCAGCACGCGACGGAGCGAGGGCCGGCGCGCACGTACGAGCTCGTCAAGCACCGCCTCCGCGAGTGGGCCGGGGTCGCGGCCGGCGCTGATCTCCTCACGTGCACGCTCGAGAACCGTGCGCGCGGCAGCGACCGTGAGCTCGCGCGGCTCCCCCGCCAGCAGCTCGTCGGCGACGAGGCGGTCGACCGAAGGCAGGTCGCGAAGCTTCACGTCGAGAGTGTAGGAACCAGCTCGCGCAGCAGGGCGGTCAACGACCGGGCCGCGCGAGCACCGACTTCGAGCACGGCATCGTGGTCGATCTTCTCCGGGAGGACGCCGGCGGCCATGTTCGTGACCACGGAGATCCCGAGGCAGCGAATCCCCATGTGCCGCGCCGCGATCACCTCGGGCACCGTGGACATCCCGGCGAGGTCGCCGCCGACGGCGCGCATGAAGCGGATCTCGGCCGGCGTCTCGAACTGCGGCCCCAGCCACGCCGCGTAGACGCCCTCCGGAAGCTCGAGCCCGAGCCGCTCCGCAGCCTCGTGGGCCAGTCGCCGCAGCTCCGGGTCGTATGCGTCGCTCATGTCGGGGAACCGCGGCCCGAGCTCATCGTCGTTCGGGCCCACGAGCGGCGAGGTTCCCATCAGGTTCACATGGTCGGAGATCAGCACGAGCATCCCCGGTCGATACGCCTCGTTGATCCCGCCTGCAGCGTTGGTCACGACCAGCGTTCGCACGCCGAGCCGCCCGAGCACGCGAATGCCGAGCACGGCACGGTCGGCACCCACTCCCTCGTAGACGTGGGCGCGTCCCCGCATGACCGCGATCGGTACGCCGTCCACCTTCCCGAGGACGAGCACGCCGGCATGGCCGACGGCGGTCGAGACCGGCCAACCCGGGATCTCCGCGTACGGGATCTCGACGGGGTTCTCGACGGCGTCTGCAAGACCGCCGAGGCCGCTGCCGAGCACGACCCCGACACGCGGCTCGACACCCGTCTCCAGCCTGATGCGTGCTACCGCCTCGTCGAGCACGGCAAGACCGTACCTTCGTTCGAGCCGTCGTCAGAGGGCGCTCGCGTCGTTCCGCTCTGCGTATGCGCTCAGAACGATGCGGACCGCCTCGTCGGGGTCGTCCGTCACCGTCACCAGCCCGAAGTCCTCCTCGGAG